>Ga0193753_10003172_pt1 | contig 12362 bp, 8 predicted proteins | sample H1c2metaG_FD_144925 | JGI IMG/M metagenome (GOLD analysis project Ga0193753, IMG submission 144925) | Soil microbial communities from a riparian zone of the East river system, Colorado, United States - H1c2 | ecosystem: Environmental > Terrestrial > Soil > Riparian zone | place: USA: East River... | reverse complement strand
GCAGCTGCCTCGAAGTGCGCGGGCAGAGCAGTCCCGTCGGCGTCCAGCACGGCCAGGTCGCCGTACGTCACGACCGACGCGCCGTCGCCGTCGAGGAAACTCACGCCCCGGCCGCCGGCCAGCACGAGCGGAGTGAGCTCACCGCGGATCGCGAACGCGAGCGTCAACGGACCCCGCTGGCCTTGCGCCGGACGATGTGTCAGCGTGAAACCCTGTTCGAGACCGCGCGCGTCGTTCACGTACCACTCTCGCAGAGTGTCATCACGCTGATAGGAGATGCGCTGGCCGATCGCCTCGACCTGCATCGATCCGGCGACAGGGTGCTCATGCCCCGCGAATCCGTAACGTTCCAATTGCAGCCCCCAGGTCCACCCGCCTGAATCCGGCTCGACGCTGAAGCCGCGGCCATCGAAGTGCGTCAGCCATTGCTGGCTCGAATTCCGCGCGTCATGCCCACCTTCGACGGCAAACATGGCTTGGCGATTTGCCTCATGAACAGCGCGTATGCCTGCCCAATCCGAGGCGCCCATCTCTTCCGGGACTCGATCCGGGCACGCGCCTCTCGTCCCGTGATCCGGGTATTGAGAACGTGCTGCCGGAGAATCCATTCCGATGATCGCGACGGTCGCGGCCACGGACAGCAATCCCTGCAAGTTCATGTATCGTCCCCCGGGAGCGACCTCTTGATTCATCTGGGTTTCCAACTTCCCGTGCATCGTATCAGAGGCACGCCGGCCTGCTGAGGCGCGGGCTCGAAGGCCGACCGGTTGCAGCCGCCAGCTTCGCGAGATCACGAGACCGGGCAAGGCGGCACTCGCGGCGACGGCCCGAGCAGGAGGACGTCGGGCGGCGGCGCGAGGACGCGGCCCGCAGGCCGCGGTCGCGGAGACGAGCGCCCCGCCACCTGCGCGCCCGCGGCGACCGCGTCACGTGAGCGAACAGCCCCTGATCGCGAACTTCACGAAAGCCCGCTTCATCGTCTCGATGAAGATCGCCGGCCAGCGCAGCTTGCGCTCGAATGCGAGCAGGCCGGCGACGAGCAGCGGGATGGGCGCGCGGCTCGAGGCGGCACGACGCGGTGATCATCCGCGCCGCCTGCGACGCGTCCGGCGGGTCGTCAGGATCGAGAGCATCGAATGCATGGCGATCGGGTTCCGCGCTCGCGAGCGGCGCCGGCGATCCGCCTTCACTTCGATGGGCCTGATTTCCGCCCCGCGTCGGCCATCGCCGCCCGTGACGAAACCGGAAGCGTTGCAGGAAACGACAGCGCCGGCGTGCCGGGCCCCCGAAGGGAACCCGGCGCGCCGGCGCATGCCGGAATGAACTCTGCGGCGTGACGCCTTACTGCGTGACCGCGCGCTGGAACATGCCGAAGTCGACCAGGTCGACGTCGCCGTCCTGGTCCACGTCCGCGATGGCCGCAGCGTCATCGGGCGTGACGTTGTTCGCGCCCGGACCCTGGAACCAGTCGTTGAAGTCGATGAAGAACCAGTCGGTGGCATCCACCTCGTTGTTCGGATCCGCATCGAATTCCGCACGGCCCAGGGACAGCAGGAACGCCTGGAGCTGACCCTTCTGGGTCGCCGACAGGTTGAGGTACGCGTTCCGCACGTCCAGGGCTTCACTCATCTCCGAGGGCGGGTCAAGCGGATTGGCGTGCTCGAGGATCGCCAGGTCGATGTTGCCTTCGGCCCCGAGGCCGGTGGCCCTGAGATCGTGCAGCAGGCTCTCCGGCGCGCGGATGCTGAGACCCCAGAGGGAAGAGGTGCGCATCTCGCGCTCGGTCCCCATGCCCTGGACGATCCCGTCGCCGAGCGTCATGCCCATGTCGTGCAGCAGGAAATCCGAGTACGGACGGATCGCCTTGCCGCTGAGCGCCGCCTCGGGCGCGGTGCCCGTGGTGTAGCTCGGCACGTGGCAGTTGGCGCAGCCGATCGAGTTGAAGATCGCCTCGCCCGTCATGCCGGACTTCGGCGTCTGCGGCGGCGCCGCAAGGAAACGCTGGAAGTCGGTCATGCGCTGGATGCGCGTGAAACCCTCGCCGTCCGGATGATCTTCCGGATCCGCGACGAGGTCGAACTGCGCCAGGATGGCCTGGTTGCCGTTCGGAGCGTTCTCGGTCCCGACCAGCGCGTTGGTCAGACCCATCTCGTTGAGCGACGCATCTCCCGAGAAGGAGAGCATCGTCGCGACCTGGGCCTTCCAGCCGAAGCGGCCGACGTGAGTCGGGCCGTTCGGATCCTCGAGCAGCGCGAAGGTGTGTGCCGTGCCGCTGACACCCGGCGGCGGGCTGTTCTGCAGACCGAGGAGGACCGAGTCCGGAATCGCCTCCACGAGGCCTGCACCGAACACGGACGGCGTGGCGCGCAGCGCCGTCACGTCGGCTTCCGGCGGCACGAAGTCGAGGGCCGCGTCGTCGATCGCGATCTTCTGGAGCAGCGAGCCGCCCAGACTGGCGAGCGGATCGAACGGGGTCATGCCGACCGCCTTCCTTCCGAAGCGGGTGACGGTGATGTCGCTCGAGCCGCCCGGATCGGGAGCCGAGTGGCACTGGCCGCAGCCCGTGTCGTTCATCGTCGGGCCGAGGCCCTCCTCGTTCGAGAGGAGGTGCTCGAACTCGTCGAAGCCCTTCTCGAACCGATCGAGCTGCGTCGCCGTCAGGCCGGAGACCGGCGCGCCCATGCGAGGCTGGAGCTGCACGTTGCCGACCTGCGCCGAAGCGGCGCCGGCCAGCAGCATGACGCTGGCGACAGTGACCAGGGAGTTACGGGACAAGGGTCACCTCCACCGCGTTGCTCGCGAAGTTGACGGGCTGCAGGAGAACGTAAGCGTGATGGAGCACGAGACCGGCAGCGACCGGAGGCACGTGCGGGAGGGTGAAGCTGGACGTGGTGTGACCGTTGGCATCGAGGAATCCGAGCGAGTGCGTCAGCGGCAGCACGTTCGGGTTGGCCAGGGTGAAGCTGAAGTAGGCCGACGGGTTCAGCGGGATGTGCGTCCCGTTGGGCAGGGTCAGGCCGGGCGTCGTCCCGGCCATGGTGCCGAGCAGGATGAAGATGCGGTTGGCGTTGCCCGGGCCCGCATCCAGCGTGAGGTGCTGCGTGCCCGTCGTCGCGACCGAGAGCGTCGGGACGTCGGCGAACAGCGCGGACACCTGCACGGTGAGGTTCGCGTTGCTGCTGCCCGCCGGATCGACGGCCCAGAAGGGGGAGCCCGTCTCGCCGAGGCGAACCACGTTCGCCATGACGTTGCTGATGGAGAGCGTGTAGGTGCCGACCGCGGCGGGCGCCGTGACGGTGCCCGTGGCGAGCACCTGCGGAGCGCCGTGCTGGGCGACGCCCAGCAGGACGTTGCCCACCGGAGCCGCGGCGAAGACGTTGTTGATCGTGTTCTGCGCGCCACCGACCTGGATCAGGTGCCCTGCGGACACCGTGCCGCCGAAGCCGGCCGGATTGCTCAGGCCGAGCGGGGTGGCGAAGTGCTGCATGGGATCAGTCGACGGAGCGCTCGCCTGGGCCAGCGGGCCGCCGTTGAACGCCAGATCGAACGTGACCATCGCGAGACCCTGACTGCCGGAGTCCGACAGCTCCCCGACGATCGAGTAGCTGACGGTCGAGCCCGGCGTCACGACGACGCTGGACTGGCCGCCGCTCTTCGCGGTCAGGGTCAGGTCCGTGGCCGCGCTCAACGCGGGGCACAGACAGAGGAGAAAAAGCAACCGAGGTGTGATCATGGGGGCAGGGATCCTTTGAAGTGGAGATCACAGAATTCAGGCGCTTTCGCAGGACGTGTGCTTCCCGGAACGGGAGTTCCCTTCGAACGGCTGGAGCAGGCATCCTTCGGACCGTTCGTCCGGCGGCATGCGGGTCGGGGCCAGGCGGCGGGAACGGGAACCAGGGGGCTGCGAGAACGCCCGTGCATATGCACGATGCACTCGCGGGAAGACTACGTGGGCTTCGGGCAACCGTCAAGGAGGCGACCCGGATCGATCCCGGAAGCGTTGTCGAACCTCGGCCAAGTGGCAGACCCGCCCGGCCCGTGTCAACTGCCGTCCTGCCGGGAGCCGCCCGCCCTCGTCCGGTCACGGGTTCCGGAATTATGCGTAAAAAAACGTGGGCAGGGATTCCCACCGCGCGGAATCGGTGGCAGACTTCGCCGCCTGACGACACCCGCCCTTCCAAGGCTGGCTCGTCGCCAGAGTCCGACTTCCCTGGTCCCCTGTCGGAAAGCAACCCACGTTTCCCGCATCACTCACACTCGGAGCGTCATCACGATGAATCGCAGACAAGGCCTCAATCTCGCAGCAGGAGCAGTGGCGCTGTTCCTCGGCGCTCAAGCGAGCGCGCAGGTCAACAACCAGTGGGTGTCCTTCACCAAGGACAACTCCCACCTGACCGTCCCCGGCACCGTCCTCACGGACACCAACACGCAGGTCGTCTTCCGCACCGGCGACTTCGACAAGGACGGCTGGGATGACGTCGTGGCCGTGCGCAAGTCGCAGGCCTCGCAGGTCTCCCCGCGCCCCAACTTCCTGCTGATGAACGTGAACGGCGTCCTGACCGACAAGACGGCGCAGTTCGCGACGGCCACGGACGTCGTGGGCGACAACGGCTTCAACACGTCCACGAACGACCGCGAGGTCGCGATCGCGGACGTCAACGGCGACACCTGGCTCGACCTCGTCACGTGCGTCTCGCTCAGCGACGGCAAGCCGAAGAACCTCAGCCACCCCCGCGTCTACATCAACCTCGGTGAGGACGGCGGCGGCAACTGGCTCGGCTTCCGCTACGAGAACGCCCGCATCAACCAGCTCCTCGTGGCGGGCACCGGTCTCGCGGTGGCGCCGCGCTTCTGCGGCATGGGTCTCAAGGACGTGACCGGCGACGGCGCGCCCGACGTGTACTTCGTCGACTATGACGGCACGGAGACGGGCATCGGCGAGGCGGGCAACGCGGACCTGAACGACCGCCTCCTCGTCAACGACGGCAACGGCTTCTTCACGGACCAGAGCGCCGCGCGCTTCACCGTGGCTCAGCTCAACTCGTCGTTCGGTGCGGACCTCGTGATCTACGACCTGAACAACGACGGGTTCAACGACATCCTCAAGGACAGCACCCTGACGAACCCGCTCGTCGTTCGCGCCCTCTACAACAACCCGGCGAACGTCGGCAACTTCACGGCCATGGGCACGTCCGACTTCGGCACGTCCGCGCCCTACGGCGTGGAGGTCGGCGACCTCAACCACGACGCCTTCAAGGACGTCGTGATCGTCGATGACGGCCCCGACAAGTACCGCTTCGGCACCGGCTTCGATGCGTTCAACCGCATGATCTGGGGCCCGCTGAAGAACTACTCGTTCGTGAGCGGTTCCGAGAACCAGTTCGGCCACAACCCCTACATCCGCGACCTGAACAACGATGGCTGGGACGACGTCCTCATCACGGACGTCGACGGTGACCTGACCGGCTGCGACCGCCGCGCTCACATCTATCACAACACCGGCACCGTGCCGGGCGACATGAACATCGTGATCAAGGAAGAGGCGGAGCAGGCCAGCGGCAGCAACGGTGCCGGCTGGAAGGGCGTGGTCGGCATGTCCGCCACGGACCTGAAGGGCAGCTACGACTTCGGCTTCGGTGACTTCGACCAGGACGGCGACCTGGACATCCTGCTCGCCACCTGCTCGGGCACGAACTACTGGACGAACAACACGAACTCGATCCCCGAGAAGTGCCAGGATGACCTTGGCAACCAGGGACCGGGCTCGATGGTGTTCAGCATCTGCGGCCAGGACCTGACGTTCGCGGGCAGCACGGCCACGTTGAGCGTGACCGGAGCGGCTCCGGGCACCCTGCTCAGCTTCGTGCTCGGCCTGTCGGCCGGCGCGACGCCGTTCCACGGTGGCGTCCTGGTTCCGGTGCCGATCCTGTCCATCGTCGGCGGCCTCCCGGCCAACGGCGTGGGCACGCTCAGCTTCCCGATCGCGGGCGGCGTGAACACGCCGGTGCACATCATCATGCAGGTGATTGCCAAGCCGTCCGGGTTCGAGCTCAGCAACGCCCTGGATCTCGAGATCGGCTTCTGACCGTCTCGTGATCGAGAGCCTCTTCTGAGAGCCTCGAATGACAACGCTCCCGGCGACGGGTTACCGTCGCCGGGAGCGCTTCTTTTTCACGGCCCCTCCCGCACGCTGGATCGAGTTCCCCATGCAGCACACGGCGCCCGCCACGCACGGATCCCAACCGTTCACTTCCCGCTCTCGCGTGCCGTCCCGGTGCGCCGCGATCGCGCTGTGCGCGATGCTCGCCGGTGCCGTGACGGCCGATGCCCAGGTCGGGCACGACACGCTCGGTGATCCCCTCCCCGCCGGCGCGCTGGCGCGCCTCGGCACGCAGCGCCTGCGCCTCGTGCACGACGCGATGGACGTGGCGTTCACGCTCGACGGAAAGCGTCTCTGCGGCGTCGACATCATGGGCGCGGTGCGCGAGTGGGACGCCTCGACCGGGAAGCTGCTGCGCGAGTTCTCCGCCGGCGCCGCCCCCGTGAGCGGCTTCAGCTTCTCCGCCGATTTCACGCGCGTCGCGATCAGCCGCGAAGGCGGCGGCGCGCAGGTGCTGGATGCGAGCAGCGGCGCGCTCGTGCTGGACCTCGAGCCGCACGGGCAATCAGCCATCTTCTCGCCTGACGGCCGCTTCCTGGCGGCGTGGGGGCAGCCCTTTTCCAAGGTGGACCTGCTGGATGCCCGCGATGGCGCGCAGAAGCTCGAGCTGAACGAGACCGTCGACAAGTTTGCGGGCGCGGCCTTCACGCCGGACGGCAGCCTGCTCGCGATGGTCGGCCTCCGCAAGATCACGGTGCGCAGCAGCGACAGCCTGCTCGTCCTGCGCGACACGTCCAGCGGCGCCACGCTGCACACGATGGAGCTTCCCGACACGCAGCTGTCGGACCTGGCCTGCTCTCCGGACGGCAGCCGGATCGTGGGCGGCGACACGCACGGCCACCTCCGCCTGTGGGACATCCCTTCGGGCGAGCTCCGCAAGCAGCTCGACGGCATCGACGTGATCGAGCGGAGCCTGTGCTGGTCGCCCGACGGGCGCCTCATCGCGAGCACCGTGCCCGACAGCCCGCGGCCCGACAAGGGCACGGGCCTCGACGTGTTCACGCTGCGTGACGGCGAGACGCTCGCCTCCAGGCGCGAGATCGCGGGACACCACGCGGCCATCTCGGCGCTCGCGTTCTCGCCCGACGGACATCGCATCGCGAGCGCGTGCCGCGACCACCTCGTGCGGCTCTGGGACGTGGCCTCCGGCGCGCGCGTGCTGCCGACGCCGGGTCACGAGACCGGTGTCCAGGGAGTCGCCGCGAGCACCGACGGTGCGACCATCCTGACGGCGGGCGCCGACGGGCGCGTGGGTGTGTGGAACGGCCGGACGTGGGCGCTGGAACGCACGATGTCGGCGCACACCGCGACCGTGCTCTCGGTGGCCTGCTCGCCCGACGGCAAGCTGGGGGCCTCCAGCTCCGTCGACGGCGCGGTGCTCGTGTGGGCGACCGGCTCGGCCGAGGAACGCAGCGGCTGGGTCGGCGACTCGCTCCATGCGGCGCGGGCGCTGGCATTCTCCCCCGATGGACGCCTGCTCGCGAGCGCCGAGGAGGACGGCAAGGTCCGCGTCCGCGACGTCAGCGCCGCGATTGGGGCGGCGGACGATCTGGAAGCCGAGGCCGTGATGGCGATGGCCAGGCCCGTGCACGAGCTGGATGCGGGCGGCGCGATCGCCTTCTCCGTGGCCTGGTCGCCGGACGGCAAGTGGCTCGCCACGGGGTCCAGCCGTCTGCGCGTGTTCGACGCCACCACGGGGGAGCTCGCGCACGACATCAAGGGCACCAGCCCCATCGCCTCGATCGCGTTCTCGCCGGACGGAGCGCTGATCGCGACGGCGAATGCGGACCGCAGCGTGAGGCTCTACGAAGCCGCCACCGGCGAGGCGCGCGGTGTCAGGACGGGCCACTCCAGCCGCGTGCAGGCCGTGGTCTTCTCGCGCGACGGCGCGATGCTCGCCTCGTCCGGCGACAACGAGTCCGTGATCCAGCTCTGGGACGTGGCGAAGCTCGCGCCCGCCGGGCAGCTCGCGGGCCACGACGACACCGTGCGCGGCCTGGCCGTGCTGGGCTCCGGCAGCCTCGTCTCGGCGAGCGCGGACGGCACCTGCCTCGTGTGGCCCTTCCCCGGAGCCGCGTTCGCACCAGCGCCAGCGCCCGCCAAGTGACCTCTCGCCTGCCGTGCAAGTGAGCGCTCGCCCGCCGCGCGAGTGAGCGCTCGCCTGCCACGCGCCTGAGCCCTGCGCGCTGCGCGCGCGGCATCGTGGCTCCGCATGCAGCGCCGCTCGCAAGTGCCGCACCTCGCCTTGCCTCCGAGGGTTGGGACAGCGGCCCCCCTTGCGGAGAAGAGCGCCATGGCACGCATCGCGATGCCCCTTGCGGGCGGATTCGAGGACTCGGAATTCAGCGTGCCCTACGGGCGCCTGCGCAAATCGGGCCACGAGGTCGTCGTGCTCGGCGTCGACCCGGGCGAGACGCTGCACGGCAAGAACCACGAGGCGACCGCGCGCGTCGATGAAGCCATCGCTTCCGCGCTGCCCGGCTCCTTCGACGCGCTGGTCATCCCGGGTGGCCACTCGCCGGACGTGCTGCGCATGAACCAGGACGTGGTGGACTTCGTGCGCGGCTTCGTCGCCTCCGGGCGCCTCGTCGCCGCGGTCTGCCACGGGCCGCAGCTGCTCATCGAGGCCGACGCCGTGAAGGGCCGCACGCTCACCTCGTGGCCCTCGGTGCGCAAGGATCTCCAGAACGCCGGTGCGACGTGGGTGGACGAGGAGGTCGTCGTCGACGGCAACTTCGTCACCTCGCGCAAGCCCGAGGACCTGCCCGCGTTCGTCGATGCGATCGAGTGCCAGCTGCAGGCTGCGGCGAAGGGCAGCCGGAAGGCGGCGGGGCAGGAGCACGCTGCGGAGGCGGGCGGGAGCAGCGGCAAGGCCGGCGCCGCCTCCGCGGCCTCGTCCTCGTCGCGACCGGGCGGCGGCGGCGCGCGCAGGAGCTGAGGCGGCCGGCACGCCCGATGCGCGCGCCTGCGGTCATCGTCATCGGCGCAGGCGCCGCGGGACTCGCGGCCGCCGAGGCGCTGGACCGCGCGGGACTGGGCGTGCTGCTGCTCGAGGCGCGACGCCGCGTGGGCGGTCGCATCTGGCCCCGGCGCGACCCGCTCTCCGGCGCGCCCGTCGAGCTGGGCGCGGAGTTCATCCACGGCGAGGCGCCGGCCACGCGGCAGATCGTGGAGCGCGGCGGCGGCGCGGTGTTGGACGCGCCGCGTGATCACTGGATCAGGCGCGCCCGGACGCTCGTCCCGATGCGTGACGTCTTCGGCCGCCTGGAGCGCGCGATGGCTTCCCGCGCGATCCTCCGCGGCCGCGACGCGAGCTTCGAGGACCTCCTCCGCGACATGGCGCGGCGCGGCGTCGCACCGGACGTGCGCCGCTTCGCGCGCATGCTCGTGGAGGGCTTTGACGCCGCGGACACCAGGCTGGCCAGCGCGCGCGCCGTCGCCGAGGAGTGGAGCGGCGGCAACGCGGCGGACGCGCCGCAATTCCGCCCGCTCGGCGGCCACGCGGCCCTGCTGCAGGCACTCGGGGAGTGCACGCGCCCGGGCAGGGTGCGGCTTGCCCGAGGACACGTCGTGCGCACCGTGCGCTGGCGAGCCGGTCACGTCGAGGTCGAGGGACTCGCGGGCGACAGGCCGTTCCGGGTGGCGGCCCGCCGCGCCGTCATCACGCTGCCGCTGGGCGTGCTGCAGGCGGAGGACGGCGCGCCCGGCGCGGTGCGCTTCGATCCGGAGCTCGCGTCGAAGGCGCCGGCGCTGCGGCTGCTGGCGCCGGGCGCTGTGGTCAAGGTGGTGCTGCGTTTCCGCGAGCCGTTCTGGGAGCGGCTCGGGCAGGGTCGCTGCCGCGACGCCGCGTTCTTCCACGCGCCGCGGGCCGCGTTCCCCACGCTGTGGACGAGCCTGCCGCTGCGCACCGCGACGCTGGTCGCCTGGTCCGGCGGGCCGCGCGCGCAGGCGCTCGCCGGAGAGCACGCGGATGTCGTGATCGGCCTCGCCCTGGCGAGCGTGCGCGCCACGCTCGGATCGCGCGCGGTGCGCCGGTCGGAGCTGGTCGCGGCGCACGTCCACGACTGGTCGCGCGACCCGTTCGCGCGCGGGGCGTACAGCTACGTCAAGGTCGGCGGCGGCTCCGCGCGCGCGACGCTGGCCCGACCGCTGCGCGGCACGCTGTACTTCGCCGGCGAGGCGACCGACACCGAGGACGCGGGCACGGTGGAGGGTGCGCTGCGGAGCGGCCACCGCGTCGCGCAGCAGATCCTCCGCGCGGTGCGCTGAGACCTCAACCTCCGCCCGCCACCTCTCCCGACTCGATGCGGCCGCGCCACCCGCCCGTCTCGAAGCCCGTCTCCTCCAGCAGCTCCTTGAACTTCTCGAGGTCGTGCTCCACGCGCCGCGCGACCAGGCCCGAGGCCGCGGCGACCGACTCGAGCGCGTCCTGCGGCACGTAGTCCATGGACAGCGTGACGCGCGTGATCTGCGGTGCGAGCGCCTCGAACCGGACGCTGCCCTCGTTGGGCACGCCGGACGTGCTGCGCCACGCGACCAGCCGGTCGGGCTCCTGCCGCGTGATCTGCGCGGTCCACTCGGTGACCTTGCCGCCGATCTCGGCCTGCCACTTCAGGTGCGTGGCATCGAGCTGCTTCACGTCGCGCACGTTCATCATGAAGCGCGGAAAGGACTCGAACTGCGTCCACTGGTTGTAGGCGACGCGCACGGGGACGTTGACGTCGATCGACTTGTCGAGGTGCTTCATCGTGGTCTCCGCGGTCGGGTGCGGGGCTCGCCGCTGGTCGCACGCACCGGGCCGAGGTGCGAGCAGCCGCGACAACCGGCGCCTCGTTCGGGAGGAGACGGCTCCCTGCTGAACCCGCGCGCGCCAGCGCGGATTCGGCGCGGCGAAGGCCCTTTCAGCGCAGATCCTGTCTGGGGAACAGCACGCGCTCGGGCTCCGCGTTGAGGTGCTTCAGCAGCTCGCGGATGATGACGTTCTTGACGCGCCCGGCTTGCCGCGGCTCGACGAGGTAGCGCACGATCGCCTCGAGCCAGGTGTTGTCGCTCACGCGGAAGAAGACCGAAGGCTTCTCGCGCACCTCGAGCTCGTCGACGGGCGTCTTCGCGAGCAGCTCGCGGTACAGCATCACATGCCTGCGCATGTCGCGGCCGATCTCCTTCTCCACGACCTCCTGCATCGTGCGCGCGATGAAATCGAGGTCGCTCTGGTAGGCGACCTGGAACTTCACCTCGTTCCAGATGTAGGGGAACAGCGGCCACGAATAGTTGAACACCGGCGTCGTGAGCACCGTGGAATTGGGGAACTTGATGATGCGGCCGCTCGGGTGGTCCGTCGTGAGGTACTCGCCGCCGAACTCCCAGAGCGTCGTGTCGAGGTAGCTGACGTCGATGACGTCGCCCGTCGCCTCGCCGATGCGCACGCGGTCGCCGACCTGGTACGGCGCCCGCGCGAGGATGTAGACCCAGCCGATGAGGCTCGTGATCGGCGTCTGCAGCGCGAAGCCCAGCACGAGGGAGATGAGACCCAGCGAGACGACGGCCGTGTACCAGGTGGCCGACAGCACCGACAGCACGACGAAGAAGATCGCGATGCCTGCGAGCAGAGACTTGAGCCGCCGGAGATTGAAGCGCGACGTGGCGCGCCTCAGCCGGTGGATCAGGAAGGCGTCCACCGCCCGCGAGGCGCCAAGGACGAGCACGATCGCCATGCCGCCGAGCGCGCCGCGCCTCAGTGCGTTGTGGTAGCGCGCGGCGACGTCGACGATCTCCAGGTCGAGCAGGTAGTACAGGGCCGTGGACGCGGCGAAGAGCAGCGCATACGCACCCAGCCACGCGAACTCCCGCTGCGGAACGTCGGCCTTGCGCTGGGCCGTTGCGACGCCCGCCTGCTCGAGCACCTCGCTCACGCCCGGCTCCTGGCGCGCGGCGATTTCATCGGCGCGTGCCGAGACCGCCGCCGCCGGCTCCGCGCGAGACAGTCGTCGCGTCGCGGAATCCGGTGAGGTGTCGCGCGCCGGTTCGGCGGTTCGACCTCCGCGGGACGAGGATGGCGGCAGGTTCGCTGGACGCGGCGTTCGCCTGTCCCGCGCCATCACCCGCCGCCGCCACCGCCTCCCGATCCGCCCCCACTCCCCCCACTCCCACCACTCCCACCGCTGCCACCTCCGCCGCCGCTGCTGCCGCCGCCGCTGCTGCC
>Ga0193753_10003171_pt1 | contig 12371 bp, 12 predicted proteins | sample H1c2metaG_FD_144925 | JGI IMG/M metagenome (GOLD analysis project Ga0193753, IMG submission 144925) | Soil microbial communities from a riparian zone of the East river system, Colorado, United States - H1c2 | ecosystem: Environmental > Terrestrial > Soil > Riparian zone | place: USA: East... | reverse complement strand
ATTGAAGAGTTAGCTCTGGCCGGAGGTCGAACGGACGCAGCGCAACACGGCGATACAGCTCGCGCAATTCGGCGACATTGCGCTCGGAGCTGCCGGCCGACTCAGGCTCGCTGCCTTCAATAGCGTCCCCAAGCGTGCGCCGTGGCCGGAACAGCAGCGCGGCTGTGTCGAGATATCCCCGAAGCTGCTTCTGGCAGAATTTGGAGACGTCTTTGGTGAGTGCGTGTAGCTGAAGGAGTTGCTCGATTTTGAGCGATTCTGCGGGAATTGCCGGGTTGTCCATAGGGTACTCGAGAGACTAAAACATCCTGGGTGGTTATTGTATCGGATCAGTGCTGGAGCCGACCACCGAAGTAGTAGGCGCCTGCTTGAAATTCCTGTCCACTCGAACGGCTCCAAGCTTCGGCCTTAGCCAGGCCGGTTAGCTGTTGTTCGACTGGCGAGTCAACTTCAAAACAAACGTCATATCCGTAGCGGATCGCGAGTTCTTCCAGAAAGTATTGTCGCAGCGAGTATGGAGTGACCTCAGCGGCAATCATATCGACAAGGACCGCTGGAGACAAGGGACGGCCGCCCCTATAACGTATTCCAGTAGAGAATCGGTTGGCATTGGCGAGCCACCATTGTCTCCAAACTTGAGGATCTTGGCACAAACGTGTCACGGTTGAACCGAACGGCCTTCCATCGCCTCGGTTAGGAGCCTTGCCTTGCCTGAGCTCCTCTCGCTCCGCGTCGAATAGTTCGTCCTCCTCAATCTTGTCTGGAACGAAGATTTCTTCGTGGAGACCGGCCCCGGTGAGGCATTGCAAAGCCATCGCGGCTGCAGGCGCGACCTCCGCTTCTTCTAGGTGCGACATTAAAAACGATACGGCTGTGGGCTCGCCGAGCAACCCGAGTGCCAACAAGGAATCGCCTTTGCCCTTGGCTCCATTCGTGAGCAAGACGACCGCTTCGCGGCCGCCTGCCAGACCTGAGGGTGCTATCGCCCACGGCGCGGACGGCGCTTGGCTAATACAATACTCCATTGCGGCAGCGTCGTCCATGCGCACCAGAGCGATCGCCGCCGCCGCTCGAATCGGTGCCTCCTCGCTCCGGAGATAGTCGAACAACGGCTCTTTCGCGGGTTCGTAACCGATACGCCCAAGGGCCCAGACGATCTCAGGTAAAGCCGGCGCTGCGCACCGTTTGATGGCGCTCGACAATGCCGCGCCGCCTGCTAAACGCCGGTATCCGAACACACGGGCTAGAATTGGCCCAAGTTTCACGTGTCCGCTTGTAAGCAAAGTAGCGAAATCAGCGACCCACGCATCTGGAAGTTCGTATTTCAAGGCGTCAGCCAGGGCAAAAGCTCTCTCGGCGTCACTGGCCTCCAATTGCTCGAAGATGGCGAGCACGGAATCACGTCGATTCTGGCGGCAGAACACGCACGTAGCCGCATAAACCTCTCCGAAGTCGCCTTCAGTGGCACGCCGTGAGCAGACATCCAAAGCGAGTTTGTTTCCGACAACCAACCCGTCGATATGCGCTTCGAGCCGTCCTTCGAACTCGCCGATTTTTTTCCAGGTGATCTCGGGATTCTCGTATAACTTTCGGCGCTGCTGGTAGAGGAACGAAGCTTCCTCAAGGTATTCCTCGTAGAGTTCTATGAGAAAGGCTCGATAGGACGTAGCCATCTCTTACTGTCCGCGCAAAACGCGCAATCTCAGTAGTTGTTCAGGGCCGCACGGCACAGGGACATGGCATCGCCAGGTAAGCGTCACGATTCCATCAACAGTATTTACGACGAGCGTATCAAGACGGCTTTGCAACGTTAGACGGGATTGGCGGGCAAGACGAAACCAGCAACACGGTGGAGGGACGCTAGGCAGAGTAAAAGACAAAACTCCGCGCTCGGAGCAGTTGGTGACGGAGACCAGTTCATTCCCTGTTAAATAGCCGTTAGCGACCAATCCTGGGGATGCCGCATTGAAAAATCGAAAATCAAAATCGAGTGGGAGCGCGGGCATCTGGTTGGCAGTCCACGCTTCATCGTAAGTACCCGCCAAGGCTGCGCGCGGCTGCCAGTCGGGACTGATGAAGCCAAAGCCCACAGGGCTCGGCCTGCTGCGCATGTCGGTGATCAGATCGTCAGGGCTCTCGACGTTTGGCAGAGGGAGCAGATCCTCGTCGGAGGCGAACTTTGTTTGAAAGCCGCGACCCAACGGATTTCTACGATCGAAAGTGTGCCGGTTAGCGTCCGGGTGACTGCGATCCCAACCACCGAATGAGCGTTCATAGATCAAGGGTATCTCGTGAAAGGGTTCGGGCCCCACAAGATGGGGGTCCGTGAACCCGCGATACCAGAATCGGTCACCGAACACCAGAGCGGCTTTCCGAAGGTGTCCTACTGAGAAATCGACCTCGACGTGGGTCGCTGCTCTTCTCGGCGAGATTGCTGCTGCAACCAGGATTACATCAGTACACGGTTTGAAGTAGGCGCATTCGGGTTCGTGCCGATAACTCGACTTGCCAGGCTCCCCGTAAGGTTCGCCGGCATAGAAGATGCGTTGCTGCATTTCGGCGAGAACGAGGCCGGCAGATTGAATGGAATAGGTCGCCTTTATCACCGCAACAGCGACAGGCACGCCGTCCCGGCCGGCAAGATGAAGCACGCCTACCTCGAAAGGAAGATCATTCTTGATCTCTGTCTGACCCACGTTTACTCTCCCGGGAACGGCTCCGTCATGGGCACACGGGCGATCGAGGGGCAGAACAGATATTCATCTTGTGTTTGTAAGCCCATTTTCTCAGCGAGGCGTGAGATGGCCAGCCCTTCAACAAAGACACGGCGGGCGGTGATGACGTGCGGCGATTCGACCTGGCCGCGTTCGATATCAGCAGCAATCTCTTGCTCGCGATCTGAAAGGAGAAGATCAAATGCGAGATCGAATCGGGTCTGATCACGTTGGGTGAGCGCCATGGCTACGAGGTATCGGCCATTCACATTGGCCTCCAGATAGCGCTCAAATTGAGCCAGTAGATCCGGGGTTCGTTCCTCCTGGCCAGTGATCACTCCATGGAGGATTTGGGCGTAGCAGTAGTCATCCTCATACTCATGACCTCGCATGAACTCGACCGGAGATTGCGCGATGATTCTGCCGGCAAGCGAAAAGTCATTGGCGGCAATCGCATCACAGAGAGGCGCATAGCGGCCCGAACCCCGGAAGTGATCATCAAGCGCACCGACTTCGCTACAACGCTCGAGGTATTTCATTCGTACCAGCCCGCTGCGAATCAAGTTGTGATAGAAGCTGTTGGTCCTGCCGTTCTTGAGTAGACGGTAGCATGCCAGAGCACGTAGCTTAGTGCACACCTCTATGCTCAGCTCCCCAAGCTCATCGAGAGGATAATCCGGATCGTAAATGCCAGCTAGCCAGAAAGCGGTTTCGTACGAATCGCTCCTCACCAGACGCTCTTTGATCATTTTGTCCCCGGTTTTATTTTCTTGAACTTGATTCCCCGGAACGCTTTCCCTATCGCACGGGCTAGGTCCTCTCGTACAAGTATGGCGTTAGGGTAGCCGGAAATCCGGAAGATTCTCCGTTCAGGTTCGAGTTTGTCGTCTCGAAGCACTAGGCGCTTGAGCCGGTCAACGTCTGTCTTGATCGCGGTATCAAAGACAGTTCCCGATGCTTTATGATCGATGCAGTCGATCGGCTCGAGTGGATTCACTATGTAATAGTGAGCTGCCTTCTTCCCTTTGTGGTCCCGAATTGCCACCTTGAGGTATTCAACTTCAGTAAGGCATTGGCTCTCAAGAAAAGACTTTAACCGCTCGGAGCCAATAATTAGGTAGCGGATATTGTTCAGAGTGTCTGCTAATACCGTATTTTCCGGGAAGTCCAGATTCATGTGAAATTCGGCATCCGCGGGAAACTTGGCCCTCAGCGATCTGCCCTGCCACAGAGCGTAGATGTCGTCATCATCCAATCCTTTGTATACGTCCAATTCGCAGACATATGGCGTTTGGTTATCTTCGGCCCAGATCAGGTAGTTCGGGACGGTCACCTTGTAGCCCTCAGCGCTGCGGCAATTGTTTTCACCCAGTCGCGTTTGGTCCGCTTCATGGGGAAGCTACGTTTGCTGGCCGTGCTGGCCATCGAGAAAGGCCGGAACCATGTCGTCGTCATCTGGCCGTCAAGCGCAGACATCCAAGCGTTATGTGTTCCGGTGCTGCGTCGGCCGCGACCTTGCAACTTACCTTTCATTTGGCTCGAGAGCCCATTCAAGAACCCAGCGATGTCAACGTCGTGGGCCTTGTGCTGAGCTGCCTTCCATCGAATAGCTCTTTGCCCCAGTTCACGGTTGACCTCTTTGTTGTAGTGGTTATGATCGTAGGAATGCTGCGGCACATTTGCAAAGCCCGGCGGCAATCTATCTAGCCATAGAGTCTTCTGACTCCCTCTGCAATAGTGTTGTACGGTATCTCCCCAAACGGGCATGCCGTACATATTCTTCTTCTTGTTGATACACCAGACCGTCTTACGCAGTATCCCTTGAATGCCTCGCTTGCTGACCAATTGCGAGCCCACTGAGGTGACCGGTAGCAGATGGTGAGCCTGGTAGGGATCCCCCCAAGGAGGAATATTGGTATATCGGAAGTTGACACCACATTCACAGTTGTTACCGGAAACGGCGCATTGGCAGAACTTACCCTTTTTTTTTCCTCTAACGTGACTAGACATTTCTCTCTACCTTCCTGGTCCTCACTTTTCTAATTGGGTCGACCAACCAAGAAAGCCGCTCGCCGACCAGCATCCGAAGATGAAACAATGCAACAGCGCGCAGCCGGCGCATAACCCCGTTTCCAGGCAGCCACCGCGCAGGCGGCGGCGACCGACCCGCTGGCCGCACGGGTATCTCCGAAAGAGACGGCCGGAAACGAGATGTGAGTCTCTGCAAACGCCGGATCCTGGCCGACCAATCGGTGGACCGTGTGACCCCAATCTCCCGCGCGATATCCTTCGCCATTGTGATCGGACAAGATCCACGGCGAATCTGATCCAGGCCATTTCTCTCGCTGCGCGACTTGTATGATTGCGGCGCTCAACCCCTTTCCATTAGGCGCGTTGTCACTTTCAAAGTGTTGATCTTGATCCGCGAAGTCGAGTGCGTTGACGGTACAAAGGACATCCTGCTCCCGAATAGATGCCCGGCTCACAGAGAAGATCACGGCGGCCTCCCCCGGTACGAGTCCGGTAGGAGCTGCTGGGTGTTTTAGACGCTTCGCGTCGTTCAGTGAGCCTAGCGTTTCGTCGTCCAGTAAAGAATCGACCGCACCGACAAGTGCCGAGTCAAGTCCCTGATCGGTTAGAGCGCTGAAGCAAGATTGAAGCGCTTCCGCGAAACCTGTATGGCCCGCTGTCGACACGCCCGCTAAACGGACCCGACCCTGCCATTTGCCGAGCTGAGCCGCGCGATTCAAAAGATCATCAGCCCGCTCGTCGGTTGTGCGCGCGGGGCTGGGTTCGCCGGTGTCGTCCTCAACAGCGTCATCGTCCAACGTCGCGCCGCTCGGGCCTGGCAACGACAGAAATACGGGAAGCTCGCCCACATTAGCGGGAGCTCTCCTCCGAAGATCTGCAAAAGCCCCACCCAGGAGGCGAAGGAGTCGACCATCACCCTCAAATCCCTGCGTGAGCAATGTGGCCTGGTGCGCCGTTACGAACTGAACCTCCCATGGGTCGCCTGCCTGGACTCTGTAGTAGTTGATGGCCGCGGATTGTGAAATCCCAGCTCTACTCGCCGCGCACGAAGTTTCCCAATCGAGACCAAGCGCACTCACCATGCCAACTGCCGAAATGTTCAGGTTCATGATGATCTCAATCCAACTCTTTGTCGCACACCAAGCAGAATGCCTTCTCCTTACCCGTGGCGACCACTGGTCCCTGGACCACCGGGAAGGGTGGCGTGTTCTTGTCGTTGTGCAGCATCAGGTCCATGGCGCGGGCGACGTTCTTGCCCTCGGCGAACACGTCAAAGGAGAAGTTCACGAACTCAGCCTTCCCCTTGATTTTGTTTGACGCCACACCCCCGCCGGCGGTACCTGCCTCATCGCCGGTACTCACTTTGAAGTTAGAATCCTTCACGCAAGTAGGGTTGCCGTCCGATTTGACAGTGCTGGCTCCATTGGCCGTATCAGAGGCCATCGCGATGTTGGGGTAGGGAATCGGCACAGGACCAGCCGGGGTCGGCGTCTTGCACACATCCGGGAACGCCTGCGTAATACCTCCGCTGTCCTTGTGAATCACCGACATGTTGTTCGCGCCCACGGTTACCGGCATTCGTTGTCTGCCTCAGTTCATTCTGACGGTCGCGCCCTGTACCTTGTTTGTGCGCGCCGCGCGGCTAACGATATCCTTGCCCCTCAAGAGCACCTTGCCATCCCGCTGAATCTCCACTCTTCCCTCGCCACACTGGAGCGACAAGCGCTCTTCCGCTTCAAGCATGACGCTGCTGGCCTTTAGATGTAGCACTCGGCCCTTGGCCCGAACCCGATCATGCACGCGCCCAAGAACGATGGGCAAAGTTGGGTCGCCTCGTTCGAAGGTAAGAAGCACTTTCGCGCCCAGATACAAATCCTCAGTTATAGTTCTAGCTTCTATGGGTCCTAGCGTGTTCTGCGGGTAATCGACGAGCAACGTGTCGTCGGCGTTGATCTTGAAGACCTCCCCCACAACGACGCTCGCACCCGATAAGATCGAGGCTACGCCGAACGGCTCCGGCAGATCAGTTACCCTTGATTTTGCTGCCTTTGAGAATGATGTCTCCGCTGCCTTCGACATTGATCTTGCTTCCTTTGATGGTGATGTTGCCATTCTTCTTCATAATGATCTCGGCGCTACCGGCATGAAGGTGGATTTCATCTTCAGCTGAAATCTGGACCTTCTTAGCAGTTAGTTCAAACTCTTTCTTAGTCTCCTCGCGATGCCTTCCGGTAATATCCTCCATCAAATCCTTGCCGACCTTGACGCTCTGTTGTCCCGTGATGGTGTGCGTGTAGTCCTTCGCGACGGTGAGCGTCTTATTGCCGCCAATGGTTTCTGTCTTAGCCCCCCCAATCGTTTCAGTTTTCACGGCGCCAACAGTCTCCGCCAGAATGCCGCCAGCGCTCAATGCGAGCGCACCACCAACCGTGATTTCCATGGCGCCTCCTACGGTTTGAGCAAGATTTATCAGAACCGATTCCGCAAGCGAGCTACCCACAACGATTGACATGGCGCCGTCGATGTTTTCGCTGTGGTTTCCACCGATTTGAACAATCTTGTTGCGCACAACCGTTTCCGACTTGTCACGAACTACCTGTAAGCTGCGGTCGTTGTTGACGACTTCATGCTTATCATGCTTGATGAGTATCCGCTCGTCGTTGCCCACGCTCTCGGTCCGGTCATGATCGATGGTTATCTTCTCGTCATGTCTAACCTGCTCGGTCCGGTCATGCCCAACATCCACCCGTTCATCATGCTCAACCTTCTTTTGCTGATCGTATTGAGCGTGAATATTGATCAGCTCGGTACCCTTGGTATCGTTCAACGAAATCTCGTTAAAACCGCCACCGCCCTTAGTGCTATTCGACTTCACCCCGCTGACCATCGCCCCGGCGGGCATGCCAAACGGCGGCGTCTGCTCCGCGTTATAAACGCGGCCCACAATAATCGGCTGATCCGGATTGCCTTCGAGAAAATCGACAATCACTTCCTGCCCGATGCGCGGGATGGATATCGATCCCCAACCCTTGCCCGCCCAGGGATGTGAAACGCGAGTCCAGCATGAGCTGTTTTCGTTCTTCTTGCCTTCACGATCCCAATGAAACTGCACCTTCACGCGGCCGTGCTTGTCCGTATAAATTTCCTCGCCTCCCGGCCCCACCACCACCGCCGTCTGGCAACCCTGCACGATCGGTTGCCGCGTAACGCGCGCTGGCCGGAACGGGATCGAGAACGGAATGCATTCGAAGCTGTTCGAGTAAGTGGATTCGCCTTCCATCGCGTCGCCGGCTTCGTATCCCCCTCCTTGTGTTGCCGAGTGGCGGACCGAGGTCAATAGATATGCCTGGTTCAGGTCGCCGCGATAATGATCCTGCAGCGTAAACTTGAATCCGCTGCTGAAATGGCGGCACACACCGGTTCCGTGGCTCACGGCGCCAGGTACCACCTGCTCCTGCAGACGAATACGGGCTAGCTTGTCACCCTCGCCACGCGCCCCGTACTCTCCGGGATAGTCGTAGATTTCGTAAGGATTCTTCCCGTTGACGCTGACTGACAGGCTGGCGCTGGGCGTCTCAAAATTGTAGTCCGTTTGCGTCCATTTTCCGGGCCGAAACTCTTCGTGATATTGCCATTCCGTGATTACGTCTTCATAAGGCGCCGCATCGCCCGCGGCATAGCGCGCGATCTTCTGCTTCGGTGCGGGTTCGTGCGCCGCCGGATCGTTTGCCAGCACCATCACGTGCTTCCCCTGCTCGTGACGGAAATAGTAGTAGATACCCTCTTCTTCCATCAGCCGCGAAACAAAGTTGAAATCCGTCTCCCGGTATTGAACACAATAATCTCGCGGACTGAAGTCGCCATAGAGGCGAAGCTCAAAGTCGTGAAAGCCGAGATCTTTGAAAATCTTTTGGATAATGTCCGGCACCTTTTGGTTTTGGAAAATCCGGCAGTCGGCGGTCCGGGTGAGAAACCAGAGCCACGGAACCATCTCGGCGTGATAGGCGGTGAAGCGGCGATTCTGGCCGGCTTGGGAAAAGCGGCTGACAAAGCCATGCCAATGACGCTCGGCTCCGTCCGCGTCAAAAATGCGCAATGTCGCGTCTTTTCCGACGACGTCCTTGAAGCTAACGGAATCGTTCTCCGACAAAAGATCGAGGTTGAAGTGAAAGAGCTGGGAAATCGCTTCCGAACCATGAAAGCCGCGCAACAACAAAACGTCCTTGCCAAGAGGTGTCGAGATCGCGATGTGACGTTTTGTCTGCGTGTATGGCATATTCAAGATCCCGTTCTAAGCAGCGTTCGCGAACACCGCGTCACCCGCATCGGCCGAAAACTCGCTCGTCTTCAGCCAGCTCATCCAGCCCAGCCGCGGCGCGTCCGCTCCTTGATCGCTCAACCGGCAATACGGAACCTCCGAAGCGCGCAGTACAACCTGCACGTCGAAGGCTAACGCCTGTCCCACCAGGTAACGGGCCAGCTCCAATAATTTCGCGAGCGCGCTGCCATTTGGCAGAAACTCGCGGAAACGTTCCAAGCCCACCGGACCAATGCGCACCCGGAAGCGAGATTGCTGATCCCAAACCTTGTCCCCGAGAAAAGCGCCCTCCCCGAGCTGGCTGCGCTCCAGTTCGGGAGCAAGATAGCAACGATCTCGCTCATCGAGCGCGTACCAATCGCCGAGACATTGCTCAATCTCAACCGGCGCCGAGAAGTAGTCTCGCAAAATGCCTCGCAGGGCACTGGCCGAATGCGGGCGTTGGGCTATCAGGCCCGCATAACGCAAGAGGCTTTCATCCGCTACCTTCATCTGACCGCGAATGTGATCGGTCCCCATTCCGATCAGATCGAACAGCGAATGAGTAAAGGGATCGGGCCCTTTGCTTCGAAGAGCGGCGAATTCGTAGAGCACCGGCGGACGATACTTCTCCCAGGCCCGGTAAAACAGCGAAAGGAGACGGTGGTTAAAGAGATCGAAGAAATCGGCGAGTGCGTTATCTTTGGCTGTCTTAAGGGCGAGTAGCCGCTCCGTGTAGTGAAGCGGCAAAATTCCCTGAGTTCCCGTCAGTGATAGAAATGTCACTGTCATCCGCGACGGGCCGCTCGAATCGGAAAGGCGTTCGATGTTGTCGACGGCGCTCGCGGGAAAGGCCAAGGACAGCCAAGCGCCAAACCGCGCCACCTCTTCCGATGGCCGCGCCGTTCCGCCCACCGGCTTGCGCTCGGGAAACCGGCGGGTCAACAGGCGCACAGCCTGGAAGAATTCGAATTCAAAACCGCGGCTGAACAGGATCTCTTCTAAAGAAGGATCTGTTCGCCGGCCAGTGGTGGCCACCGTTTCAACACTCCTTTACTCGTCTTCACGCTCAGCCGGCTGAAGGAATTGACCGCGCTGTAGAGGCCCAAAAAGCTCTGCAGCACTGACGCGAGCAAGAATACGCTCGCCCCCGCATACGCCTCTTCATCGAACTCGATCGTTACATCCGTGCCCCTGCAGAATGCCACGCCTGTCTTCGAAGCCACTCTGCTGACAGAAGCCTTGCTGTCTACGTGGATTAATCCGGCGATCTGTTTCCGAATCGCCGGGTCATCGTTGAAATCGTAGAGCCGCAAGATTTCTCGCAACGCCTCCCGTCCTTTTTCAACGATCGAGAGATGGTTCAACGATAGATGCGAAATCAGCCGCCATTGCAATCCTCTGCGGCGCGGTGGGCGCGCTGCCTGCGTTGGCCTGTGCAGGCTGCGCGCGCGGACCAGGGCCACGCCTTCGGTTTCCAATTCGCCAAACTCTCCGGAGAGCCGTAATCGAGATGCCTGATCCCGATTCGTGCACGTCACGCGCAGCGTAAGCATGTCCACTGGAGGCAGAGCGGGCTTGAAATCCAAATCGACGAGCGAGATGTATACTTCGGTGCCGTTATCGTCTTTGCGGAACGACGATCGCCGATGCGTATACCAAAAGCGCTTCTTCGATTCGTCACGGCCATGGCTCAGCGAATAAAAAGGCTCGTAGCGCTGCGGCTGCTCGAGATAAGGGGCCGTAGAAGTCACACTGTCGACCGAATAGATCTCCGTGCTCATCTGACGATGCTGATCTGGGATGATCCTGTATTCTGTCTTCGTTTGCGATATCCGGACCGGCTCGGCCGTGCGCTCAAAAAGATTCACGATTGGCGCGCAGCCAAGCTGAAAGGTATCGGCGTCGACGCTTTGTTCCAACGCTCCGAGCCGATGCTTGTTGCTGAACTCGCCCAGCGAAATCAGAATCTCGAACGCATTCCCAAAGTCGGATAGCGCGATTCGATCCAGGCCGGTCACATCGAAAAACAAGAATTTTTCAGGAAAACGGAAATATTCTTGCAGCAGCCGATAGCCCGGGAAACTGCGGTCCGAGTAGGGCAGTGTGCTCTCGTCCGCCGCGAATCCCACTTGCCGCAAACTGCTCGCCGGAAGAATGACCTGTGCGCTGTCTCCCGCTCCGGCGCTCCGCAATGAGACGCGCAACGTGTTTACGAACAGCGATTCATAGAGCGCATGCGCCGCGGCGCTTGTTCCCTGAATGTAAAACCGGATGCAGCCGATCGGCAGTTGTGCCAGCCGCAAGCCACCCAGGCATTCCATCTGAATCCGAATCGTGGCCGCGACATCCGCCGCGATACCGCTCGCATTACCCGATGACGCAAAGCGGTTCGGGGCCGAGACCGCTGCTTGAGTCACGCGAAGCGGCCACAAATCCACCGGATAGCAGGTGCGGAAAGAGCACACATGTCCGTCGTCCGGCTTGCTGTGGATCGGTGTTCCGAGTGGCACCCGCATCGCCGCTGGAACCGCGCTCTGCGCTGGATCGAGCTGAAATTGGACGATGCTCTGCGGGGGGATAGGCCGCAGATAGTGCGGATACAGGACATCTAGAAGTGCTTCCGTGATCTCGGGAAATTCGTCGTCAAGCTTGTGATGAATTCGTCCGGCCAATAGAGCAAACGCTTCGATGAGCCGCTCCACGTGCGGGTCGTCGCACGTATTGGGCTCGAGCTGAATCCGGCCGGCCACAGCCGGATACTTCTCTCGAAACTCCCCCGCCATTTGACGAATGAACGCCAACTCTCGTTCGTAGTAGGGCAATAGTTCATCAGTCATTGGCCAGCTCCGGACACCGCGATCCGCCGGGAGTCGCGTCGCAGAGTAGCATCGAACACCACGTCCTCGGCATCCGCGCCATCGCGCAGCTGGGCCTCTACGTGGAATAGCAGTGCAGGACGGACAAGGTCAGGCCTCTCGAGTGAAACCTTTACCCGCGCGAGACGCGGCTCGAACTGCCGGATCGCCCGCTCGATCGAGCAGCGAACTCGCTCCTGGTCGATTGTGTTTTTGAGATCGTACGAAGTGAAATCGGGGATGCCGAAGCTTAGAAGGGAATTGGTCGCTTCTTCATAGCTGGCGTCGAAATCCTGTTCCGCGCGTCGTGTATTCAGTAGATCGGTTAAATCGCGGCACAGCGATCTCTCGAGCTCGCGTCTATGTTCCCATTGGCTGAGCGGCGATTCAATAGCGGCCAATCTATCGAGCAGTGAAAGCTCCATGCGTGATTCCTATTGACAACCCACCGCATCACTCGCCACATGCGAG
>Ga0193753_10003170_pt1 | contig 12375 bp, 8 predicted proteins | sample H1c2metaG_FD_144925 | JGI IMG/M metagenome (GOLD analysis project Ga0193753, IMG submission 144925) | Soil microbial communities from a riparian zone of the East river system, Colorado, United States - H1c2 | ecosystem: Environmental > Terrestrial > Soil > Riparian zone | place: USA: East River... | reverse complement strand
GTTCGAGAAACGCGCCGAACAGGCGGCGATTGAAATCGGCGCGTGGTGCGACCAGGCCGAGTGTGGCGCGGGCGGTGCGGCCGCTGCCCTGCGAGTAGCTAGGTAGCGCGAACACCGAAGATGCGGCGATGCCACAACCCGCGAGACCAGCATGGGAAAGGAACTGTCGACGGCTCGAGCGGCTCATTCTTGTTTACTCCGGAAGGGCAGCGAACGAATTGTATGAGTATAGTCAGGGCATCGGCGATGGCGAGCGCCGCGCGCGCTGCGATATGCGCGCTGCCATCGATCGAGACGTGAATGCACATCGCAAGTCCGCCATCGTGCCCGGCGGGCGCAGACAAACTGGCCTCGTCATTCTCCGAGTTGCGTGGCGTCGACCGCCGGCCAGCCGGCGTCATCCCATTTCAACTCCAGCACCTTGAGCTTCGACCAGCCACGGTCCCGCGCGTCGTAGGCGTGGGTGACGAAGTAGTCGCGGCCGTCGAAGGTGTAGACGCTGTTGTGCCCGACACCCGGCCAGCGCTTGTTGCCGGTGATCACCACGGTGCCTCCGCCCTTGTCCATGCGCTCGTCGCGGGCGTCGATGTACGGTCCGCGCAGGTCCCGCGCGCGACCGACGACCACCTTGTAGTCGCTGTTCACGCCGCGGCAGCAGTGATCCCACGACACGAACAGGTAATACCAGCCGTTCTTCCGGAAAATGAACGGTGCCTCGATGGAGGCGGGCTCGGGCTCGGCGTCGTCGATGAGTACCGAACGTTCGCGCTTCGCGAGCGAGCGCCATTCCTGGGGTTCGGCGATTCGCAGCCGATCGGCCGCGAGCCTGACCAGCCGCAAGCCGGCCCAGAAAGAACCGAACGCCAGCCATGGCGTGCCGTCGTCGCCGACGATCAACTGCGGATCGATGGCGTTCCACAGATCGCGGTATGGAATCGACTGCACGACGATCCCGTGATCTATCCACCGGAAATCGCGCGACGAGTGATCCAGCGTCAGGTTGGTCGCGACACCGATCGCGGAGGTGATCTTGCCGCCGGTCGACACCGAGTAATAGAGGTAATACGTGCCGTCGTGAAACGAGATGTCAGGCGCCCAGAAGCGACCCTGAAAGCCGGCGACCACGCCGGCTGTCCACGGCGGTGACTGGTCGAACACCGGCGGTTCCTGCTTCCAGCTCCGCAGGTCCTGCGAGCTGAACGTGGCGATGCCGCGCCCGGTGCCGAACAGGTAGTAAGTCCCGTTCTCGCGGATCATCACCGGATCGTGGATGCGGATGTCCTGCGAATACTCCGGCGCGCTGGCGGCCCGCAAGGCGGCGGGTGCCAAGGCCGTCGCCGTGAGGGTGCTGATGAGAAAATGGCGGCGTTGCATGGGTGACCCTCCGTGGTTCCGGATACGGCCGCCGCGAATCACGCGGCGGTCAGGCGGTATTCGATGGTGGCGCGATAGGCCTCGCCCGGCCGCACGATGGCGGACGGAAAGTCCGGCTGGTTGACCGCGTCGGGAAATCCCTGCGGCTCGAGAATGATTCCGCTGCCCAGGCCCGGGTGCGTCTTCGAGAGGAACTGCCCGTTGTAGAACTGCAGCCCGGGACCGCTGCCGAGCATCGTCATCTTGAGATCGCCATTCGGCGAGCTCAATTCGCAGGCGCAATCCGCGTCACGATCGAGCACCCAGCAATGATCGTAGCCGCCGGCCAGCGCGAGCTGGGGATGGGTCGACGAGTAGATAGTGCGCGGCGGGAATCCGCAGCCGCTGGTCGGTCGCGGGCGTCTTGAAGTCGCCGGCGAGATTGAAATACGGGTGATAGGTGAGGTTGAGCGGCGTCGGTGCGTCGGTGCGCGCGCCCAGCGTGATGCTGAGCGCGTTGCGCGCCACGATGAGTTCCACGGTGGCGTCGAGAGCGCCGGGATACCCTTCCTCGCCAGCCGGCGATTCGAGGCCGAGCACCACGCGTGGGGCGCCGTCCTGGGTTACATCGAGCACGCGCCACAGCCGTTTGCCGAATCCGAGCGCGCCCCCGTGCAGATGGTTGGCGCCTTCGTTCGCCGTGACGCGATGGCGCTTGCCGTCGAGCTCGAAGGTCGACTTGCCGATGCGGTTGCCGAAGCGCCCGACGAGTGGGCCCACGTAGGCGCGATCGTGGACATAGTCGGCGATGCGGTCGAAGTGCAGGATGAGGTCGCGCCGAACGCCACGCACCGGGTATGTGAGCCGGCGCAGGATCGCGCCGTAGGTGAGCACTTCGACCTGCAGGCCCCTGGCGTCGCCCAGCGAGATCGCCTCCACGCTGCGGCCGTCGTCCAGCAAGCCGAAAGAATTCATCGCCACGATTCAGTACTTGCGGTTAGGCAGTTCCTGCGCGGCGATGTCCTGCGGGAACACCGATTCCGCGGTGACGATCCGCTTCTCGATGGGCTTGCCGGCGACCACGTCCTTCACGGCGGCCATCAGCTGCGGGCCCAGCAACGGGCTGCACTCGACGGTGACGTTCAGTTTGCCGGCGATCATCGCCTCGAACGCGCCTTTGACGCCGTCGATCGAAATGATCGTGATGTCGGTGCCGGGTTTCATGCCGGCTTCCTCGATGGCCTGGATCGCGCCGATCGCCATGTCGTCGTTGTGAGCGAACAGCACGTTGATCTTCCTGCCCTCGGCTTTGAGGAAAGCTTCCATCACTTCCTTGCCCTTGGCGCGCGTGAAGTCACCGGTCTGCGAGCGGATGATCTTGAAGCGGGCATCCGCGGCGATGATCTCGGCGAAACCCTTCTTGCGATCGTTCGCCGGCGCGGAACCGACCGTGCCCTGCAGCTCGACAATGTTGACGTCGCCCTTCGCGTCTTTGGCAGCTCCGGTGGAGTAGCGCTCGAGCAACCAGCGGCCCGCCTTGCGACCTTCCTCGACGAAGTCGGAGCCGATGAGGGATAGATAGAGCGAATCGTCGCTGACCGCGACCGCGCGATCGGTGAGGATCACCGGGATCTTCGCGGCCTGCGCTTCGCGCAGCACGGTTTCCCAGCCGGTTTCGACCACCGGCGAGAACGCGATCACGTCGACGCGCTGCGCGATGAACGAGCGCAGCGCCTTGATCTGGTTTTCCTGTTTCTGCTGTGCGTCGGAAAAACGCAGCGTGATGCCGGCCTGCTGCGCGGCGCTCTGCACCGACGTGGTGTTCGCAGTGCGCCATTCACTCTCCGCGCCGATCTGGCTGAAGCCGAGCACGATGGGCCTGGCGGCGTCACCGTCCGCGGGTTTGCCGGTGCCGCCGGAGCAGGCCGCGAGCAGGGCGGCGCCGGCCAGCGCCAGCGCGAGACGGGCAAATCGGGTGAATCGGCTCATGGTCCCCTCCGTAGTTCCGAATAGTTAGACGTCGCCAGGCAAAACGCTGCCCGCGCCCGCGGGCGGTACCTGCGGACGGGAATCTCGAGGCCGACATCATGGAATCAGCATCGATATACAACAAGCCCGAGAATGCTACGGAGATATACTCATCGATGTATCCATGATTCGGACGGGGGAACCACCATGATGTCGACGGCAACGCCCTGGTTTATCCGCGCACGGCTTAAAACCCGGCAACTCATGCTGCTCACCGCCATCTGCGACGAGGGCAACATCCATCGCGCGGCGGAAGTTTTGAATATGTCGCAGCCCGCGGCCAGCAAGTTGCTCAAGGATCTCGAGGACATGCTCGGCGTCACTTTGTTCGAGCGGCAACCGCGCGGCATGCGGCCGAATTGGTACGGCGAGACCATGATCCGTCACGCGCGCATCGCGTTGTCGTCCTTGCGCGAAGCCGGGCAGGAAGTCGAGGCGCTGAAGTCGGGGCTGTCCGGCCACGTGAGCCTCGGCGCCATCACCGGGCCCGCGCTCACTCTCATCCCGCAGGCCGTCATGATCGTGGCGCGCGAGAACCCGAAGCTGCGGGTCGAATTGCACGTGGAATCCAGCAACGTGCTGATCGAATCGCTTGCGCAGGGCAAGCTCGACATCATGATCGGCCGGTTGTTCGAACGGCAGGACAAGACGGTGCTGCGTTACGAGCGCCTCGCGGAAGAGCCGGTCGCGGCGGTGGTTCGTCCGGGCCATCCGTTGCTGAACGTGACCGGGCTCAACCTCGCGGCGGTCGAGAAGAAGCCGTGGATCGTGCCGCCGGCGGGCAGCGTGTTGCGACATCGCTTCGACCTCATGTTCCGCGAAGCCGGGCTCGCGCCGCCGAGTCAGCTCATCGAAACCGCCTCCCTGCTGTTCGTCACGAAGATGCTGCAGCAGACGGACTTCATCGCGGTGGTGCCCACCGAGGTCGCGCGTTACTACGCGACCTACGGCATGGTCGCGCTGCTGCCGATGCAACTGTCCTGCACGATGGATGCGTTCGGCATCATCACGCGCACCGACTGGTTGCTGTCGCCCGCGGCGAACGTGCTGATGCGCGCGATCAAGACGTCCGCGGTGAGTAGTTATGGCTGCTCGTGGAAGCAGGCGTCATGAACGCGCGCGTTGTGAATGTGTGAACGGGCGGCATGCCAAAGCAGGTATGTTTCGGCGGTAGAAAATTATTGTTCGCGTATGTTTGCGCCTTGTACGCTGACGGCGAATGGACGAAAAGAAGAAATCGCGGCGCAGTCAGCAGTGGTTCGGACGGCCCGGCAAAGACGGATTCCTGCATCGCAGCTGGATCAAGAACCAGGGTTATCCGGATGATCTGTTCGACGGGCGCCCGGTCATCGGCATCTGCAACACGTGGTCCGAGCTGACGCCGTGCAACGGGCACTTCCGCGAGCTCGCGGAGTTCGTGAAACGCGGCGTGTACGAGGCCGGCGGCTTCCCGCTCGAGTTTCCCGTGATGTCGCTGGGCGAGACGCAGCTGCGTCCGACCGCCATGTTGTTCCGCAATCTCGCCAGCATGGATGTCGAGGAATCGATTCGCGGCAATCCCCTCGATGGCGTCGTGTTGCTGATGGGCTGCGACAAGACCACGCCGGCGTTGCTCATGGGCGCCGCGAGCTGCGACCTGCCGACGATCGGCCTGTCCGGCGGCCCGATGTTGTCGGGGCAGTTCCGCGGCAAGCAGATCGGTTCCGGCACCGGCGTGTGGCAGATGTCCGAGGACGTGCGCGCCGGCAAGATGCGCCCGGAAGAATTCACCGCCGCTGAGTCCTGCATGCATCGCTCGAAGGGCCACTGCATGACCATGGGCACGGCATCGACGATGGCCAGCATGGTCGAAGCGTTGGGCGTGGCGCTGCCGGGCAACGCCGCGATTCCGGCCGTGGATGCGCGCCGTTATCGCCAGGCGCAGCTCACCGGGCGGCGCATCGTCGAGATGGTCGAAGAAGACATGCGGTTGTCGAAGATCCTGACGCGGGCGGCGTTCGAGAACGCGATCCGCGTGAATGCGGCGATCGGCGGCTCCACCAATGCGGTCATTCACCTGCTGGCGATCGCCGGGCGCATCGGGGTGCCGCTCAAGCTCGAGGACTGGGACAAGCTCGGCTCGCAATTGCCCTGTCTCGTGAACCTGCAGCCGTCCGGGCAGTTCCTGATGGAAGATTTCTATTACGCCGGGGGCCTGCCCGCGGTGATGCGCGAGATCGCGCACCTGCTCGATGGCAAGGCGCTCACCGTCAACGGCCATACCATCGCCGAGAACATCGCCGATGCACCTAACTACAACCGTGAAGTCATCAAGCCGCTGGCGGCGCCGTTCAAGGAACACGCGGGCATCGCGGTGCTGCGCGGCAACCTGGCGCCCGATGGCGCGGTCATCAAGCCTTCGGCCGCCTCGCAGCACCTGTTGAAGCATCGCGGCCGCGCCGTGGTGTTCGAGAACATCGAGGACTTCCACGCGCGCATCGACAGTGAGGATCTCGACATCGACGAGACCTGCATCATGGTGCTCAAGGGATGCGGCCCGAAGGGTTATCCGGGCATGGCCGAGGTCGGCAACATGCCGCTGCCGCCCAAACTACTGCGGCGCGGCATCACGGACATCCTGCGCATCTCGGATGCGCGCATGAGCGGCACCGCCTACGGCGCGGTGGTATTGCACGTGTCGCCCGAAGCCGCCGCCGGCGGGCCGCTGGCGCTGGTGCAGAATGGCGATTTCATCGAAGTCGACGTGCCCGCGCGGCGGCTGCACCTCGATGTGAGCGAAGCTGTGCTGGCGATACGGCGTTCCACCTGGAAGGCGGCGCCCACGCCCGCGCGCGGCTGGTACAAGCTGTACGTGGATCACGTGCAGCAGGCGCATCTCGGCGCCGATCTCGACATCCTGGTGGGCGGCAGCGGCGCCGACGTGTCGCGCGACTCCCATTAAGGGGACAGATCTATTTATGAAAAAGGGGACAGATCTATTTATTGTCCAGGACGCCAGCACACCCGAAGGCGCCTGCAACAAATAGATCTGTCCCCTTTTTCATAAATAGATCTGTCCCCTTTTCTCTAGCTACGCGTGCCGAGATGATTGGCCAGGGCGGCGCGCAGTTCCACCAGCTTCGGCGGCTTGCTGAGCACCTCATCGACTCCCGGCGGAATGTCGCCTTCGGCCACCAGCCGGCGGCCCCAGCCGGTCAGCATCAACACCACCGTCGTCGGGACCGATGACTTGATCGTCGACGCCACCTTGCGGCCATCGACATGCGGCATTCCGAGGTCCGTGATCACCACCGGAAAGGGCGTGCCATTGGCATGTGATTCGACGAACGCCTCGATGCCGGCCTGCCCGCCGTTTGCCGCGGTGACCTCGTGCCCATCCGTCTCGAGCGCGTCCCGCAGCGACTTGAGCAGCAGCGGATCGTCGTCGACGATGAGGATCCGTTGCGGTGCGACGCTCGCGGCGGACGCGCGTTTGGGCGAGGCCGCATCGATCGTCGCGGTCGAGAAAATCAGGCGCACCAACGTGCCCTTGCCGGGCTCGCTCTCGATTTCGAGGATCGCCCCGTGGCGCTGCGCGACGCCGTAGACCATCGCGAGCCCGAGTCCCGTGCCGCGTTGCCCCTTGGTCGTGAAGAACGGCTCCAGGCATCGGCGTCGCGTGTCTTCATCCATGCCGATGCCGCCGTCGAGCACCTCGAGGTGGACGGCACGCGCTTTCGCGCCGGGGGCGCTGCAGGTGCGGATGGTCAGCGGGCCGCCCTGCGGCATCGCGTCCACCGCGTTGAAGACGAGGTTCACGAGGGCGTCGCGGATCTGGCTTTCCACGGCGGCGATCGGCGGCAGCGATGCTGCGAGCTCGGTGCGCACGTCGATCGCCGCGCCCCGTTGCAGCGCCATGTCGGCCCACCGTGCGCGCGTGAGATCGATGACCTGTGGCACGAGCTTGTTCAGGTCCACCGGCACGAGCGAGGCCTGCGGCTCGCGCATGCGATAGAACTCGCCCATTCGTGAGACCGTCTGCGCCACGTCGTCGACCGCACGCTGGATGATCTCGAGATGGCCGCGGGCCCGATCGCTCAGTTGCTCGTGTTCGAGCAGCGCCTCGGTATACAAGGCGACCGGTGAGATGGCGTTGTTGATGTCGTGCGCGATGCCGCTCGCCATCTGGCCGAGCGCGCGCAGGCGCTCCTGCTGCATCACCTGTTGTTGAGTCTGGCGCAGATCGTCGTAGGCGCGCTGCAGGGCGCCGTACAGCTGCGCCTGGTGCGAGGCGAGCGCGGCATGTTCGTTCGACTGGCGCAGGAATTCGCATTCGCCGCTGCTGAACGCGTCGGCCGCGCGCCGTGCGCAGACCATCACGCCGAACACCTGGCTTTCGACCAGCATCGGCGCGATCACCAGCGAATGCATGCCGGCACTCGCGAGACGCCGCGGGAAATCGAAGCCCGAATCCGAGATGTCCGGTTCGTAGACCAGGTGTCCACGCACGCAGCGGCCCAGGCCGTTTTCGTCGATGGGCACCGGCGCGTTTTCGAGCAGCTCGAGCCGGCTTGCCATTTCATGACTGCGCGCGCCGACGCAGCTCACGGTGAGTTTGTTCTCGCCCATGTCATACAGGCAGATGCAGCAGAAATCGACCGGCAGTTCTTCTTCGATGGTGCGGACCACCACCTGGAAGATGCTGCGCAGGTCCTGCCGCTCGCCGATCGCACGCGTGATGCGCGACAGCAGCGCCAGGCGTTGCAGCTGCTCGCGCAGCCGCGTGTCGTTCCGCATGCGCTCGGTCACGTCGCGGTAGTTGGTGACGATGGCGCGCACGGCCGGATCCTGCAGGCGGTTCGTGGCGGTGCCCTCGAGCCACAACCAGCGCCCGTCCTTGTGCCGACGGCGCCACAGCACCGGGATCGGCGCGCCGGGATTCTGCATGAGCTGCTCGAAATATTTCTTGAGCAGCGGCAGGTCGTCGGGGTGGGTGTGTTCCGGACCCATGCGGCCGATCAATTCTTCGGGCGAGTAACCCTCGACGTTGGCCACCGAGGGACTGAGATAGAGGATCTTGTTGTCGGCATCGACCAGCGCGATGCCGTCGGCGCCGTTCTCGAGGAGCGAGCGGAAGCGGTGTTCGCTCTGCCGCAGCGACTGGTTCGCGGCGGCCAGATCCGCGGTGCGCTCGACGACGCGCGTCTCGAGCATTTCCTTGGCTTCGTTGAGCTGCTGCGTGGCGCGCGCCGCGTCGGTGACGTCGCGCGCGGTGCCGAACATGAGCTCGCCGCGCGGCTGCGAGCGCCACGACAGGACGCGGTAGCTGCCGTCCTTGTGGCGGAACCGGGACTCGTACTGTTCGACCTTCTGGCCGGTCGTCATCTGGCGATCCACCTCGACCGCGGCGGAGGGCCGGTCGTCCGGATGCATCATCTCCATGTAGCCGATCTTCAATGCTTCCTCGACGCTGTAACCGAGCATCCCGGTCACGGCACGACTCATGCGCTTGAAATACCCGTCGCCGCTCGCGACCACGAACAGGTCCGGCGACAGGTCGAAGAACTGCGCGAGCTCGGCCTCGGCGCGTTCGCGCCCGGCGAAATCGCGGCGGATCATGTACAGCGCGAAGCTCACAAACATCAAGGCGAAGACGCTGCCCCCGATGATCACGGCACGCGCGAGGTCGGCGCTGTGCTGCGTGTGCTCCTCCCGCACGTCGAGCAATGCCTGCTCGGCGGAAACCAGCGCCTGCGCCAGGTCGCGCACCTTCGCCTGCAGCACCGAGCCGCGCTGGCCGTGGGCGGCCATCGCGAGCACGGCGTCGAGCCCGCCCTTGCGCCGCAGTTCGATCGCCTGGGCGCTGCGCGTCATGCGCGCGTCGATCGCCTGCTGCAATTCCGCCATGCGGCGGATCTGTTCGGGATTGTCCGCGACGAGTTCGCGCATCCGCGCGTTCAGGACGCCGACCTTGCCGACCACCGCGTCGTATTCGCGCACGAACTGCTCGTCGCCGCTGATGATGTAGCCACGGTGCGCCGCTTCGGCTTCGGTCGTGGCGCCCACCATCTGGTTTATGACGAGCATCACCTCGTGCGAGCGGGCCACGTTCGACGAGTTCTCGCTCAGTCGCACGACGCTCAGGTAGCTGACGATGCCAATCGCGCCGAGGAACGCGAGCGCGACGGCGAATGCCGCCCGTACCTTGCGTTCGGTGGTGGCGTGGCGCCGCGCCTCCGTACGCGCGTCGGTGCGATTGCGCCATTGCTGCAGCTCTTCGAACAACACACTGATGAGCGCTCCGAGCAGCAGCATGAACAGCCACTGCGCGAAGTCGAGCGGCTTCTCGAACCAGAAGGTGTGCACCTTGGGAAAGACGAAGTAGTTGGTCGTCAGGGCGACCAGCAAGGTCGCCAGCAGACCCGGCCACAGTCCGCCGACGTAGGCCGTGATGACGATCGGGATGACGAAGACGATGAGCAGCGGGCGATCGCCCACCCACGGCGTGAGCGCCAGCCGCAACATCAGCACGGCGATCGTCACCGCGACGGCGAGCACGTAGGCACGCCAGCGCGGCCATGGACTCGCCGGGGTCGATCCGATGTTTTGCACCGCCGCAGAGTAATCGCACGCGGCAGGGCGGGGAAGGGCAGGCATCCCGCGATTTCGCAGTGATGGTTTCCCCTACTTCAGGCGGCCGGCAGATCGATCCAGAACGTCGAGCCGTGTCCGACTTCGGAATCGAAGCCGATGCGGCCATGCATGTGCTCGACGAAGCGTCGGGCGATGTGCAACCCGAGTCCGGTGCCGCCTTTTTCACGCGTCGCGGAAGAATCCGCCTGCGAGAACTTCTCGAACATGCGGGCGCGGAAGTCTTCGGGAATTCCCGGGCCGTCGTCGCGGACGTTGATCCGGAACATGGCGCCGCGCGCTTCGCACCACACGCGCACCATGCCGCCCGGCGGCGAATACTTCGCGGCATTCGACAGTAGATTGGCCATCACCTGGATGAAACGGTCCGGGTCCACCGCCACCGCCCATTCCTGCGGGCAGGCGGCCAGGTCGACGCGCAGGTTGTACTTGCGCGCGTAACCCTCGTTGGCCTCGACGGCCTGCAGCACCACGCCGCCGAGCGGCAGCACGGACACGTCGAAGCGCATCTGGCCGGCGGAGAATTTCTCGATGTCCAGGATGTCGTTGATCATCAACATCAGCCGCTCGCAATTGCTCTGCGCGATCTCGAGCAGATCGCGCACCTTGGGTTGCAGGCTCGCCGCCAGCGCGCCGAGGATCAGTCCCAGCGAACCGCGGATCGAGGTGAGCGGCGTGCGCAGTTCATGGCTCACGACCGCGGTGAACTCGCTCTTCATCCGCTCCATCTCGCGCGCCAGCGTGATGTCCTCGATCACGCCGAGGAACCCGCTGATGGCGCCGAGATCGTCGCGCAGCGGGGTGATGATCACGTTGACCGGGAAACGCGAGCCGTTCTTGCGCACGAAGGTCCACTCGCGTTTCTCGTAGCCGTCGCGCAACGGGATGCGCGTGAAGATGTCGGGGCCCGCGACGATCGTTTCGCCGAGTTCTTTCGACAGTTCCTGCGCGCGCGCCTGAAGTTCGCCCGCGTCCATGAATATCGGGATCGCGCGCCGCCCGGTGACTTCGGCCGTGCTGTAACCGAGCGCCGCTTCGGCCGCCTTGTTGAAGATCATGATGCGGTATTGCGGATCGATGGCGATGACCAGGTGCGCGCTGCTCGAGATGATGCCCGCGTTCAGCGCCAGCGATTTCGCCAGGTGGGCGGACTTCAGGCGCGAGATCAGGATGTAGCGCACCGAGAGCGCCGCGAGTGCGGCGACCAGCAGGCCGGCGGCCAGCACCATGCCGGGCAGCGCCGACTCCTGCGAAGCGACGAAAAATCGGGTGGGCGCGATCCGCACCGTCCAGACCTGGTCCTGCAGGCGGATCACCCTTTCGGTGGTCCAGGATTCCGCCGCCGCCGGCTCGCCCTGCGCGTTGCTGTAGTACTGCTTGCCGTCGAAGTTGATGGAGATCTGGTAGTCCCGGGCCGGCTCGGTGCGCAACGCGTTGTCGAGAAACGATTCGACCGCAAACACGCCGGCGATGAAACCGTCGAAGTTTCCCTGGTTCTGCACCGGCAGATAGGCGATGAAGGCCGTGTATCCCTGCACGAGAGGCAGCGGCGGCGTAACCGTCGCCTCGGCGCGCTCGGCGGCGCCGCGTAACGCGCTGGCGCGGCTCGGGTCGGAGCGCGCGTCCAGGCCGAGCGCCGCTTCGTTGCCGAGAACCGGCTCGATCCAGCGGACGCGATGGTCGGCAGCCCCGGCAACTGCGCCACGTGATTCGCCGCATCGCGCCGCCAGACTGGATAGGGGGTGCCGCCGGCGGGTTCCCAGCGTGACGCCATGCGCGCGAGCGAAGCGATGCGTTCGCCGAGCTGGGCACGCAGGCTCGCTTCGACGTCGCCGGCTTCGTCATGCACCTGCTCGCGGATGAAGTCGAGTTCCTTGTCGAGCAGCTGCGAGTGCAGGGCGAAGCTGCCGGCCGCGATCACCGCGAATACCAGCAGCGGTACCGCGAAGCGCCGCTCGCCGACCATCTGTTCGATGTGTTCGGCGCGGCGCACGGTCAGGACGATCAGCAGCAGCGCGAGCAGCGCGGTGAACAACAGGCCGCCCAGCAGGATGAACAGCGCGCTGCTCGAATGTTCGCTGCGTTCGAAGTCCGGCGTGCTCTGCCATACGAGCCGCCATTCGCGTTGCAGGATGGGCAGCGTGCTGTGTTTGCTGAAGGCCGGGCGGGTGCCCGCGCGCGTCGCGTTGTCGTAGATCAGCGAGTCCGCGGCTTCGCCGCCGCCATCGTAGACGCGCAGCCGGAACTGGGAGCGCTGGCCGTGCATGAGATCGTCGAGGAAGTGGCTCGCGACGAACGGCGCATAGGTCCAGCCGCGCAGCGTGGCGCGGCGTTCCTCGACGTTGTTGCCCGGAAGGTCGCTCT
>Ga0193753_10003169_pt1 | contig 12377 bp, 5 predicted proteins | sample H1c2metaG_FD_144925 | JGI IMG/M metagenome (GOLD analysis project Ga0193753, IMG submission 144925) | Soil microbial communities from a riparian zone of the East river system, Colorado, United States - H1c2 | ecosystem: Environmental > Terrestrial > Soil > Riparian zone | place: USA: East River... | reverse complement strand
CAACCGCTGCAACTGTATTGGTTACCTGGTTCTTGATGGTCAGCCTGCCCAGGCTAACGTACGCTTCCGCCTTTTCAACTGTAGCGAACATTTTTAATCCATCAAACAATACCCAGTTCAGGTTTAATGCTGCAGCCACATTATTTGAGCGGAGGCCATTCTGTTCTCTTTTGGTTCCATCTGCAAGTGTCTGCCGCTGGTTATTATTATTCCATACAGCTCCTGCAGTAGCATTTAATTGCGGTAAAAAAGGACCGTACCTGAACGAATAATCCAGCGTTGCAACCATCGAATCATTTTTTGAAATTTGTATATCGTAGTTGTTTTTAAGAGCAGTCGCCACTGCTACATCCAGCGTAAGCGTTTTTTGCGCTTTTGAAATAAAGCCTGTAATTAATAAACCGGTTACTATAAATAATCTAATCAATCTCATGGTTACAATTTTATACTACTTCCACGCTTTTTTCAGCAGAAGTTGCCAATGCCAGATCATCCAGTGCACTTCTCTTTTTTGCTGATGAAAGATAAGAGTACATCGCTGGTATTACGAACAATGTAAGTATCAGGGAAAACATAATACCGCCCACAATAACTACGCCCAGTGGAATACGGCTGGTGGCAGCTGCGCCAAGTGATAAAGCAAGTGGCAATGCACCCAGCGACATGGCAAGGCTTGTCATTAATATCGGCCTTAGCCTTTGTGTTGCTGAATAAATGGCTGCTTCGGTTCTTTTCATTCCTTTCAGGCGGTTTTGATTGGCGAATTCAACAATTAAAATACCATTCTTGGTAACCAGCCCAACCAGCATAATCATTCCTATCTGCGAAAAAATATTCAGCGTATGACCAAATAGCCACAATGATAATACAGCCCCTGCTATCGCCAGTGGCACCGTTACCATAATAATAAAGGGGTCAACAAAACTTTCAAACTGGGCGGCAAGAATCAGGAAAATTAAACCCAATGCAAGTAAAAATGCAAAACTGGTATTGCTGGAACTTTCTGCAAAGTCTCTTGACGAACCGGACAATGAAGTAGAAAATGTTTCATCGGTTAGTTTGTCGGAAATCCGTTCCATTTCTTTTATACCATCTGCAATGGTTTTACCTGACTGCAGGCCGGCGGATATAGTAGCAGATTTATACCGGTTAAAATGATAGAGCGTTGGCGGTGTGTTGGACTCTTCCACTTTTACAACATTGTCAAGACTAATCATATCACCCCGCACATTCCTTACAAACAGGGATTTCATATCATTCGGATCATCACGGTCATCGCGGGCTACCTGCCCCATTACCTGGTATTGCTTACCATCTTTTGTAAAGTAACCCAGCCGGCGGTTACTATATGCCAGTTGAAGTGATTCGGAAATATCATTTACACTGACACCCAGTTCTGCGGCTTTAATTCTATCAATTTGCACCCTTAATTCCGGTTTATTAAATTTCAAATCCACATCTACCTGTTGCAAAACAGTACTCTTATTAGCCTCTTCTAAAAATTTGGGAAGTACCTGTGTCAGTTTATCAAAATTATTATTCTGGATCACAAATTGTACCGGCTGGCCACCACGGCGGTTAACGGATATTGTTTCTTCCTGTATAGCAAAAGCACGGCCTTCATTGAACCGTGGCAGGTTTCGGTTTATCATGTTCACAATCTCCTGCTGTGAACGTTGTCTTTCTTTGGTATCTATTAATGTTACTCTTACAAAGCCTGTGTTCGAATTACCGGAACCGGTAAATCCCGGTGATGTAACAGTTAACACAATCTCTTTTTCAGGCACCGAATCAATCATCAGGTTGGATAACCTGGTAATATATTTATCCATCGCATCAAACGAAGTTCCTTCCGGACCTGTCACCGCAAGCCGGAACTGGCTCCTGTCTTCCATAGGTGCCAGTTCAGATTGAAGATTGCCTCCTATAAAATAAATGATCGCAGCACACACGGCGATAATGATAAATGCTACCCAGCGCACCCGCATGAATTTTGTCAGCGCGGATTGATAACTTTTTTCCATCCATTGAAAAAAAGGTTCTGTTTTGGTATAAAACCATGAATGCCTGTGTATGCCTTTTCTTGTAAGTTTCACATTCAATACCGGCGTTAATGTAAGGGACACAAATGCGGATATAAGAACAGCACCCGCCACCACAATACCAAATTCTCTAAAAAGGCTTCCCACAAAACCCTGCAAAAATATAATTGGAAGAAAAACAACAGCCAGTGTGATGGAAGTGGCAATTACAGCAAAGTAAATTTCTTTTGATCCTTCCAGCGCCGCCTGCCACTTATTCATCCCCTTCTCCATTTTTTTGTAAATATTTTCTGTTACCACAATTCCGTCATCCACTACAAGACCTGTTGCCAGTACAATAGCCAGCAGGGACAATACATTAATGGTATAACCCATAATGTACATAATAAAAAATGCACCAATCAATGATACCGGGATATCTATTAAAGGGCGGATGGCAATCAGCCAATCACGGAAGAAAAGATAGATGATGAGGATCACCAGTAAAATGGAAACAAGTAATGTTTCCTGCACTTCGGAAATGGATTTTTTGATAAACATCGTATTGTCCAATGCTATATTGATCTTTATATCAGCAGGAACATCTTTTTTTATCTGGTCAAGCCTTTTATAAAATTCATTGGAGATAGCAACATAATTAGAGCCTGGCTGCGGCACAATAGCAAGGGCAATCATTGGCACACCACTTTCTTTTAATATTGTTTCTTCATTTTCCGGACCCAAAACCGCTTCGCCGATATTTTTTACACGTATATCAGCTCCCTTACTGTTTTTAATAATAATATTATCAAATTCTTCTTCCGTATTCAATCTTCCAAATGTGCGCACGGTTAATTCAGTTGCATTACCAGAAATTTTCCCGGAAGGTAATTCCACATTCTCCCTGGCTAAGGCTGACTGAACATCTACAGGTGTAAGTCCATATGCAGAAAGCTTTGCCGGATCAAGCCAGATACGCATGGCATAGCGTTTCTCACCCCATATCTGTATGCCGCTTACACCAGGAATGGTTTGCAAACGTTCCACCAATACATTGTTTGCAAATTCTGTTACCTGCAATTGGTTCCTCGTATTGCTTTGTACGGTCATGGATAAAATAGCATCCGAACTCGCATCCGCTTTAGATACAACAGGCGGCGCTTCCAGGTCGGGTGGCAATGAACGTATGGCCTGTGATACTTTATCCCTGACATCATTGGCTGCAGCTTCCAGGTTAATATTCAAATCGAACTCTACATTGATGCTGCTGGTGCCATTACTGCTGGAAGAAGTAATATTGCGTACCCCGGCGATACCATTGATGGATTTTTCAAGTGGTTCTGTCACCTGCGTTTCGATAATATCCGCATTGGCACCCGCATAAGAAGTACGCACATTTACATTGGGCGGATCAATAGCAGGATAATCCCTTATGCCAAGAAATTTAAAACCGATTATACCAAACACGATAATAATAATATTCATTACTATGGCAAGTACCGGTCTTCGCAAACTGAGTTCTGATATGTTCATGCCAAAAATTATTTATTGTTGGTAGTCTGCGGTTAACGTTTTTTTAAGAAAAAGCATTATTTGAAAACTTTATTCGCAGGAAGAGTGGTAAACGGTAACTAAAAACTATTGACTGCTGATTTTATTCATCTGTATTTTAGTATCCGGCCGCACACTGAGCAACCCGGTAGTTACAATGGTATCCCCGGCTTTCAATCCGCTGGTGATTTGCACCATGGATGAATCGCGGATACCTGTAGTTACATCATTGAATTTTGCCAGCCCGCCCTGGTATACAATTACTTTTTTACCCCTTGCTTGTGGAATGATGGCCTGGGTTGGCACTACAATGGCATTGGGATCAGGATCAAAGTTAAGCACCACTTTGGCAAATATCCCGGGTACAAGACCAGCTTCTTTATTCTGTACAATGGCCCTTATAGAAAGACTGCGTGTTTCCTGTGTAACGCCCGATTCTGTAGCCATTATTTTAGCAGTATATTTTTTTGTATTGCCTTCTGTTGTAAATTGTACAGGTTGCCCCACTTTAACCTGGGGAATGTATTTTTCAGGTACAGAAAAATCCAGTTTTAGTATATCAGTCTGTTGAATGGTAGCAACAATCGTTGCCGGTGTTACAAAAGCACCCATGCTAATATTTTTCAGGCCAACCTTCCCGTTGAATGGCGCCCTTATCTCTGTTTTAATAATAGTAGCCTGCGTTATTTCAATATCCGCTTTTATATTATTTACATTCAGCAGGCTGGCATCGTAGTCCTGCTGGCTGATACCCTGTATTTTTATGAGTTGTAAAGAACGTTGCTCATTTTGATTGGCTATCTGTAACTGAACATGTAGTTTTTTTAACGTTGCCTGGAGATCAGCATCAAATAATTTGGCAATAAGCATCCCCTGGGAAATTTGCCTGCCTTCACTCACATTTAATTGCACAATTCTTCCGGAGATTTCCGGGTGTAGTTCTGTAGACTGGTTTGCAACCAGCGTACCGGGCACCTCTACATTGGCGCCCAATGAGCGGGCTTTTACAATATAGCCTTCTACCTGCATAATTACTTCTTTATTGCCACTGCCCGGTAGCCTTGCAATTTTATCATTCTTGCCGCCACAGGCAGAAAAAGCAATAATTCCTGCAATAGCAACGGGCAAACAACAGCGCGATCTTGATTTCAGGTTCACGTTGGAATAAATTAAATGGTCGTTAAAAATATACAAAACATATTTTTTTATGAATAAAATGCTGCAGACAGCCCTGTAAACGCGACAAAAATAGGGGATAAAAATCCGGAAAGCGACACAGATAAATAATACATTTTTTTGAAAAAAAAAGCCATTGCAGCTGATGCAATGGCTTTTTTTTATATAACGTACTTTTTATCCAACCGTTTTTATCACAGCTTTAAAAAAGCCTGCAGATTCTGCTATACCCGGCAAAGGATCTGACATGTCTTTTTCATATTCCAGGCTGCAAAAGCCCTGGTATTTAATTTTATTAAGCGCTTTTACCAAAGCGGCAAAATCAATCACACCCCTGCCCAGTTCAATGGCCTTGCCATCTTTAACCGCTGCAGACACATCCTTAATGTGTAAATCAAAAACCCTTTTATTGTATTCAAGCACCGCTTTTGCAGGATCTTGTCCAGCCCTTGTAGAATGGCCGATATCAATGCAAAGCCCTACCCTTTCATCCCTGTTTTTAATGAGATCATATACGTGTTTGGGACTTGGGTACAATTTATCTTCCGGTCCGTGATTATGAATGGCCAGCCTGATATTGGAACTCTTTACTTTTTCTTCTGCATAATCAATCAACTCAGGGTTGGGTACACCCACTATTAAAGTAACACCCACTTTTTTTGCATACTCAAAAGCTTCATCCACGGCCTCTTTTGTTTTCATATAAATAACACCAACCGCATACACTTTAATACCGCCATCTGCAAATTGCGCCATCACAGTTTGTATTTTTTCAGGCGTACTGTTTAAGGGCAAATGAAAATCTTTTACGGAAAGGTTTTTTACATCCACTCTTTTCATCATGGCAATGGATTTCTCCACATCAAATTTGGCGAAAGTGAAACCTGCCATTCCTGTCTGCAGGCTGCCTTCTTTGCTTTCCTTATTTGCTGCCATGGCATTGTTATTTAGCAAAGGCAATACCGCTGCGCCGCCAATACCTAAAACAGATTGCTGTATAAAACTCCTTCTTGAAGACATAGTTTGTGTTTAATAGTTAATGAAAATATTATCTATACCGGTGATGGCGCCCAAAGCTATTTATTATTACGCCCTTTCAGGGCTTAGTTAAAATTGTCTTTGATCCCCGGGGTTGCACCCCGGGCTACGCATATTACGCCCTTACAGGGCTAAAGAAAAAAGATCTAACTTACATGTCCCAAATTTCTCACGTCTCACGTCTCACGTCTCACGTCTCACGTCTCACGTCTCACGTCTCACGTCTCACGTCTCACGTCTCACGTCTCACGTCTCACCTCTCACGCTTTAGGTTCCCAACCAGGCTGATACGCTCTTCCCCAGAGTTTTTGTGCTGCTGCATCATTGATGATTTTTCCGCCTTCGGCCGGATTGCAATTCAATGTTCTGCCTACCCGCTGAGAAATATTTCCAAGGTGACAAAGCAAAACACTTTTATGTCCTTCAGCAATTTCGCCGTTCAATGCTGTATCCTTTGTTACAGCATCTATAAAATTCCTGAAATGATAGCCATCTAAATTTTCTCCGGGTCCAGCCGTATTTATGGTGTCTGTTGCTACGGCCTCCTTTGCTTCAGCAACCAGTTTATTCGACAAATCATAAATTTTATATTCATCCCCGCCTTTATTTACCAGCGTACCTTTATCGCCATAGATAACAAATCCGCGGCCGCTGCCCTGCACGCTGTAATTGTTGCAACTGATACCTTCCCAGGCAATGCTTTTATTATTTGTGCCAAATTCAAAATTGATGGTCTGGGTATCCGGGGTCTGCCAATCATCTTTTGCGGCAAAGCGTCCGCCACCAGAACTTACTTTGGTTGGAAAATCTACCCCCAATGCCCAGCGCATACAATCAATTTCATGCGTACCATTGTTGCAGGCTTCACCGGTGCCCCAGTTCCAGAACCAATGCCAGTTATAATGTACCAGGTTATCACGATAATCCTGCCTTGGTGCAGGCCCCTGCCAAAGATCCCAATTGAGGTTAGCGGGCGCAGGAATCACTTTCCCTGAACCAATGGATTTCCTGTTATTGGCATACCATCCTTTTGCAAAGTAGGCATTGCCGATAATACCTTCATGCACCTGTTTCATGGCATCCATCAACCGTGGCATAGAACGGCGCTGGGCGCCCATCTGTACATGCCGTTTGTATTTTCGTGCGGCTTTGATCAGCATTTCCCCTTCTGCCGGGTTATGGCCACAGGGTTTTTCTACATATACGTGTTTACCAGCAGCGCAGGCAAGTATGGCAGCGGGCGTATGCCAGTGATCGGGGGCTGCAATCGTTAATGCATTCAAATCTTTATTTTCCAGCAATTTTCTCAGATCAGTAATGCCTGCAGGCTTTTTGCCGGTTAGTTTTTCCACCAGGTCAATCCCTTTGTTTCTTGCCACATCTTCTACATCACAGATCCAGGCAATTTCAACATTGGGAATTTTTGCATACGATTTTATATGCTCCAACCCGCGGCCGTTGGTTCCCATTACACCAATCAGCACTTTTTCGTTGGGAGAAAAATTTCTGCCAAATAAGGGGAAATTCATGGTGGAAAGACCCGCACCGGCTGCCGCCATGGTTCCTGTTTTAATAAAATTTCTTCTTTCCATGGTACTGTTATTTATGCAATTGTAAACCGTTTATCAATAATACTGGCAGGTTTAATTGATAATTAATGTTGTTACCAATAAAAACCTGCCAGTAGCAGCTGTGAGCGCTGAGCTACCAGCTGCGAGCAGGGCTCACAGCTCACAGCTAGTAGCTCAAAGCTTATTTCGGTATCGTTGTTAAAGCCGGCACATTTGTTTCAAAGCCAACATAACCTTTGTTCTGGTTAATATGACCGTATGAATTTGCCTGTATGGATATGGTTGGTACGGGCCATAACACATGGTACGCACTCATGGTATACAGATCACCATGATTTGTTTTAACACCTTTGTTATAGAAATCTGTTTTTTCGGTAATACGGTCGAACCAGTAATTGCTGGTAGAAAAATTATCCAGCGTATAGGTCTTTCCGTTTTCTGCTGCTTTGCCTGTTTTGGCAAAAATATATGCAATACGGGTCAATTCTGTTTTACGGGGCTCTTCAAAAAACAGTTCTCTTGCCCTTTCATCCAATATGGTGTTCATAGTAACCGGGCCGGTAAGTGGTGCACAACCTGCTCTTGTTCTTACGGCATTGATATCTGCCAGCGCACTTCCCAGGTCTCCTTTCCAGAAATACGCCTCAGCCCGCAGCAAATAGGTTTCTGCAATGCGGAAGATATACCAGTCGGTATGTCCGCCCTGCATCGGTGCATTTTCTACATCGGGTACAAACAATTTGTATTGCGGCCATCCATACCAGCAACGGATGGTATCCGAGGTAGTAAGGCCTCCGGATGGACCAAATTTTACCAGGTTCTTAAGATACCAGGGGTCCAGCGGATCGGTTCCGGTCGCTTTCAACGCGGCGAAGTTATTATATACCAGGTCGGTCATGTTCATCCAGTTGCCTGGTGCATGACGCAGGTCATTGGCATCATCCCAGATATACCATTGACTGTACGCGGTGGGGCGGCACCTGCCGATACCCCGTCCAACCAGGGTTGATTGCGGCACTGGCACGTCGGCACTCTGCACACCATCATTGGTGCCTTTCTTACCGGTTGGGGTATTGATATTGCTACCCCAGAATGGTACACATTGCCGCATGGTTGACATGCCGGTACCAAACTGGCCGTCGCCAAAGCGATCAATCACAAAATAGATCCCTTCTTTATTGGAAGCGATAGTTTTGTTTTCCGGCCTGTGCAGATCCCATATTACATTTTTGTTGGTAGAACCAAAAGGCGTTTTCATCAATGCATAGGTACCACCATTAATAATCCCGTTGGCAGCAGTAATGGCTTCGTCAAAATTGCCGAGTGCAAGGTTCACTTTTGCAAGCAAATGCTGACACGCGCCCTTGGTTACATCTCCGCGGTTTACGGCATCTGAAGACCAGAGCACCGCAGAATCCAGGTCAAGTTTTATCTGGGCAAGTATTACTTCCCTCTTGGTAGGTACAAAATCAAGCCTGGGTGCGGTCAGCTCGGTAAAAATAGCAGGCACATCTCCAAATTGCATGGTAAGCCGGTAATAACGCATGGCCCGGTGAAAATAGGCAGCGCCTAATATTTGATTTCTTTCATCTTTGGAAGCGTAGACAGCCTGGTCGATACGGCTGATAACCGTGTTGGCATATTTAATTCCCTTGTAACCCTCTAACCAGTAATAATAAATCCTGGCATGGTCGGCATTGTCGTTGCCCGGACTTGCGTTGTCAGGTGTAATAACCAGGTTATTGTCCTGTGCGGGGCCCGATTTGTCTGTAACCCCATCTACGGTTATATCGGAAAACAATTCTTCCGTAAGAAAAGGCATACCATCTCCATAGTATTCATTCCGGAGATTTCTTGCGCAGGATACCAGCGCAGCACGCATACCAGCGGCATCTATATAAGTGGCACTGGGTTCATAAAACGATAACGGTTTCGGCTTTAGGTAGTCTTTGTTGCAACTGCTTATTACGGACATCAGTCCGAATAAGGGCATTATGACAAGCAGCCGGTTAAAAATATTTTTCATAATTACAATTATTTATATCAGTTAAGTTTAGAATGTAAGATTCAGACCGAGTGTATAATACCGGGGCGGAATGGCAATGCTTATCACACCGTTGGCATCCCTGTTACGGTATTCTGCATCCCAGTAATTCCAGTCGGGCTGATAAGAAAACGGATTGTTTACATTCACATAAATTTTCAGGCTTTCAATTTTGGCCCTGTTTACCAGCTTTTTTGGCAAAGTATATCCAAGCGAAACATTATTCAGACGGATGTTGGAAGTATGGCGATAAACGCTGTAGTTGGCGCCGCCGTTGCTTGAGAACAACCGTGCATAATCATTGATTGGATTGTCTTTTCTCCAGTAAGGATACAGATAAGAGTTCTGCCTGTCGGGAAAACCGCTATTGTTTTTAGCCTGGTTAAAATCATTGTACTGTCCCCAGATGGAATAAATCTGGAAAGAAAAATCGAAATTTTTATACAAGGTGAATTCATTTCGCAGCGACCATTGAAACCTGGGCGTTTTGTATCCCAGGAATTGACGGTCTGCATCGGAGAATTTACCATCGCCATTTACATCCTGTATTTTAAAATCGCCCGGTACCACGCCGTATTTAGCGGCTTCCGTTGCTTCATTTTGCTGCCATACACCCAGCACTTTTAAATCCCAGATCTGGTCTAAATCGTGACCAATAAACCACCTGTTTCCTACATCATCTTTTTCAACCTGGCCGGTTACCTTGCCGGTTGCGGGATCAACCACGTCTACCGGTCCGTACAGGTGCACAATCTTATTCCTGTTTAATGAAAAAGTTCCTGTTGTTCTCCAGGAGAAATTCGGGTGTTTGATATTAGTACTGTTCAATGTGAGCTCAAAGCCCTTGTTATCTACCTGCCCCAGGTTATCCCAAACATTGGAGAATCCTGTTACATCCGGCAACGCCCTTAAGATCAATAAATCGTGGGTTGATTTTTTATAGACCTCTATTGAACCGCTTACTACATTTTTGAACAGCGAAAAGTCAAGACCTAAATTAATAGAAGATGTTCTTTCCCATTGCAGATTAGGATTCTGCAAACGGTTAACGAATAACTGTGATACAAGTACTACTGCGCCAGCTGCTGTTACATACTGGTATTTACCGGTTGACAGATCAGATATTGCATTGTAACGACCGATATCCCTGTTACCATTGATACCATAAGAAACACGCAGCTTACCATAGCTAAGCCATGAAGCAGCATTCTTCATATAGTTCTCATCACTGAATACCCAGCCCAACGCCACAGAAGGAAATGTTGCACGCGGATTGCCCTGACCAAACGCAGAATAACCGTCCCTGCGTATAGAAGCCGTTAATAAATATCGCTGCTTAAATGTATAGTTCAGCCTGCCCATCAATGCATCGCCGGTGCTATACTGATCATCACTGGTGATAACAGGTTTAATACCAGCACCAATATTGTGATAGCTCAGGATATCATTGGGATCAAAACCCTGGTTGTCCATCTGGTTTCTCCAGGACTGAAATTTTTCAGCATTGTACAGAAAGGTTAGATCAAACTGGTGTTCACCAAATGTTTTGTTCCATTTCAGCAGGTTATCAATCTGCCAGTTATAGGTAGTTTGATCTGTTCTTGTGGCCGACCCTTTTACAGCTGCAAAAGGAAAACTTTTGGCGGAGTTGCCGTTGAAATACCGGTAAAATTCAAAATTAGGTGTAAAGTTTACCTGGTAAGAAAAGCCCAGGGGTAAATCGCCTTTTGCATAGAGCGATCCAAATAAGGTATTGGTTTTTTGCAAACGGGTAGTATACACATATCCCTGGAAAGGATTCAGGTTATTACCCACATCATCATTTGGGCTATCCCTTAACGTTACCCCATCCGCTTTATACCTTTCGCCATAAGGAGAGGCATTCACCATCTGTGGCCAGTCAACCGGCACCTGGCTTTCATCCCTGTCCGCAAACTGCATGTTTACACCTACCGTCATAAACTTGGCGGCTTTTGCTTCCAGGTTGATGCGCATACGGAATGTTTTGAAAGCGTCTCCAAGAATAACACCCTGGTTGTTGGTGTAGTTCATAGACATATAGTAAGAAACCTTGTCGTTGCGGTTGCTGATACTTAATGTATGATCCTGGCGGAGTCCTTTATGAAACATCTGGTCATACCAGTTGGTTGTTTTACCAGCTTTGTAATTGGCAATTTCTACCGGGAACATTTTCAGCCGGTTTAACCAGACTGTGATTGAATCGCCGGTTTGGCCCTCACGCCAGGTGGCTATTGAAACACCTGACGGCAATGTCCTTGGGTCATCGTAGCGGTATTGGGGTGCAGCTACATTGGTACTCCTGAGTACATCTTGTCTCCAGGCCACAAAACCAGGACCATCATATAAAGGCTGGTCCCTGGCAAGTTCACCCCAACCAACATTGGTGTTAAAAGAAATGGTGGGTTTTGCACCGCTGGTACCTCTTTTTGTAGAAATCAATACAACACCACTCGCCGCCTTGGCGCCGAAAACCGCTGCGGAACTGGCATCTTTCAGTACATCGATTGTTGCAATGTCATTTGGATTGATATCAGACAACTGGCCAGGGTAAATAACACCATCCAGTACAATTAGCGGGGATGTACCTGCATTAACGGAAGATTTACCGCGAACCAGCAGATCACCACCACCTTTTGCTGAAGCAGAATTGGTTTGGGAAATGCTAAGCCCGGCAATATTACCCCTGAGGGCATCTGCAACGCTTTGCGGATTTTCGTTTTCAAGCTGCGTCACTTTTATTTGTGATACAGCGCCGGTTACGTCTTTTTTAGTCCTGGTACCATATCCTACTACTACTACTTCATCTAATTTAGGTCCTTCAGCAGCCTGTAAAGAAATACTGATCTCAGTGCGGCCTTTAACCTCAACCGTTTGCAGGGCATAACCCACGGAAGAAAATACAAGCGTTCCATTGGATGGAACACCCTGCAGGCGGTAATGTCCTTTATCGTCGGT
>Ga0193753_10003168_pt1 | contig 12378 bp, 10 predicted proteins | sample H1c2metaG_FD_144925 | JGI IMG/M metagenome (GOLD analysis project Ga0193753, IMG submission 144925) | Soil microbial communities from a riparian zone of the East river system, Colorado, United States - H1c2 | ecosystem: Environmental > Terrestrial > Soil > Riparian zone | place: USA: East... | reverse complement strand
CGTCCCCGTGCCGACCGAACTGACCAGACCGATTCCGGTGACGACTACTCTACGTGGCGCCATTCGTTCATGCGCTTACTTCTTCTTCGACTCGATATAGTCGATAGCGTCCTTGACGGTCTTGATCTTCTCGGCTTCTTCATCAGGTATGTCGAGGTCGAACGCTTCCTCGAACGCCATCACTAACTCAACGATGTCGAGCGAGTCCGCTCCCAAGTCGTCTACAAAAGACGCGCTCGGATCGACTTGGGCCTCGTCGACTCCAAGCTGTTCCACAATGATCTGCTTTACCTTCTCTGCTACCGCCATGGTTTGTTCTCCTGTGCTCGCAAATACGTGCGCCGCAAACTTCTAAACTACATCATTGTCCTGATAGGTTCGCAATCGGCGGGCGTTGTGGCTCGTTCGTGCGCGTACAGCGTAAGAATTCAACGCGCCTCCCCTACTGTAGCAATCCCTTCCTGCCACTAAGATATAGATATTGCCCGAGCGCCCGCGTGTCCTTTACCTGCATGGTTTTGCTTCCAGCCCCGCCTCCCGCAAGGCGCGCTTCTTCGCCGAAAAACTCGCGTCGCTCGGCTTCAACGTGGAAGTTCCCGACCTGGCCGAGGGCAATTTCAAAGGCCTGACTATCTCGAAGCAACTCGCGCTTGTCGAACGCCTGGGCCGGCGCGAACGCGTCATCGTGATCGGGTCGAGCCTCGGTGGCTATCTGGCCGCCCTCTACGCGGCGCGCCATCCGGAAGTCGACCGCGTCATTCTGCTGGCGCCCGCTCTTCGTTTTCACGCGCTTTGGTCCCAGGAGTTTGGCGCCGAGCGGCTCCGGCTTTGGCGAGAAAAAGGCAGCATTCCGGTCTTTCACTATGGAGCAGGGAACCCACAACTCATCGGATATCAATTGATGGAAGACGCCAGCCAGTTTGAGCCGGACCCCGAGTTTTCTCAGCCTTGCTTGCTCTTTCATGGCACGCACGACCCCGTCGTCCCCGTCGCCCAATCGGTCGAATTCGCCGCCGCCCGCCCGAATGTTCGCCTGATCGGGCTAGACTCCGGTCACGAATTGACCGATGTGTTGGATAAGATCTGGGACGAATCCGAAAAATTCCTGATCCCCAATCCTGCGGTAAAATGAACGAATACGGCTGGACTACGCTAGACTGGCGTACAGGTGCCGCGAAATTTGCAACTGTGATTTTTCATATCACGTCCAAGATTGCGGAGAGTAGCGTAGCGTATGGGGAGTTCGTGGGCGGAGTCGGTTCCAACCGGCGGGCAAAAGAAGGAAACTATGGAGCCTGATTCTCAGGGAGCTCAAACAGATACGCATCTCAACCACCTGTTGGTGCCGAGCGACCTGGAAGCCCCCTGGTATAAATCGATCGTCCAGGGTATCCGGGAAATCATAAGCCCGCCTAAGCTTCCGCCGCTCGAATTGACCTCCCAACCCGGCGATAGTTCCTATCTCGGCGACTTGGCCAAAATTGAACTACCCTGGTATAAGTCCCTTATCTACAACATACGGGACTTGATTAACCCCCCGAAACTGCCGCCTCTCGAAGTAACGTCAAAGCCCGTCGAAGTGGGCACCATTTGGGGTGCATACGGTGGCGGTGGAACTCGTTCCGGCGTCTCTTCCGTTCTAATCCACGTCGGTGTGGTGGTGCTTTTGCTCGTCTTCTTCCAAACGCCTACCGGGAAAAAGATGGTTAAGCAGGTGACTGACATCTACTATGTCCCGCCGTACCAATCCAAGCTTCCTCCGGCTGCGGAGAAAGCCGCCGGCGGCGGTGGCGGCGGCGTAAAGGCGCCCACGCCAGTCAGTCGTGGCGAGGCGCCCAAACAGGCGCCGAAGCAATTTATCCCGCCAGTCATGGCGATTCCCCAGCCCAAACTCCCCGTTACTCCCACTATCACCGCCCCGGCCCCGCAGATTGTTGCCGATCAATACGGCGATCCGCTCAGCAAGCTGGACCAAAACTCCGCTGGCCAGGGTGTCGACGGCATGGGTAACGGGAAAGGTCGCGGCCTCGGCAATGGCGATGGCGACGGTTTCGGCAGCGGCAGCGGCGGCGGCTCGGGCGGCGGCGTCTACCGCATCGGCGGCGAGGTTTCGGCGCCCGTTCTTGTCAGCAAGGTCGAGCCTGAATACTCCGAAGAGGCCCGCAAAGCGAAGTACTCAGGCGAGGTTCTGTTATCGATCGTGGTGGACGCCAACGGCACTCCTCGCGATATTCACGTAGTAAGGCCACTCGGTCTGGGCCTCGATGAAAAAGCTATCGAAGCTGTCATGAAATGGCGTTTTCGCCCCGGCGTCAAAGGCGGGCATGCGGTCGCCACGCAAGCGCAAGTGATCGTTAACTTCCGTTTGCTCTAGCTTCTTTTTTACACTCCGCGCACGGGCAAATATTCCGCAGATGGTCGAACGAGTACATTCCCGTACTATGACCATCATTCCAAAATATACGGATCGCGTACTGCCCGACCGGCTCTACTGAATTCATCTTCAGCGACGGCTTGTACATCGGAAACAATTCCTGCTTGGCGTAATCGGATCGCTGCGGCGGCGTGCCGTGCGACCCCGTGCATGTCGCGCACGGGCATTCGTCCCGCAAATAGGCGAGCGAATAGGCGCTATGATGCCCATCCCGCCAATCGATTTGGATGCCTGTCGATTTCGAAATCGCTATATGTTCCGGGTCCATCATGGGTTCTGCGTGCGCTCGATATCCCGTACGCCGGGTATCCGCCGGACCGCCGTAATCACGCGCTCCAACTGTTTCTTGTCCCGTACGTCCATGGTGATGTCGATCACCGCGCTATTGTCCGTTCTCTTTTCATCCCCGCGCGCCTCGAGCGTCCGAATGTTGCTCGATTCCGCACTCAAAATCGACGTGAGCTGATGCAAAATCCCTGGCCGGTCGTCCGTGTAAATCACGACCTTCACCGGCAGCGGGTCGCTCACGCTGCGCGCCCATTCCACCGCGATCCTGCGCTCCGATTCATACATCAGGTTCTGCACATTCGAACACTGCGCCGAGTGTACAGCCACGCCTTTTCCGCGGGTGATGTAGCCGACGATCTGCTCTCCGCGCACCGGATTGCAGCACTTGGCGCGATACACCAGAACATCGTCGGCGCCCTTCACGTGAATCGTCAGATCGGCATCGCCAAAAGGCGATCCCGGCTGCGGCGCTTTGGGCGGCAGCGCTGTGTGTTCGGCTACGTCGGGCGCGGCATTTTCTTCCGGCGCCACTTTCTGCAGCACCTGCCGCGCCGAAAATCTGCCAAAGCCCAGCGCGGCATACAGATCTTCGGCCTTGCTGACGCCGTATTCCGTCGCTACCGATTCCAAATCGTCGTTCGAGATGCGTCCCAGACTCACGCCCCGGCGGCGCGCTTCTTTTTCAAGCGACTTCTGCCCGATCTCGACCGCCTTGGCCCGCTCCACGGCATTGATCACATGCCGGATCTTGTTCCGCGCTCGCGATGTCTTCACCACCGCGAGCCAATCCCGGCTCGGCTGATGGCCCGCCTGCGTCAAGATCTCCACTACGTCGCCATTGCGCAACGTTGTCTTCAGCGGCTTCATCGAGCCGTTCACGCGCGCGCCTACGCACGTATTGCCGACGTCGCTGTGGATCGCGTAGGCAAAATCGATTGGCGTTCCATCGCGCGGCAAAACAATCACCCGCCCGCGCGGCGTGAACGTGTACACCTCTTCCGAATAGAGGTCCACTTTCAGCGTCGAGAGAAAATCTCCCGAGTCGCTCATTTCCCGCTGCCACTCGACAAGCTGCCGCAGCCAGGCCATGCGCTGGTCTTCGTCTCCCGGCCCCTTGCTGCCCTCTTTGTATTTCCAGTGCGCGGCAATTCCTTCTTCGGCCAGCCTGTGCATCTCCGCGGTGCGAATCTGCACCTCGAACGTCACTCCGCCCGGACCAATCACCGACGTGTGGAGCGATTGATACAAATTCGGCCGCGGCATCGCGATGAAGTCTTTGATCCTGCCGGGTATCGGATGCCACTCGTTGTGAATCACTCCCAGCGCCGCGTAACAATTCTTCACCGAATCGGTGATGATTCGCACCGCCAGCACGTCGTAGACCTGATCGAGTGTGATCCTCTGCCGCTTCAGCTTCAAATAGACCGAATACGCGCGTTTGACGCGTCCATGCACCCGCGCCGGGATGTCCTCGCGCTGTAGCTTCTGCTCGATCTGCGTCTGCAATTGATGCAGCAGCTCTTCGTACTGCGCGCGTTTGGCGTCGATCTCGCGCATCAGGTCTGCCGCCGCTTCCGGCTGCAACGCCTGAAAGGCTAGATCTTCCAACTCGCCGCGCACCTTGCCCATTCCCAACCGGTGCGCGATCGGCGCATAGATGTCGATCGTTTCCTGCGCGATCGCCTGCTGTCTTTCCGGCGATAACGAGCCAAGCGTGCGCATGTTGTGCAGCCGGTCCGCCAGTTTCACGATGATCACGCGAATATCGGTGGTCATGGCGAGCAGCATCTTGCGCAGGCTCTCCGCCTGCCGGTCGTCGCGATTCCCGAAACTGATCTTGCTCAGTTTCGTGACGCCATCCACGCAGCGTGCTACGTCCTCGCCGAACCTCTCGCGCAGTTCTTCGATTTTGGCGCTGGTGTCTTCGAGCACATCGTGCAAAAGGCCGGTTTCGATACACACCAAGTCCATCTGCATGTCGGCAAGGATATGCGCCACGGCCAGCGGATGCATGATGTACGGCTCGCCCGACTTCCGCTTCTGCGCCTTGTGCCGCTCGGCCGCAAAACGGCACGCCTCTTCGAGCCCCGCCAGATCTTCCTTCGGGCGCAGCGCGCGCACCTTTTCCTCCAGGCTGCGATACAGCTCCTCTACCTGGGGAAGTTCTAAAACAGTTGACATGCGGGCTTAACTACTAGGTTAGAGCAACGTCCCGGCTCTATTCGTTGGGCAGTGTGCTTAAAGATGCGTTAAGGGAATTTCTAACGCTCGTGGCTGAAATGAATGATAACTGCTACAACAACCCCACCAATGACCAAGCCGAGCAAGCAGGCTAGGACCCACGGATTCTGAACGAACAATACAATCAGACCAAATAGGACAGCGGCGAACGCGCGATTGAAGACTATTCCGCGCCATCCTCGGAGGCTCTTCTCCTGCTGGCGGGCCGTTTTCCTCAAGAAGCTTCTGAAAGAAGCTTCTGATTTTTGAACGCACCTAAGCCAGCAGTTCCCCCAGAGACCAGACATGATCCGTGATTCCAGCTTCCATCGCGAGTGTCACCGTAGCCTCTTATGAACGCGGCAGAAGTTGCAGTGCGCGAAGTGCAGGCACAAAGCCGCCCACAGGTTCACCACCGAAAATCCCTGCGCCGCCAGTTCCTTCGCCACTAACGCGCCGCAAGCGCCCGCGCCCACGATCACTACAATCGGTGCATTCGGCTGGCATGTCCTGAATCCCAGAAGAGCATATTTCGCCAAAATAATTGGTTTGAAACCCAGCCCGTCTATCCTGAAATTATGCATCTGGGGTCAAAGCTCTCTTTTCTCGCCATATTTCTCGCTGGCATTCAGCTATTCGCTCAATCCGAAGTCGGCACCACCGGCGTAAACGGCACCATCACCGATCCCTCCGGCGCCAGTGTCGCTGGCGCGAAAATCACCGCCACAAATAACGGTACAAACCTCACCCGTCAAGCCATCAGCACCGCCGCCGGACTATACAGCCTGGGAAACCTGCCCGTCGGCGCCTACGATCTCAAAGTCGAAATGGCCGGCTTCAAAACTGCGGAGCAAAAAAGCCTGAACTTGGCGGTTGGTTCGGTCGCCACCGTGAACCTACAGCTCGAAATCGGTATTTCGAGTGAAACCGTCAGCGTCACGGGCGAAGCGCCTCTCGTCGAAACCAGCCGCTCGAGCACCAGTACCGCCATTTCGGCGCGGCAGGTTCAGGATCTACCAATCAACGGACGCAATTTTCTGGATTTCACGCTGCTCACTCCTGGAGTCGTTCGTGACCCAACCCGCGGCGGCGATATCTCTTTCGGCGGCCAGCGTGGCACTTCAAACAGTTTGCTGATCGATGGCTCGGACGCGAACAACACGTTCTACGGGCAGTCCACGGGTCGCGCGGGAACGGGCCGCAGCCCCTACTCATTCAGCGAAGACGCTGTGCAAGAGTTCCAGGTCAACACTAACAACTATGCGGCTGAAATCGGCCGCGCGGGCGGCGGCGTTATCAACACGATCACCAAATCCGGCACCAACGCTCTTCATGGCGGTGCCTTCGAGTTCTATCGCGACAAAGCCCTCAACGCCAATAGCTGGGACAACAATGCCCTCGGCCGTGCTAAGCGCGCCTATCACTTCAATCAATTCGGCGGCAGCGCCGGTGGCCCCATCGCAAAGAATAAATTGTTTTTCTTCTTCAGCTACGATGGCCAGCGCAACACCACTCCCAATACCGTCGCTCCAGGTGTCCTGCCGCTGGCGAGCGATGCGCCGGGCCAAGCTGCTCTTGCTTCCTTGCAGCAATATTTTGTCTCGTACGCCAACAGCCTCAACAACAACGTCTACCTCGGCAAAGTGGATTGGAACATTACCGACAACCAGCACGTTAGCTTTCGCTACAATGCCAACCGCTTTCAAGGCCTGAACTACGAAAACTCCGGCGCGACCAGCGCCGTGGGCCATACCGGCAACAGCAACGTCGCTACCGACAACGCCGGCGCCATCTACACCAACGCGCTGAGCGCCAATGTCGTTCTCGAAGGCCGCTTCTTTTACACGCGCGACTACGAGCCCGGTCTTGCCAATTCCGATACACCCGAGACCATCATCCAGCAAAACGGCGCCACCGCCATTTCATTTGGCAGAAACAGTTTCAGCCCACGCTCCGCCAACATCGATACGCTCCAGCCCACCGTAACGCTCTCCGTAACGAAGGGATCGCACACGATGAAGGTCGGCGCCGACATGATCTTCCAACAGATCGCCAACTTCTTTCCCGGCAACTTCGGCGGTTCTTACACATTCACCAGTTACGCCAATTACGCGAACAAAATCCCGGCTTCCTTCACCCAAGCCTTCGCTGGACCAAACACCACCGGCGCGACCGTTTACCCGAACGTGAACGAGTATGCCTTTTTCGCGGAGGATAGCTGGCGAGTATCGCGCCAGCTCACCGTCAACTACGGTCTGCGCTACGACTATTTCGATTACGCCCAGCCGCCGGTTCTTAACCCCGACACCTCGCTTACGTCGCGGAACCTTCAAACCAATCGCATTCACATCGATCCGCGCGATATCTCGCCTCGTTTCGGCTTTGCCTACTCGCCGGGTGAAAACGGCAAGTCCGTGGTACGCGGCGGCTACGGAATTTTCTACGCTGTCACTCCGTCTATCTTTACCGGCACGGCGTTTACCCAGAACGGCATCCAGGTGCAATCCTTCACGTACAACGGCGCCGCGATCCCGGTGACGTATCCCAATCTATTGCCCGGCATCCCTACCACGAATCGCATCCCGAGCCTGTTTGTCTTCTCGAACGATTTCCGCAATCCGCGCACCCAGCAATGGAACTTGAGCTTTGAGCGGCAGTTGGGCGGCAATTCGTCCATCACGGTGGGTTATCTCGGCGTCAAAGGCGTTCATCTGCCGAGCACGCGCGATATCAACCTATCTCCGGCGCTGCCTGTCACCGCGCCTATCCAGGGCGGTGGTGCGTTCACTTTCTACCAACACCCCACCCTTCGGCCCAATCCGAATTACGGCCGCATCTGGCTCGCCGCGAGTGGCTCCGGCTCGATCTATCACGGCGCGTTCGCCCAGTTCACCAAACGCTTCTCGCGCGGTTTTCAGGTGCAAACTTCGCTCACCTGGTCGCACGCCATCGACGACGATCCCGATGCGACCGCGGTGGTCTTCGGTACCGACGACTCGAAGATCGTGCAGAATAATTTGCAGCCGAATCTCGATCGCGGCGATGCCAACGCCGACATCCGGCTTCGGTACCTGTTCTCCGGCGTGTGGGACCTGAACTATGTTCCGAAGACCGCCAACGGCGTTCTCCGGGCGATCGCCAACGGCTGGCAAATCTCGACTATCGCCACTCTGCAGAGCGGCCGTGCTTATAACTCGACCATTGGATCGTCTTCCGACATCAACAACGACGGCAATCTGCGCGACGATCGCACACCCGGGCAAGGCCGCAATGCGCTGCGGGGCCCGAACTTTTTGAACGACGACGTACGCATCTCTCGCTTCTTTCCGATCCTCGGCGAGCGGCTCCGCGTGCAACTCATCGGCGAGGCTTTTAATATCACCAATCGCGTCAATTTCATCTCGCTCCGCACGACACAATACAACTATTTGGCGCCCACGCAGTTTTTTGGGGGGTCGTTTGTCCCGCTGAATAACGCCCTCACGCCCGCGCCCGGCAGCGCCGCCGGCGACCCACGCATCCTGCAACTCGCGGCCAAAATCGTCTTTTAGCGGCGTGTCCCCGGACTACAAACAAACCAGCGAGCAGCAGCCTGTTCGAGTTCGCTGCAATCTGGATCGTTGTCCGAAGCCCAGGCGATAGTCCCATCAGGGCGTATCAGTACAGCGCTCAAGCCTAATTGTTCTTTTGCCCGGCTAGAAACATACTTGATTCGGTCGCCATATTCACTCGCCAAAGTTTTCAGCGAAGCATTCCCATCGAAATCAAGCAGTATCCCTTGGCCATCGTGCATGAGCTCGCCCATTCTTGCGCCGTCTTCGAACTCAAAGTTGGGAACGCTGTGGCCTACGAGCGGGTGGCCGCCACCGAGATCGTAGTGTGTGGAAACGCCCCACACCCTTCCTGCAATATAGGTGGCGCCATCGCGCGTATTCATCAGGTCGCGAACGATTGCATTCAGCGCGCGGGAGGGCGGATCTGGTTTCATGATGGCAACCTGGGCTCGCGACCAATCCAGAACCTGTACGCCCAATGGGTGTCGTTCCGTTTGATAACTGTCCAACAAGTCTTCCGGCGCTTTCTTTTGGATGGTTGCGGCCAGCTTCCAGCCGAGGTTCATGGCATCGCCCAGCCCAAGGTTCAGCCCTTGGCCTCCCAACGGCGAATGAATGTGCGCGGCATCGCCGGCTAAAAGTATCCGTCCGTTGCGGTAGGTTGTGGCCTGACGTGCCCGGTCAGTCCAAGTGGTTACGGCACGCAAGGCGTTGATCGTAACGTCGGTGTTCGAGACGCGGCGTAACACCTCCTGCGCCTGTTCAAGCGTGACTGGCTCTGCACGATGAGCTGCCGCACCATCGAACTCCAGCATCACCAGGTAGCCTGGCTGCGATTGGAAGTACATGCCTGTTGGTGTCAGGTTCCGGCCCGGACCGAGTTTTTCCGCGTCGACAATGTCAACTTGAGCAGAGTAGCCGGTAAATCCTGGCTCCGTACCTGCGAATTCAAAACCGCCCGCCTTGCGAACAACACTCCGGCTTCCATCGCAACCCACGAGCCATTTACTTTGAAACGATTGGTCACCGGACTGAACAGTCATCCCGTCCTCGCCTTGATGAAAGTCAGCAACAGCAAGCCCGCGCTTGATTCCTATACCCAGGGCTTTTGCGCGGCGAGCCAGCACAGATTCAAGCTCCTCCATTTCAGATATCAAATTGGTGTCGGTCGAGCTTGGCAGGCGATACCTCCACCGTGAGGTGTCAATATTGCCGTCATGAAATGGAATGCCGGCGAAGTGTCCTCCCTGACGACTTGGCCCTTGTACGGGAGTTGAGGTGTTGTGTGGGTTTTTAAGGCGTTTGTGTACCTCAAGTTCGTTTAGCAAGCCACGACGGTAAAGCGCTTCGATCGTCGGTGTCGAAAGTCCCCGTATCCCGAAAGGAAGTTGCTTCAACGGGGAATGAGGATCCTCCGCCTTTTCCAGTACGAGGACGGAACATTTGGCCAAGGTCAGTTCACAGGCGAGGAATAGACCCACAGGCCCTGCGCCGGAAATGATGACATCGTGAAAAGAATGCTTTTGTGCGGATTTCTTGCTTTCCATCAAACATAATATACCATCCGGTCGGTTTTTATAGTAAAAAATACCGCGCCGTCGGTTTATGTTATTTTGGCTAGCGTGAGAATGCGAAAACCACGGAAGCCGCAGGAACGAGCAGCCGTGACGCGAAGCCTGCTCTTGGGTGCCGCAGAGCAGGTCTTTGCGCGAGTCGGCTATGAAAAGGCACAAGTCGAAGAGATTGCGGAAGCGGCGGGCTTCAGCAAAGGAGCTCTATACGCTCACTTCAAGAGTAAAGAAGAGCTGTTTCTGGCGCTGTATGAGACGAAAACAGCCAGTTCCCTTGCGAAACTTCTCCGCTCCTTGGACGGCGCCCCGACTCGCGAGAGAAAGATCGATGCATTCCGAAGCTTCTACATCAACTTGTCGAAGGAGAAGGATTGGGCGCTCATAATCCTTGAAGTCAAGCTCTTTATTAGGCGCCATCCAGAGGTAAGAGTGAGACTTCGTCAGATTGACGAGCGCGTTGCCGACAGCATCGAGGGGGTATTGACTCGACTACTCGGCAACTCTGCTCGAGCGGCCGGAGAAGCACTCGGGGGGATTTTCCCTGCGCTCGTGCTTGAGGCCGATTTGGAACCTGATGTCCTTCCTGAGGGGAAGATGAGAGCCATGCTGGGTACGATCTTCGATGCTCTATTGGGATTACGCGATCAAGCCCCTCAAACCAAGAAAGCCCTCGAATAGAGCGTGTTCCAGGGCTCTCTGGCAGTTCTCGCAGCGGGACATCCCTCGATATGAGCAACGGCTAACGATGTGGCCAAGTAGCCCTATAGCCGATAGCCGCTCTGAATCACTGTCCATCCGACTTAGGTTGACGTATAACCCACTCCTCATTAGAAGGCTCACTCCAGAGTCTTCAGCAACTCACGCCGCACCGGCCAACTCCCAGTGACCTGCTTACGCACTCGCTGAAAAGTTCCCGCAGTAAGCAACCCCGTCAAATCGGCGGGGTCGGCCTCGCGGTGGGCGCGCTCGAGCCCAAGCTTCAGCATCTTGGTTTGGATCTCGAGTTGCGCCCGCGCTGTCTCAGCAGTTGGCTCCAGGGAAAAACTTGCGTCCAGATCGATCGCGAACGCCGATTGTTTGTCCACCGCGGGACCCAGCGACAAAATCACACTATCCGCCGATTGCAGCGAAATCGCCAAGATCCGCATCGCGAGCGGCAATGCTTCGGGTTTCGTCAACAGCGTCTTCGAAACGCTCACCCAAACCGGATCGTTCGGCGCCGGCGTGTCCCCTTGCGGCACTTCTCTCCGCAGCGTGTCCCCCGCCGCGTTATTCGCGCTGATCGCCAAACCCGCAACCCCTGGCTGCAGTCGCACCAGGTTCGCCCAATATCCCGATTTGCTGGTTGGCACGGCGCAGGATTGGCTCCTGCAAGTCCCGCCGCGTGCCGCCGCATACCGCTTGAACTTATCCCAGTCAAACCGGCCGCGAATCAAAAAAAATAATTGCTCGCCATCGGATGCTCCCGCGATCGCATCCAGATCGCGCGTGTAGTCGAATTGCGTTTGCCGGACGAACTCTTGGTAGTCCTTCTCCTGAACCGGACTCACCCCGGTTAGCAAATGCAGCAATCCCGCTTTACGCAAGGCATTCAGATCGGCGTAGAACCTCGTGAAATCGCCCGGCGGCAATTGCTTCACCAGGTCGATGTTCGACCGTACGAACCGATGCCGGTGTACGTCGACCACCGACAGAATAGCCGCGCCTGCGAGCGCCAATATCGCGACGACAACCCAAAGTGTAGTCCGACGGCGCATCAGGCCGGAGCGAGCTCCGCCACGCGCGCTGTTTTCCAAAGCGCGACATACGGCTTAAGGTCGCGCATGAGGGCGCCGAACTGATCGAACGTCAGCGATTGCGCGCCGTCGCTGATAGCTTTTTCCGGATGCGGATGCACTTCCATGATTAAGCCGTCCGCGCCAATCGCCACTCCGGCGCGCGCGAGCGCCGGTACCAGGCTGCGTTTCCCGGTGGCATGGCTCGGATCGAGGATCACCGGTAAATGCGACAGTTCGTCCAAAACCGGAATCGCCGTAATATCGCAAGTGTTGCGGGTGGCGGTCTCAAAGGTGCGAATGCCGCGCTCGCACAGAATCACGTCCGGATTCCCGTGCGCCACGATGTACTCGGCCGACATCAGCAATTCTTTGATCGTTGAGCTCAAGCCACGCTTCAGCATCACCGGCCGCTGCGCTTTGCCGAGCGCCTTCAGCAGCGAGAAATTCTGCATGTTCCGCGCGCCTATCTGCAAAATGTCGGCATGTTCCGCCACCATCTCCACATCGCCATCGCTCATGACTTCCGTGATGAT
>Ga0193753_10003165_pt1 | contig 12383 bp, 8 predicted proteins | sample H1c2metaG_FD_144925 | JGI IMG/M metagenome (GOLD analysis project Ga0193753, IMG submission 144925) | Soil microbial communities from a riparian zone of the East river system, Colorado, United States - H1c2 | ecosystem: Environmental > Terrestrial > Soil > Riparian zone | place: USA: East River... | reverse complement strand
ATGGGATTCGCGCTGGGACTACTATCAAAACGACAAGAACACTTACTTCGGCCGCTATAGCTACGCCGGCTTCAACGTGCAGGCTCCCGGCGCCTATGGTCTTCTGGCCGGTGGTCCGGGCACCGGTTACGCCGGCAATTCCGACGTCCTCAACCAAAGCATCGCTGCCGGTTGGACGCATATTTCCAGCCCGACCCTTGTGAACGAATTCCGCTTCGGTTATATGCGCTACCGCGTCAATGCGGTGCCCAACGGCGTTGGCACAAGTCCTGCGCGTGACGCCGGCATCCCCGGTCTCAATCTCGACAACTACTTCACATCCGGCATGCCGGCATTCTTTCTCAATGGCGACCAGAACAACAACGGCAATTCCAATCTTGGCTATGCCTTGAATATCAACTCCTGCAACTGCCCCCTCGCGCAGCGCGAGCGGCAGTATCAGGTTGTCGACAACGTGAGCAAAACGCTCGGCAACCATGCCCTTAAGGCTGGTGCCGATATTCGCCTCGCCCTGAATCTTCGTGTGCCGAGCGATGCCCACCGCGCGGGTGAACTTACATCCGCCCCGAGTTACACCGGCCTGGTCTCAGGCACTGGCGTCACCCAGGGTTACGGCGTCGCGACGTTCCTGCTGGGCCAAGTTACTTCCTTCCGCCGCTATGTCTCATCGAGTACCGATGCGCAAGAGCGCCAGAAGCGCTGGTCGTTCTATGCGCAGGATTCCTGGCGTGTCAACTCGAAGCTCACGCTTACCTATGGCCTTCGCTGGGAGGTTGTGTTCCCGGAAACGGTCAACGCCGCGGGCAACGGCTCTACGCTCGACCTGGCTACCGGGAACATGAATGTCTTCGGTCTCGGCAACGTCTCCGAGCACGGCATTCAGCAAATGAATTGGCGCATTTTCGCTCCGCGCCTTGGCGTCGCCTATCACCTCACTCCGAAGACCGTCATCCGCGCCGGCGCCGGCGTCTCCTACAGCCTGGGTACCTTCGGCTCCATCTTCGGCCACAATGTTACGCAGAACATTCCCGTCCTCGCCATCCAGCAGTTCAACGCTCCGCAGGCGTTTTCCGGCGTCTTCACCCTTGCCCAAGGACCCGCTCAACCGACTTTCGCGCAACCCGACGCGCAAGGTCTTATTCGCCTGCCTGACGGAGTCGAAGCGAAAGCCCGCCCGGCGCAGATGACTTTGCCGCAAGTTCTCGCCTATAACTTCACAGTCGAACAACAACTTACTAATAAGATCTCGGTCTCCGGAGCCTATGTCGGCAATCAGGGCCGCCATCAGCTTCTCGCGAGCGGTCCTTCATTTGACGCCAACAACCCCGCGTACATCCCCGGCGACCCCAATGTCAACGACGGCCGCCCCTTCTACGCCAAGTACGGCTGGACGCAGGCTATTGACTATTACTGCAACTGCTCCAACAACCAATACAACTCGTTCCAGGGCACGTTCAAAGTGCGGAGCCTCATGGGCTATACGCTGAACGGCAGTTATACCTATCAGTCCGCGCAGGGCGACGGTTACGGCAGCGCCAACTCCTATACGTTCCTCTATAACCGCCCACTCGGCTATGCCAACGAAGACTACATCGCGCACAACCAGTTCACTCTGGCGCAAAACTTCGATCTGCCATTCGGCCGCGGCCGTAAGTTCGGCTCCAACTGGAGTAAGTATGTCGATTTTGCCGTTGGTGGGTGGAATATTAGTGGCATTACAATCGTATACAGCGGGTTACCCTTCTCGCCCACCTTTACGGGCTACACGCGTCCCGGAGTCGGCCCGAACGATCGCCCCGACCAAGGTTCGAAGAGCGCGTACGATGGCGCGCAAGGCAATCGCGACCAATGGTTCGTCGGCGGCCTGGGTGGCGCGTTCCTCGCTCCGTCCACGAATACCTTCGGAAATTTCGCTCCGAATTCGCTCTATGGCCCGCGCTTCGTCAATCAGGACATCTCGCTTGCCAAGAGCTTCCCCATTACCGAACGCATCCGCTTTACGCTGCGGGGCGACGCCACCAATTCGTTCAACCACGCGAATCTCGGCTCGCCGAATACCAACATTGCGGACCCGGCTGCCGGCCGTATCACCGGCCTTGCCAGCCAATACACGATGCGCCGGCTGCAGTTCAGCGGCCGCATCGACTTTTGATGCCTGGTCTTGTGCTATGTTGCGAAGAGATTCCGACCCGGCTGGCGCGGTAGCCAAGTGGTAAGGCAGAGGTCTGCAAAACCTTTATTCGGCGGTTCGATCCCGCCCCGCGCCTCCAACGTCCAGTTCGGCTTCCCCCGCAGACTTGGTACTTCCGCAAGGACTTGAACCTCGATCACGCGCTAATCGGGCGCGGGTCGTGCCGTTAGACGACGGAAGCAAAAATTGGTACCCGAGGATGGATTTGAACCACCGGCTCCCTGTTTGTAGGACAGGAACTCTGACCGGACTGGAACCCGCGGCCGGATTCGAACCGGCGTACGCCGCCTGAAAAACGGCGGTCTTGACCACTAGACGAACTCCCCAAGACTTGGCAGGGCCAGCGGGACTCGAACCCGCTTGCTTACGCGCGCGGCCAGTTTGGAACGCCAGGTAGGAATCGAACCCACGGCCTTCGAGGTAGAAACTCGACGCTCTCATCCGCTGAGCTACTGGCGCGTAAATTGGTACACCCGGCAGGCAACGATCCTGCACCTTTTCGCTTAAAAGGCGAACGCTCTGCCATTTGAGCTACGGATGCGAAATCCTGGTGCGCTCGGTGAGGATCGAACTCGCGGCTTCCTGCACACGAGTGCTGCAAGAAATTGGTTGCGGAGGAGAGATTCGAACTCTCGTGGTTTGGCTTATGAGACCAAGCTGGAACCTGCCTCCAGTCCACTCCGCATCAGACAAAAACTTTGGCGGTCCCGAGGGGAGTCGAACCCCGACGGGACCTAAAAAACGCAGGCGAAAAACGCCAGCTCCACATCAGCACAAATACACTTACTATTCAGTTTTCAAAGACCTACAAAAGCAAAAAGCCCCGGAAACCTTTCGGCGTCCGGGGCTCTTAAATCTTGCGACTTAGTTAGTCGATTAGATGAAACCCCATGGCCGCACGTCTTCCCGCATTCCTTTGCGAATGTTATCGACGCCGTGTGTCAGGTTAGGTCTCATTTAGAAAGCAATCACAGTATAACAAGGAAATTCATTTGCGGGCAAGTGCTTAGTCCTTGTAAGGGTCAAATTCTTTTGCGGATGCCATAGCCACACCAACGGGAGTGAGCGTATGAAGAATGCGAATAGTACCGCCGTGAGCCGCTAGTACCTCATTTAGCCGCTTGTAGCAGTGTGGGGACTCGTCCACTCCGGCGCCCCGCAGTTCCACCTTCGCTTCTTTTACCGCCGCGGCCATCATGTTACTAGTCACTTTCGGTTCGCGCTTGCATGTCCCGGTCTTTCTATCGAACACACCGGTCGCCTCCTTGCGTCCCATAACACGGCCAGCGCCGTGCACGGTGGAATAGAGCGACAATTTAGCGTCGGGATTTTCGACACCTTCCAGAATTACCGCAGGTTCGGCCATGGTGCCGCCGACGAAGCCCTTCTGGCCGGGGAACGCCGGCGTTGCCCCTTTACGCACCACCCACAAGTCCTCTCCGCCGTGGGTTTCACGCCAGGCGAAGTTATGGTGATTGTGAACCTCTTCGAGGATGGTCGCGCCCAATAGTGCTGCTACTCGATCGCAAACCCAATCGCGGCCGGCGTAAGCGTATGCCCCACCTAACTCCATCGCTTTGATGTACTGCTCGCCGAGATCGCTAGCGGCGTCTAGAACACACGGCTCAACCTCCATGCCGTCCTTCGCGCCAGCCGCCTTCAGGAACCAGGATGCGATTCCATGCCCCAAGCCTCGTGAACCGAAGTGCACGCCGATCCACACTCGATCCTGTTCGTCGGTAAACAGATCTACGTAATGGTTTCCACTCCCGACTGTGCCGAGCTGCTCCTGCCCTTTCCGCTTTAGAGGTTTCGCGGCTTCGGTATCCCATCCAGCGTGACCACCATCGGAAAACAACGGATGCTCGACGCGCTCCAAGTTCTTGCGGCCCATTCCGAAGCTGATCGTTTTCCAGAGATCGTCCATGATCGGGACGATTCTTGCCCGCAGTTCCGTGCCTGGCATATCCAACAACACAGCCTTGTTACCGCACGCGATGTCAAATCCCACACCAGATGGACTAATCGCTTCGCGATACGCCACAACTCCGCCAATGGGAACGGCATATCCAAGATGGCCGTCCGCGCACAGCGCTGCTCTAACAACCCGCTCATCCTGTACGCAACGAGTAATTTGGTTGATCGTGTTTGCTTCGTGGCTTCCCCACGTCGTAATCTTCTCGGTTAGTATCTCCATCACTCATCTCTCCACGATTCTTTGGTCGGGGCGGCTGGAATCGAACCAGCGATCTGCTGTGTCCAAGACAGCCGGATTCCCACTTTCCCACGCCCCGGGATATCCCCAAAACACTGGGGTGGCCGGCGAGAATTGAACTCGCATGGACAGTTCCACAGACTGCCGCCTAAGCCATTCGGCCACGGCCACACTTTGGAGCCAGGAGCGAGACTCGAACTCGCCAGCTCAAAAATACAGATACCGGCGCCACTTGGGATCTTCCTCACCCATCCGGCGCAACACGCCACGCGCGGTATGCAAACTCATCGCCCGCGGAGTACTGGCAAGCGGCATCCCGGCTTCCGCCGGCGTCCTGTCCGCCTTCTTGTTGTTGCACTCCCGGCAGCAGGCTACCAAGTTCTCACAGACGGACAGCCCGCCTCGAGACCTGGGCGTCACATGATCCAGCGTTAGCTTGAGCGCCGGAAACGGACGCGAGCAATACTGGCACGTGTGGCGATCGCGCAGGAAATATTCTTCCTAGACGCGGTATGACGCCTGGCCGGCACCCGGCGATACTCGCTCAACCGGATGACCGAGGGCAATCTCATCTCGCGGTGAACGTAGCAGTCATGAGACTCTTCGATCCGTGCCACACCCTTGCACACCATCGTCCGCGCGCGGCGCGCCACGCACACGGCGATCGGTTCATAACTTACGTTCAGCACTAGCACCGGCGTCAAGATCACGACTGTTTTCCTCATCATCAAAAACTCTTGGGGCTGCGACGGAGAATCGAACTCCGGTCTGCGGGATACGAATCCGCCGCTCTACCGGCTGAGCTATCACAGCGACACTTTTGGCGCCTGCCCACGGGATCGAACCGTATTCGCTGGCTTTTCAGACCAGTGCAATGACCACACTTGCTCGACAGGCAAAAACTTGGAGCGGGCGGCGAGACTCGAACTCGCGACCTCGACCTTGGCGAGGTCGCATTCTAGCCGCTGAACTACGCCCGCGTAAAACCCTTGCGTAAAACATGGATCGGAGGGCTGGATTCGAACCAGCGCATAACCGAGTTCAAACCCCGGCGCCTTACCAGCTTGGCGACCTCCGAACATTCCGTTATGAAGACCCCGCATAAAAACCGAAAGGCCCTGAATCTTTTTCAGATCCAGGGCCTCTAATTCTTTCCTTATTATGCTCTAAGAAAAGTCGCGATTACCCCGAATCCATTGCATGCGTACCCTGGCCAGCCGGTTGATTGGCGGGTTTCGCGAAACGAATTGAGGTCAGAAACAACATCGCTGATTAGATAGTAACTGCGGCCCTGAATAATTGCAACTGGAAAGGTAGTGCGCCCGGCAGGACTCGAACCTACACTGTACTGATTTTGGGCCAGCCGCCTCCTGCCGATTGGGCTACGGGCGCGTATACTTACTCCGCTCTTTCTTAGGCGCTTGCATCTTGGTGCGCTTACACACGGGGCATCGCCATTTGCGGTTCCCGTGGCAGATGTGCCCGTGTATCTCCCGCATTGGCACTTGACACCGTTTGCACGTCATGACCGTATTATCTCGCCGGAAAATATGGAGGAAGGTGGAGGGATCGAACCCCACTGGCTCATTACCAGTCCACGGTTTTCGGGACCGCTCGCCGGCCATTCAGCGGCACCTTCCAGTAGTTCGGGCTTTGCAGACCCGTGCCTAATTCCGATTGGCTTTCAGCCCGAACAAACTTAATCCCGCTCCCGCGCCTCCGTGCTTTCGGCAAGCGCCAGGCCCGCCAGGAACGCGCCCACGATAGCTGCCACACCGGCCGAAACGGCCAGCGCGTAAGCGCACGATTCTTTGACGACTGGGCGTGCGAGTCAGCGCAACGGAAGTTGGTTGCGTCAACAGGCAGTTACCGATAACGGGGATTGGTTGTAAAGCAATTGCTTTCTAACACGAAATACGAAAGTCTTATATACGATTGCCTTATCGCCCCGCTACGTAGGACCATGGCTACCTAGTCCCATTAGTCGGCGGTATCTCATTCTTTATGAACGCCGGACTGAATGAGTCTTGCATTTTAACTATTTGTCCTATACGTATGAATAGTGGCTCTGAACGACGAACAGGTATTGACGATGATGCAGTGGCTTCTGACGGCCGCCATCCTGCGCAATGACAATAAGGCCTACGGCTCTGTCATCTATGACACCGCGAAGGAGTTGGCGCACCCTGCTCGCGTTTCATTCGGTTCGCTCTATCCAACGCTCGAGCGGATGGAACGCCAGGGGCTTCTATCATCCAGCTTCAGCGAACCGATCAGGGCGCGCGGCGGCCGGTCTCGCAGATATTTTGCAGTTACCGTGTCAGGTAAGAAAGCATTGACTCGATCGGAATCGCTGGCAAACCGTATTTCAGGGGGTTCTGGATTGCCTCGCCCGCTACAACTGGTCCCGATACTTCTCAAGAGCGACCTTCACTAACTGGGCGCGTGTTCGAGCGCCGGTCTTCTCGAAAAGCTGATGTAAAGACGCTTTTACGGCGCCCTCCGAGATCTCCAGATTCGAGCCGATTTCTTTATTTGTCATTCCCTGAAAAACGTATAGGATCAAATCTCTTTCGCGCTCGGTCAACCGCGGCTTACCAGAATTCTTTGTGCGATCCATCGATAGAAACAACGAGCCCAAATAGTCTTTTTCAAGGAAGACGCCGCCCTCGGCTACCTGACAGATCGCGTCTCGTAATGTCTTGGAGGAATGCTGTTTATGGAGAATACCCGCCACGCCCGCCTGGATCAATTGCACTGCTTCGAGGCCGCTTACGCCGGCTGTGACCACAAGAATTTGTCCTGTAAAACTTCGTCGCTTGGCCTCGACGACAAAATCGAGCGCTCTTTCGGATCCGAGATCAACGTCTAAAATGATCATTGTCGCGCCGGATGTTTTAAGGGCAGCGAGTGCTTGCGATGCCGCGGCGCTCTGTCCGACCACGGCGATCGCCGGATCGTTCTCAAACAGCCGTACCAGCCCTTCGCGGAACATTAGGTGGTCGTCCACGAGGAAAAGCTTAATCGTTTGTGCGGGCGCCGTTTCCATGGAATCAGCCGGCAACCTGCAGCTCAATCAGGAAACAGGAACGCGTGTCCGTCGCCAGGCGCAGGTCGCCGCCATAGCTGCGCACCAGGGCGCGCGAGATGTAGAGACCCAGGCCGGCGCCGTCCGCTCCGGGATGGAACGGTTGAAAGAGCAGCTCGGGCGCCACGACGCCAGCGCCGCTGTCCTCCAGACGCAGGATGACTTTCGGTCCCGCTCGGGAAACCGAAATGCGCAACTCTCGTAAGGGGCCCGCTTGCACGGCGCGCCGGCTGTTCTGCACGAGATTTAAAAAAGCTTGCAAGAGACCATGCGGATCGGCAAACACATCGGGCAACGTGGCTGTTATAGGCCAGCGTATTGTGCCACCGATCTCCCGCCAATCGGCGTCCACGATAATTCTCAGGGTATCCAAGACGTCCTGCAGCGGCACCGTTTCAACCGTCTGCCGCGACTGGTATCGCAACTGGAATGATGCGATTTTTTCAAGTCCTTCAATTAATGCCATAAGCCGCAGGAAGTCTTCATCTTTCGCGAGTTGTTGTCTGGCCTGAAGGCTTGCGGAAAGCAGGGAGATGGCGGCACATGCGTTACGCACCTCGTGGGAGATCGCGGCGGCAGCGATCCGGTTGTATGTCAGCAAATCGCGGAGATTCTGCTCCTCTCTATCCCGCATTTCGTCCGAGGCGTCGACGACGATGGCGGCAAGGTGAGCGCCTTCCGCCGTCGCATAGGAGGAGAACCAGGTGTTCGCCAGAAAGAGCTCACCCGTGCCGCGGCACCCTTGAGATTGAGCGGATGTTTGCATGTCGCCGGATCCAAATGGGACACGTAGCGCGTCGGACAGCACTGGCAGATAGCGGGCAATTTGCTGACCTTGCAGATTCCGCAGTTCGGGTAGGGCGAAGAGACGATTCGCGGCGTTGTTGGCTGCTATGACGACGCCTTCGGCATCCAACGTAAGGATCGCGGCCGGGCTACTCTCGACCAAACGCCGTAACTGCTCTTCGGCATCGCGGCGCCGTGCCTGTTCGCGCTCCAAGCTCGCGACGTGCTCGAGCGTAAGCTCTCGATTCTGCACTAGCGCGATGACGAATAGTCCCGCGATGAAGTAACCAACAAACGCGAACGCGAAACGCAAGATGACTTGGCTTTCCGTGGCCGGTGTATCGAACTCAGTTCGCAGCAAGGCACAAATCAACGCTAGCCAGGCGATCTGAATAGGTCCTAATAAGACGGCGGCAAGCATCACAGGCACGACGTACAGGGCGGCGAGAGACACATTCATGCCAACCAGCCAGTCGATAGTGGTGACTAGAACAATCAAAGCCGTCGATACGGAGACGATCTTGAGCCGCCCGGCATGTAAGCAGGCTCCAATCAACTCGTGGCTGGCGCTTCCCACGCGCCGGCTCTTGGCCACTGTGCCTCCCGGTATCAGACTTTCCAGAACGGGCATTTAAAGTTAGGATCACATAGCCAAACGTTTGTTCCTACTCGCTTTTCGCAATACGCCTGAAATCCGAATATCCGAAATTCGCCCGCAGTACCGGCCTGGAGAAGGAAAGAATCCCTATCGTTCGACTACTTGGCCCTAACCATCGGCCACAACATACAAAAGGCTTTCCCTTGCAATCCAATTTATTGATTAGACGGGGCGAAGATGCGTGAATACACTGTGAATTACCCGCGTCGCGACCCAGCCAAGCCCCGCTGGCCGCAAGAATCAGTTCACAAGCACAACATTCCTAGCTGAGTTCTGGAGGTCATTCTGATGGGCAACAGCCCCGTACTATATCTGTTTCTGAGCGTTATTGTATTTGCCTTCCTCTTCCTGACGGCAAGAAGATTGCTCGTCAGGAAACGCGGACTTCCAGGCGGTAAATTAGCGCGCCTTCGCGAACGGCTCCGCAGTCCGGAATGGCGCCGCTATGGCATGGTTGTGCTGGCCGGAAAAGTCGTCGGTATTGCCGCGCTGGTTGGCATAACGTACCTTTTCAATCCGGACCTGCTGGGCTTCAAGGTCTTTGCAGCCGATCCGGCTCTCAAGGGAAACGACATCGTAAACCCTATAAATACGGTCTGGACCCTCGTAGCGGCGTTTCTCGTATTCGGCATGCAAGTCGGATTCACGATGCTGGAGGCAGGCTTCTGCAGATCGCGTGAAACCGTAAACGTGCTGATGGAGTGCATCGTCGACACGTGCCTTTGCGGTCTCCTCTTTTATGCCTGGGGCTTCTCATTCATGTTTAGCCATGGCAACGGCTTCATTGGCACGCACTGGTTTTTCCTGCAGGGCGCGCCGGCAACGTACGAAACGACTGGCGTGGCATTCCTCGCATTTTGGATCTTTCAGTTCGCCTTCGCGGATACATGTTCCACGATCACATCCGGCGCCATGATCGGACGAACCGGCTTTGTCGGCGATCTGTTGTATAGCCTCGCGGTTTCCGGATTCATCTACCCGATCATCGGCCACTGGGCATGGGGACCGGACGGGTTCCTCGCGACTATGGGCAGTGCCGGAAACTTTTTGCCAAGCGTCGGAATGGGTTTCCATGATTTCGCGGGATCGACCGTAGTGCACACCATCGGCGGATTTATTGCGCTCGCCGGAGCCATCGTTCTTGGTCCCCGCCTGGGCCGTAAGTTCAAACGCGATGGCGGCGGACCGATGCTGCCACACGATCTGACCATTGCCGCTTCCGGCGGTCTGCTGTTGTGGTTTGGCTGGTACGGATTTAATCCGGGGAGCACGCTTTCGGCAATGGACTTTGTCGGCATCGGACGCGTTGCCGCCAACACGACGCTCGCTGCGTGCGCGGCTGGACTGACCGCCATGTTCTACGCCTATATCTGGAGTAAGAAATGGGACGTCAGCTTTACGGTGAACGGATTCCTCGCCGGTCTCGTTGCGATCACCTGCCCGTGCTACTGGGTAAGCCCCACCGGCGCGATCCTGCTCGGCGGCATTGCCGGCGTGATTGTAGTGATCGGTGTCGAAGTGCTCGAATGGCTGCGCATTGACGATCCCATCGGCGCGGTGCCGGTACACGGCTTTTGCGGCATTTGGGGCACGCTTTCGCTCGGCTTCTTCGCATCCGGTGAGTTTGGCGCCACCGGACCCTTTGCGCCCGACAACTCGGCCCCGCTCAAAGGGCTCTTCTATGGCGGCGGCTTTTCGGTCCTTTTACCGCAGATCATCGGTAGCGCGATTGTCACACTCTCGACTTTCGGTGTCGCCCTGGCCGTAATGTATGCGGTAAACGCCTTCGGCGTGCTACGAGTTTCTAAAGAAGGCGAAGCCTACGGTCTAGACCTGCATGAGCATGGAATTTCGGCGTATCCGGAATACTTGATTTCTTCCGCCGGACGGCCCAGCGGAATGGCCCTCGATACGCGCGACAGTGTTCTCGGCGAAGCTACGGCGCGGACAGGCCTAAAACCCGAACCGCGAAGTTCCTACTAGAAGGCAATCACGTGAAAAAAATTGAGGCGATCATACAGCCGTTCAAACTGGACTCCGTTAAGGAGGCGCTTTATGCAATCGGAGTCGAGGGTCTGACTATCACCGAAGTCCGAGGTCACGGCCGTCAAAAAGGACACGCCGAGGTCTACCGGGGCGCCGAATATAAAGTCGACCTCATCCCTAAGACCAAGCTCGAATTGGTTGTCAAGTCTTCTCTCCTCGAGACGGCGATTTCGGCAATCCTTTCGGCCGCCGCCACTGGAAAAATCGGAGACGGTAAGATCTTCGTCTCCGACGTGTCAGAAGCCATTCGGATTCGCAATGGAGACCGGGGCGAGCTGGTTCTCTAGTTCGTCCCGCATTTCATGGCTGAGATAGGAACGATTCGCTTGGATGCGCCTCGTGGAGAACGAGGCGCGTTCCGGAAAATAACAATCACACTGCCGCCACAGGTGTACGAACAGTTAGTCAACGAATCGGCGCGGCGTAAGATTGCCAACGAGCCGAATCACCTGTTATCCGAGCTTATTCGCGAGGCGCTTCTCGAGCACTTCGGTAACTGAAATCCTGGTCAGGATTATTATTATGAAGTGCTACAGAAGTCGCGACTCGAGCGAATGCATCGAGTGTTGTCCGGATACGTCGAACGCAAAGAACTGCCTGGGCTCGTTGCGCTCGTCAGCCGTCATGACGACGTTCATGTAGAAACCCTCGGCATCCTAAAGAGGGAATGATCGGCGTTCTCTTCACGCAGCGCCTGGTCGATTCGCCGGAACCGCTGAAGGTCTACACCGACTTCTGGACACTGGCGTATGGAGCAATGGAATAGTCAACCGAGAGACTACTTACCTCGTGCCGCCGGCCATCGCGTGTCGATAGCTTTGGACGGATCCGCCGTGATATTCAGAACCGCGCAATGGTGGTAGGTATAACCGCCGTCCTTGTTGTATGTGTGGTTAGCCATGAACTCTGCAATCTGCAATATGCAAGTAGGGCAGTTGATGTTGGGAAGTTGCACATCGGTTTCAAACGGCTCGGTCACTCTGGACTCGTGCCGCCACAGCCCATCGGCAAGCACGGGAATATTGGTAACCTCGTCGATCTTCGCTGAAACAGAAACGGGCCCGCGCTCCGTGTCCCGAGTCACAACGGCCGGGTCATCCGGCAATTCGGCCCGCGAATTCACGGCCAGCGCAATGCGGTAGTGGCCTGGATGAAACACCATCTCCTGCACTTTGATGTGCAATTTCTCGCCACCCTGGACATTTGTAATCGCGTTCGTCGGCGTCTCGGTTTTGTCCGAAGTGCCCCCGCAGGGCCCGAGTTTCTGAGGATCTCCTAACTGGTTCTCCACCACCCATGACTTCGGCTCCAGCAATCTAAAATGCCCGTCGGCGAACGGCGCCAGCACTCCGATCACGGCCAAACCGAGAAATGAACCGATCAAAAGCCTCAAGGAAAG
>Ga0193753_10003164_pt1 | contig 12383 bp, 33 predicted proteins | sample H1c2metaG_FD_144925 | JGI IMG/M metagenome (GOLD analysis project Ga0193753, IMG submission 144925) | Soil microbial communities from a riparian zone of the East river system, Colorado, United States - H1c2 | ecosystem: Environmental > Terrestrial > Soil > Riparian zone | place: USA: East... | reverse complement strand
CCTATACGCATACCGTTCGTCCTGACTTAGGTACACACTGGTTACGCCGCAGAGGGCTATAAAAAATTGCTCTATCATGCGAGACGTTCAAACACGGCGTGACCAACAGAATGGCTAACAATTCTGCGGCACCATTCGACTAGGTCCACGTCCGTCATGCGATTGCGCATCACATTGACCGCAACGCACACCAGCCTGCAATTTGGCGGCAAGTAACCGATATGATTGTCAATCCTATCTATCGAAACCTTAGTTCCATCGACCCCCAATATGTTGCCCTGACCGTATGATCTGTTTCTCGACATGCCAATACCAGAAACAGCGCACTTCCCTTCCTGATTACTCCAGATAACCTCGAACCACGAACGAGTTAAGCTAAATGTCGCGTCCCTGCTGCGGCATGAACGGAGCATTTCAGCAACGAGATCGCCCTTCGATAAGCAAGATTGCCTACACTTTCCGCAATACTTGTTTTTCCCGCTCGATGGTTGATATATATCCCCGCAATTCGCACATGGTTTCGGGAAGTATCGCGTTCCAGGAATCTTGTAATATGAATCTGTTTTCCCTGCGGCGTATCTCTCACGTTTGTACTTAGCTTGCGCAGCATTCCAGCACGGCTTGCTACAAAACCTATTGAGAATATGCCCGGCAACAAAAGCATTCCCGCAAACAATGCAATTCTTATTGAGTGACTGTTTTAGTCTCATCAGGAAGTCCGTTCCCACACCGAAAAGCACCTAATCCTGTTGTTAAATCCTGAGATCACGCCTACGCATGCAATAAACTTTGAATTCTTAGGAGCCTTGGGAAGCATGTAGTGGATAATTCCCACTCTCCCGCCTACCGGCAGTGCTTCTATACAATTCGCAACCAGCTTGCCCGGAGACGGATACGTTGCCGCGCCAGTCGGCCAGTGCTCGGCATCCGCTTCCGAATAAGGTGGATCGCAAAGAATCGCCTTGAAGCCTGTAGGGATTGCTTCGCGGGCGTCGCGTTGATAATCCGGCGCAGTTCCCGCATCCATGTCGAGCGTCTTGTCGTTGGCACCGAAGCCACCTTTGTAGGGATAGAGCCGCGCCAGACCGCCGCAGACGTGCAGGACGGGTTCGGTAATGCTTGCGCCTAGCAATGACCTGGCACGTTCGGGAAATCCGCCAAGGTAAGCGCCGTAATACTTGCGTCCGCCTTTCAATTTGGCCCGCGCTAAAATCCAAATATCCGTCAGCGGCCTGTAACTCACGCAGCCGCCTTAAATAGATTCAACTGTCCGCGACGTATGCGAACCGCTGTTATCGTTCTTCCGGTTATTGAACACTTGCGATGACCGGATTCCTCAAGCAACCGTAAGCCTTCGCTCTTAAGCTCATTCACGCGGCCGGAGACGATATTTATAGGAAGTCCCGTCAGACGAACGATTTCCTGCAATGACCAATCAGCTTCCGAAGCCCCATGCAAGGCGATCATGATCTGCCGTTGTCGCGTATTGAGCGCCCCGCTATCGCGCTGCTGGAAGTAGTTGGAATTGCGGGCATCTATTGAGGACATTTATGCCATCACCTTTTCACCGAGGACTGCACGCATGGCTTCGTCTACGCTTCGCACGATATGCACCCGCCCAGGCCAGCGAGCCATAAACTCAACCTGCCCTTTGGTTAACCGTCCGTCAGCGGTTTTTACTTCGAGCATAAATGTTTCATTCTTGTGGCAGCACAAAAGGTCCAATGGATTCTCGATAACCTCTACCGTGACGCCGATCATTCGCAGCGCATCCACGATCATTGTTTGATTAGCGTCAGTCTTACGCGCTCTGCGAGGTGCTCCGCTCATCAATAAAACCCCATCTTGCGCACCACTTGCTTAACTGGTTTTCTGGTAACTTCCTCGATACAATCATGTAATAGTTCGATTACGTCTCGTTCAAACGGGTCTGAGCTAATGCTGTGATGCGCGCCTAGTGTTCCCGGTGTGTTCACGTAGGGGTAGTCCCAGTCTTCAGCGTTTGGAAGCGACTTTTGCACTGGATGCCTCTTTCGGTTTCTTGACTATCTCAACGCTTGGAGCGACACCGGGTTTTTCAACAAACTCAATTCCAAGATAGGCAATCAGATTTTCCATGCAGTCCTTCAGAGACATTTGTGTGCCGCCCATTTGTGTAGCCCTATCAATAGTAAGAAACCAACTCCGTGGCGTTATTACCCAAAGATTCGTTTTGTCTGATATATCCTTTTCAAGGCTCTTAACCTTGCTCTCAAGTTTTGCAATTCTTTCTTCAAAAAGACGAAGATGTTTTTCCGTATCAATGCCAAACATAAAACCTCCTATTGATTCATCAGCCAGTAGATAAGTGCGTCTAGTAGAGGCGGATCGCCAGCGCAAAGCACAAAAATCCATGCGATAGCGACTATGAAAGTGTGATCAGTGCTCACAGCGATAACTCCGCAAGATACTTACGGTAAATAGTGAATGCCCTATGCCAAAAATATCCAGTCAAAGCGCAGAAAAGAAAATATAGGGTCGGGCCAGTCGTAACCGCGCCTATAGCAAAAGTGATTGCCGATGCCGCGACGTAAAACCAAAAGAGATACTTTGCGGTCATCTGCGCTTACTCCAGTCAACTCCATCCAGAAAGTATCCACTCGGATACGCCGTAACCGGTTTCATATATTTCTCAACACCCTCTACACAGTTGTCGTGAACCAATACCATTCCATCGTGTACCTTCACTTCACTGGCTCCTGCTTCCATAAGTCTTATGTTGCACCACCAACATTTGCGCTTACTCGGTCTTAGGTTTAATCCTCGGCCGGCCATTCAATTTCGTGACCACACATACAGCTTCCGAATAATCTTTCTCACAAACCTGACGGGTAACACCTTGTTCGGATATTTCCCGGCCCACCACCACTGAAAATCACATACGGTTTGGAAAATGAAATCTTTTATGCGTCTCATGTCATTTCTGCCGTGGGGGTGTCAGGCAACATTTTTCTAGCGATGAGCATCGACCGTAGAGATTCTTCCTCTTTTATTTTTAATCCCATTAACTTATCGAATTCCTCAACAAGATGAAGATTGTTAAAACACCTACATTCGATAACATGGGCAAACGAATATCGCTTTAACGATAGCAGAGGCGACTTACGCATCACGGCATAGGACGCACGCGCCAGCATTCGTATATCGTGCTGTGTTGTCATGTCATTTCTGCCGTTGGCGTATCTGGAATGAAGCCTCGCGTGATTAAGTCGTGGCGGCGTTTCTCTTGTGCATAAACCGACACGGACAACATTTCTTCCTCGTTACGAACAAATAGGGCGTGGCCCCATGCTCGCCTACCGGCATCACCATTACCCGCCGCAATGCTGCCGAGTTTGAATTTCCTGCATACGGCAAAAGCAGCACGGGCAAGCATTCTCAAATCATGTTCCGTAGGCATACTCATGGCAGTTTTGGCGCTGGGTGCGCGATGTATTCGCGGCCGCTTTCCATCTTTTCTCCCCATTCAATCTCATGTCCATTCTCACTAGCCCATAGTCCGACGATGGCTTCGGCTCCAAAAGCATTTCGCATGTCATCTAAAAATGCTGTCGATTCCGGCATGGCTAGACGACGCTCTTCCTTTTTCATATAGGCGCTTCCTCGCGTTCGGTTTCCCAGAAGGTCATTGCCCGGTGATCCTCGATGTACTGCCGTGATGGAACGTGATAATTCAGTCCGAGTTTTCCTATCCAGTTGGTCCGTCCGCGTTGCTTCATCACACCCAGAATGCAACTCGGATTGTTCGGATTGCCGGACATATTTCGCCACACGTTGAAAACGTAATCCGCTTTGCTTCCTATCTCGTGACCTCCGGAGATGTCATGCAATCCACCGGGTTGTTCCTCGGATGATTTGCCATCGCGTTTTTTCATGTGGCATACGAGGTGCGCGGTGCATCCGGTATCCTTGGCTAGCGTTTTCAGTGAGCCTACGAACTTCGCTTGTGCCTCGTAGTCGTCTTTGGCGAGAGACAGCATCATCATCGAGTCGATTACGAAATGCGTAATTCCTAGTTCGAGTGCGCAGTACCGCATGACCGCCATCACTCGCTCCGTCTTCACATCGCCCTGCTGGTCGTAAAGCCACAACTTTCCCGTTGCGAACGCAATCCATTTATTGATTTCCAGTAGGCCGGGGTTTTGATCGCCACAAGCCATTCGGCCCATATCGGACCAAACCTCAAGGATTTCTTCCTCCATCGAGGCCACACACACGCTTTCACTTTGAGCCATGGCGTGAAGCATGATTTGCTTCAGCATCGCGCTTTTCCCATGGTGGGACCATCCCACCCACAACACGAGCTTGCCGGGACGGATTAAGACCTTTCCGCCAGCCTTATCCCACGGCAGAGTTAGCCCGATGTCAGCGCCACGGCCCAGAAGCATTGCAGCCTTACCCGCCTCCGCCAGAAACCCGGCCGGGACTACCCGGTTGCGTTCTTCGTGGTTTAGAAAACGGTCGAAATCTACGTCATCGTTCGTGATGATCTGAGCGGCCCTTGCATCCAGGAAAGCCGCGCCTTTCTGACTATCGCCCATGGATAACCTCCGAAGCATCGCGTATGCGTTGCGCAGCGAGCCGCAGGCGCTCTCTATCGACCTCGGACAGGGGGATGCCTTTCCCAAGGTCTACCGCGGCGATCTGCACGATTGTGGTCTCAGTGGTGAGGCATTCCAGAACGTCGGCAGCGGGATACGGGCGGCGGAACGGCTTGGCCCTGTGGTAAAGCGGCTTGTCCGGAAAGAATTCGTCCAGCGACACGCCGGCCGCGGCAACAATGTCCTCGAACGAGCATTCGGCGAAACACCGCACCAGCACCCTGCCGTCAGACGAATTTTTTATCGTCATCGACGGATGCTTGTCCGGGTGTGCGGGGCAACAGGCGATCCACGAGTCGGCGCCAGTCTTGCGAACCTTGTCCAGAACCGAGAGGAAGGTATCGACACTCATGCGTCTAACGCAATCTGTGGAGACTTGCCATCGCCGCCGACCCAGCTTGACTCGAACCCTTGCCAGCCGCGGGCGCAACACATCTCAAGTGCGACTTGAAGAGACAACCCAGCCTTACCCGCTTCGCGTTCGATTCCCTTCAACGCGGTTTTGGTGAGCGGGGCCTTCTTAGTTTTCCGTAATGAAAGAAAATCATTCCATACGGATTCGGAGACTTGGTCTGGACGTGACAGAGCGTCAGCGGCCTTAGTACTTATATTCTCTTCTCTTCTCTTCTCTGGTAACGTTTTTTGCGTTACATCATCGTTACGGAAGCGTTGCGTTCTTTTTTGGCTAAGTGCCCGTTTTTTAGCGCTTTCTGATGTATGACGTTCAAACTTTGGCATGATTAGTGTCTTGCCTGACTGCTCCAACCAACCCGCCAACATCATCGCTTCACCCATTCCAGCAACGCCAGTGACACGATCTAGTACGTTTTGTGTAACGCCGTATGCGTTACCGTTTTCGGTGTGTTTATCGAACCAAGCCCATACTTTTATGAGGTGTCCAACTACCGCGGCGGGGTCCATATTCAGCACGCCAGCGATGTAATGAACTTCCGGTTTATCCGGTAATTCGAGTTCGATTTTCATCCAGTCGCCGGCCATCTACTCATCCCCGTCCCACTCAAGCGCTTCCGGCCGAGTAAGCGCGGCAATGGCGAGAATCTTGTAAGAATCAAAAACCTGTTGGTCCACGCACATCTTGTTTTTATCGACTGCTTTAAGGCCCAGCACGTCTAGTAGTTTGGGGATGTCGTCCAGTAGTACGCCGCAGTCACCTACCCCGACTTTCTTCGCCCACGTATCCTGTTTTCCGACCCCGGATTCGATAACTGAATTCTTCTCTTTATCGAACCTATTCCGGATCAATCCCTTCGTGGGGCGTGCCAAACCATCACGCTCCGGAGATACTTGCCGCACTTCATTACGAGAGAGCATTGCGATGTTGAACATTGAATCGCCGATTAGGAACTACGGTTTAAAAGAAGGAATGCGCCACATCCGCGATCTACTGCCCACGGTGTTGATGGGCGTGCTGATGGGACTGTCTTTTCCGCCACCGCCCGCCGCTCAGGCGCCGCCCGATGACCTGTCGATTCGGTGAATTTATGGAAAAGAAAACTTTGCAAGCAAAGAAAACTTTGCGAGAAATGAAACTTAACTTTGCGCTGGCGGAGGGATGCTACGATGGCTGTAACAAAGCTGGCACATACCAATTTCACGGTACGGAGGAAAATGGACACATTCGGACAGAGGGTGGATATGGCGCTAATGGCGCAGGGCGAAGACACGACAAAGAAGCTGGCAAGGCTCATCAAGGCCACGCCTACCGCAGCACGAACCTGGCTGAAAATGGTAGACGCACCAGGGAGTTGCATGCGATTGAAGCGCCTTTCAGAAGGCACTGGATACCGCATGTACTGGCTGGTCACTGGCGAGGGACATCCATCGGCCCTACGCAATATAGGCACCGCCGAGGAAGAGGCCTTAATGAAGGTAGTCCACGGGTTGACCAAGCCGAAACTGAAGCAACTCTTACGCTTCGGCGAGCGGCTGCGACGGGAAAGCGCCAAAGTCAAGGAGTGATTTTCCTCGCTCATGCGCCCGCCTTAACCGTTGATTCAAAAGAAAACTTTTTTCTATGAAAAAATACCTTAACCATTTTTCTTACTGCTGTATATTTCCCCACTTTTTGGGAGAGAGCAGTGGACGACTTCGGGAAGCGTCTCAAAGACGCTTTGGTAATAACGGGAAACGGGACTACAAATCGACTGGCGAAGCTCGGCGGTTTTTCAGAGAACACGGCCGCGGAATGGCTGAGCAAAAACATCGCCCACGTAGACGCTGTGCGCCTCTGGCACGTCTGCGATGCACTTGGCTTACGGATGTCCTGGCTAATCACCGGCAAGGGCAACCCAACGTCCCTACGCAAGCTGTCGAAAGACGAGATGCGTATGTTGCAAATCGCTTTGAAAATGGCCCCGCGCAGGTTAGAGGCGTGGCTGAAAGAGGGCGAAGCGGAGTTGGAACTTACCCAACCGTAGTTGGGTTTCAACCCCGGCGGAGTTGGATTTCCCAAGTAGACTTGGGTAGAAAGCAAAGAAAAGTTTGCTTTCACGCGGCCAAACTCAATTGCCAGCCAAGCCAGCGCCGTCCACATTGGCGCGGTAACGAGTCAGAAAAATCGCCTCCTATGCGACAAATTTCTATCAAGACGACACCCTGCGTTTACGGAAATAGTCGTGCAATTTCTGGACGTTAGACACGCCTGGGTCCAGCGTTTCGCGTTGCGCGATCTTCGTTAGCGTCTTGTATGGAACCCCAGAACCAACGGCCACAGTCGGCCATTTGCCCTTGTAAACCTCCAATTCAGCGAGAACGTAATTGAGCATCGAAGTGGTCATGGGCGACAATGCTAAACCCTTTTTAGGGTTTTTGCAACCCGCTAACGGGTGTAGCGTTAAGGCATTATTCAACGCTATGAAAGGAAAGCGGAAAACGCCTAAGATTGCAGGGTTCATGCGTGTCGTCTTGGCGGATAACATGCGTTCGCTGATGCAGCGCCGCTTTAAAGACAGCGCGAATCTGCCGATGTCGCTTGCCAAGGAAGCGGGCGTATCGCTTTCGACAGTCCAGCGAATCCTTAATCAAGATGTAGGCGCCAGCCTCGACAACATTGAGGCAATTGCACACGCACTAGACTTAGCCGTGTACCAACTCCTGCTGCCGGCACTGAATATAGATAATCCTCAAGTCGTTCAGGGGGCAATCAAGACTGAAGAAGTCATGTACCGACGCTGGCAAAGAAGCAAGGTTGCCCCACAGCCTGAAAAGGCCGAAGCGTGAAGTACAGAAGCATTCTGCTCGCCCTATGGCTACTTGTGGGGAACGCCTACGGCCAAGCGTGCTTTGAAACCTCGATCATCAATCCCACGCCATTCATGGGTAATGACGGCGAAATTTTCCGCCTCGCGGATGGCTCTATGTGGGAGGTGAAATACGAGTATGAATATCTCTATGAGTACTACCCAACAGTGCTAATCTGCCCTTCTCGCGGCAGACTTATCATTAAAAATAAGTCTCTGAACGTGCAGCAACTCTCCCCGGCCCGCCGCGCCCGCTAAAAATAATTTTCTAAAGATGCCGTAAATAAGCCCGCTAAATGCGGGTTTTTTATTGCAAATCAAAGCCATACGCCTATTCTTTGCGTAGACCCATTTGCGGGTTGACAAGACCCTTTTAAGGGTTTACCATTATTTCACTCGCACGATAAAGGGGAAATTAAATGGTAGCCAAAAAAGACGAAACGGTAGTAGCGGTAAAGGGTTTTGATTCAAAGATGCAATGCCGTGGCTACCAGTTTGAAGTTGGTCAGACATATGTGCATGAGGGTGTAGTCAAGGCGTGCGAAGGCGGATTTCACTCGTGCGAATACCCGCTGGATGTGTTTGGCTACTACGATCCCGCTACAAGTATTTACGCAACGGTAGAAGCCACCGGAAAGATTGATCGTCGCGGCGAAGATTCAAAAATAGCTTCCGCATCGTTGCGCATCAAAGCCGTGATTCAGATTCCGGACATGGTTGCGATGGCGATTAAGTGGATCACCGATAAATGCGATCCGGTGAAGGCCGCGCACTCGAAAGGCAACCTATCAGCCAGCAGCGCAACAGGCAACCAATCAGCCAGCAGCGCAACAGGCGACCGATCAGCCAGCAGCGCAACAGGCTACCAATCAGCCAGCAGCGCAACAGGCTACCAATCAGCCAGCAGCGCAACAGGCGACCGATCAGCCAGCAGCGCAACAGGCGACCGATCAGCCAGCAGCGCAACAGGCAAAAACGCTGTCGCCATGAACATCGGTGTCGCCGGAAAAGCCAAGGCCGGAAAAGACGGCGCGATTGTTCTTTGCAACCACGACGCTGATTACAACATCCGCCATATCAGGGCATCGAAGGTCGGGGAAAACGGTATCGAGGCTGACAAGTATTACGTGCTCGATGACGAAGGCAATTTCAAAGAAGCCGCATAAGGAAAATCATGGACAACGAACTCGAAGAACTCCGCACCGTAGTAGACGAATTTTTAGCTCTTCCTTTTATAAAAAACATTCCGCCCGTTAAAGACAGTGGCGATCCGGTAGCGGCGCTTATTTACCGTGCGCTGGCGGTGCGGGAGAAATTATCGTGAGCCACACGCAGAGGGTTGACGAAATGAATTTTTCCAAAACAGACAGCCACGAAGCCGATATTCACCGCTGGTTCATGTCGCAGGTAAAGCGGTATGGCGGATGCTACGTGGAAATTGAAAGTCCCGGAACTGTTCGCTATTCGTGGGGCAAACGTGACGACTCAATCGAACGCGAGCTTGAGGACGCCAAATGCCACATAGCAAGCCTTGAAGAAGAATTAAAGCAGCACAAAGGAAAATCATGAACGACATGGTTTTCAAAGGCAAAGTCCGCGCCGATCTACGCCAAGACATTGCCGAGCGTAAGCAAGTCCTTCTCGACTACATGGAAGTGATCGAGCGCGTAACCGATACACACGGGCCGCAGGAAGTATTGAGGATAGTTGCCGACCATTGTTTTAACAGCGACAGGTTTACCGAGTCGAAGATCATTGCAGATGCTTATGCAAAATTATTGGAGGCAGCGTGAGACCCCAACCCGACGCCCTACGCAGCATGTTTGTCTTGGAAATATTGCAGAAGACAAAAGCGCTTGAGCAAATATTGTTTTTGGCCGCAGACGAACGGATAGAAAAGATCGCCTCGGAAGCGCTGCGCCCGATTGATATTAGTCAAATCCAGGAGACACCGTGAACGCAACCTACGTCAGTGTTGGAAAGCCCTACTCCTATTACATACGCCTGCTGATTAGATGGCACGCGACGATGATCCACTTTGACAACAAAGATATACAAATATGCCGTGACGACATTGAAAAGACGCTGATGGCAAGAGCGCTTCGCCAGCACCGTATCAACGAACTCGAAAGGAGATTGCCGTGAGCAAAATGCTCCCAATCGTAGAACACGTTTACGAGACGCTGGGGGATGTGACCAACCATTACCCGGAACGTCATTCCTCGCACGGCCAAGCTCTACTGGTTGCTTTGCTCGAATTCATAGCCAGGGAGACGGGCCGCAACGAACAAGACGTTCAGGATGATTATTGCAATAGAGCCTTAACCAGATTTGTTCCTTATATGGAGGCGAAATGAACCTCTCCCAACACAGAGCACTGGAAGTCTACAACCGCCAGCAGTTCAAGTTTCAGTGGCCGCTATTCTCATTCTGGACGGGATATTTCGGCTTAATCATATTGGCGCTGTTGATACTTTTCGGGGGATCGTCGTGATTCCATCTATTGAAGAAATAGTCAGCCTATTGCTAGTTGGCGATCTTGCAAAACAAGATGCCATCGACATGCTTTACCAGCATGGAACGCCAAAAGTGCTGCGCGATGAGTTTGCGGCCGCTGCGTTGCAAACCGCTTTTGCTAAAGCCCAGCACAACCTTAAGGTTGATGGCGACACAGGCGGAATTAAATGGTCACTCATCGTCGCGTCTGCTTATGACTGCGCCGAAGAAATGCTCAAGGAACGCGACAAGTGACCATGAAATGGTTCGTAGGCAGGCTCGGCGCCACTATTTATTGTCGCGGTCCCGAAAAGAAAGCCCTACTCGACTGTCTGAAACGCGGAATAAATTGTTCCGGCGACCAACATAAACCAGAGGGCAAAGCCATTATTGCCCTTATATCGGAGTTAGAGAAATGAACGACCTTGAGATTACGCGGCTTTGCGCGTCTGCGATGGGGTACACAGAGTATCAATGGCCGATTAACTCCGTGGTGCCTGACATAGCGCGTCCCAATGGTCATATTTATATCGAGCGTAATAGCAGCCTTGGCAGACCTATGCCGCCGCGTAGCTACCGCCCCCTTCACGACGACGCGCAGTGCATGGCGCTGGTGAAAAAGTTTGAGTTGTGGATTGATTACGCGGCTAAACAATGGGTCGTCAGAGAGTTTTATGCATATCCAGGATTTAACAATGCCGATTTAAACATAGCTGTATGTGAGTGTGTAGCCAAAATGCAGGCATCCAAATGAACGCCGATTATAGGATGGAAGAAGAAAGCCTTGAGCGTATGGCTCACGAGTTTGACATTATTAAACGAATTGAAAGCGGTATGTCCACCGTGGACGATGCTGAATATGTATCTGTTAGTTTCGGTTTAACCAAACATAAAGAAGGGGAATCAAATGAGTAGATCAAATCCTACAGACAACGCACCACATCCCTGCACTCGCTGGATCGAATGGGATGGCAGTAACGGCGGTTTTAAGTATTACGACAAAGAGAAAAAGGAAAACGTTGCGATGGGCGATGAGCTTACTTTTATCCTGCTGGATCAACTGGCGACGGTAAAAGGCTGGCACGACGCGAGCGGCAGCGGGATATTCTCAAATGATGTTAGAGACATCCGCCAGGACGTTCTTGTGGTGAAGGCCTTTAAAGGCGGCACTATCGCGGAAGGTCATTACAGCCAGATCAAAGACAAGATCAAGGCGAGCGGCGGACACTTTAACGCGAACCTCTACGTGGCTATTAAATCTGGTGACGGTCTGGCGCTCGCATCCGTCCAGTTTAAGGGTGCTGCTCTAAACTCATGGGTAGAGTTCAGCAAGAAGAACCGCGGCGAGTTGTATAAAAAGGCTATCCGCTGCAAGGGTTTCGAGGAAGGCAAGAAAGGCAATATCACCTTCCGCAATCCGGTATTCGGGCTGGCTCCAGTGTCTCCGGAAACCGATGCCAAGGCGCTGGACTGTGACCGTGCGTTGCAAGCCTACCTGACGACTTACTTTGCGCGTCCTCGTGTGGAGCAGGCCGAACAGCCGCCGCCTGATACCTACGATAACGCTGGCGTTCCGAAAGCACCACCGTACACGGGCAAGTCGTTCGAGGAAGCAATGGACGAAGTGGAACAGATTCCGTTCTGACCATGGACTTACAACCCACCCAAGCCGACATGATCGGCAAGCAACTTATCACCATTGATCCAGTTCAATATGTAACGCAAGTCTATGCGCCGTTTCGTGAAAGGCTGGATATAGCGAAGGCATCCGCCGACAAAATTACCTCGATGGATGTCAAGACCAAGGAAGGCATGGCTCTTGCTATAAAACAGCGCGCCATCTTCCGGTCGATTAGACGTGAGGCAGAGGAAGCCCGCAAGGAACGCAAGGCTCCGATACTTACCATAAGCAAGTTGATCGACGGCCGCTACAAGGAACTCGAAACCGAGATAGCCGAGTACGAGGATGGCGCGCTGTTTTATAGCA
>Ga0193753_10003163_pt1 | contig 12386 bp, 9 predicted proteins | sample H1c2metaG_FD_144925 | JGI IMG/M metagenome (GOLD analysis project Ga0193753, IMG submission 144925) | Soil microbial communities from a riparian zone of the East river system, Colorado, United States - H1c2 | ecosystem: Environmental > Terrestrial > Soil > Riparian zone | place: USA: East River... | reverse complement strand
CCAGCCGCGCCAGAGTCTCATCGTCCACCTCCCAGGTTCTCAGAATCTTGAAAATGGTTTTCGATGCAAAACCCGCGCGCGTGAGATGGCGAAAGAGGCGAGCGGCCTGCTTCCTGTCGGCGGGCTTCGGCAGGCGTTTGCGTTGCAAATACTCGCGCGCCTGCTTCTCGTCGTCGACCTCGTCATACACGGACGCGACCGCGGCTTCGATCACATCGCCGTGCACGCCCTTGATCTTCAGCTCGGTTACGACTCGCCGGCGTCCGAATTTCTCGTTCTCTTTGCGGTACGAGGAATAGGTTGCCGCATAGCCGGCGTCATTCAGATAGCCCTGATCTTTGAGACGGCGAATCACCAGCTCCACCAGCGTCTTGCCGTGCTCGGTCTCGGCTTCGACCCGGGGACGCAACAGACGCTTCAATTCAGCAACCGAGCGCATGCGCCGGCTCAATGCGCCGACGGCATACTCGTACAGCACGGCTTCGGAATCAGTGTGTTTGGGACGCGGAAAAGGCATGACCTGCTAACCATACCGCAAGTGGGAAGGGAAAAGCAGGGGCCCCGGAGCCGGGCCGCGGCAGGCGGACGGAAGGCTCGCCCATCCTGTGATTTCCGCCGGGCCGGAATGGACCGTGACCCGGCGCGCGGCCGGCCGCGCCGCAGCCAGGCGCGCGGGAGCGCAGACCAGGAGGTCCGCGGCATCAGGTCCTAGCGTCCGCCGAAGCCCGCCTGCTGCATGGAGTTTTTCGAAATGTCGCTGGTCGACGAAATACCCGACATGCGCAGCTTGAAATCGTCGGCATTCGACGCGCTCTCGAGAGCCGTTTCGTAGTTCACCAGTCCGGCCTGGAACAGGTCCCACAACGACTGATCGAAGGTCTGCATGCCGTACTGCGAAGTGCCGGCTGCAATGGCGTCGCGGACGGCGCGCGTCTTTTCCGGAACCAGGATGCATTCGCGGATGTAAGCGGTGTTGATCATGACTTCCACGGCGGGCACTCGGCCATCGCCGTCACATCGCCGAACCAGCCGCTGGCTGATGACCGCGCGCAACACCGCAGCCAGCTGCAGGCGAATCTGTTTCTGCTCGGGCGGAGGGAAAACCGCGATGATTCGGTTGATGGTCTCGACCGCGTCCAGCGTGTGCAGGGTCGAGAACACCATGTGGCCGGTTTCGGCGGCGTGCAAGGCGGTGCCGATGGTCTCCATGTCGCGCATTTCGCCGACCAGAATGACGTCCGGATCCTGACGAAGAGAAGCGCGCAGCGCCGCTGAAAATGAGGGCGTGTCCACTTCGATCTCGCGCTGGTTCACGTAGCCTTTTTTATCGCGGTGCAGAAATTCGATGGGATCTTCAATCGTGATGATGTGCTCCGCCCGGGTAGAGTTAATGCGGTCCACCATCGCGGCCAGCGTCGTGGATTTGCCGGAACCGGTCACCCCGGTCACCAGAATCAATCCCCGAGGCATGTCGCAAACCTGCTCCACGATCTTCGGTAAATACAGTTCGTCGAGCGCGCGAATCTTGGTGGGGATCATGCGCAGTACCAGTCCCACGTTGCCGCGCTGCTGGAAAACGTTCACTCGGAAACGGCCCAGTCCGGCGACGCCGTAGGCCATGTCGATTTCCGTGCTCTCTTTGAATTTTTGTTTCTGCCGGGCAGACATCATGCTGAAGGCCATGGTGAGCATGTCCTCGGCGCTGATGCGGGGCTGGTCGGTGAGCGGAGTCAGTTCGCCGTCGACGCGGAGGTGAGGATAGTTCCCGACCTTGAGGTGCAAGTCAGAGGCGCGCCGCTCCATTGCGATGCGAAGCAGATCATCAATATTCATTCGACCCTTCCCGGTACGTCCAGTCACCATGATGAACCGAAAAGGTACTTCGCCCAAGATGACCTAAGTAACGGCGGGGTACGGGCTTTCGGCCCAGCCCGATTCTCCCTTTGGTTTGCCGGCAAAGAAAAAAGGCACGGATCATCGATCCGTGCCCGTTCGATCCCCGACGCTGGAGTGCCTACACCGTGACCGGCTGCTTGCTGCTCACCGGCACCGGCGTCAACCAGCCGTGCTTGTCCGGTTTCTCCCCGCGGACGATGGCATAGAACTCCTTCTGAATCGCCTTGGTGATGGGCGTGGCGCCGCCATTGCCAACCACGATCTTGTCCACGCTTCGGATGGGCGTGACCTCGGCGGCGGTTCCGGTAAAAAACGCTTCGTCGGCGATGTAAAGCATCTCGCGCGGAATGCCGGACTCGAGCACCGGAATTCCCAAATCCCTGGCGATGGTCAGGGCGCAATTCCGCGTGATCCCGGGAAGCACGGAATTGCCCAGAGGCGCAGTCTGCAGTACGCCGTTGCGGACGACGAACACGTTCTCGCCCGAACCTTCGCTGACGTAACCGTTGGCGTCGAGCGCGATCCCTTCCACGTAGCCGTTGACGATGGCTTCCATTTTGATGAGCTGCGAATTCATATAATTGGCGCCCGACTTCGCCATCGCGGGCAGAGTATTCGGCGCCAGACGCGTCCACGACGAAACGCAGACATCGGCGCCTTCGTCATTGCTGCCGAGATATTTGCCCCAGGGATAGTTGATGATGTAAACCTCGGTGGGCGAGTTGAAGGGATTCACTCCGGCCTCACCGTATCCGCGCATCACAATGGGGCGAATGTAGCAGGGCGCCACGCCGTTGGTTTTCACCACCTCTACCATGGCGGCGACGAGCTCATCGCGCGAATAGTCGACGTCAATGCGGTAAATCTTGGCGGAATCCAGCAGACGCTGCATGTGTTCCTGCGCGCGAAAGATGGCCGCCCCTTGGGGCAGTTGATAGCAACGCACGCCCTCAAATACCGACGAACCGTAGTGCACCACGTGCGACATCACGTGGATGGTTGCGTCTTCCCAACGAATCAGTTTGCCGTTATGCCAGATTTTCTCTGTCTTTTGGATTGCCATGAATACTCCTGACCAGGCCCAATTATAGCCGAGTGGGGAGAACCGAGGGCAGCTTCGCTCCCGCTCGGAGCGGACCCCTGGTTTCCGATCCCCGAGCCTAGTGGGAGGCGCTCGCCGGGGCTGAGCTCGCGGCCGGCGCGAGTCCAGCCTGAACCGATGCGGTTCCCGGCAGCTCATCCCCCCGCAAATATTGTCCCTTCGCCGCCTTCATCTCCGGCATCGCAATATTCGGCTTGGTGTAATCGTTGTTGGCGTTCCAGAACAGAAAGCCGACGCCGCCCTTATTCTTCGCCGTCAATACCTGAATCTTGATGTACGCCGGCGAGTACGTGCTGGCGCGCCAGCGGAAGGCCTGCAGCCAGGGGCGAATCACCACGCCGCTGCCTTGAGTGATCTTCTCGAACCGCTCCATCGATTCGCCAATAAAATGCTCGGGGGCGTCTCCGGGATGGGCGATGCCATCCATGCCGAAGAAGTGCGAGGGATAGATCATCGGGGAAAGCACATCGCAATACTGGGCCATGCGGACAATGTCCTGACCGGTGTGCGACAAATCCACCGCACGCTGCCACGCCATGATTCCGAATACATCGAGCGAAAGCAGCGCGCCGGTGGGATGGATCTCCGCGTAGGCGCGTTTGAGGAAGTCGGCAATCACGTCCGCCCGATGCCAGTCGGGATGCTGGGTCTGGAAATAGAAGCTGGCATCCTTCTGCTCGCCTTCGGCGGGGAAGCGCACATAATCGAATTGAATCTCGTCGGCTCCGGCTTCGGTGGCTTTCTTGGCCAGCGCAATGTCGAAGTCCTGAACTTTGGGCTGCGACGGATCGGTCCAGACCAGCTTGCCGTTTTCACGCCAGGCGCCGCCGGACTTGTGCGATTGCACCGCCAACTCAGGGTGCGCGACCACCAAGCGCTCATCCCGGAAAATCGCAACCCGGGCGATCGCATGCATGCCCTGGGAGTGCAGGAAGCGCACATACTTGGGCAGATCGCGAATGTAGGTTTTGTGAGCACCCGCCAGCGGATGATCGAAGGCGATGTTGATGGTTCCGTCGCTGTCTTTTACGTCGAACACCACCGCGTTCCCGCCGACTTCCTTCCAGCGTTTTACGATGCGCAAACCATGATCGCTGCCCGCCATCAGTCCCGTCAGATAAATCGCACGTACCTCAAAGTCCTTGCCAACCGGGATGGACTTCTCCACAATCGGAGCCTCGAGAATTCCGGGAATGATGACCTGCTGCCCCGCCTTGAAAAACGTTCCCTGCAGGCCGCCGTTGGCCTGGCGAATGGCCTCAGTCAGCTCGGTCGAGGTCAAGTAGGAGGTTTGCGAAATAAAATGATGCGACACCGCGTTAATCGCTTCGCCCCGCTTGGCCACATAGAGCGCGCTGCCGACGGGTGCAACCAGCGTCGGCGCCGCCATCGGGATTGGTTTCAGCTTCGCCATCGCGGCATTGCCGACCGAGACCATTTTCGAGTTCTGCGCGGACTGGGCTGCCACGCAGGGAACCCGAAACCCAACGTGGTAAACCAGGAAAGCAAAACCCAGGCAGAGCAGGACAGCGAGCGGAACGGGACCAAGTCGGCGCAAGATTTTCTCCATGACCATGACCATGATAAGGATAAGCGCGATCATAGCGCGATCGTGCTTTTTTCGGATGCTAACCGCAAGCCCGTTGACTCGCCAGTTACGGGTGGTCAAGCCCGGGTGGCATATTCGCCGCTTGCCCGCCTGGCCCAGGAACTTTCCCGCGTGAGCAAACTATTTCACTTTTCCTGGTCCTGAGGTGGAAATCATGGATCATTTTCGCCCGCCGCGGGCATCTAAATATTGCAGGGATTGAAGATAGATCAGTAACCGAGGATGGCGAGCCGTTTGCACTAAGACCATGCGAGCCATGAATCGCTGTCCCCGTAAATGACTCAAAGCAGGCCCGAAAAGGGAAAAGGCAAGACAAACTTATGAAAACGGTAGCCAGCACCGTCCTCGACCCCACCCTCCGCAGCAACGACGCGAAAGAGTTTGAAAATACCCTGCGCCGCAAAATTGTGGGTCAAGACGCCGCCGTCGAAAAAGTGGTGGAAATCTACCAAATGTTCCTGGCCGGGTTGAATCCCCCGGGACGTCCCGTAGGCAACCTGCTGTTTCTGGGACCCACCGGGTCGGGAAAGACGCGGGTGGTCGAGGCGCTGTCGGAAGCGCTGTTCGGCGATGCCCGCGCCTGCATCAAGATTGATTGCGCCGAATTCCAGCATTCCCACGAAATCGCAAAGCTGATCGGCTCGCCTCCAGGCTACCTGGGGCATCGCGAAACCCATCCCCTGCTCACACAGGAGGCTTTGAATCAGTGGCATACCGACAAACTCAAACTCTCGGTGCTGCTGTTTGATGAAATCGAGAAGGCGTCCGACGCGCTCTGGCAGTTGCTGCTCGGAATCCTCGACAAAGCGACCTTAACCCTGGGGGATAACCGCCGGGTTGATCTTTCGCAATGCATCATCATCATGACTTCGAACCTCGGGGCCAGCGAGATGAGCAGCATGATGGACGGAGGCTTCGGTTTTGCCCAGAAAGAAACCGTGGTCGATTCGACTCTTGACGACAAGATCAACCGCAGCGCCCTCGAAGCCGCCCGGCGCAAGTTCACGCCCGAGTTCATGAACCGCATCGACAAAGCCGTCGTGTTCGGCACCCTGCGGCCGGAACACCTGGAACAGATTCTTGAAATCGAATTGGGCATGGTGCAGCAGCGCGTGCTGATGGCTTCTCCTGCGTATCAGTTCGTATTCAACTGCACTCCCAAAGTGAAGAGCTTTCTGCTGCACGAAGGCACGGATCCGAAGTACGGAGCCAGGCATCTGAAACGGGCCATCGAGCGGAACCTGGTGTTTCCGCTCGCCAATCTGGTGGCCACGAGCCAGGTGAAGCTGGGCGATTTCATCCGCGTCGATTTGAACGCTGAAGGCCGGATTACCTTCGTCAAGGAAGCCGAAGGCGCCATGGCCCCCATGCTGATGGAACGCTACGGAGCTGCCGCCGGAGCGCCGACATTGGTGGCCCGTACCGCCCGGCCCGTAGGCCGCCGCGACTTCGGAGCGCTGCCAACCGCGGAAGCCAAGTAGCCTCGATTTGCAGGTAGGTGCCCCGTCCTTTTTTCGCATTCTTTGCGAAAGAAGACGGGGCTTTTTAACTGCTCCGCCCCCGCCCCCGATCCGCCTCGAGCTCGAAAAACGCCGCCCGCGGCAACCACCCGTCCGGGCACCGGACTGGCTCAGCCTGCCGCAACACGGGTGCGGGATTGGGCGTATGCTGTAAGAATGTATGCCACCGACATCCTGAATCGAGTGCAGAGTTTGCGCGGTGAGGTTGCCTCTCTGCAGACTTTGAACGAAACCTACGCCGAGATCGCGGACCCCAAGCCTTTCGCCGTCCACGCCAATGGGGAGCGGCGGCGCCGGCTCAAAGAGATCCTGCAGGAGCTGTCGGCTCTGGCCAAAGAGAAACACCCGTAGATCGCAAAGCCTCTACCAAACGTCACAGCGCTTCTCGGGCGGCCTCACCATCGGCGCGCCGGCCTTACAGGCAAACGCTTCCTGAAATTCCGGCAGGTTCGACAGCGGCCCGTTCACGCGGTATTTCGCCACCGGGTGGGGATCGTTTTGCATCATGACTCGCTGCTGCTCGATGCGGATTTCGTCCCCGCGGAATTGTCCCCAGGCGATAAAAAATTGCTGCTCCGGACTGAAGCCGTCAATGTCGGGAGGGCGCGGTTTGCCCTCGAGTGACTTCTGATAGGCCAAATAGGCAACTCTCGCCCCACCCAGATCGCCGATGCTTTCGCCCAGCACCATCTTTCCGTTGTGATGCACGCCCGGCTCGATGTAGTAGTGATCGAACTGATCGGCTACGCAGGCGCCGCGCTCCTGGAATTGTTTGAGATCGGTATCCTTCCACCAGTTCTTCAATCGGCCTCGATAGTCAAACTGCGCGCCCTGGTCATCAAAGCCGTGCGAGATTTCGTGGCCGATCACCACCCCGATGGCCCCGTAGTTCACGGCATCGACCGCCTTCATGTCGAAGGCCGGCGGCTCGAGGATACCCGCGGGGAATACGATTTCATTCAGCAGCGGGTTGTAGTACGCGTTCGAAGTCGGCGGCGTCATGCCCCAGCGTCCGCGGTCCACGGCTTTGCCGATCAATTCGCGGTCGTCTTCGACCACAAAGCGCCTCCCCGCCAGGGTGTCTTCGAAAAATGCGTCCCGGGTGATCGCGACGCGGCCGTAGTCCTTCCATTTGTCGGGATAGCCGATCTTGGGCTGAAAGGTTGCGATCTTGGCGAGTGCCCGTTCCTTGGTCTCGTCGCTCATCCATGGTCGCGACAGAATGTCGTCCCGCATCGCCGCCAGCAGATTTCGCACCATCTCCTGCATGCGCGCCTTGGCCTCGGGGGGAAAGTACTTCTCCACGTATTTTTGTCCCAGCGCTTCACCCAAATACTGGTCCGTCGATTCCACGCAACGCTTCCAGCGCGGTTTCATTTCTCCCGAACCGGTGAGATATTTCCCGTTAAAGGCGAAGTCCTCCTCGACCAACGGCTGGGAGAGAGAAGACGCCGCAGAATTCAACAGCTGCCATTTGAGATAGATCTTCCACTCCGGGAGAGGCGTCTTCGCCAGAAGCTGTTCGACTTCGTCCATGTATTTCGGCTGGTCGACGTTCAGGTCAACGTCTTTGGCCAGGCGCTTGTGCTCGAAGTACGCGGCCCAGTCAAAATGCGGGACCCGGGCCTGCAGCTGGGCGAAACTGGTGTTGTGATCGGTGGCACTGGGATCGCGCAGGGTGACGTTGTCCAGCGCCGCCTGCGCCAGCTTGGTTTCCATTGCCATCACGGTCGCCGCGCCGTCCGAGGCGGTCTTCGCGTCCCAGCCCGCCAGCTTGAACATGCGGATCATGTGCTGCACATATTTCTCGCGAGCTTCCTCGAAGCGGGCGTCCGGCTTCAGATAATAGTCGCGATCCGGCAAGGCATAGCCGCTGGCCCCGATATCGGCCAGCACCAGGGTGGGCTGATGCGGGTCCTGCTGGCTGGCGAGAGTGAAGGGGACGGCGACGCCGATATCGTGCAAGGCAGCCAGCACGGGTTGCAGTCCGGCGATATCCCGGGCGGCATCGATTTCTGCAAACAGCGGTTTCAACGGTGAAATTCCTCGCGCATTCACCCGGTTCTCATCCATGCACGCGCCATAGTAGTCACCGACGATTTGATCGGTGCTGCCCGGGGCCGGGCTTTTCTGTTGCGCCGCTTGCTCCGCGATTTCTTTCAGCGAATCTTTGTTGGTTTCTCCCGCCGCCCATCGCTTGCTCCAGCGGGTCATGGATTCCGGAATCGGATGGCTGGCCCGCCACGTGCCATTGGAAAATTGAAAAAAGTCATCGCAGGGTTGGGCCTTGCGATCCAGGTCGGTCACGTCGATCCCATGAAGGGAAGACGCCTGCGAAAAAAGAAATGACGAGGACAGAATCGTCAATAACCAGAGCGAGCTTTTCACGGTGCGCATGAGGAATGGGTCTCTCCGAATGTCGGGGACAAAGTTCAGATTGGCGGCTGCCATTGTAGACGAGCCCAACCGCGGGCAGTTATTTTTTAGACTGCGTTTTTGATGGGCCTGGGTTTTCGAATGGGAATGGGGAAGATGGGGTAGATAGGGAAGACTGGGCCGGAGGGATGGCAGCGAGAGGCCAGCCCAGAGCACAGGAAAATGGAACCGCACTCGGCCACGCCTAACCGCCTTGCTTCAACTCCACCAGTACCTGGCGCGCGATTTCTTTCAGGGTCTCGAACACGCCCGGGCCCTGGAAAGCGATGGCCTCAAGGACCGGCTCATTTTTCCGGCGAAGCTCTTTACTCAACGCTTCGACCGACAGCACGTTGGGCAGGTCACGCTTATTGAGCTGCAAGACGTAGGGAATCTTGTTGAAGTCGTACCCATGTTCCTTGAGGTTGGCCATCAGGTTGTCCAGGGCCTCAACATTGGCGTCCATTCGCTCTTGTTGCGAATCGGCGACAAAAACGATGCCATCCACCCCGCGCAGAATCAGCTTGCGGCTGGCATCATAAAACACCTGCCCGGGGACGGTGTAGAGGTGAATGCGGGTCTTGAAGCCGCGTACCGATCCCAGATCCAGCGGGAGGAAATCGAAAAACAGAGTACGCTCGGTCTCCGTAGCCAGGGAGATCATCTTGCCTTTTTGCTGTTCGGCGGTCTTCTGGAAAATATACTGAAGATTGGTCGTTTTACCGCCCAGCCCGGCGCCGTAATACACAATCTTGCAATTAATCTCGCGGGCTGCAAAGTTGATGAAACTCAAGGCTTTCCTCAATACCCACGCAGGCGTCCCGCCTAGATCCGCGGACCCCACTGCCTGGAAATTTTGCTTGGTGCTGCTGGTTTTATATCACACGGAGCTGCGTTACCGGCAGGTTACTCCGGTTACTAGCTAGAACACTAAGGGCTTAGGGGTGCCTGGTCCCGGCTTCAGCGGACCGACGGCAGGGGATAATAACCATCCCTGGCGAAGACCTTTACATCGGGACGCGCCACCCGAACTTCGATCTGGCGGTAAGTGCTGCTGGGAGTCAGACGGGTGACGTAGCCCACCGTGTACTGGTTACGGGCTTCGCCCATGGCTTGCGCGTAGGCATCTTCCATGCGGGTGCTGGAGAAGTCGGTGAACATCTCGCCCGCCGTTGCCGAAGCGTAGCGGGGCAACAGATCGGTGTAGCCCATGAAGGGAACATGGAGCCTTCCCAGCTGTTTGAAGCCGGGAAGCGCCGCCCCCTCGACGCCCACCCCATACACGGCAATTCCGTTTGACTGCAGCACTCTGAGCACGTCGCGATAGCTGGCCGCGCTGCGATACTCGCGGCCATCGCTGATCACAAAGATGACCTTGCGGCGGGTCTTGTCGCGCTTGCCCAAGTCCAGTGCCGCAGCCAGGATGGCATCGTTGAGCACGTGCGATTCCTTGGGCGGGGTGGAAACGACGGGCGCCGATGCGTCGACATTCTGGCCGTTGATGGTGGGGCCTTGCGGACCGAGAGGGCCGCTCATCACCGGGGGCCCGTTATTTCGCCCGCGAACCGTTTTCAGGTCGTTGAGCGTTGCCGTCAGTTGCCGATTTGCCGCGCTGAAGTCGGTCTGCTTCGAGACCGCTGAACTGTAAGTGAAAAGCGATACTTCATCGTAAGGACTGAATGCCCCTTCCAAGGCCGAGAACGTCTGGTGGATCTTCTGCACCGCCACGTCGGGCATGCCGATATCGAGGACCACGGCCGCCGAAAGCGCAAACGGATCGCTGGTGAAGAAGTTCAGGGTCTGCTTCTTGCCATCTTCGTACACGGAGATGTCTTTCGCGAGCAAGCCATCGACCAGATGACCCGAAGCGGTGGTGATCCTGACGGGAATCATGATCTGGTTTACGTTCACGGAGAGTTTGAACAGCTGGTCCTGGGCGTCGTTTGGCGAAGGCGTGGCCCCGCCCTCGGGCACGGTCCGGATGTTCAGCGGAGGCGACGGAATCGACGAATCTTCTTCGCCCGCCCGGGTTGCCGGGCTCCTCACCTCGGGCTTGGACTGGCCGCTCGGAGGGAGTTGGTTGTCAGGCGGCTGGTCCGGAATGGGTTCCGGGATGGGCGAGGGCACGGGAGCTTTGCCGGCGCCGGGTTGTGGCCGGGGCGCATCCGGAACATCCTGGCTCTGCGCCGGTGGGGTTGGAGCGGACGGGGTTTGGGCCTGTCCCGATGCAATCGCCAAAACAGTCCCTGCCATGACCAACCAGACAGCCGTCATCCACTTGTTCGACATATGAGCTTTCAGGCTCCCGGCCTGCTATGTGCTGTTTCCCGTACTGAGATGCGAGAACGGCCAATTTTGTGCATCTAATGGCGCAGGAATAGACTACCAAAAACAGCGAGAGCGTACTTTATGCCCAAAGCCCGTCGTTTGCAGGTCTGGATCGCCGTCCTATGCTTGGTGTTGCTGGCTGGCAGTTTTTCCTTTGCCCAGACAACACCCGAACCGGCCAGCAATGCCCCGACATCCAACCAGTCCGGGCCCCAGGAAGGTCCAAGGCTTCAGCAACGTACCGGCCAGGCCGACGATCAGCCCATGACCACCCTGAAGGTCAACGTGGGCGTGGTGCAGCTGTTTTTCAATGTCAAAGACAAAAAGGGCGGATTGATCCCCAGTCTGACCAAAGACAATTTCCAGATCTACGAAGACGGGAAGCCGCAGACCATCAAGTATTTTGCCGCCGAGTCGAATCTGCCGCTGACTCTGGGAATCCTGATCGACGCCAGTGGCAGCCAGGCCCGCGTCCTCGACATGGAAAAAGAGGTCGGCGGTTCGTTTCTTGGCCAGATCCTGACAGAAAAAGACATGGCTTTCGTCCTGAGTTTCGACGTGAACGTCGATCTCCTGCAGGATTTCACTGGTTCGGTGTCGCGTCTCAAGTCGGCCCTGAACAGCGCGAAAATCAATACCGGCGGGGGCGGAGGCAGTATTCCCGGAATGGGCGGCGGCCCGGTTCCCACTTCCACGGTTGCGAAGGGAACCTTGCTCTACGATGCCGTCTATCTCGCCTCTCATGATGAGCTCGGCCAGCAGGTCGGCCGCAAAGCCATGATTCTGCTGACCGACGGGGAGGACCAGGGGAGCCAGCTGAAACTCAAGGATGCGGTCGAAGCCGCCCAGAAATCCGACAGCATCGTCTACGTTTTGCTGTGCGCCGATCGCGGCTTTTATGGATTTGGCGGCTACTCCGGAGAGGGGGAGATGAAGAAGCTTACCCAGGAAACCGGCGGGAGGGTCATTCAGGTCGGCAATAAAATGGACAAGCTGCGGGACGCCTTCGATCAGATCGCGCACGAGCTGCGCAGCCAATACAACATCGGCTACGTACCCGTGAATTCGGCCAAGGACGGTACCTTCCGCAAAGTGGAAATCCGGCCTCAGGGCGACTATAAAGTGCAGGCGCGCAGCGGGTACTACGCGGTGGCGCACCAGGAATAGCGCTCAGCCGCGGCTCGACCCGCGAGCCACCGCGGCGTCGCTCGGCTGGCCCCGATCTTTCAGCCGGATTACAAATTTCAGCGCCGACCACACGTCACTGACGGCGCAAACTTTCACATCGACCAGGCCCGCGTCGAGTCCGATGCTGCGAACCTGGTTCTCGCCGAGGTCGGTGATCACTCCGGAACTTTTCTTCGGCCAGCTCACCCAGATCATTCCCGCCGGAGCCAGTTGTTGGGCGAAGCGGAGAAAATCCTTCCGCAGCTGGGACTGGCTTTTCACGTAAAGAAGAACCCAATCGAAAGGGCCGCGGCTGACGATCCGGCAAGCCGCCAGCGCGTCTTTCAAT
>Ga0193753_10003161_pt1 | contig 12388 bp, 12 predicted proteins | sample H1c2metaG_FD_144925 | JGI IMG/M metagenome (GOLD analysis project Ga0193753, IMG submission 144925) | Soil microbial communities from a riparian zone of the East river system, Colorado, United States - H1c2 | ecosystem: Environmental > Terrestrial > Soil > Riparian zone | place: USA: East... | reverse complement strand
GCCGGTGGCCAACGGCAGCGGCAGCGCCCTGACAATGCTTTCCGGTACGACGCTGATGTAGTTGCTGCCTTCCACCGCCGTGTACCCGCTCACGAGCAAGATGGACAGCAGGTCGCTGTAGGTCACCGCGGAAATGTCCTGGCCCAGAATCTCGACGTTGCCCTGCACCCGGGCATCGAGGAGGTATTTCTTGCCGGTCTTCTTGGCGACCGCGGCAATGACCCGCTCGATCGGCACACCGTTGCCGCGTGCGGAGGCATCCGGCGCGCTGTCCGCCACCGCGCTCGAGGTGGAGCCGCGCTCCTGCGCTGCGGCTTTTCCCGGGAGGACCACGGCCATCAGCACCACCAGCAGAATTGCAACACCCTGTTTCATCGAGATCTCCTTGAGTTTCGAAGCAATCACAATTTCACGTCTTGAAACGCTGAGGATTTGGTCGCATCCGCCTGACGTTGCGGCGCCACCAGAGTCGTGACGGAATCTGAGCTCTCCAAAGAGCGCACATACCAATTGACAAAGTTGAGCATGCCGGCAAGCGTGAACAGGCGTTCCTTGTTTACATACAGGTACATCGCGCGCGAACCCGCGTAGCGCTCAGCGTTGATCGATTCGATGTTGGGATCGATGCCGTCGACGGACGCCGCGGCCAGCGCATCGGGCTTTGCGGCCGCTTCGCGAAAATCCAAAAGGGCCATGGCATTCGGGTAGGTTTCGAGATGCTCGAGCAGGCTGCCATTCGCCAGGACGTAGACTCCATCATCGCGAACCGTTCGGCACACCCTTTCATAGCGCTTGGGATCCGACTGTTCGAGCGCCGCGAGCCACGGGAATGTCCTGCATCCCGCTTCCATCAGCGTCTGTCGAAATGCGGCCGCGGTGGCCGAGGACGGCGGCGGCCCGAGAATTTCGATCCTGTCCTCCGAGAGGCTGGCGTCGACGGCGCTCCAGATGTGGTAGGGGTTCTTGATCAGCATCCATGGACGAGCGGGATCCGGCACCGCGGCCGCGAGCGCGAGAAAAATGTCGCGCGCGGAGAGCTTCGGAGCGCCATAGAGCTTGCTGCGCGCCAGAACCACAGTCTCGTAGCCCGAGTGCAGTTCCGTCACATGGGCTACGCCCCTGCTGCGGCAGGCCTCGAGTTCCGCCGGCAGCATGCGGCGATTGGCGCCGGCAATGTCCGTGTACGCGCGCTCCGGGCCTGCGCTCGCGCGCACGTGGCAGAGCATCGCAATCGCTTCGGTGCTCGACGCCACCGTAAACGCAGGTGCCTTGAGCAATCCCATTTCCACCGGCCGCCGCGCAATACTTTGGGCATTCACGATGACCGCGGTGGGACCCGCCACGCTGAAGAGCGCAGGCGGCTGATCGCTCGCGCTGCTCGGCTGGGCCGCCGGCGCGGGGGGTTCCGCCGATATCGTCGCCGCTGCGCCGCCCTCGGCTCGTGCACTCGCCTTCGGCGCGCCGCCTCCGTCGGGTGCCGAAATGATGTTCTTCGAGTGTACAGCGCGTTCCTGCGCGGTAGGATTGCGCGCCGCAAGGCGCGCCGATGGCGGCGTGCCCTTCCATGCGACGAATGCCGCCACGGCCGAACCGCCGACCAGCATGGCCAAGATCGCCGCGCGAAAGAACGTACGGCGGACCTGTGCCCTCTTGGTCGCTTGCCGGTCCAAGCTCGCCTTCAGCGTCGCCAGGAACTTTGCGCTCGGCTCGGCGCGCAGGCGATGCAAGAATTCATCGTTCATGGTGGGTTCCTCTCTCACCAGCGCTCGCGCAAGGTTTGAACCACGCGGTGCAGAATGGTGCCGACGTTGGATTCGCTCAAACCGGTGAGCTTCGCGATCAAGCGGTTATTGATGACTGCGCCGTACTTGAGCGCCACCAACTCGCGCTCCCGTTCCGGCAGCATGCCGCACAGCGACGCGAGCCTGGCCAGATCCGAACGGCGCTCGGCATCTTGATCGGGCGTGCCCTCCGCCCGAACATCGAGCGCCGCATCGATCGGCAGATGCTCGCGCCGCGCGCGTAAGTGGTCGGTGCCGACGTTCTGCGCAATGCTGAACAGCCAGGTCGAGAAACCCGCCAGATCGCGGCGGTAACGCGACCGTGAACGCCACGCATGTTCGAAGGTGCGCGCGGTCAGCTCCTCGACATCGCAGTCGCTTCCCAGTCGAAAGCGGAAGTAGTTGTAGATGCGCGGAGCCTGGTGAGCATACAGAGCATCCCAGTTCAGCTCGTTGGTCTCCATGAACTCCATTAATCGACCCGGCGCCGCGTGCTCAACGCTCATACAGCTATATACGGATCATCCGAGTCGCTATCACAGGTGTTTTTGCCGCATCGCAGCAGGGACGCCGGCCAAGCCCAGTCAGCCGGTGAATTCAAAACCCATTGTTAGGCCGAACCTGTCGAGCTTGGCTTGAGCCGAGCCTCCCCCCCAAGAGCACTGCGGGAACAGCCGGAATGACGACACCGAGGTTGTACCACCACGGAAATAGGTGCCAGGAAAACAGAAGATGCAGGCCGGCGAGATAGATCCCGATCAGCCCCGCCAACACCCACACCGCTTCGCGGCGCTTTGCGATCTTTCGCGCTGCCAAACCGGCGCCAGTCTCGGCGAGCAACCAGAACACGAGGTTGCAACACGCCATCAGCGGCGTGAAGGTAAACACGCCCTGTCGCGTCCACTGTCGTCCGTGGATTGCGTAGTCGGGCCACAGCTGCGCCAGCAGCAGCGCAAGGACGAAGAAGCCCACCATCCACACAACAACACCTATCACGACACCGGGTACGCTGCGCAGCATGTTGTCAGCCTCCGTTATAAGTTATGGGGCTCTATGCAACTAGGTGCATACTGTACTCACCGTCGTGCCTTTATGCAACCATATGCATATGACGGTGCTCGCAGGACAACCATGGCATTGAGAGAAGTCATTCTGACGGTGCTCGCGCGCGGCGAGATGACCGGGTATGAGATCACCAAGGACTTCGAGGCGGTGTACGTGCACTTCTGGCGCGCCTCACACCAGCAGGTGTATCGCGAACTTGCTCGCCTCAACAAGGACGGCCAGGTGACCGTGAAGGTCGTCGCCCAAGAGGGCCGGCCCGACAAGAAGGTCTACGCGATTACCAAGCGGGGATTGGAAGAGCTCAAGCGGTGGATTGTGGCGCCCACCGATCCGCCGCGTCCCCAATATGATCTGTTGGTCAAGCTGCTGGGATCTCACGTCGCTGACCGACGTGTGTTTCATCGCGAACTGGAGCGCATCCGCGTCCGCGCACAGGAATGGGTGAAAGAGCTGCGAGCGATGCGGCGGGAATGCCTGCGGAGCCGTCCTGTCTGGTCGGAGCACGATCAAATCCTCTATCTCACCCTGCGTCGCGGCTTACTCCTCGGACAAGCTCAGCTGCGATGGCTGGGAGAAGCCAGCGAATTCATCGAGAGCGGTAAACTCAAACTGTCTGACTGAACAATTGTCGCGGAGTATCAAACTCATGCCGAGCGTCGTCTGGCATTTCGATTTTGTCTCGCCTTACGCTCATTTCGGGCTGCTCACTCTTGGGCGGCTGCCTGAAGGTACCCATATACAGTATCGACCGATCCTGTTCGCAGGCCTTTTGAAGCATTGGGGGCAGAAGGGACCGGCCGAGATCGCGCCGAAACGCAGGTGGACCTATCGCTCGTGCATCTGGTTCGCACGCCAGAATCAAATACCGTTTCGGATGCCGGCGGCGCATCCTTTCAACTCCTTGCCCTTCCTGCGTTTGGCCATTGCAGCCGGTAACACAAGCACAGCGATTCAGACCATTTTCCAGGCACTGTGGACCACGGGGACAAATCCTGCCGATCCGCCAATGATCGAGCGACTTGCCAATCAACTGGGTGTCCCGCTGGAGCGCCTTGGCGACGCCCGCGTGAAAGACGAGCTCCGTGACAACACTGAACGCGCCGCGCAGAGCGGCGTCTTCGGTGTGCCGAGCTTGCAGATTGGCGAAGAGATTTTTTGGGGTGGCGATGCCATCGACTTTGCGGCCGCCTACTTGAAAAATCCCGGCATTCTCGACGACGAGATGCTTCATGCCGACGCGCTGCCGATTGGCGCGGCGCGACCCGGATCGACTTGAGCGCGAAAACTTCTATTGAGAACTCTCCGGCCAGACCACGTTTGCTGCCAGGCCAAACTCGACCGCTTCGGGTTCTCATGGCCGTGGCCTCAATTCTCATTGGTTCTGCTGTCGTAATGTCCGCGCATGCGGCCGACGTGTCTAACGAAGATGCCGCCGCTTTCAATGTGCCCGCCTGGGTGTTCCCCCTGAACGCGGCTGAAGCAACAAATCCTGCGCCTTACGACAAGGCCATGCCATTGCACCTCGCCAATAGTCCTGCGGCTTTTACCGAAGCCGAGCTCCACGACCTGTTCAACGCGCCGGATTGGCATGCGGCCTCTCACAGTGCAATGCCGCCAATTGTCGCCCACGGTCATGCGCCCGACGCCTATGCCTGTGGCTATTGCCACAGCCCATCAGGCCAGGGTCGTCCGGAGAATGCGTCGCTCGCCGGCTTGCCGGCTGACTACATCCTGAATCAGGTGACCGACTTCAAGACCGGGGCGCGAAGATCTGCGTTCCGCGGCTCGTATCTGCCTTCCGTCCTAATGATTCACGCGGCGACACACACGACCGATGAAGATTTGTCGGCAGCAGCAGAGTATTTCGCTGCTCAAGTATTGCGGCCGCGGGTGCGTGTGGTCGAGCGCAATCGCGTGCCACGTTCACGAATCGTGGGATGGGTATACGTTGCAGATCAGAGCGGCAAGGTTGAACCGCTGGGACAACGCCTGCTCGAGTTTGCGCCGGATGCAGTTCGTCACGAGAATCGCGACGATGAAATGAGTTATATCGCTTACGTGCCACCCGGAAGCATTGGCCGCGGTAAACGCATTGCGCAAGCAGGCTCAGACTCTCCGGCCAACGCGTGTACCTCGTGCCACGGGCCGCAATTGCGCGGAGTCGGACCGATCCCATCAATCGCGGGGCGATCCCCGACATATATTCTTCGCCAGCTACTGGCCTTTCAAACCGGCGCACGCTCAGGCGTCGACGGGCTGCCGATGCGCACTGTCGTGAAAAATCTGAACATCAACGGCATGATTGACGCAACCGCCTACGCCGCGTCGCTACCGCCGTAGATGCGGACTACCTCAAGGACGGTTCAGCATTCACCCGACGATGAATTATTAGTGCTCGCGGAGGCAGCATCTCCACTTCGGCCCAGACATACGCGCGCGGCGAGTGTCGCCTTAAGGCGACGATTTCGTGCGAGTGAGATCATCTTCGGGCCCATCGCGGCTGTGTTCTCGCCTTTTCACTTCCGCATGTTGCGTCGTATAGTCGTCGCCGTATACTCATCGCACATAGGATCTGACGATTTAGCGTTATCGCGCGGCTTAGCTGGGATGCGAGGCATGAAACAAGGAGGCGGGTCGCCGCTAATGAACAACGCATCACATCTTGATATTTCGCACGCGGGTGCTGCGCAGAAACACTTTCTGGTGTTGGACGCCTTAAGGGGAGTTGCTGCGATTGCGGTCGCGATTTATCACGCGTGCGTGGTCTTCGGCGGATCGGAATTGCTGCCGAAAGCATTTCTTGCCGTCGACTTCTTCTTCCTCTTGAGCGGTATTGTCGTCGCGCATGCCTACGAGCGGCGGTTGAAGCAGGGACAGATTCGCGAATACTTTGAACGCCGGCTAATACGCCTCTATCCCATGATTGTGGTTGGTGCCCTGCTTGGAATGTCGGTCCTCGTCACGAGCCCGGCGGCGCGAGGCCTATCGGCCAGCACTCTGGCTTACATGGGGGTGTTTGCGGCTTTGTGCCTTCCCATCGTCAGGGCAAATTTATTTCCCGGAAGCCACTCGATTGCTCCCGTCAACGGTCCGAGCTGGTCCTTGTTCTTCGAAATTTTCGTCAATGTAGTTTACGGCTTCGTGGCCAAGGGACTGACAACCACACGTCTCGTGGCTATCTCGTTCATAGCGCTCGTTGTCGAAACAGTTGGGATTTTCAAATTCAATGGAGTGAATTTTGGCGTTTACGTTGAGGATATTGGGTGGGGCTTTGTGCGCGTGATCTTTCCGTTTTTTACGGGCGTTCTCATAAACCGCACCCTTACTCTGCGGGTGTTTTCCTTGTCCGCCATTGCGCCAATGCTACTGGCAATTGCTCTATTGGCGACGTTCTATGTGCCAACCTCGGGAATCTGGACTGCCGTCACCGAACTGGTCGCGATCGTGATCATCTACCCAAGCGTCATCATATTAGCCATGAGGGTGACGGTTTCGGCCCGTCAAGGCCGTGTGCTGTCATGGCTAGGAGCTGTCTCATATCCTGTCTACGCAATTCATTCGCCACTGTTTCAGTGGTTGGCAAGATTGCAGCGAGTAACTGCGTCGCGATTTCACGTCTCTCCGTATTGGTGGATAGCCGGCTCTGTTGCGTTCTCTCTTGTCTGTGCGTGGAGCATCTATAAAATCTACGACCTACCGCTGCGAGCGGCGCTGACCGACACGATGCGACGTCGCTATCGATCTGTTGTTTCAACCGGAAATTAGCCGCTATTTCTTCAGCTGAAACCGAATGCCGAAGGGATAGCAGGAGTTCACCGGCTGACCGTCCTCCGTGTCAGCCCGATAGTGCCCGGAGCCCGCGCGCGCCAACTTGAGCGCCCCTTCATCGAGTCGCGCATATCCACTGCCTTTCTCGATGGTCGGCCCGGAGGTGAGCCGGCCTCGAGGGTCGACGCAGACGCGCACGATGGAGACTCCCTCGTTTCCGGCACGAATCTCCGGCGGGGGATAATAGTCGCTCGTTTCTGGAAAACCCGCACCGGGGCCCCCAACGACCCGCGACACGATGTGGGTCGGTGTGTCAGTGGGTGGCGGCGTTGAGTCACGCACAACTGAATCGTCGCTGAAGTCGGCCCGCACGTCGGTCGCTATCGGCGGCATCGTCGGAGCCACGGGGTCGAGCGGCGGCACGGTGAGCGTCCAACCTTCCATCGCTATCCGTGGAAGCGGATCTCTTTCGCGGGGCACAGGCTTCAATTCGTGGTTTTCCAAGATGGCCGGAGGCGCGGCTCCGCGCGTGTGCGACAGCATCGTGATCATTCCATAGAAGAGTGCGGCATGCAGTCCTGCAATCAAGAACAGCGTGGCTGAGCGAAGCGAGAAGTAGCTGAAGTTTCGATCGGTGAGCGTGACCACACCGCCTGCTGAAACGGAAGCGCTGGTCGCGGTCACGCGATTTCGGGCGGACTCATGAACGATCACCAGACTCGCCCAACAGCAACCCGTTGCGAAGCGCAGTCTCGACCAGCCTGAGGTTCGAGACTCCAAATCCGCGAGCCATTCCTCTTCGAGCCTTGCGGACAAGGAGTCCGGTGCTCGGTGAGCGGCGTGGTGAATCAGCCACTGAGTCACTCCGCCGAACTCGGGCTGCCTCGATCGCTCGTTACGCTGGCTCATGCGAGTACTCCTCGATTAAAGCTTGCGAACACTTCACTGGCTCGTCTCAAGCCGGTTGAAGTCAGTCGATACAGGCGACGGCGTGGTCGCCCTGCGCTTGAAGGATCAATCGATTCCCACTGGCTGACGAACCAGCCCGCCGATTCGAGCCGCAGCAAAATGGGATACAGGGTCCCCGACGCAATTCCGCAACGTTGGTGCACTTCCGCCCCGGCCAACTGCTCCGTCGGGTTCTCCAAGAACGCTTCGAGCACCCGAAGCGTCTGCAGCGACATCCGGACGGTGGCTTCTTTTTTACCCATAGTAGTAACTCTACATAGGGTGTACGATAAAATCAAGTGGAGTGGATTTCAGGCTAGGAATTAGCCAAATACCCGGCCCAACTGCGGTCGATTCGGTTTTCCATAATTTCGAACACGACCCTGCAAAGCTATATCAGCGCCGAAGCACAGAAATCGCCGCAGCCCGAAGTGCACATCGGCGCGGATAAATTCGCCAACTACGAAATTGTGGCCGGCACGACAGCGGTCAATGTGCGGGGTGACTTAGGTGCGGCGTAACTTGGGTGCAGCACCAGCTATTCCCCGATGTGCGCGAAGCCTTTGTCTGCCGTATCCTTTGGTCCCCCAAGCAACTCGACGATCAGAGGGACGAAAGAATGAGAATTGGCGCCAATCGGCTGACACTGTTTCTCTGCACCGCCACGATCATGGTGGGCTCCATGCAAGCCGCTGAAGGGAAAACGCAAAAGCCCGCCCTTCACGCGCAGCACTGGATGGCGGTCACCGGCAAGCCGCTGGCGGCCACGGCCGGGTCGATGATCTTTCAGAAAGGCGGCAACGCGGTGGACGCCGCATGCGCCATGATTGCCGCGACCTCCACGATGTGGGACACGCTCTCCTGGGGCGGCGAAACCCAGGCGCTGATCTACAATCCGAACACCGGCAAAGTCATCGGCATCAACGCACTCGGCGTCGCGCCCACCGGTGCGACCCCGGAATTCTTTCACAAGAAGGGCATGAACTTTCCGCCCGAGTTCGGCCCGCTCGCCGCGGTCACTCCCGGAACGCCGGGCGGTCTCATGACCATGCTCGCTGAGTACGGCACCATGAGCCTCGCCGAGGTGCTTGCCCCCGCCATCCAGATGGCCGATGGCTATCCGATCGAGGCGGAGCTGTCCAACACCATCGAGCACTACAAGGACAAGATCGCGCAATGGCCCTACTCCAAGCACACCATCCTCATCCACCCGGGCGAGGCGCGCGAGGGTCCGCAGCCCGGCGAGATCTTCCACCAACCGGAACTTGCCGCGACCTTGCGCAAACTGGTGGAAGCGGAGCACAAGGCCCGAAAAGCCGGCAAGGACCGCAAGGCGGCGATCTATGCCGCGTACGACCGCTTTTACAAGGGCGATATCGCTCAGGAGCTGGTGCGCGGTACGCGTGAACAGGGCGGCCTATTTACCATGGAGGACCTGGCCAACTGGAAAGTGCACGTTGAAGAACCGGTGCACACCAACTACAAGGGTATCGAGGTCTATAAGCTTACGACCTGGGTGCAAGGCCCAGTATTGCTCCAGGCGCTGAATATTCTGGAGAACTTCGACCTGAAATCCATGGGCTACGACAGCGCCCGCTACATCCACACGCTGTATCAAGCGATGAGCCTTTCCTTCGCGGACCGCGACTTCTACTACGGCGACCCCGCTTTCCCACCCGCATCGCCGATTCAGGGACTGCTGTCGAAGGACTATGCGCGGGATCGTGCGAAGCTGGTGCAATTCGACCACAACGACCCGGATATCCGGCCCGGCGATCCATATCCCTATCAAGGCGGCAAGAATCCCTTCACCGCCATTCTGGAGAAGTGGCACAGCAAGATGCCTACCAACGCGTCGGCCAAGGCGGAGTGGAGTCCGACGGCGCTCGTCGAGTACGACCGCACGTTCCGGTTGGGCACGACCAGCGTCGAAGCCACCGATGAAAAGGGTTGGGCCGTGTCGGTCACGCCCAGCGGTGGCTGGACTCCCGCCGTCATCGCGGGCCACACCGGCGTCGGCTTGAGCCAACGCATGCAGAGTTTCGTGCTCGATGCGTCCGAGAACCCGTTCAATGTGCTGCAGCCCGGCAAACGTCCGCGTGCCACGCTCACACCGACGCTGGCGCTAAAGGATGGCAAGCCGTTTCTCGTGTTCTCCGTGCAAGGCGGCGACACCCAGGATCAGAACCTGCTGCAGTTTTTCCTGAACGTGGTGGAGTTCGGCATGACGCCGCAGGAAGCCACCGAGGCCGCCAACATCACCAGCTACCAGTTGCGCGACTCCTTCGGCGCCCACGAGTCCATCCCCGGCCGCCTCACCGTGAACACGGCAACTCCGGCTTGGGTGCGCCAGCAGCTCGTGCGCATGGGCTACAAGCTCGAATTCGAAGAACGCAGCTCGGGTCCGATCAACGCGATCGAGCTCGACAGCGCGCACGGCACGATGTGGGGCGGTTCGAGCAACCACGGCGAGGACTACGGTATCGGTTGGTGATCCATCGGTGATGCGCATCCATCGATTCTGACAGGGAGTTGAATCTCATGAGCGACAGACATCTGTGTTGTCTTATTGGCCTGCTTTTTTGTGCTTCCGAGGCGTGTGCCGCCGACATTCCTGAGTATCCGTTTGTCTTTGTCGTCGGCCGCGCCGACATCGATACGCCCCCCGACCTGGCGGTCTGCTCGCTCACACTGCGTGCCATTGATCTCGATCCGGGCAAGGCGGAATCCACAGTCGATGCGCGTCTGAAGGCAGTGCTCGCGACGTTGAGCACCAAACACGTTTCGCCGGGCGACATCGAATCCTTCAGCATCAACAAACAGATGCTGACGAACAATGAATACGGCGCCAAAGGTCCCGCGGTGATCCGCGGCTATGACGTGTCGCGAGCCCTGAAATTCACCGCCCGGCAACTCGACTCGTTGCCGGCAATCGAAACCTCCATGGTGGGCGAACCCAATATCGAAAATATCAATTGTCGATTCGATCGAAAAGACCGCAAAGGCATTGAAGCCGACTTGCTGACCAAGGCGCTGCAGTCCGCGAGAGATCAGGCAGACAAACTTACCCAACCTCTAGGCCGCCACGTGACCGCCGCGGTCGCGATCTCAAAATCGCCGTTCGATTCGATTGCCGGGTCGCTTGGGCTGGGCGGTTATTCTTCAACATCGGAGCTGACCGGCAGGATGTTCAAGAAATCCGCGGAGCCCGATGTACTGCTGGTTCCGTCGACCATTTACATATCGGCCAGTGTGAACGTTTTGTTCAAAATGGAGTGACTGCTGGATTTCAGTGCGCCGTATTCGCCGCAAGTTCCTTGGGGTCTAACACCCGGCCGTTCAGGATCACTTTCACGATTCCGGCGTAGGCCTCGATGGTCTGCGTCGGATCCTGGCGCAGCAGCAATAAATTGGCACGCTTACCCACCTGCACGGTGCCGATGTCCCGATCCAGCTTCAGTGCCCGGGCATTCGTCAGCGTGGCGGACCTGAAGATCTGCGCCGCCGTTTCGCCGGCCTCCTTGAGCCGTTGCATCTCGAGCCAGCCATTGAGGCCCGGTGGATTGGCGTAGCTCGGCGCACTGGGCGTATCGGTGCCAAACAAGACGCGGCCGCCTCGCGCGATCATATATGCCGTCGCCTGTTTGCCGCGATCGATGACCGTGAAAAATCTCTGATCGACGGCGCGCTCGCGCGCGCTGGGGCTGTTGTCGGACCCGTCCGCATCCAGCGCGAGCTCTGCACGGAACCACTGCCCCTCGGGGGATCGATACCAATCAATCAAGCCCGCCGGTAAAATGCGCGCCAGTCGCGGATCGGATAGAAACGAGGTGCTGTAGAGATCGGTGAGGCCATGGAGGACCTGCATCGTCGGCTGCCAGCCGACGTTGTGCGCGATCTCCTCGTCCAAGATCTTCTTGATGGCCGGCGTGAGTTCGCTCGTCTGGGACTGCTCCAGATTCCAATTCCACAAACCGTGCGCCAGGATATCGACGCCTGCATCGAGCCCGAATCTCTGCGCCTCGTCGGTATTACCGTGCATCAGCACCGGTATTCCTGCCGCGTGCGCGGCCTTCGCCAGTTCGCGAATCGTTTCAACCTTCGGTACCGGCAAATTCGTGACCCCGCCAAAGCCGCGCTCGAAAAATATCTTCACGCAGATCGCGCCATCGGCCTTCATTCTCGAGACCACCGCCTGCGGCGTGTGCAAGGCCGGATCAATCCCGGCGGGCGACTGGGTACCGGGCTCTATCAACATATAAGGCGCAGCCTGATAGCGCTCTGGCTTCGGCACGTAGTTCATCGGGTAGCCGTCCATCAGTGCGGCGCCGCCACAGAAGTAGGTGTCCGGAACGGTGTCGTGGCCTTTCCAACGCGCCATTTCCTGCGGCGTCGAAATCAGATCAATCAGGGACGTGAAGCCGGACAGCAGATAACTGCGCGGAATCTGATCCCGCGCGGCTTTGGCGATATCCGCATGCGCAGTTTCCTGCTCGGGCGTCATCCCAGGAATCGCGCCCAAGTGTACGTGGCTGTCGATCAAGCCCGGACTCAAAAACAGGCCCGTACCGTCGATCGTTATCGTGGTCTTGGTCGGCGCAGCAACAGCAGCGCCGCCTTTCGAGATCGAAACGATGCGGCCGTCGTGCACACGCACCCGAGCGTCGCGAATCGGGCTGTCTCTCTCGGGAGAAATGATCGTGACGTGCTCGATCTGAAGATCCGCCGCCCATGAGACCGAGGGCGGCGCCGCGGCGAACGCTAGCCAAGCAAGCGATACCCGTAGCTTTGGCGGCATGATCTCTCTCCCCAAGGGCTGCAGCAGC
>Ga0193753_10003160_pt1 | contig 12389 bp, 9 predicted proteins | sample H1c2metaG_FD_144925 | JGI IMG/M metagenome (GOLD analysis project Ga0193753, IMG submission 144925) | Soil microbial communities from a riparian zone of the East river system, Colorado, United States - H1c2 | ecosystem: Environmental > Terrestrial > Soil > Riparian zone | place: USA: East River... | reverse complement strand
CCGATCCATTTGAGCCATTTCCGGGCCATCAAACGCAAATCACGCAAACACCTGACACCGTCACCAAGACCGTCAGCGGGCTGGTCGAAGATATTCTCGATTTTGGGCCTCAATGGGAGGCAACCGTCGCCGTGCGGGTGGATCGATTCAATGCCGAGTTCAACGAACCCATCACGAACGCGCATTTTGAGCACACCGACACCATAGGCAGCCCGCGCGCATCGCTGGTCTACAAACCCATACCGAGCGTCAGCGTCTACGCCTCGTACGGCACCTCTTACGATCCGTCCGCGGAAAACTTATCGCTGAGCGCGAAGACCGCCTCTCTCGGACCTGAAAAGGACAAGACTTTCGAGACGGGTGTGAAGTCGACGGTGCTCGACGGGCGCCTCGCGCTGCAAGCCGGAGTCTTCCAGACGGACATGACCAATGCGCGGGTCGGAGATCCCACGAATCCGACCGCACCGCAAATCCTCGCCGGCAAGGAACGCGTCCGCGGATTCGAAGCCGACGCGATCGGCTATCTGACCGACGAGCTGGAGATCACCGCAGGTTACACCCATCTTAATTCGGAGACGCTCAAGTCGTCCGATGTCAACTCCGTGGGCGCGCCCTTAATCAACACGGCGCCAAACCAAGCCAACCTCTGGCTGACGTACGAATTCCACAGCCCCTTCAAAGCGGGCGTCGGCGTCAATTATCTCGATCGGCGTGCCGCCGACATCGATAACACGGCGCATGTACCGGGTTACGTCACCTATGACGCAATGCTGGGGTTTCGCATCAATTCCGCGCTGGCCGTGCAGCTCAACGGTTATAACCTGACCAATAAGTATTATTTCGCGAACTCCTACTTCAGCTCACCCGTGGAAAATCACGTGGTGCCCGGCGCGGGTCGAACCGCGCTGCTGACCCTGTCGTTCGCTTATTGACCCAAATGAGGTACTGAAGCGGTCGACCTATTGCAACGCGGCGTCAACCGCCGCGCGGGCGAGAAGGCGCGTGGAATCCAGTGCGGGCAACGGACAATCGTCTGCCCGCACGAGCAGGGGAATCTCCGTGCAGCCCAGGATCACGCAATCGCAGCCGCGTATCTTCATGCGGTAGATGACTTCGTTATAGCGAAGTCGAGAGGCCTCGCTGAAAATTCCATTGACGAGCTCCTTGAAGATGATGTCATCGACGATCTTCTGGTCGCCTTCGGCAGGCGTGCTGATCTTGAGAGCGTACTTCTCGAACATTTCAGGATAGACTGGGCCGGTCATGGTGAAACGGGTGCCGAGAAGTGCGGCATGTCGGTGGTCATTGCGCACCGCTGCCTTTGCGACTTCCTCCGCAATGTGCAGCCAGGGGATGGGTGACTTTGCCGCGACATGCTTGAACGCCAGGTGCGCCGAATTGTCCGGACAGATGGCGAGCTGCGCGCCGGCTTTCGCAACGATCTCAGTCTCGCGCAGCATGAATCGCGCGACGCCTTCGTAGTCGCCGCGGTTGAATGCAGGCATCCATTCGCCCATGGCGATGCAGCTTAGAGTCACCTGCGGATGCATGTGCTCGCCCATGAGATTGAGCGAATGCGCAGCGATTTCGCGCAGACACAGCGCAGCGCCCTCAACGCTGCACGCCACGATACCGATGTGTTTGGATTGGGTGACCATGCAGACAATATAAGGCTCTCCGGAAATATCGTCGATATTCCCGGAGAGCTGTTTATCAAGGTTGGCCGCGGGGCCGCCTACCAGCCGATCGAGTCGCCGTCCTCCCGGACATTTGAACCCGCCCGATAGAAGCCGTTCACGCCGCAGTCCGTATCATTGTTCGAGCCGCAGTTGGTCATCCTTCCGCCTTCGGGGTTCGGCACAAACATGATGCTTTGGTATCCCCCGGCGATCCCGCCGCCGGCGCTCGAGGCCTTATGGCCCATGCTGATCAGCTGCGAACCCACCGAATTGAACAGCTGCGTCTCCAATTGCAGCGTATTGGCAACCTGCGCGTGGGTAAAACGCGCCATGTCGCCTGCGGCCTGAGTATTGGCACCGAGGTCGAGAATGTTGACGAGCACCTGCATGTTGCCCATTCCCTGTTGATCGCCGCCATGCTGCCCGGTCGTCAGCAATGGCTTGCCGTTCTGGGTGACGAACACGGCCGACAGCGTGTTGTATGGGCGCTTGTGCGGCGCAATGACATTGGGGCTTTTCGGATCCAGCGTGAACAGGCCGCCCCGGTTGTGCAGAATGAAGCCGTATTTGGGAACTGTGATGCCCGACCCGAAACCGGCAAAATTGCTGTTGATCCAGGAAACCATGTTGCCCCAGCGATCCGCGGTCGTAAGGTAGATGGTATCTCCGCCAATCGTCCCGGCTGCAGCAGCTGCATGAGTCGTGTCAAAACTTGGCGGCACGGTGGGAGATGCGTGTGCCGGATCGACCCGGCTGCAAAGAGACGCCGCGTAGGATTTCGAGGTCAACTTGTCCACCGGCACCGACACCACATCCGGATCGGCGTTGTGCGCATATGTGTCGGAGTACACCAGTTTCTTCGTTTCGATGAGCGCGTGCCAGAACAGCGGACTGGAGGGCCCCAAGGTGGCGAGACTCTGACCGGGATACCAGGTCGGCAGGCAGGCTTCGAGAATGTTCATCGCCTCCATGATGCCCCATGCCTGAGACGGCGCGGTTGATCCATAAAGGCCGAACTCACCGTTGTGATAAGTCGTCGATGCCGGCGTCACCCATTCACCCTTGTAATTCGCGAGGTCGGCAAGGGTCATCGTGCCGCCGAGTTCGTTCGATTTAGCGACGATGGCTTGCGCGATTTCGCCCTTGTAAAAGACGTCTCGGCCGTGTTGTTGGATCAGGCGAAACGTACGCGCCAAATCCGGATTTCTGAAAATCGCGCCGATCGTCGGCGGCGAGCCGTTGATGTAGTAGGTGTTGACCGAGTCCGGATCGAGCTGAGTACAGCACCCTTGCAGCGGCAGCGCCTTGGGCAACTGCCAGCCATCGCCGATCTCCTCGGTAATGGGGAATCCATTCTCGGCGTAGTCGATCGCAGGCTGCAGGACCTTCTTGAAGTTCATGGTTCCGAACCGATCCAGGGCCTCCTGCCATCCCCACAAGGAACCCGGTGTGGTGACGGTCAAAATGCCGCCGGACGGCATCCCGGAACCCGGACCCCAATTCGCCGCGTTCCATTGATAACCCAGTGAATTCAGGTGGGCGAGGGTCTCGCCGCTGGGAGCGATCCCGCTGGCGTTCAATTGATAGACCTTTTTCTCTTTCGCAATATAGATAATCGCAAACAAATCACCGCCGATACCGACATTTGCCGGGTAGGTGACATTGAGCGCTGCGGCGGTGGCCACCGCGGCATCGATGGCGTTACCGCCCTGCATGAGGATTCGGGTGCCGGCCATTGCCGCGAGCGGCTGAACCGTGGAAACCATGCCGTGTTGAGCCATCACTTCGGATCGACTCTGCGGTACCCAACCTTCAGACCGGTCGCCCCGCACAGCCGCGCAAGAGGGTGATGAGGGAGCCTCGCTGCACATCCGAACCGGCGGGGAATCCGCGAACGCCCGATTGGTCGAGAATGAACAAAAGACACACAAGGCCAAAGCAGAAGACAATAGAACTCTCATGAGTGCCAACTCCTTCAGATTTTCAGGTTTAGATTTCCGACCCCTTTTTTAGATATATTGTGTATCTGACAGTAGATCCGCGCTGTCATCGGGGCAAGCGAGCAAAACCCCATTTCATCGATAGGGGTTTATGGCAACAGCACGGAGAGGTGCATTAGGGATGGACGCGCGTGCGCGTTGGCTTACAAATCGCTCGTACCGGCCGAGTCTGCTACGGCGTCCGGCAGTACCCGATGATAGATACCGATGCGCCGTACGAGCGAAGCAAAACGCGGGTCTGAGTGAAGGGTGTCGAACATCGGATCTTGCGCGAGAAAATTGATCAGCGTGGATCGATCTTGGACGGCTCGCTCGAGCCACAGAAAGGTCTTTTCGGTGTCTGAGAGAGCTGCGTGGATCAAGGCGATGTCATAGGGGGAGACGTATCGCTTCGTTGACATCCCAACCACACGCTCCAATTCCGCAAGCGCCTCGTCGCGTCGCCCAGATAGAGCGAGTGCCTGCGCTCTGAACGATTCGCTGCCTTGCGTCTGGATGAATCGCTTGTCGACCTCCGTGAGCGCACGTTGATATTCGCCCTGCGCGATGAGATTGCGAATCAAAGCGCCGCGGGCGTTGTCCGAACGGTCGTCCATTGCGAGTACCCGCTCGATGAGTTTGGTCGACTCGCCGTAGCGTTTTGCGTAATAGCGATAGTTGGCGGCCGCAATCCGGGGCGCGATCCAAAGCGGTTCGAGTTGTTGTGCCTGCTCAGAGGCGGCAATGGCGTGATCAATATCCCCCTGCATGGCGTACAGGAGTCCGCGTCGATGGTAAGTCAGTGCCAATGAGGAGTCGAGCCGCAGCGCGAGAGAATACTCCCGAGCCGCGCCGTCCCAATCGTGCTCGTACTGGACCTTGACGTGTCCGAGCGCGGCATGCGCTGCAGCGAGATTGGGATCGATCGACAGCGCCTTGTCCGCCGCAAGGCGCGCCTTGGGATACACCTCGCTCGGAGCGCGTATCCCGAATACTCCAAGTACCGCCAAACTATCGGCAAGACCGGAATAGGCAAGTGCGTAATTCGGGTCCCTGTCAATCGCTTGCTGGAAGAACGTGATTGATTGCAAGAGGCTGGGTCCGGTCTGCCGCGTCCAGGCAAAACGGCCGCTGGCGTAGAGTGCGTAGGCTTCCGGATCGGCAGTGTACGGGGCCCCGCGTGATGAGCCGCTTCCGTTCCAGCTCACCGCCAAGGCTTGGGCAACCCTCCCGGCAATGATGTCCTGGACTTCGAAGATTGACGTGAAATCCTGATCGAAGCTCTGCGCCCAGAGTTGCCGTCCGTCTGCCACGCGTAATAGGCGCACCGACAGGCGGAGGCGATTGCCCTGCCTTTGCAAGGAACCATCGAGCACATTATCGACTCCCAACTCGCGACCCGCGGTCAGCGTGTCTTGATCCAGAGCGGCGAATCGGCGCACCGAACTCAAGGGACTGATCCCGTGCCGGCTGTGTTGACCCAGACTCGAAATCAGAGACTCCGTCATGCCCAGTTCCAGGGACTCATTGCGATCGGCAGGCAGCAGGGGTTTGAAGGGAAGGATGGCGAGGGTCGGGCCAACAAGCTCGGATCTGTGGGGCCGAATCGGAACCAGCGACCAGCTGATTACGGCGACGATGGCTGCGAGCATTACGGCTGCCGCCACGATCAGTGCCGCTCGCCGGCGCGGGGCGGGGCGAGGCCCATCGGATGGCGCAGGGACGCCGGTGCCTGGCGCAACGGCCACGACCGGTTCTTCGTCCCGCCGTGTGACTTGCGCGACAAAGCGATAGCCCTTGCGAGCGATCGTCGCAATATAGCGATTCTCACCCCGGGTTTCGCCCAGCACCTGACGCAGCGTCGACACGTTCTGCGTGAGACTGTTCTCCTCGACGATCACGCCCGGCCAAATCGAGCGCAACAGCAGGTCCTTATCGAGCGTCTCGCCGGCGTGTTTCACGAAAAAGGCGAGGGTGTCGAACGCCTTGCCGGTAAGGGGAATGGCTTCGCCGGTTGCGCGGCGTAGCAAGCGCTGTTGGGCGAGATCCAGTGCGAAATCGCCGAATTCGTAGCGCGAGGGTGTGCCGGTCATGAGCGATAAGGTCCCAATCAGAACAAATCACAATTTTTCAGCAATTCGCCAATGATTCTTCCACAGATCTCGAGCCACAGTCACCCCGCAAAGGACGGGCGCGCATAGATAGCTGCCTGTCGGGGTTATGGCTAATTTGAGGGAGTAAACAATGAACCGGATACAAATTGGCGCGCGAATGCTCGTTCTAGGCGTGTCGTTGGCGAGTCCCTGGGCGTGGGCCGACTCGCAACACAGTGCTGAAGCTGACCAACGCTGCGATGGCGAATCTTGCGCGGCGGTACTGCGCGGACTATTCGCCTTTTTTGACCGCGACTTGCACGGATTGGATGGCAACGGGCGATCCTGCAATGACTGCCATATGGTGACGGAGCAGTTCCGGCTGCCTCCCGCAGCCGTGGAGGCTCGATTTCAGAAACTGCAGGAGCGGCGTCGCCATCATCCCAATGCTGATGACCCGCTGTTCCGACCGATCGACGCCGATGACTTTCATATCAACGGCGAGCAGGCGAGCGATTATAGCAATCTGCGTCAGAACGGCCTGATTCGCATCACCTTCGCACTGCCGCCCAACATGCGTCTGATTGATCCGGTCACCCAGCAAGTCTCCGATGAGACGACGGTCGATGTCTGGCGCATGGTTCCCGGTGTGGCTGACGTCAAGATCACCGGCCCGGATTCCCTCAATCCCTGGCCGCGCGGCCCCAATACCATGGGGGGATATCAGCTCGACGGACGAATCGATACGCTGCAGGAGCAAGCGCTGCAGGCGCTGCTGAATCATGCTCAGGTTCAAAATGCGCCGAGGCAGCGGATGCTCGACGATCTGACGGCCTTTGAGCGCGTGCTCTTCACCAATGAACGGGTGCGGGGGCTGTCCGACGCGATCAGCAATGGGGTATCGCCTTTACCCGATGCGGATCCGCCTCTCAATGCACTCGAGCAGCAGGGCAAAACCGTCTTCACTCGAGCGTGCGCCCAATGTCACGGCGGGCCGGGACAATCCACGCCGCAAGCTCCGGTGGTCCGTTATCACGACATCGGCTCGCAGTGCCCGCGGCCGGTAGATACGATTTCGCCGCCGCGGTTCCAATTTGTTCCTTGTCCCTCCCGCCTCGATCGCAACGCACGCACGTACCAAATCACCATGGCGAACGGCACGACAGTGACGCGCACCAGCTCCGACCCCGGGCGCGCGCTACTGACAGGATTTGTCGGCGGGCCACCGGGACTGGACGATTGGAACAAATTCGATATTCCCGGTCTTCGCGGCTTGCGGTTCACAGCGCCATATTTCCAAAACAACAGTGCCAACACGCTCGAAGATGTCGTTGCTCACTATGTGCAATTTTTCGAGCGCGTGAGGGCAAACAGCCCGCCCGGCACGGTCCCTCCGGCGGTATCAACTGATGGAGTTCACTTTGACAGGAAGCCTCAGCCCGAGGAGTTGCCGGCGCTGTTGGCCTACCTGCGGAAGCTCTAGATGGGCAGGCGAGCAGGCGGTGCTCTCAGTAGCGTCTGAGCAATTGGGCCAGCTTTTGGATTGCTTGCGACATGGTGTTCGTCCACGGATGTCCCGTATTCAGTCGCAGATAATTTTTGAATTGCTGGCGCGCAGAAAATATTGGACCCGGCGCGATTGAGATACCCAGCTCTAGTGCGCGACGATGGAGATCCAATGAATCAACCGGGGCGGCGCATTCGACCCAGAGAAAATACCCGCCGAGCGGCGCTGCCAATCGGTAGCCGGTAGGAAAGTATTGCTGCAGTGAGTCCAATGCGGCGCGTTGCGATACGGCCAAACGGCGACGTAGCCTGACCAGGTGCGCATCGTAGCCGCCGCTGCGGAGCATCTGCGCAATTCCCTGCTGCACAGGAAGACTGGTGGCGATCGATGCCTCCATCTTGCGCCGGGACAACTCTTGCGCATAGCGGCCGGCCGCAACCCACCCGAGTCGAAAGCCGGGCGCCAGGCACTTGCTGAATGATCCGCAGTGGAGAACCTGGCCAGCCCGGTCAAAGGCCTTGGCCGGCGGCTCCGCTTTGGCGGCGAACTGCAATTCAGAGTACGCATCGTCTTCGATGAGTGGAATCTCGTGCTCGGCCAGCAACTGCACCAAGGCTCTCTTGCGAGCTTGCGTCAAAGTGGCGCCGGTCGGGTGCTGCAGTGTCGTCATGAACCAACAGGCGCGAATCGGAAACTTGGCGATTGCTACTTTGAGCGCTTCAATATCGAGGCCGTCGATCGGATGCATTGGAATTTCAACAACGCTAAGTCCTAAACGCTGTGCGGCCTGCAAGCATCCGTAGAATGTTGGCGATTCAATTGCAATGGTGTCGCCCGGATGTGTTACGCATTGCAGAGCCAGGTTCAGCGCCTCGAGCGCGCCTGCGGTAACGATGATCTGATCGATCCCGACCGACATTCCAAGGCGCAGATATCGCTTCGCAATCTGTCGTCGAAGATCGACGCTGCCGGGCGGCAGGCTTTCGACGGTCGACCAAGGGTCCATGTGCCGGGCGCTGCTGCCCAGGCATCGCGCCAGCTTTGGCCATGGAAATTGATTCGGACTTGGAAAGGCAGAGCCGAGCGGTACTACTTCCCGATTGCGCGAAGCCTCCAGCGTCGCGAAAACAAGATCGCTAACCGTGAGACGGGTGGAACTTGACCTGGGCCGCGAAGTTCGCGGTATTTGGAGTTCACGAACATAGTAACCCGAACGCGGACGCGCCTCGACAAGACCACCTGCTTCAAGTGCTTCATAGGCCTTCAATACGGTTGCCGGGCTGACCTTGCGCGACTCGGACAGTGCCCGAATCGAGGGCAATTGATCCCCGGCCATTAGCGAACCGTCGCGGATCATGCCGCTGATTTCTTGTGTAACAGTCCTATAAAGCTTCACGCTCAGCACAATACGGCTGAAGCGGACCCTCCGCCAGTAGCGATGTCAACGCAGGGTATTTGGTGCAATCCACCCCAGGTGATAGCTAAAAAGCAGGGACACGAATAAAACCACCGACAGGCCAATTCGCCAGCTCAACGCTTGGACCACGCGCGCCGCGTGCTCTGGACCCGATGACATTGAAAAAAGCGCTTTTCCCAGGCTCGCGACAATGGCGAGCAGAGTCAATACGATGAGCGGCTTCATACAGACCTCGTTTTGGATTCGCGTTCCTCGCGCCGAATTGTTGCAATGACGGTGCCGAACCCAACGGCCACGACACCGACCATTGCCACCATCAAAAACAGCAGTCCACCTGCCAGCTTGTAGCATTCATAAAACCCGTCCAGCAGACCCAGCGGCGTCGTAACCAAGAGCAACGGTTTCGCAATTCGCATGAGCCCTCCTTCCGTTTCCAGCTGAGCATAAATTGATGCGCTGCCCATGCTACTAAGGCGACCAAGAAATACCAGATACACCTAACGATGAAAAAGTGCAGTACAGAGAATAAGAGCGGGGCCCTGTCGAGGGCGCGCTCGTTGCGTCGGGCACCCTACATGGGGGTCAAACTAGTTGCCGATCCCGGCTAGACGCAATCCGTCATACAAGGGTTCGAAATCTGCGAGATCTGCAGACGGATGCAGCCACTTTTTGATGGCGGTAATCGTCTTGACATCCGGCAGCGTCGCCGTGAAATCGCCCAGCGCGATCTTGGCCCTGTCGCTGTGGCCTAGGCGTGCCTCTGAGGCGATGCGCGTGAGTTGTATGCAACCGGAGACTCGATCGCGCAGATCCGTTTCGCTCATCTGCGCGGCCGCTTTTTGCGCCAACTGTGCGGCACGCGCGTAATCACCCTGTACGAAATATATATCCGCCACTGTAGACTGATTTACCCAATCGCTGGGATTGCGGGCCAACAGCCCTTCAGCAAGCGCCTGGGCGTCCTTGAGCTGTCGCAAGTGCAGCAGCGCCGTTGCCTTGAGGGCAATTGCAAAACCATTGGTCGGCGCGCGTGCCAGCATGGCATCGGTTATGGCCAGCGATTCTTCCCAGCGCAAGCGCAACTGGTACAGGCCCGCCTTCTGTCCCAACATGTATACCGAGTCGGGATCGAGGGCCAGGTACTTTTCCATGGCGGCGGCGCCGATTGCTTTTTGTTCGTCCGGATTTTTTGACCACGCGTTGACACAGTCGCACAAGTTGACTGTTGTACGGGTGCGCAGCGCATACAGATCATTGGGGGCTATCGCCAATGCCCGATTGAGCAGTTCGTTTGCATGCGCATTCGCCGCCTTACCGTCGGCATCGCGTTGCGCGTGCCAATCGACCGATGCGCGAAGGGTTAGATCGCGCACATCCAATGCGTCGTCGGGTTTGTCCCTGACGCGCTTAACCTCCGTGACGATGCCCGCATTTAAAAGCTCCTGAACGGCGGCGAGCGTTTCATCGCGCCAATGCGGTGTCAATTCATCGTTCGCGACTCTTAAGGATTGGGTGGCCAACACCCTCTCAGTGTCGCCGTCGACTCCAACGACCGTAACGCTGTAGCCATCTGCGCTGCGCGCCACCGTGCCTCGAACCAGAAAATGTACGTCCAATTCCTTGGCCAGGTTTTTCATGCCCGACTCGCGAGCGCTGGCGTGCTCCGCACTGGCACGTGATACGACGTTGATCAATTCCTTTCGACTCTCGAGCATGGTGCGAATCTCATCGCCCGTCGCTTTCGCGACCTGCATACCGTGTGCATCGTCGCTGGCTGCCTGGAAGGGCAGCACGGCGTAGGTCATGCGCCGATCCTCGTGTGAATAGGCGACGACGGATGCCGGATGAAGCCAGGCGTGCCGGGTTGCCCATGCTGCCACTCCGGCGAGCAGCAGCACTACAACGGCTGCAAACCACACGTTGGGTGAGCGCGGAGGCGGAGGAACCGCTGTCGGGAGAATCAGGCTCGCGTCCGAGCTTGGGCGAGCAAGGTTCGCCACAGACGGCGTCGGGGAACTCGCAGTACCGGTGTCTTGCTCCAGCAACCGCGTCATTCGAGCGACAAAGGCGGGAGTCGTGACGCCATTTGGTAACCGGGTCCACTGCACCTCGCGAAACTTGTCCGGTACGCGCTCGTCGCCTTCCTGCGTGCCGTCGATCGTCACCGGTATCAGGAACGGACGATCTTGCGACATCAGGTGGGACCGGTCTATTGCCAGCTTCCACTCCAGACGGAAATAGCCCTCGGCGCGTCCCTGGGTGTTTGCCGAAATGACAGGGATGATCAGAGCGCAGGTCTTGATTTGCCGGCGGATTGCGGCATCCCAGGCATCGCCGCCCCGTAGCTCGCTTTGATCGAACCAAACCTCGAGACCCGCCGCGCGCAAAGCCTCACAGATTCTGCCCGCGGCTTCGGCATCCTGCTTTGCGTAGCTTAGGAAAATAGCTCTGTTCGATTCGGCCACACCCAATCCCCGAGAGATGCTTGTTATCCGACTTCGCTAGTATGGCACGCCGAAACCCCGTCGAAATGAGCAGTCATGGCAATTTCAGACGGGAAGGGCGGGCTGGGCGCCTCTGCTTTGACCCGGTAGTACCGGTTTGTTCATTTGGATTTGTCCCGGTCTGCATGTCGAGGGATATAGTAGCGCTCGATGGTCGAATATGAGGAGCCAGCATGAGCAAGATCACGTATGAAATCGTTCGACACGATGGCGGTTGGGCGTACAAAGTCGATGAGACATTCTCCGAAGCCTTCCGGACCCATGATGAGGCGCGCAAAGCGGCGGAGCTGGCGGCCAGAGAACAGGGCGAGCCGGGGGAGGCAACCGTCATTTCCTATGAAGACAAAGAGGGCCATTGGCACAAGGAAAAGTCAACGGGAGACGATCGCCCGGAGGCGGACGTCGAGGGCTGAAGGCGGCTTGAGGGAGTAGGGCATGAATGTGAGAACGGTTGCGACGCTGGCGGCTGCTGCCGTCGTGGTCAGCCAGCCGGTAGTGGCACAACCGAACGTCGATGACTACGAACACGCCATTGGCCTGCGCAGTGCGTGGTCGACCCTGACGGAGAATATCGCGGAGCCTGCGCAATGGATCGAGGGAACGCACCGCTTCGTCTACCGCAAGACCGTACCGGGTGGCTTCCAGTTCGTGGTCATGGATGCGGAGACCAAGCAAAAACAGCCGGCATTCGATCACGATCGGTTGGCGACGGCGTTGGCTACCGCAACCGGGAAAGTCACCTCCGGGCTGCATTTGCCGTTCACCGAACCCTTTGCCAGCGTCGAGCTCAGCGACGAGGGGCGAGCACTCACGACCGAGCTCGGTGAGGTCTCCTGGAAATGCTCATTGACCGATTATGTCTGTGCACGGCTGCCGCCGAATGAAGGGCACCAGCCTCGCGGCTTCGAGACCGTGCGGGACCTGAAGATCCCGGCGGACAACACCCCGAAGAAGTCGCCGGACGGTCATTGGCTCGCGTTTGTCCAGAGTTGGAATATCGCCGTGCGCGCCTCGTCCGGCGGCGAGGTGATCCTGTTGAGCTCCGACGGTTCGGAGGGTGAATTCTACGACCCGGAATCCATTGCCTGGTCGCCGGATTCAAAGAAACTCGCCGCGTACCGCGTACGGCCCGGCTTCCGTCGCGAAGTATCCCGGGTAGTCTCTTCGCCCACAGACCAAGTTCAACCGAAGGTAGCGGTGCAGTTGTATC
>Ga0193753_10003159_pt1 | contig 12392 bp, 8 predicted proteins | sample H1c2metaG_FD_144925 | JGI IMG/M metagenome (GOLD analysis project Ga0193753, IMG submission 144925) | Soil microbial communities from a riparian zone of the East river system, Colorado, United States - H1c2 | ecosystem: Environmental > Terrestrial > Soil > Riparian zone | place: USA: East River... | reverse complement strand
GGCGTGCAGCCCCTTCGAAACGTTGGCGATCAAGCTTGCGACTAATGCGACCGGAAAACGCGGGTACCTCGCCAAGCGGGACTCTAGGTCCTCGCCGTCGAGCAGCTCCATTACGATGTACGGCTGCTGTTTCTCGACACCGTAGTCGAAGATCTGAACGATGTTCGGACTGTGAAGCTGCGCGATGGTGCGCGCTTCTCGTTCGAAGCGAAGGCACGCGTCCGTGTCCGTCGTGCATTCGTCCCGCAACAGCTTGAGCGCGACGCGTCGACCGAGCTGGGTGTCTTGCGCCGCCCACACAGTGCCGGTCGCACCACGTCCGATCTCGTGATCGAGCGAATAGCGGCCGCGAAGCATCGTTGGTTCAGTCCCCACCTGTGAAGTCAGAGGCCTTACCCCGTATATCGCTCGCGCTTTATAGCGTCAATCGTGTGTCACCCCACATATCGATGTGACCCGAGAAACCCCGGGAAGATCTGCGCGTGCCAACGTCTTCCGCACAAACCGGTGAGCATACTGGTCAGACTTGCGAGGCGCGAGCATGTCGATCGGATTGAGCCCTCGTCGTGGGCGCACGAGTCCATCTCTGATCGTTGTGGGGACGGGGATCCAGTGGCGCGGTCAAACGACCGACGCCGCGGTGCAGGCGATCGAGCGGGCAGATCGCGTGTTGTTCGCGGTGACCGACTCCTGGGCTGCTTCGTGGCTACGCGAGCTGAACTCGAATGCGAGGTCGTTCGAGTACCCGCGCGACGGTCAGTACCGCGGCGAGATCTACGCTGCGATGGTTCGCCAGGTCTTGGCCGAGCTCGAATCCGGAGCGAACGTGTGTGCGGTGTTCTACGGCAGCCCGACAATCCTCACACAACCGGCGCACCTCGCAATCCGCCGCGCACGCGAGTGTGGCTTTGCCGCGCGCATGCTTCCAGGCGTTTCGAGCATCGAGTGTTTGTTCGCCGATCTCGGCGTCGATGCTGCGCAAGGGGGTCTCGCCGTCTTCGAAGCGACGGAGTATCTCGCGTGCGAACGTCACATCGATCCGACGATTCACCTCGTGCTTTGTCAGATCGCGTTGATCGATCATCGCCGCGTCGGCAACGCAGACGTGGAGCGCATGGGTGAGGGACTGCGTAGGCTTTGCGAGCGGCTACTGCGGGTGTACGCACACGAGCACCCGGTGGTGGTCTACGAAGGCTCGTCGCATCCACTCGTCGCGCCACGCATTACGCGCGTAGCGCTAGCGGATCTCGCGGACTGTGGCGTGTCGGAGCTTTCGACCTTGTATGTGCCACCGGTCACTTCGAAAACGCAGAGTGCGTGTTCTCTTCCGTTCGAAGCATCTCCACCACGCGAAGGGGGAAGTTGAATGTCGAACGACACGCTATTGGAACTGGAAGAACTCGATCGGCGGCCCAGCGAATCCACCACCGATGGGCCCGCTATCGGCGCCGAGCCCAACAAGCTGCGCGCCAACTTGTCGCAGCGCGCACGCGTCCAAGCGGACCTCGGGCTTGCTCGAAATGCGTTGGAGGACAGCATCCGTGCGTACCTCGACGAGGTGGGCGAGTTCGACACCCTTCTGTCCAGGATCCTCGAAGACTTCAAGAGCACATCAGCGAACCTCAAACCCGCCCAACCCGCGGATGCAACGTTCGCTTTGTCTGCGCGCCTCGGCGAGTCGCTGCGCGTGTACATCCGTGATGTAGTTCTCAGTCGCCCACCCCAAGACGAACCAAACATGGTCGATGCGATCGAATGTAGCGTCTACCTTTTCACTCAAGCGGAAACGGAGCTCCTCCGAGCGCGCGAAGGCGACGTACCGGACGACGACACCCAGCTGGCCTGGATTCGCGCGCACCGAGGTGCGGCGCGCGCTCTCCACTACTGGATGCTGCTCACCAATGGTTCAAGCGACGCAGGGTCCAGGTTCGAGAAGGCCAAACAGGACTTCGCTCGGACTCAGCAGCAAAACGGTGCGCCGTATGTCTGGTCGACGCGCTTTCTCGCGTATCTCTACTCGCTGCGCGCGGAACCCGGCGATTTTGAGCAGGCGCGCCAACTACTCGAACGCGTGATGCAATTCGATTCGAGCCTCCAGTCGTCGATCAACCGCAGCCTCGCGATGCTCTTCAGCTACGAAGCCGCAGCCACCGGCCTCGACGCAACGGTACGCAGAGACGCCGCGCGCGCTGGCGTGAACGCCGGGGCGACCGCGACGCGTGAAGACGCGGAGGACTACGTCGCGGCCTACTTCACGGCTGCGAACTGGTGGTTGCTCGCGATGTGTGAGCCCGATCAGCAGAAGCGCGAGATCCATCAAAAGGGGCATCGCGCTGCCATCGAAAGCGCACGTGCTCGCTCGATGAACGCGATCAGTCAAGCGCTCGTGACGCTGGCAGGTCTCCAGCTCATGGAAAGCCTCACGCCGGCAGCTTGTGAAACGTCGGCGCAGACCCCGCCGATCCAGGAAGACAAGGCCACCCAGGATGTGATCCAACTGCTGGACTCATTGCAGCTCGTGTTCCCGCTGGACCTCGAGACGCGCCTCATATTTCGTCGCGATCCAGTCTGGTCCACGATCAAACGATTCATGCCCGAGATTTACGCGGCGCGTCTCGGCCCCGCCTACGACAAGTTGACCCAATTCATTGCTGCGCCTGCGGGCACGAGGAAATCATGAAACAGATCTTGTGGGCGCTCGACGAGATCTCCAAAGATCCCTTCAACTGGGACTATCAACAAGCAAACCCGCTCGCCGCGCTCACCGCCGGCGGACTCGAGCCGGAGCAAGCTGTCCAGATGCTGGCCGATTTGCGAAGAGAAAGAGTCCATCCGCAGGACAGTTCCTGGCACAGTTGCGACTCTTGCTTCGACCCGGGTTCGGACCGGGACCCGTTCGATCCTCCTGCGCGTTGACAGGGCGCGTAGCTTGGACGAACGCGCTCGAACAACGCTGCGCTGCACGACATGCTCATCTCGGCTTTCGGCTGTGACATTCAGAAGCTCGTTCATGACGGTGAACGCAGTCGAATCTATTTCGCGCAGCGTTGTAGCGACGGCTCACCCGTCGTCATCAAGACACCGCGTAGCCAGCCGGCAACCCCTGACCGGCTGAGCGCGTTGTCACGCGAGTGCGAGCTCCTTCGATCGCTCGCTTCCGTGACCAACGTTCCCAACGTTTATTCGTTCGAACGCGAGGACGGGCAGTGGGCGTTGATCATGTCGCGGTTGCACGGACGCTCGCTCGCCGAGCGTCGGATCGCTGGCTCGCTCGAGCTATCCAGCTTCGTCGAGCTCGCGCTGAAGATCGCGAATCTGCTCGGTGAGCTACATCAGCGACACGTCGTTCACAAAAATCTCGAGCCGGCCAACCTGATCTTGAGCGACGACCCGGCTCCAACGCTGCACCTGATCGATTTCGCCAGCGCCACGTTATTCGGACAAGAGCCGAGACCGTGCATCGGGCCGGGCGGCGTCGAAGGGTCGCTCGCGTATGTATCCCCCGAACAAACTGGCAGAACCAGTCGGGCCGTCGACTATCGATCGGACTACTATTCGCTCGGGGTGACGTTCTACGAGCTGCTCACCGGCGCGTTGCCATTCGAACAGCGCGATCCACTCGAGTTGATGCACGCCCACGTCGCGCGTGAGCCAGCTGCGCCGAAACAGATTCGGCTCGATGTTCCCGACGCGCTAAATCGCTTCGTGCTGAAGCTCTTGGAGAAGGATCCGGAGGCGCGCTACCAGTCATTGAGCGGATTGCGACAGGATCTGGAGCACTGCCGCGATCGAATCGCGGCTGGCGAGACGGATTTTTCGCTTCCGCACGACCGCGAGGACCGCCCGGACGGATTTCGCATTCCGCGTCGCCTGTACGCGCGCCGCACGGAGGTCGAGCAGCTCACGGCTGCGTTCGCAAATGCCTGTGATGGCCACACGACTTGGGTCGCGCTCGAAGGCAGCGCGGGCGTCGGAAAGACGAGCCTCGTGCGCGAGCTCGTCGAGCCGGTCGCGGCGAAACGTGGATACTACCTCAGCACGAAGTTCGGGCTCTACGACACCACCGTGCCGTATGCGGCGTTCAGGGAGTTGATCGACGGGCTGGTGCGCCAAGCCCTGACCGAGACGGCATCGGACCTCGCGGCTTTGCGCGAGCACATCCTGGCCGCGGCGAGCACCGCGTGTCCGGTCTTGATCGAGCTGTGCCCGGCGCTCGAGCTCGTGATTGGCCCGCAGCCACTTCCGCGTGCACTTGGTGCGACCGAGTCTCGCACGCGCATGCGAGAAGCGATCTACGCCTTGTTTTCGGCGTTATCGAGCTTCGGCCGGCCGATCTGCGCAATCCTGGACGACCTGCACCGCGCCGACGCGGACACCTGGTTCTTGTTGGAGGAGCTGGCTGAGATCCGCACTTCGTCGCTGCTGTTCGCGCTCGCGTTTCGCGATCACGAACCGCGACACGACAACGTCCTGCCGCCGCGGGCCGCGCTAGAGCGCCTGGCGCGCGCCGGTGCCGAGGTCCGCTGGCTACGTGTCGAGCCGCTGCCGCCGCAAGCGCTCGCCGCATTCATCCGAGAAAGCGGTACGACTGAGAACCCGAACCTCGCTGCAATCGTCGAGCTGGTGCATCACCGCACGGGAGGCAATCCGTTTTTCGTTCGCGCGTTTCTGCGCTCGCTCGAAGGGAGTCACGTCGCGGTCGAGCGCGATGCACTGACGCTCGAACGCGTCGAACGTACATCGCCGACCGACAACGTGATCGACTACTTGCTCCGGCAAGTCTCCAAACTCCCCGAACCCACGCAGCGGGTTCTGAAGGTCGCCGCGTGTATCGGCGGCAGCTTCGACCTGAAGCTACTGGCGGCGGTCAACGACTCGTCTGCGCTCGAAGACTTGATGCCGGCCATTCTCGACAGCTTCGTGATTCCGGTCGACAGCGCGGCAGTCTCGACGCTGGGAGAAACGTCGGGCCTGTTCCGCGCCCGATTTGCACACGATCGTGTGCAGCAGGCGCTTCTCAGCATGCTGACGCCCGCAGAGCGCATTCAGATCCATCGGCGGGTTGCTGAGCAGTTTTGGCTCGCCGGCGGGTCGCATGAGCTATCCGAAGCGTGGTTCCAAATGATCGGCCATCTCAACAATGCGCTTGGACAGCTCGATGATCCAGCTGAGCGTACACAGCTCGCCACGTGGAATCTCAGGGCGGCGCGGGCGGCGTTGACTCGAGCTGCGGCGGCGGAGGCGCTCGACTTCGCGCGCGCGGGAGTCACCGCGCTCGGAGAAGGCGCATGGACGAGCCTCGATGAGCTCACCAGTCGCTTGCACGTCGTCGCTGCCGAAGCTGCGCTCGTAGCGGGAGAGCACGACGCCTTCGCCGATCTCGCCAGGACCACAATCGAGCGCTCGAAGCACGTGCTCGACGTGGTCGCAGTCCGCGGACTCGAAGGCCAGCTGCACTACGGCAACTTGCAACTCAACACCGCCGCCGAAACGTACCTCGACGCGCTCGCACGTCTCGGGCTTCAGCTGCCTCGCGATCCCACGTCGGCAGACGTTCTCGAGGCACGTCAGCTCGCGGGACAAGCCGTCGCGGGGCGGCCTGCGGCAACTTTTCTCGAGCTGCCCACGTGCCAAGATCCGACGCACGTCGCCGCGATGGACGCGTTGAGCAAGTTGGCCTTCGTAGCAGCGAGCTTGGGAAGCAGCCTGCTTCCGGTTGCGGTCTGTCAGCTCGTTCAACACTCGCTCGCGTACGGCAATACGAAGCTATCTGCGATCGGCTACGCGCTTTACGGTCGCATGCTCGCCGACGGCGACGTCGAGTTCGCTTGCAGCTTCGGCCGACTGTCACTCGAGCTCGCGGAGCGCTTCGGCGATCGCGTGGTGCTCGCACAGATTCACCTCTATGCGAACTTCACATTGATGCATTGGGTGACTCCGATCTCCGAGCTCACGCCTTCGTTTCGCGCCGCGCTCCGCTATGGAATCGAGGCATGCAGCCCGTTCCTCGCTTCGAGCAGTGCTGCGACGCTTTGCATCTGCCGTTTCTTCTCGGCGGATCCTCTCGCTGAGCTCGTCCCCGAGCTCGCCGAGTGCTCCGAGATCGTGCGGCGCTTCCGCCAGCCACTCGTGCAAAACTGGCTCGATCTTTGGAGACAGGTCGCGGTGAATCTGCAATCGGAGCAGCCCGACTTCGAACAGTTGCGCGGCCCCTGGTACGACGAATCTGAGCGCGTACCGCTTCACGTCGGCGCCAACGACGCGAGTGCGCTCTACAACTACTACATGGCAAAGGCGCTGCTGTGTTATCTCGCCGGCCGGCCGCAGGACGCAGCGAATGCGATCGAGAGTAACGAGCCACATTGGGCGACCCTCGGGCGCGACATGTTGGCGATCCCGGTCACGTTTCTGGCGGGGTTGTGTCAGCTGAGCGCGTGTGATGGGGCCGAGCCGGAACGCCGAGCTCGGCTGGTCGAGCGCGCTCGCAGCGCAATCGAGGTACTGACTAAATGGTGCCCGTACAATCCACACACGATTCGCGTCAAGCTAGCAATTCTACGCGCCGAGTTTGAACGGGTCGAAGCGGGTGCGAGGGTTCCGCGGCTCGAGGGCTACCTCGAAGCCGTCGCTTTGGCGGAGCGTGAGGGCAACGCCTTCGAGTGCGCGGTCGCCCACGAGACGACTGCGCTCGCCTATCGAGCTCACAACGACGGTTCGGCGAGTCATCATTTGCGTGCCGCGCATCGCAACTACCTGCGATGGGGGGCAAACGCCAAAGCTGTTGCGCTCGAGCGCGAATATCCGGGGCTGATCTACCGCGCGAGTAGTGCCGAACCTCCATTGAACGAGTTGCTCGCAGGTGCGGGAGGACTCGACTTGGTCGACCTGCTGAGTCTGCTGAACGCTGCGCGTGCCGTTTCCGGCGAGATCAAGTTGGACCGCCTGCTCCAACACTTGATGCGCCTTCTGATGGAAAGTAGTGGTGCGCAGTCGGGCTATTTGATGTTGCCGCGGGACGATGATTGGCTCGTCGAGTGTGGGCAGACGACCGAGCGCGGCACCGTAACGCTGCTCGAGTCTCTGCCGCTCGATCGAGTCAAATCGCTCCAGCTCGGTATCTCGGTCGCGATCGTGAACTTCGTATCTCGGTCGAGCGAGACGGTACTGCTCGACGACGCAGTACACAGCGGGGCGTACACGATGGACCCATACGTGGTTCATAACGGCGTGCGCTCGGTGTTGTGCTTTTCGTTGCGCCGGCGGCGTGAAGTGCTTGCAGTCGTGTACCTCGAGAACAATCTCGTGCGCGGTGCGTTCACCCAGAACCGCCGCAAAATGCTCGAGCTCCTCGGCACCCAAGCTGTGGTCGCGCTGGAGAACGCTCGCTTGTACGACAGCCTCGAGCGCAAGGTCGAGGAGCGAACGCTCGAGTTGCATCACAAGAATGAACAGCTCGCCGAGGCACTTCAACGCGTGACGGAAATGCAGCAGCAGCTCGTCGTTCAGGAAAAGCTCGCGGCGCTAGGCTCGTTGACTGCGAGCATCGCGCATGAGATCAAAAATCCGTTGAACTTCGTCGCGAACTTCGCGGAGCTCTGCGTCGATTTGGCGGGCGAGCTCGAAGCTCGTCTGAATCAGTCGCACCAGAGTCCGAACGGCAGCGACGCGAGCGACTTGCAGGGTCTCCTCCGTGACTTAGTGCGCAGCGTGGGAAAAGTCCGCGAACATGGGATTCGCGCTAACAACGTCGTCGGGAGTATGGCGCTGCACGCGCGCACGAATCGTGGTGAGCCGGAGACTGCGGACCTTCACCGGTTGCTCGAACAGAGTTGGAGCGCGGCGAGGCAATCCCCGGACGGCTTCGAAGTGGGGCACGAGCCGAGGTTCACGACTCATTTCGGTGCGCTGCCGGTTGCGGAAGTGGTGGTCGAGGACATCGCTCGCGTGTTCACGAACCTTGTGTTGAACGCGCGCTACGCGATGCGGCAAAAGGTGCAACGCGGCGGCGCCGGCTATCTGCCGGAACTCGTGATCTCTACGTGCGATCGAGGTGAGCGCGTCGAGATCCGCTTGCGTGACAATGGCATCGGCATTGCGGCGGCGATGCTGGACAAAGTCTTCGTGCCGTTCTTTACGACGAAGCCTGCCGGCGAGGGCACGGGCCTCGGGCTTTCGATCTGTCACGATTTGGTCGTGCGTAGTCATGGTGGTTCGCTGCGAGTCGAAAGTGTCGAGGGTGAGTACGCCGAGTTCATTTTGAGTCTGCCGAAACGGTATCGCGCCCAGGCACGCCGCAATGCGCCGGCGTTGCGGTAGCCGAGTGCACCGCGAGCGTCAGCGCCGCATTCATTGCACTACCAGACCCGGTGTCGCGAGCCCGCGTCGTAGCGGCTAGCGACTTCGCACCTAGCGTCAGCGCGTCGCTCGATGCGGGACGACGATGCAAGTGGCCACGATGAGCTGGAACTCGGACAACTAGCGATTGAGCTCCGCGCGTGTCGCCCGCGCGGAAATCAAGTAGTGTTGGCCGCTTGGACATACGGCCCGTCATGATGCGTACCGAGCGGGATCTCTTCCTATCGGCAAATCCGGCAGACCACGAGCTAGGTGATCGCTGCGCGATCGAGAAGTGGATCACTGCTGGAGCGCCGCAATGACGCGGCTGACTCGCGCGCTCGCGGGAGCGTTCTTGCTGCTGGTGGCTGCGAGCTGTGGCACTGACGATTTATCGGTCAGGCTGACGCGTGAGCAGCTCCTCGACCCGGAGACCTGCAAAGGCTGCCACCCCAAGCACTACGACGAGTGGTCCGCGAGCATGCACGCGTACGCGTCGCGCGACCCGGTGTTCATCGCGATGAACAAGCGCATGCAAGAGCAAGCGCCCGAGAACGCCCAGTTTTGCGTCCAGTGCCACGCACCGATGGCCGTGCGCGAGAACGCAATCCCGAACCTCTCCGATCCGTCGACGATCCCGGCGCACCTGCAGGGCGTCACTTGTTACTTCTGTCACAACGTCGTGGATGTGAAGTCGGAGCACTTCAACGCGAACCTCGTGCTCGCAAACGACACGATCATGCGTGGTGCGCTCGGCAATCCCGTCGCATCGGCCGCGCCGCATGGTGTGATGCCGACATCGAAGTGGCACGACCCGAGCGGCATCGAGAGCTCCCAGATGTGCGGGACGTGTCACGACATCAAAGCGCCGTCCGGCAAGTTCATCGAGCGCACCTTTCAAGAGTACGAGATGAGCTTGAGCGCTCAGCCGGGTCCGGGAAGGTTCAACTCGTGCTCCGACTGCCATATGCGGCCGAAACCCAAAGAGGAGCTTGCCGCGGTGGGTGTCGACGGTGTTGGTCAGCGTAAGGTGCATTCGCATCTCTTTCCCGCGGTCGACATAGCGCTCACGCCGGACATGCCGAACCAAGACGCGCTGCGCCAGGTGATCGAAAAGAGCGAGCTGCAGGCGTGCACGCTCAGCATGTTCGAGGTCGAGATCGGTGACTGGCGTCCCGGTGAGCCGTTCGAGTTCGTGGCCCAGGTAGAACACATCGCAGGTCACAGTATCCCGAGTGGCGCTGCCGCCGACCGGCGGATGTGGCTCGAATTCGTTGCAACGGACGAGGCCGGGCAGGTCGTGTTCAAGACTGGTCAGATCGCGGACGGCGAGGTCGAAGAAAAGCCGGATACGGATCCGAAGTACGATCCACAGTTTCGGCCGTTCCGCGATCACTTGATCGATAAGGACGGCAATGAGACCCACATGTTCTGGGAGGCCGTGGATTACAAGACCGACCTCATGCCGTACGCCACCGATCCGAACCCTGCCATCACACATACGGCGCAACGCACGTTTCGAGGAGCACCGCTTCTGAAGGTGCCCGTGCGCATGGAAGGCTGGATTCGTCTGCGGCCGATGGGCATCGACGTGTTGCAAGACCTCGTGCAGTCGGGCCACCTCGATCCTGCCGTGATCAGTGCGATGCCGACGCTGACCGTGGCGCACTACGAGTTCGTCTTGAATCCGTCGAACCAGACGTACAAAGGGCAGTCGCTGCTGACCGATGCGGAATGCAAGCAGTTCAAGACTCTGTCCGATGTGACGGCGGCTCAGCCCCAGATGTGATCCCGGCCGCCTTCGTGACCCTCGGGAAATAGCGCGACCGCGCAACTGTTCGAGAGAACATCAGGTGACTGCGCTCCAGTATCACAATCCAGCAACCACCCATCGACGCTGACAGCTGCAGTTGGTGACGGGTTGACTCGTCTTGAACGTTGCGAGTAGTTGCAGCGCGTATGCGACGTTCTCGATGCACCTCCTCGTTTGCAGTGAACGCGATTCTTCGCGCGTCGTTCGTAGTCGCGCTCTGCAGCGCCTGCAGCTCGGATAAAGCCGCGCCCGCAGGCACGGCCGGTTCACAAGCGAGTGCAACGAGCGGCGCGAGCGGCGCGGATACGAGTGCCGCAGGATCGTCCGGCACGCGCGCACTTGCCGGTTCAGGCAGCACGGCCGCAGGCTCCAACGCTGTCGCTACAGCCGGCCGGTCTGCAGCTGGCAGCGGCGGTGCTGCAAGTCCGGCAGGAAGCGGTAGCGCTGGCAGCAGCGCTGCCGGTAGCGGACCGAGTACCGGCGGCACTGCAGGCATTGCAGGTGCTGGCACGGCCGGACAACCTGCACCTGCGGGCGCGTGCACGCGCGAAAGCCTCAAGGCTGCAGTCGACGGCTACTTCACTGCGCTTGCTGCGCACGACCCCGCGATGCTGCCGCAAGCAGCGACTATCAAGTTCACGGAGAACGCGAAAGAAGCCAAGCTCGGCGAAGGCTTGGTCTGGAAGTCCGCAGGTGCGGTGAAGTTCACGCGCAGCTTGTTCGACACCGAACGCTGCGGCACGGTGACTGAAGCCGTGTTTCCGAACGGCAGCGCAGATACGATCTTCGGCTTGCGACTCAAGGTGGTCGATCAAAAGTTGACCGAGATCGAATCGATCGTCGTCGATCCGGACTCGGGCTTCTTTCCGACCCCGATGGGCATCTTGAACTCGAAATCCGAGCAGTGGGAAGACATCTTGCCTCCCGAGCAGCGCGGCACGCGCGAGCAGCTGGAAGCGGCAGCGAAAGCCTACTTCGATTCGTTTGGCGACTCGTCGGTGAAGCCGCCGTACGCAATGCCGTGCGATCGGCTCGAAAATGGTTTCAAGACGACGATGGGTGATTGCGGGAACCTCGGCGGCGCAATGGGGATCAAACATCCAGCACAGCGCTATCCGTTCACGGATCTCGAAGCGGGTTTAACCGCGGGTTGGGTGTTGTTTGCTGGCGCGGACATCGACTTCCACATGTTCAAAGTGGTGTCGGGTAAGATCCAGCGAATTAACGCCGTGGTTGGTCCGGCAGTGCGCTCGTCTGGTTGGGAGTAGACACGAGCAACTCGCCGCGTGCGTTTCTGGAGGGATCCATTAGGCTCCCCCGATGACGCAAACTGCCGAGATTCAGGTGAGTGCTCGACGTGGTGGGATTCTGTTCGATCTGGATGGAACGCTCGTCGACAGTGTCTATCCGCACGTGCTCGCGTGGCGAGAAGCGTTGCTCGGCGTAGGCATCGAGTTGGACGTTTGGAGAATCCATCGACGCATCGGGATGAGCGGAGGTCTGATGGCAAATGCGATCTTGCGCGAGACAGGGCGCGAGGTCACGGCGACCGATGCGCAGCGGTTGCTCGATTTGCACGCGCAGGCGTACGCGCGCCAGGCAGCTGCGATCAGGCCGCTCGCGGGCGCACGCAGGTTGCTCGATCATCTCACGAGTGTGAGTGTGCCGTGGACGATCGCGACGAGTGCACGGCTCGATAGTGCGAGGCCGACGCTACTGGCGCTCGGTGTCGGTCCGGAGATTCCGATTGTGACGCGTGATCAAGTCACGTACGCAAAGCCGGATCCGGACTTGTTCTTGGCGGCGGCAGCGCGACTGAATCTCGACATCGAGAACTGCGTCGTGGTGGGTGACAGTGTGTGGGATCTGCTGGCGGCGCGTCGTGCACGCGCGTTGGGAGTGGGCTTGTTGTCAGGCGGATACGGGCGAGACGAGTTGGAGCGTGCAGGTGCGTACCGGGTCTACGAAGATCCGGAGGACTTGTTGCGTCACTTGGACGAGATCGGTGTGCGATCAGCGGTCGGTTGACCTCGCGCAAAGCTCGCTCGGAATTTTTCAGACTCAGCCGAAGTTCGGACGTTGCTCGACCGGCAAACGCACGAATTAGGAGGCGAAGTCACAGAGCGACTGACGCTCGAGGTGACTTGAAACACTTTCGGAATTTGCTCCGAGGCCTAGCGTTGTTGGTATTCGAACCTCAACGCAAGGAGACTGCGGATGTCAGCCTATTGTGTGTTCTTGTCGG
>Ga0193753_10003158_pt1 | contig 12393 bp, 11 predicted proteins | sample H1c2metaG_FD_144925 | JGI IMG/M metagenome (GOLD analysis project Ga0193753, IMG submission 144925) | Soil microbial communities from a riparian zone of the East river system, Colorado, United States - H1c2 | ecosystem: Environmental > Terrestrial > Soil > Riparian zone | place: USA: East... | reverse complement strand
CTCATCGCGCACCTCCAGTGTAACGGGCTGCACCCGCTCGCCATACTGCGCCACCAGAGGTGCCAACTCGTCCGTTCGACGCGCTCCCGCTACGACGGCGTCACCTGCCGCCAGGGCGGCCTCGGCAATGTTCCGCCCCAACCCGTTTCCGCTTCCCGTAATCAACCAAGTTTTCTGTGTCATTTTCTGATCCTTTCTTTGATTCATTCATACTCGGACGAAATGCAAAATGCGCCTATGCCAGGATCTGGTCTCGCAGACCGCCGTAGCAGATTGCGCGAACCATCTCGATCTCGTAAAAGTGATGCGGGAATCCGAGCTCAATCCGGCTGGCTTCGTCAAGCGTCTTCAATTGATCCTTTGAAAGCGCCAGATCGAGGCTTGCGAGATTGTCCTGCAACTGCGACAGCTTTCGTGCTCCGATGATAGGGATAATCGGCACGGCGCCGTAGCGAAGCCACGCCAGCGCGACCTGTGCCATGCTTCGGCCGGTCTCATCGGCCACACTCTTGACGGCGGCTACGATGCGGTCGACCTGTGGTCGCTCCGGCAGGAAGCCCTTCGTCATGTCGTGACTCATGCGGCCCTGCTCGCTTGGTGAAGCGGAGGGGCCCTCGTGCCCGTGGTACTTGCCCGTCAACACGCCTCCGGCAAGTGGCGACCACGCCGTCACTCCGATGTTCAACGCCTTAGCCATCGGGATCAGCTCGCGCTCGACCGTTCGCTCGATCAGGCTGTATTCGATCTGCAATCCGACGAAGGGCGACCAACCCCGCAGGTGCGCGAGCGTGTTCGCCTGCGCGATCCACCAGGCCGGCGCATCGGAGATGCCGGTGTAAAGCACCTTGCCTGCTCGAACCAGGTCGTCCAGTCCTCGCATGACCTCTTCAACCGGTGTGATCCGATCCCAGATGTGGACCCAATAAAGATCGAGATAGTCGGTTCGTAAGATCGAGATAGTCGGTTCGTAGCCGCTTGAGGCTGGCTTCCACTGCCTGCATCATGTTCTTGCGGTGGTTGCCGGCCGCGTTCGGGTCTGTGCCCGGAAAAGCATTGGTATATTTTGTGGCAAGCACTACGCTCTGGCGATGGCCCTCCATAAACTCGCCGAGGAACGATTCGCTCGTCCCGTTCGTGTAGATGTTGGCAGTGTCGATGAAATTGCCCCCGGCCTCGCGGAAAGCATCGTATACTTTCCGCGCCTCGTCCTTGGCCGCACCCCAACCCCAGTCATCGCCGAAGGTCATCGTGCCGAGCGCTGCCTCCGAAACCCGAAGGCCGCTGTTTCCCAAAAGTCGGTATTTCAGATGAATCTCCTTTTTTTGTTAAGTTCGAATGGATCATCGAGGTGCCCCTCGCCGATCCGCTTGCAAATAGTAGTGCGCGATTGTGAGCGCATGAAGGTCTTACGCGGCGTAGCCCGACTCCTCCCGAGTTGATATTCTCGCCGCGTTCATTGCGAAAGATGCTGGTGGAGCGATGCCTGGAAGAATTGCGACGGCAAGGGCGACGGCGAGGGTCTTTGTTTTTGAGAGCAGCGCGGATATGAGAGTAAACATTGATTCGGTCCGTTCTACTTGCTGATGTAGGGTCGAGTGTCACCCGTCATCGCCCGGCAAACGCAGGGGCGGGTTCCCCGACACGCCATGCGGGGCCGGTCAGGCTCTCCGCTGTCGCCCACAACTGCCGCGCCGCCGCTTTCCGCGATCATGGTGCCTTCACTTCTACTAATATGAATGCGTACGCACTCATACAAGATTCAAAAACTACCGGCGCGTAATCGCCGCCCACAGCATTTCAAACCCCGCCATGCGGTACATCTCCGCCTTTTCCGGCTCCCGCACCATGAATTCCATCGTCATCTCTGCGAGGGCGCCCAGCGCCGCCCCGATGAAAGCCTGCGGAATATCCTTATAGATCCGTTGTGTTACCGCATCCTGGGCCATCCTCTGAATTTCAGTGAACGGAGCGAATCCGGCCTGCTTCGACTCCTCTGTCAGCCCGCCCCAGACCTGAATTTGCTTAAGAACCCTTTGCTGCTCCGGGTTAGCGACGCCCCACTGTACGTAGCCGTTCCAGACGTGCTCCAATCGATGCCGCACGCTCTGTTTACGCGGGAAACTGGACATCATCGCATCCGCCAGTTCCAGCTTGAGTTCGCGATACAACGCGTTGATTAGCTCATCCTTTGTTTTGAAGTAGGTAAACAGCGAGCCTTCCGCAATCCCGGCCGCACTTGTAATGGCTGCGGTCGGGGCACCCAGTCCCCGCTCCGCAAAAACTTGGGTAGCGGCTGAAAGGATCGAATTGCGTTTATCTTCGCTCTTGGGCTTTGCCATGTCCTCAGGTTTCTATAGCTGAGTATATACTCAGCAAAAATGGATTACAAGCGGAGTCCAGTACCAGGCTCGAGCATACTCGCGGTCATCTTCGTATTGACGTAGCACTAAACGTGGAGCCAATCTTGTCCGGCAGGTCACCCGGTAAACCCGAATGACAAGCTCCGGTTGCCTTTTCGCGAGGACGCCCCAGCCGACCAGTAGACAGAGATGCTGAACGGTTTCACTGGGGAGGCCGAGAGATCCCCAACTTATCCATCTTGTATGCTAGCGACGTCCTCTTCAGGCCTAGGCGAGCTGCCGCTCCACTAGCGCCTCCGACAACCCAATTGCTTTCGCGGAGCGCTCGCAGAATCTGTTCTCGCTCGGCTTGCTCCAATGCATTACCCCCGCTGAAGCCTATGTTATTCAGAATTTCAGCCAACGGTAGTCGTAGCGATGGACCCGTCGATAGCAGAGCGGCCCGCTCCATAAGGTTCTGCAGTTCCCGGATGTTGCCCGGCCAGCTATAGCGCGAGAGGGCCTCCATCGTTTCGTTGGGAATACTCTCGATTTGTCTTCCCATGCGCCGAGCGTACTTATTGGCGAAGTAGTGAACGAGAAGCGGAATATCATCACGGCGATCTCGCAGCGGAGGGACATCAATCGGAAACACGTTCAAACGATAGTAAAGATCACGTCGGAACTTTTTTTCGGCAACCAATTGGGAGAGGTTCGCGTTCGTACCCGCCAATAAGCGAACATCGACGCGTTGAGTGCGAGTACTGCCCAAGCGCTCAAATTCTTGCTCCTGCAGAACTCTTAGAAGCTTAGGTTGCAATTCGAGCGGTATATCGCCGACCTCATCCAGAAACAGCGTTCCTCATCCAGAAACAGCGTTCCCTTATGCGCCAGCTCGAATCTTCCAATCCTTTGGGCTATGGCGCCTGTGAACGAGCCTTTCTCGTGACCAAACAACTCGCTTTCGAGAAGGCCCAGAGGAATGGCGCAATTCACCTTTACAAACGCCTGCTCCTTGCGTGAACTCAGGTTGTGAATTGCGCGAGCGATCACTTCTTTGCCGGTACCCGTCTCGCCCTGGATGAGGACCGTCGAATCCGCGGGAGCGACGATTCGAACGCTCTCGAGCACAGCCCTCAGCCGCTGACTATTTCCAATGATCTCCTCGAAATTGTGCTCAAGCCGTATTTCGTTTTCCAGGTAGAACGTTTGCTCCGCCAGCCGATCTCTCGCCTCTGCTATCTGCTCATAGTGCAAAGCATTCTCTATGCCGATGGCTATCTGCGTCGCTACCTGTGTAAGGAACGCGATGTCAGCCTGGCTGAAGGCATTCTCCCCCGTCTGCCAAGTCCCACAAGGCCAAGGAGGCGATTCCGGCTGACAAGTGGCACGAAACAACCGGTCTTAAGGCCCTCGGGGATAGCCGGTTCATCCTTCAGACCCAACTGAAGTACGTCCGAGGCATTACCTATCCAGGGCTTACCAGTGCCGAAGACATAACCACCAAGCGACCCCTCCATCGAACAGTAATCCTCTCGAATGATCCTTTGCCGTCCAGAAAATCGAGCGTGAAGGTTTGCATCCTGTTCCCGTCCAAGTCCGGCAGGAAGACGCCCACCAGATCGCATTTGCATAACGCGCCGGACATTTGCCGAGATGGCCCGCAGGAGATCGCGAAGCTGCAAATTTGAGACAACCTGATTCGTAACATCGAGCAACAACTGCAACCGGTCTTCTGCTTGTTTTCGCTCGTCAATATCGGTGAGCAAAAGATACCAGCTGGTAATGCGATCTTCCGTGTCTCGAACGGGGAGACCGCGAACCTGGAACCAGCGGTATACGCCATCGGCACGCCGGCCACGGTGCTCAATGTCGTAGGGACGTCCGGTTTCGATCGCACTGGCAAAGGCGGCGATCGCGCGAGGGAGATCGTCCGGATGAACGAGGTCGGTGGTGGCCCAATTCTTCACTTCCTCAGGCGTCCTGCCGAAATATTCCAGGAGTTGGCGGTTGAAGAGTTGGAGCTCACCCGCCGCGTTCATGGTAGCCACGAGCCCGGGAATGCTATCGACGACCAGGCGCAAAAGGAGCACTCGAGACTCTGGTCAAGCACTGGGCCGCCATTCTCGGGCCGCGCGGCATACGCGTAAACGCTATCGCACCGGATCGCGTTGGGAATGCAGGCATTGGAAGCGGAGCATTCCAGTCGATGGCGGCTCGAAGTTGTAACTGGCGCCATGAGGAGTAACAGAAAGGAATTAAGATGCCGAAGACTACACCCGAACAAAACAAGGCCCTCGTCTTGGAAGCGTTCGACACACTTTTCAACAAGCGCGATTATGCGGCCGCGGAACGCTTCTGGCCCCTAACTACATCCAGCACAGTGCACACATCGAACCGGGCCGTGAAGGGCTATTCAGCCTGATAAAGTCACTCCCAAGCACTCTAAGATACGAAGCCAGTGTGATTGTCGCAGATGGAGACTTCGTGATCGCACATGGGCGCTTTTCCGGATTCGGAGCACCGGTGAACTGGATTGCGGCTGATATTCTTCGCATTCAAGACGGCATTCTCGTAGAGCGCTGGGATGTCATTCAGGACGAAGCCACTGAGGAACAGTCGAAGAGTAAAGCCCCTATGTTCGGTGACAGATTTCCGGCATTGCCCAACTAGACATGAACGGAAGTCTCAATGACTAATGTCTCTGAACGTACCGCTCCCAAACGCGAAGTCCTGCTTGTCGGCCCTTACGGCGTCCTTGAATCACGCCAGGCACCCCCGCCCGGCTATCGCCCTTCCACGAACTCCGAGCAGGGCAGCGGGACACGGTCCCGCCTCACAAAATTAATTAACATTGGGGCAGAAGTTCCGCCTATTGCGCATCAAAGCGCAATGCCACTTCCGAGCCGTACCGCCGATAGTCTGAAAAATTCATCAGATTCCATTCCCGGCGATTGGATTGATCGTACAAGACCGAATACTCGCCCGTCTTCGGCAGCAGCCAACGCTTGCCATTTAGTTCGACCGGCTCGAGAGTCACTTTCCATTCCAGTGCCGAGATGCGCGTCTCCGCCGCGATTCCTAGCGACGTCCTTGCGATTTTCACGATCTCTCCCGTTTCAGTCGCGATCCATACTTCCGTGCGGAATGCCAAACGGTAGTGCCGTCCGCCCACGTCGAGGTCCCAGGGGCTGTTTTCTTCCGGCACATCGAAACGGTAGACGGCGGTCGCGACATCGCCGAGCACGGCGAGAGTCTGGAACGAAACCGGTTGCGTCTTCAGCAGCGTTTCGGTTTGTAGCAACAGAGTGCCGAACTCGCCCTCCGACCACGCGCCTGTCAGATTCGAGATGCCATCGCGGGGGCGCGTATTCTGTCGCACGTCGGAGTAATGCTCCACTCCGTTTTCGAACGAGAGATTGGCCGTGACCGTATCCAAGGCTCGCCCTGTTTGGGCGTTCAGCGGCCCCCGGAATCGCTCGATTCGCTCATGGCAGACAAACGACTGCAGGCTGGAATAAAGATTTTCGTTAGCCGCCCGCGCTTTGCTCAAAATATCGTCGCAAAGGGCCGGCTGTGGAATAGCCACCTGCACCACTAGAAATAGATACGAAAACCCTCGTCCGCGACGTTTCATCTTTGCAATCGACCGACATAAAGGTCATCGGCAAGATTGGGCCGGAATTTGAGCGGTTATACTTTCTGTCGCTACCTATGCAAATCGAAAAGCGTAAGGTCTACCGCGGTCGCGTGGGTGTATTCGGTATCGGGCTAGCAGCCTACTGGCCGCAATTCCCCGGATTGAAGCAACGGCTTGAGGGGTATCAACGCGAAGTGGAAACTCGCCTCGAAGCCTACGGTGTCGATGTGATCTCGGCGGGTTTGGTCGACACTACACCCCAAGCCGCCACGGCAGGCCAGAAATTCGCCGCTTCCGGCTTGGACCTGATCGTCTGCTACGTCGGAACCTACGCGACATCCTCGCAAGTGCTGCCGGTTGTGCAGCGAGCCAAACTGCCCGTGCTGGTCCTGAACCTCCAACCCACCGCGGCGCTGGACTACGCAAACACCGATACCGGCGAATGGCTTGCCAACTGTTCCACTTGCTGCGTGCCGGAGATATCGAATGCCTTCGCCCGGGCGCGCATCCGGTTTCGCGTCGTGTCCGGAATGTTGCGCGACGACACTCTCGCCTGGAACGAGATTCAGGATTGGTGCCATGCCGCGCGGGTTTCTAGGGCGCTGCGCACGAGCCGGATCGGATTTCTAGGACATACCTATCCGGGCATGCTGGACCTATACTCCGATTTCACCGCCATCGCCGCCCAAACCGGCGCGCACGTCGAGATGTTGGAGATGTGCGACTTGGAGCGCTGCGTTCGCGCCGCGAGTGAAGCGGAGGTCGCGGCGAAACTCCGCATCGCGGCCGAAATCTTCACCATCGAGAACGCCACCGAAGCCGATCTCGATTGGGCCGCGCGCGTCGCGGCGGGTCTCGATCGCCTGGTCGAAGAATTCGATCTCGATGGCCTCACTTACTACTACAGGGGATTAGAAGGCAATCTATACGAGCGTCTCGGCGCCGGTTGGATCCTCGGCAATTCGCTGCTCACCGCGCGCGGCATCCCCGCCAGTGGGGAGGGCGATCTCAAGACCTGCCTCTCCATGCTGATCCTCGATCGTTTCGACGCCGGCGGGTCCTTCACCGAGTTCTACGCGATGGATTTCCGCGAAGATTTCGTACTCATGGGACACGATGGACCGGCGCATCTGGCCATCAGTGCCGAGCGGCCAGTGCTGCGCGGGCTGGGTCTCTATCATGGCAAGCGCGGCCACGGGATTAGTGTGGAGTTTAGCGTGAAGCCTGGCCCGGTCACGCTGCTCGCCATGACGCAGACCGCCGACGGATCGCTGAGGTTCCTGACCGCCGAGGGCGTTTCCGAACCCGGCCCGATCATGAAAATCGGCAACACGAATTCCAGGCTGCGGTTCCCATTGGGCCCCCGCGAATTCGTCAATCGCTGGTGCCAGGAAGGCCCAACCCACCACTGCGCACTAGGTATCGGGCACAAACAATCCGCAGTAGCAAAGTTAGGTGAGCTCATCGGCCTGCCGGTAACGAACGTGTGCTAATTGGGACAATAGCCACGAGCGAAATCTCGATGAGCTCTGCCGAAAGAGAAGCGCGCATCCTCCAATATTGGAAAGCTGTCGAGCTCTTTTCTCCACAAAAGATCCCCCGCCTCAATCCCAACAATCGGAAGGAGCCGGTGCTGCGATCCACCGGCGAAACGCCGCTCCCCTGGGATATGTCCGGTTGGTTCCATGGCCCCGACGAAGGCCGCAAATGGCGTTTCACTGCCTACTGCGGCCTCTACAAAGTGGGCCGCGTCCGCGCTTTTCTGGAGCACAAGTTTGGCCGCGATCCGGCGAACTTCGACCGTAGGCCCGACGGCGAAAGCTGCCTCTTTGCTCTGCAAATCACCGCCGGTGGACGCCCTCTCCTCGACACCTTCGTGCTGGCCTCCTGTCCTTGGGCCATGGGACGTCTCAAAAATACCGGACCCGGCGCCAGGACGTGGACAAGCGGGTTCGAGGCCGCCGCGAAAGAAGAGGGTCTTCGTCTCGCCGAGCGCTTTGCCATCCTTGAAAACGACGAGATCGGCCGCAAGCTGAACTGTAAGCCCGGAATTCACGTCGGTCGTCCCATACAACCGAATGACCTCGAAACGGAGATCCGGCGCCTGGAGGATTCTCTTGGCATCGCGGCCATTCTCCAACCGAATGAATTGCGTTTAGCCGCCCGCCAAGTCGACGAGAAGTTCGAATTCGAAACGGAAACCGACGATTTCCTGAACAGTTTTTTCCTTCGCGATCTGGAACGTGTATCGAGCGAAGCTGCTCGCTCGAATAATAGCGCTGCTCTGTCTCGTTTCCTTTCCCCCGATCAAGCTGTCCGTGCACAAGAACGTTGCGACATTCGAGCGTCGATGGATTCTCTATGGAAAAATGCTTCGCCGAAGCTGGTTCCACTGGGCCGTTGGCCGGCGCCGCCCGATGAATCGCTCTATTTCAGCCAGCAACTTGCGGTGAATGCCGCCCTGGACGCCGTCGAGAATCAGTCAACTCGAATATTTGGCATAAACGGGCCGCCCGGTACCGGCAAGACGACCCTGCTTCGCGACTTGGTCGCGTCCATTCTGGTCAAACGCGCGGAAGCTCTGGCCAAATTGCCGCGTCCCGAACTCGCTTTCGCCGGCCCTGTAGGCCACTGGAACACTGCTGGCTATGAAAGATCTATCTCCCTTTGGCGCGAAGAGCTTCTCGGCTTTGAAATTGTTGTAGCCTCGGCCAACAATCGCGCGGTTGAAAACGTCACCCTGGAAATTCCGGCTAAACGCGCCGTCGCGGAAAGCTACCTCTCGGAAATCGATTACTTCGCCGATTTCGCTACTCGCCTTCATTCGGAGCGAAAGCAGAAGGATGCGGATCGGAACTCAAGCGAAGCCTGGGGCATGATCGCCGCCCGGCTCGGCAGCAAGAAGAATCGCCATAGATTCATTAGCAGGTTTTGGTTCGCCGACAAAGAATCTCCCGAGCCGCGCACTCGCTCGGATAACGGTTTCCAGAAATATCTAAAACAGCTGCGCGCCGTAAAACCTAAGCCCTTGGCGTGGAGAAAAGCAGTGGCTTCTTTTGAAGCTGCTCGCCACCGCGAAGCCGCCATCCGTGAGGAACGAACAGCAGCTTGGCAGTCGGTCGAAACACAAAGGACGCTGAGCGACGAATTAATCACGATCCGATCGAGCCTGCAACTAGCGGAGGCTTCCGCCCTCGAAGCCCAACGGCAGGCGAAGATGGCCGAGGAGTCGCAAAGCGAATGTAAGATCAGCCTGGACAAAGCGCTCGATGCTCGCCGCGGTCACCGGGCTTTCAAGCCGGGCTTGGTCGACGCACTTTTCACGTTAGGAGCCGCGTATCGCGAATGGCGCGAGAAAGATCGCCTCCTGGCCGCCACGATTGAAGCTCATGAAACGCTGCATGAGCGCGCCCTCGCCGAATGCGAAGCACGCCGCCAAGACTTACGCAGGAGCGAGGAGGAGATCGTAACGCTTATGAACGATGTTGCTGGACATGAGAATCTCCTCACCCGGCAAGACCAACTCCTCGACGCGTTGCGTGACAAGCTAGGCGCGGCTTTTCCCGCCACGGAGTCCTGGATTACCAGTCCCGACAATCGCGAACTGTCTTCGCCTTGGGCCGATGAAACTTGGAACCGGGCGCGCACACAGGTTCTAATTGAGGCCCTTCATCTACACCGCGCCTTCATGGAATGTGTGCCGGACAAAGTGAGAAACAACCTCCACGGCGCAATGGACATCCTGGGCGGAAAAGTCTCGCCGGACGTAGATGGCAACGCGCTACAGTCTGCCTGGGCAACTCTTTTCTTCGTCGTTCCCGTCGTTTCCACCACCTTTGCTTCCTTTGACCGGTTATTCGCCCATGCTGGTCGAGAGTCGCTCGGCTGGCTCTTGATCGACGAGGCTGGCCAAGCCACTCCCCAATCGGCGGCAGGCGCTTTATGGCGCTGCGGAAGGGCAGTCATCGTCGGAGATCCCCGCCAGTTGGAACCGATTATCTCTCTCCCATTTACCGCCCAGCAGGCGCTGCGCGCCCATTTCGGCGTGGAAGAAACCTGGTTGCCATCCAAGAACTCCGTCCAGACTCTGGCTGACCGCGTGAGCCGATTCGGTACATGGCTTCAATCGGAAAACTCGGACGAGCCCATGTGGGTCGGTCTGCCGCTTCGCGTCCATCGCCGCTGCGAAAACCCCATGTTCGACATATCAAATGAAATTGCTTACAGCGGGCAGATGGTCTACGATACTCAGGAAATTTCCTCGTTCCTCCCGCTTAGTTCCTGGATCGACGTAAAAGCACTCGAGTCGGATGACCATTGGATTCCGGCGGAGGGTGCGGCGCTTGAGATCTTGCTCACCGGCCTGCGACGCTACGGTATCAACTGCGCTAATATTCTGCTCATTTCGCCCTTTCGCGCCGTCGCTCGTGGGTTCAAGGACATTGCCGCGCGGCACGGAATCACACAATCGGGAACCATTCACGTCTCACAAGGTAAGGAGTCCGATATCGTCATCCTGGTTTTGGGAGGAGATCCCCGCCGGCTTGGCGCCAAAGACTGGGCTTCGGAGAAACCGAATCTGCTGAACGTCGCGGTGAGCCGCGCCAAACGCCGCCTTTTCATCATCGGAAACCGCGAAGAGTGGAGCCAGTATCCGAACTTTTCGGACGCGTCCGCCTTACTCGCAAAAGAGGAAATGTTGCGGACTCGATGGGTGAGCGGCTCTCGTTAAGAAGTGACGTTGCAGTAAAATCGTGCCAAGGTCAGAAGGAGTTACTGTTATGGCGATCGGCACTCGACGCAAATACTTTGACAAAATCGCGGCGATGGTGGCCGCCGCGGCCGCGGCGCCCAAACTCTTCGCTCGGCAGGCTCCCCCCGCCGCCGGGGATCGGCCTCCTCGCGCTGGCGGCGGTAACCATGTGCACAACGGGATCTACTATTTCTCCGGCACCGGCTCCAATGACGGCTATCCCAAGGACGACCACGTTCTGGTAACGGACCCATTCGAGAAACATGTCGCTCGTACCATGGATGCGCTTAAGAAATCGGTCGAACGCGCCGGCGAACGCGCCGGCGGCACCATGGACAGCATTCTCAATGTCCAGGTTTTTCTTTGCCTGCCTCTGGCCGATGGCGTTCCCATGCCCACCGGCAAGGCGCGATTCGATGCGCATAAAGCGCAGTACGACGCGTTGAACAAAATCTACAGAACATACTTCAGCCCTGGTAAAGCTCCGTCCCGAGCCTGTATGGCTCTGGAATGGATACCGGGCGATTCGCTGATTGAAATCGTCGGCAGCGCGATGGTCGTCAATCCACCGAGCCAGCCCTCCGGCGAGTAGTTTCCTGAAAGGTAGCCACGCATGAACTTGAAGTTTGGTTGGAATCGCCGCTCATTTCTTTCCGCGCTGGGGCTTGCCGGCGGCACTCTGAGCGGGCCTGCTGATTTAGACGCCGCCTGGTTTTCTGGCAAGAAGTCTTCTGGTAAGAGAAAGTCTGTTGACGGCAACGCCATCGTACCTATTACAAGCGGCCTTGGTTCCACAGGCGACATTTACGCGGAGCTTGGCGTAACGCCCTTGGTCAACATCAACGGTACCGTCACGGTCATCGGCGGGTCGGTCATGAAGCCGGAGGTGATGGAACTAATACGCCGGGGCAACGAACACTTCGTCTTGATCGACGAGTTGGAGATCGCAGCCGGCAAGTTTATCGCGAAGCTGTGTAAGTCTCCCGCGGGCTATACCGGCCTGGTAACGGGCGGCGCCGCTGCCGCGATGGTAGTCGGCTATGCCGGCATGATGACCGAGGATCTCGAGCCTCGCATGCGAGACATTCCCGATGTCAGTAAGTTCCCGAGAACCGAAGTTATTATTCAGAAGAGCCATCGATACCCCTTCGATCACCAGATCCGCCAAACCGGCGCGACGCTGATCGAGGTGGAGACGCGCGAAGAGATGATTGCCGCCATCAATCCCAAGACAGTGGCGATCCACTTCACTAACATCCTGTCCGACAAAGGCAAAGTCAGCGGCCCTGAGACCGTCGCTATCGCCAAGGCGCATAACATATATACCTTCAACGATGCCTCCGCGGACGTGCCGCCGAAAGAGCGGCTCTGGGAGTATCCCGCAATTGGCTTCGATATGGTCACCTTCAGCGGTGGCAAGGATATTTGCGGACCGCAGGCGTCCGGCGTGTTGATCGGCAAAGAAGATCTGATTCATTACTCCCTGCTGAACATGAGCCCGCAGGAAGATCGCATCGGCCGTTGCTGTAAGGTCGGTAAAGAGACCATTTTCGGCCTGCTGAAGGCGCTCGAAATCTTTGTCAATCAGGACTACGACCTCACGCTCACGACCTACGACAAGCGCGCAAAGGTCATTACGGATGCGGTGGAAAAGTTCGGCG
>Ga0193753_10003157_pt1 | contig 12402 bp, 13 predicted proteins | sample H1c2metaG_FD_144925 | JGI IMG/M metagenome (GOLD analysis project Ga0193753, IMG submission 144925) | Soil microbial communities from a riparian zone of the East river system, Colorado, United States - H1c2 | ecosystem: Environmental > Terrestrial > Soil > Riparian zone | place: USA: East... | reverse complement strand
TAGCCTCCGACTTCCGATCCCCGGCTCCTCGAAGACTCACACCTGCAAGCGCAGCCAGCCCCCCCAGTTGATCTGGCAACCGAGACTGCGATTCCCGGGACGTTTCTGAGATGGCGAGCACGGCTTCTGCGCGATAGACCCACTCAGATGTGTAAGCGACCCAGGACGCCACCAGAACTCCAACGACGACACACACCGGACCGAGCCACCACCTCCGTACGATGATCATCACGATCTTGTAGAACGTCATTTAGGTAATACTCAGTGATGGCTTGTCGCGGTGTCAGTCTTCAAAAAAATGGTCCCCGATACTCACCTTTTCACCGACCTACCCCTGATCGCGTGCTTTGGATTCATGTGCGAATCGAACAGCGGATAATACGGACAAAACGGGCTCCACGAAAGCCCCGGCGACGGCGCAAGAAACTCGCGGAAAGCAGCAGCATGAAAGCCCATCCCGCGCCGCACGCTCCTCGCGCAGTTGTTTTCTCTTGACGGACAATTTGGCCTCGTCTCTCGCTGGACGCAGCCTGACCTCCCGCTCGACTGCCAAATGCGAGCGAAGGTTGTGGCGGGCCATGCGGCGCATGGACCGGGGGTCCGCGACTCACCTTCGGCCGCGCCCTTCGCGGGTATTCGCTGGTGTTGAATCTCTGATATGACCGATAGGTCGCCATCAACTGCGAACAAAGAAGCCGTCGACCTGAAGCAAGCGACCGTCGCGGAAATCCTTGAAGCCAGGAACAATCGAAAATATCTCGTAGCCAAGATCTTCTACGAAGCTAGCGAGTTCCAAAAAACCGGGGGCGCCTTCGTAGAGAGACACCAATGACATTTCGAGCTGAAGTGCATGAATCCGCGAGAGCAGCCCAGTAGAACCCTTGAGTACTTCCTTCTCATAACCCTGGGTATCAACCTTTAAGTACAACCGCCCTTCCGCTGGTATCAGAGGCGGGGCGAAGGTATCTAACCGTTCGATCTGCGTCATCTCTTTGCCCACATACACTGACTCGGGAGCTGCCTCAACGTGCTTACCTTCGATCCTCAACAGGCTGCTGCTCACCGAGTTCTTCGAAACACTGATCTCGGCTCGACCGCCGGATGCACCTAATGCAGCACACGGCGCCACCGTCCAGTGCGCGTCCCGTCGGCTCGCTCTTAGCAATGCCGCATGCGCTTCCGGAAGAGCTTCAAACGAGACCAACGCACCGGAGTAGCCCACACTGCGAACGAGAGACGCAAACTGGCCAACGTTGGCCCCGACATCCAGCACCGCAACAGGCTCGATGCTTCGCAGCAAGGCTGGGATCACTGTCTCCTCGATGCTAACGTACCTAGCCTTGCGCACCTCCAGCCCTGCGCTCCTCAACAAGCCGCGAATCGCTCTCTTGATCCGAACCATTATCTCCCCCGAGTACTCCGGGTTTAAACGCTTGCTGCCAAGTCGTCGCAGCCGCACACACCCTCGGTCCCAGCTGCCCACAGCGACACTTGCGGGATCGACTCTTCAGCTGACCCAGCGACTTGTGTTTGTAGTCTCTCGTTTGTCTGCCGCAGGTGACTCGAAGCGATACCCCTGTTCGATGGACGCATGCTGTGACTCCTGTCCAGGACAATCACGAACGCAGAGGCAGAACTGGTGCAACTTCAAGCATCGGTGCGTTGCCCTATTATCTTGCGCAAGAATTCTGCTCTACGGACACTACCACTATGCTCCACCCTGAAATGATTCATGCCCTCAGTCATAGCCTTGTAAGCACTAGAATCACGACCAGGAAGACTGCAAAAAAAACTCGCCGGAAGTTTCCGCGACGGATCAACTGCGACGCCACAACCGAATTGCCTGATCATTCGGCCACACCAACCCGCGTCGTAGCAGATCACAGGGCGCTGCGCTCTAGCAGCGAGGTAGAACGTCGCTGCTTCCAGCCGTGGATCCCATTTGTCGTACAGTGTCAAAACATAGTCGAATGAACCCGCCAGACGCACCAATTCGCCTGGCGCAATGAAATGGTTGCGAAAGTACCTACTTCCTTCGAGCATGGGTAAACGCTTGCGGCCGTGATCGTCGTAGTACGTCCCAACCACCTCGAGTTCGCCAATGCCAGGGTGCTCCGTGAACAACGGCACGAGCCACTCAATTCCCTTTCCTGGCCGCACCTGCCCGATGACACCAAAACGCAACTGTACGCTCGGTACGGCAGGCGGTGCAGCGTCATCTTCATCAGGAATTTCCAATGAAGGCAGCGTGTCGATGGGCATAGCACGAATCGGGTATTCGGCACGCCATGACGTGGCCAATTCCTCCGTGCGAAGAAACAGACACACCTTCGGCGATAATAGAAAAGTGCTTAGCAGGCGGCGAATCCACCATCGACGAGCCCAATTCTCTGGCCCGGAAAGAGCCAGTACCGATATCCTGCGTAGATTGGGTAACATTCCGCGCACAAGTGGCCATAGCAGGGCAAGCACCGGCAGGTGCGCGTCGAGAAAAAAGAGGCTGAATTGGCTTGGGTGTCGACGCGCGATGCTGACCACCGTCCACATAGACAACAACGTCCCCAGCGCCAACGAAGAGTTCGCAGGTACCTTGAATTGCCATACTGGACCTAGCGATTCGAGTTGCGCCACGAGTGGTGCAAGCTCTTGTTGGCGTTGACCGCAAGAAATCAAATAGCGCGTATCGTGTCTACGTCCCAACACCCGCGCCGTGTTCACAAGCGACTGCGCAGGATGGCCGACCGCAGTAAACATCGGTTGGACGATCAACAGGTCTGTCATCATTAAGGGTTGTCTAGAAGGTAAACGGCGTTACAAGGTGCCCGCTTTGTCCACGATTACCGGCTCGGAACGGTACCACGCGCGTCGATGAGACTGGACCGGATCCCCACGTGCTTCGCGTCTCGCGCTGTGTAACAGAAGTTTCAATTCTTTACCCTGAAAGACACATCCCTTGCGCACTCGGAGACCGGAACAGCATGTCAAGCCGCCAGTTGCATAGCGTGAGCAGTACGCCATCGCTCAAGTCGAAGTGAACCCGAAAGTCCCACCGAAGGACGCCTCGTAGTTGTCGCTTCTGATGAAGTGTGACGTCTCTTGAGATGTCGGGGTCGGTACCATCAAGCGCTCGCTCGACACTGGAGGTAGCGGCGCAAAGTGTCCTCAAGATAGCTTGCGTGGCGCGGCAAGCCAAGCGCGTCCGCGATGGGGATAAGAAAGCAGTTGAGTGCCACTTTACACTGGGCAACCATGTGGTTCCCGCTGGCCTTTACGCTCTGTGCGTGTTGCCCAACAAATCCGGGTTCGCTAGGCAATCAACCTCCCATACAACGCAAGAGTTTCTTCAGCGCATTTTTGCCAGGAAAATTGCTGGATTCTAAGACGCCCTAGCCGCCGCAACTCTGCCGCAAACACTTGGTCAGAGATCACATGCTCCAGTTGATTGCGCAGGTCGTCGACATCCAGCGGATCAAAATAGGCTCCAGCATCGCCCACCACTTCAGACATAGATCCCGCGTTACTACACACGACTGGGCAGTCATGCTCCATTGCTTCCAATGGCGGAATCCCAAATCCCTCGTAACGTGATGGATATACGAATGCGGCTGCTCCGAGATACATCTCAGCCAGCTTGGCGTCATTTCCCGAAACCTGCCTGACACAATGCCGCAAACGAGCGTCACCGAGAAGTTGGAGTTCAGGAACGGTCAGGGCCCCTCCCCCAAAGGCGACCAACTCGAATTCGCTACGCAACAGCCTCGATCTTGCAAAGGCGCTCAGAAGGAGCTGGAAGTTCTTGTAACCGCATCTGTTACCAACGTAGAGCACATAGGGTTTGACAGTGCGAGTCACGGGCTCAATCGGAAGGGGTAGCCCCGATTGCAGCGAGCTACCGAGGTAAATGACCGTCGTGCGCGACGGTTCGACTTCAAACATTCGAACCAGATCTCGTCGAGTCGTCTCTGATATGCAAACTATGTGATCAGCTCTATCTACAGAAGCTCGCTTAGCATGTGTTGTAGACTTCCAATCTGGAAATTCCGATGGAAATAACTCGTGGATCATGTCATACACGGTGATCACACGGGCACGGCATCTTCCCCGGCGAATCAACGAATAGTACGTCTCATGGATAACATCGAACCTGCTCCGTAGCCACGCAATTGGCAGTATGGCCGAATTCACGGCCGCTGCGGCTCGCATCGCACCACGGAAATTCGGAATATGGAAACCCGCGACACATCTCCTGATTTGTGGTCTCAATAGATATTCATTGATGTGCAGAGGCGCCATTACTGTGACACCGATCGCTGCATCGGCTTGCAGCTCACCGACGAGCTCTGAGAAATAGCGGGACACTCCGCCTTGCCGTTGAGTGCAAAAGACTTGATGGTCGTATGCAACGTTCACCGCCCCCCTCCCCTCAGGTCGCTCAGGTCCGATTGAACCATGCTGCGAATGACATCGTGCATCTTGAACTGAGCACTCCAGCCCAGCACACACTGAGCTTTCCCAGGGTTGCCCTTTCCTTCCAGAATGTCCGTAGGGCGAAAAAGACTGGTTGACACCACAGTGTGGTCACGCCAGTCGAGGTTCAATCTTGAAAAGACTTCTGCCACGAATTCCTCAAGAGAATGACTTTGCCCTGTGGCAATCACAAAATCGTCCGAGACCGGACACTGTACGATCCTCCACATCGCCTCTACATACTCTGGCGCCCAACCCCAGTCCCGCCGGATACTAGTATTTCCAAGGGTCAACTGCTCACGAGAACCGAGTGCTATCCTGCAAGCCGTGCGGACGATCTTCCGCGTCACGAATCGCGTCGGACGAATGTGCGACTCGTGGTTGAACAATACACCCGTGCTGGCGTGTAACCCATAAGCCTCGCGGTAATTTGCTACAAGCATATGCGTGGTAGCCTTTGCGACGGCATACGGACTGCGAGGACGAAAAGGCGTTTCCTCATTCGCGCCTGTTGCTCCCGTGTCACCAAAGCACTCTCCCGACCCAGCGTTGTAGAACTTCACGGAACGATTCAGGAAGCGAATACCTTCGAGCAGATTGAGCGTCCCGGAAATGATGCTATCCAGTGTTTCCACAGGTTGATCGAATGACAAACCAACGGAGCTCTGCCCGGAAAAATTGTAGACTTCATCCGGCTCAGTACGTTTCAGCACTTGTAAGACACTGCGGAAGTCATGCGTGGCCATCGACTCCAGCTGAATCTGTCCCTCGATCCCGAGGTGTCTGTGATTGTGCAGGTTCACCGTCTGCGCATCACGCGAACTTCCGATAACCTCATAGCCCTTCTCGAGCAGCAGCTTCGCGAGGAAGGAGCCGTCCTGCCCCGACACTCCGCAGATGAGCGCTTTCATGGCAGTTCAATCTCTAAGGACGCTGCAGACTCGGGATTCGTGGATACAGCACCACGCGACATCGCCATATGGTCTGCCCAGACTCGCGAGCCCATACGCCGCTTCACGATCACGCCAAGCGGGCCCGATTGCCGCCCCAGCCCAGGCAGACGCAGCACCCAGCGATTGCGCAGCGACTTATCAGTGAAGAGATGCAAGCCGGCATACGAATGGAATGCGAGGTGCAGACGGCTAGCGATGCACGCCAACGTACGGCACTCGAAGAAAGAGATGTGCTGCCCGGTCGCTGGGCTGAGATACCACCAATCCGATCGCGGTCCGGTGCGGCTGGAATAGGTCTCCGTAGTGAAAACAAGCGTCCGACAGCAGTGACGTTCCATGAGCTCGGCAACGAAAGCAACCGGATCCTCCGTGTGCTCGATCACCTCGAACGCACTCATGCTGACAAAGGGCAGACTGGCATTGGCAGCCTCGAAGCCTCGAGCGACGAGGTTTTGGCAATGTTTGTCTTCCCAGTAATAATCGAAGCCATAGTCACGCATAAGACGGGTCAATATTCCATATCCACCACCGACGTCGAGATAGGTACCGTTGGGCTCTAAGCAGTAGAACAGCAGGCAGGCCAGTTTGTTAGCAATGACCATATTGCGCTCCATGATTCCGGTATCGGTCATGGCAATGGCACTGGAATACGCTTCGTTCAGCCAGTAGGGCTTCTCCGTCCTGACAAATCCACAACTACTACAGTGGAAGCACTGCACATTGTGCTTCTGGAGGATGCGCAGCACGAATACGGGCTGCATTTTGTCTTTACAGACAGCACATACCTCCATGAGTCACCTCACTCCTAAACGCTCCGCAATGCGCCGCAACCGCGTGGTGACGCGCCGCGACAAGGGCGGGCAAAACATTTCATTTGAGGTGCGTCGATCCGCAGACGTACACGGGGTGACGATGGTCGGGTGCTCCAGTGGAAACTCCAATGGCTCTATGGACATGTTGGCGAGTTTGCCGACAACGGTCGTATGTGTTGCATCGCCACCGAAGCCAATGTTCTGGACGAGGTTCTGCTGAGGCAATATCGAAAGCATCCGCTGGTACCACATTCCAAGCTGCAACTGATAGTCCCAGGTATCTATCCTCCCCGCAGCCACTGCATCGAACTGCTCAGTCCAGTGCCGCTGCTCCGCGACACTCAACCCCTCTACTTCCGACAAGCCTCGCCGATCACGGTACTCCGGCCAGTAACTCAATTCGCGATCGTAGCGTATCCAGAATCTGCGCCAAGTGGCCCACCCCCAGATATGTGCATAGCGGGAAAAGTAGTAGCTGCTCTCTCCGTATGTGCGTCCGAATTGAAAGTTGTCACCACTGATCAGGGCAACGCGATCATCACTGCGATACCTGTCCAACAACTCATCGCAGTAGCGGAAGAAGCTTGCGTTCGGCACACAGTCATCTTCCAGTATGATTCCTTCCTGCTCGGCAGAAAAGAACCAGTCTATACCTCCAGACACAGCACGTTTGCAACCGAGGTTCTTGTCTCTAAAAAGCGTGTGAAGCTCACAAGGCCAATCGACAGCTGTTGCAATGCGCCGAGTTTCGACGCTTTTCTCAACCTCCCCGGTTCGACCCGCGCGCGGCGCGTCAGCACTTACATACAGACGCGGCGGCCGAGCTCTGCGAATCGCGTCGAAAACCCGTCTCGTGCACTCAGGTCGGTTGAAGACGAGAAACAATATGGCACTGCGCATCAACTTCAACCGAAGATCAACGCTCGGAAATAGCCAATCGTTTCCTTCAGACCGTCCTCGAGTGACACCCGCGGCGTCCACGCGAGAGTCTTCTGTGCGAGTGCAATATCCGGTCGCCGCTGTCTTGGATCATCCTCTGGCAGGCGCTTGAAGACCATCTTCGACGAAGAGCCCGTCAACCGCAGAACCAGCTCAGCCAACTCGATCATCGTGAACTCTACAGGGTTGCCGATATTCACAGGCCCGGTGAAATCATCGGAACTGTTCATCATCCGCACCATACCGTCGACCAAATCATCCACATAACAAAAGCTGCGAGTTTGTAGTCCTTCCCCATAGATGGTGATGTCTTGCCCTCTTAGCGCTTGCACTATGAAGTTGCTTACCACACGGCCGTCATCAGGGCGCATCCTAGGCCCATATGTGTTGAAGATCCGCACCACCTTGATTCTGAGCCGATGCTGACGCCAGTAGTCGAAGAACAGTGTCTCGGCACACCGCTTGCCTTCGTCATAACAGCTACGCGGTCCGATTGGATTCACCTTGCCCCAATAGCTTTCGGGCTGCGGGTGAAGCTCCGGGTCGCCATATACCTCTGATGTCGAGGCCTGCAGAATCTTAGCCTTAACGCGTTTGGCGAGTCCCAGCATGTTGATTGCACCGTGCACACTGGTCTTCGTAGTCTGCACTGGATCGAACTGGTAGTGGATCGGCGAGGCCGGACAAGCCAGATTGTAGATTTGATCAACTTCAACGTAGAGTGGGAAGGTAACATCATGCCGCATCACCTCGAAGCAATGGTTGCCGATGAGGTGGGCAACGTTCTGCTTCCTGCCGGTGTAGAAATTGTCCACGCACAGTACTTCGCCTGGTTCCCGAAGCAACCTTTCGCAAAGATGCGAACCAAGGAATCCAGCGCCACCGGTTACCATTATTCTTTGATTCATAGTGAATAGTCAGATTCGATACGCTTTTTCCAAGGCATCTGCTTTCGCCAGAGCGCAGCCAGCACGACGCCACGCGCAGCATTCGGACCGGATAGATGGCTCGATTTACCAGCACGATATCCTACCAACTGCAAGCTGGAAGACTGCTTGTGAATCGCCAGGATATTCTGATAGGCAAAAATCTCCAGATCGGAAACGTCTCCTCCATGCGCCATTCAGCTCGATCATTTTTGCGCCATGAAGTAGATGGATTCCTGCTGCCGGGCAGCCATGTCCATCCTAGGGTCGAACTCGCGCTGATCTACGGCCGAGAATCCACAGCGACGCAACAGTGCCAGCATGCCCTCCACATCGAACATGTATCGATGATGACCGTCCATGTAAAAAATGTAGTTCAAAATATCCATACGAGCGTCGAATGGAAGGCCGAATTCGTAACCACAATATTTGTCCTTGAAGGCCTTGGCATCCCCTTTTACGTATGCGTCCACGAAGATCCGAGCATCGGGAACCACCACGCTGAGCCGCCCCTTCGGCTTGAGTACTCGCACGCATTCCCGCAACAAATGCCGCAGGTCACCGATACTGAAATGCTCCAGTACGTGCTCTGCATAAATCAGATCGACGGATTGGTCCGGAAAAGGAAGGCCAACTCTGAGATCGAACGGGTAGTCCGACGCCAAGCTGAGATCCATTGTTGAAAATCCCGGGCGACGCTGTGGTCCAGATCCGATTTCCAATTGATTGTTGGCAAAACGATCGAAGCGAAGCTTCGCCCTCAAGAATCCTACCAAGCTAAAGAAATGACAGCGCAGTTCGAACTTCACGGTCCGCAGGCTACTCCGGACAAGCTTGGAATACGTCATCCGCCCTTTTGAACCTCAGCCAGACTTGCGCCCAGACACGCCCTAATATTCGCGAAAACCGCCTGAAGACCTGACGGTTGCTGATCGCAGAATCGTCCAAGCACGCTGGAATAAACATCGATACTTAACCCGCCTGTGCACTCATCGATTGAACCTATGTCACGCCACCTGCATCCGTAACAGTCAGGAAGATCGCACGATCTTTGCATCATGAGGATCATGCGCATCTGCGTCGCCAATGCACTTGGAAGCACACAGCTATCGTGCCAGACGCAAATGGGGCGAGTGCTCGTGAATCGCGAGAATATTCTGATAGGCAAAGATTTCCAGATCGGCCACATCCACACCGTAGGCGGGCAACCGTACCACTCCATCGGGAAGCATTCTGAAGAATATGTAGTTGGATAGCAGATCATAGAAGTCCTTCATGAAGGCCCTGCTGATCACATTGCACACATTGAATTCGAAGTGAATCAGCTCGATGCGCCCCGCTGCAAGCGCGTACTTCGCGCCACTGAGAACCTGCAACTCGTTGCCTTCAGTATCGATCTTCAACAGGTCAACCCTCGCTAGACCGGTCTCACCCATGAAGGCGTCCAGAGTCGTTATCGCAACGCGATGGCTTGTCGACTTCGATTGATGGATGTCCTCAATCACACTCTTGTGGATCGAGGCATGCTGGGAGCCATCGGTAGTCGCGTGGTCAAACAACTCAACAAAGCCTTTCTCCACCCCGACCGCTAGATTCATCGCTGTGTAGCCAAGCGCTACCGCATTGGATTGGAGAACCTCGAAGGTCACCGGATGGGGCTCGAACGAGAACAACCTCACCTTGGTGTTGTTCTCGATCACCGATTTGGAGTATTCCCCAACATTGGCGCCGACATCGATTACGGTCTTCAGTTTGTTCCGGCAAAACCGCTCAAGCAGCCACTTCTCGCCCGAAAGGTGTGCAGACTCGTAGTTGAGGATGCCGATACCCCGCAGTGCAAACCGGAATACCAGCAGATTGAGTCTATAGAAACGCCTTCTCACGAACACGAACCGGTAAAGGTAAAGGAGGAAAGTCGTTCCAAACATCTTGGCTACGCTCTGAGTAACAACGCCTTGGTCTGCATATAAAAAATCCTTCGCGTCTTCGATGTGGTGCCTAGCATGAGGTACGCGGCGAGGGCCTGCGAAACCAGAGTCGCAATGGCTGCCCCGACCGCTCCGAACTTTGGAATCAGGAACAGGTTTAGCAGCGTGTTGATGACTGCCCCGGCCGTCGTCTGCACCAAGTAGAACTTCGTCATTCCTTCATTGATGACCCACGGGTTCAACCCGGCACCGAGAAATACGAACGGTGCCGTCCAGACGTGCACCATGAGTACTGTCCCGGCACCCGCGAACTGCGGTCCATATAACCAGAGTATCAAGGTGGATGACAGCAAGCTCATGGGAATCGCAACCAGGTAGGCCAGCCCGACCAGACTGTTGAATAGCTTCTGCAGCCGGGCGTAATACTGCTCCGGCGAACGTGCATAGGAGGCAATCAATGCAGGTGATACCGAAGCTACGACGGCCATCGGGATGGCATACCAGGCCTCCGATAACCTGAGTGCTGCTGAGTACAGACCCAGTTCGCGCTCCCCGGTCAGCTGGGCAAGCATGACCTGGTCAATTCGAGAATAAATAGTAATGGCCACGCCAGAGAGCAGCAGCGCCCAACTCTGGGATAACAGCCAGCGCATTCTGGGCCAACACCAAAGCAGCACAGCGGAAACAGGGCTCCCCCGCTCGGTCATGCGATAAACCAGCCCCAAGCCCATGGCGACCATTACCAACTCTGCAAGCGACACCCAGGCAAACGCCAACAATCCTGCATTCATGATCATCAGCGCTACCTTGACCAACGAGAAAAGGACGAATGCAGCGCCCTTGATTGCGACCGTCAGCCGCGACTTGAGCTGTGACTGAAACCAGAAATCGTATGCATCGAAGGTCTGAAACAAGACCCCCACACTGAGAATGGCGACCATCTGCCGAGCCAATACGTCATCGGGCCTTAGCCACCAGATCAGCAGCTGCGCACTGATGAGCGTAGCCATACCGCCCAACACTTTCAGATTGAACGTCGCACCGAGGATCGCATTGCGCTGCTCGGGGTGCTTCACCAGCTCTCGTACGACGACCGCATCGAGCCCCAGGGCAGCAAGGGGTCCCAGTAGGGCCACGAATGCTACGGCGAAATTCAGTTGTCCAAATTGCTGTGGCCCAAGGTAGCGCGCCAGCCAGACACCGACCGAAACACCCACCAGCACCCGCAGAAGCTTGTCCAGGAGCAGCCAGCCACTATTATTTACAATGGCCTGGAGTTCCGGACGTCCTGTGATACGGACACGCATCGGTGCCGGCAAATACTTTAGCCACCTTGCATCGGCGTGCATGGTTACCCTCGCCCGCCTGAAGGCCCGCGCCGAGGCGCTGGCCTTCAAGCTGCCGTCTGGGCAAATCAACCATTCCCATAGGACATCACGAACCCACCGCGCTATCGGGGGCTTTACAGCCGCTACTCTGCCAGCCATCGGCTCCGTTCACAGATCCCCGCGAATCAAGAAACCAGCGGTAGGTGAACTCTATACCCTCGCGCAGTGTGATACGCGGCCTCCATCCCAGCGCGGTCAGCTTGGAAACATCCATCAGCTTGCGGGGCATGCCATCTGGCTTGGTCTCATCAAAACGAAGGACGCCAGAAAACCCTACGACGGACGCAACCAGCTCCGCCAACTCCCTGATGGAGACATCCTCACCCCACCCAACATTGATGCAATCCTCTGCCTCGTAGTGCCTCATCAGGAATACACACGCGTTGGCCAAATCATCCACGTGCAGGAATTCTCGGCGAGGAGTACCGGTACCCCACACGACCGCCTCCTGATCCCCACGTTGCACTGCCTCATCAAACTTGCGCAGCAGCGCTGGGAGCACGTGCGAATTCTGCAGATCAAAGTTGTCACCTGGCCCGTACAGGTTCGTAGGCATCGCCGATATGGCATTGAAACCATACTGACGACGATAGGCTTGGCACATCTTCAAGCCGGCTATCTTTGCAATCGCATACCACTGGTTGGTGGGTTCCAGCGGGCCGGTCAGCAAAGACTCTTCGACCATTGGCTGGGGCGCAAACTTGGGATAGATGCAGCTCGACCCCAAGAACAGCAGCTTCCTGACTCCATAACGATAAGCGGCATCAATGAGATTGGTTTGGATCTGCAGGTTGTCACGAATGAAATCAGCCGGGTAGCTGTCATTGGCGAGAATACCGCCCACCTTGGCCGCTGCCACGAACACGTATTCGGGACGTAGGTTGGCAAAGAACGCTGTAACGTCAGATTGCCGCGTCAAGTCGAGCTCACGCCGGTCGCGCACTATGAGGTTGCAGTAACCAGCTGACTGAAGCTGGCGCACGATGGCC
>Ga0193753_10003156_pt1 | contig 12403 bp, 16 predicted proteins | sample H1c2metaG_FD_144925 | JGI IMG/M metagenome (GOLD analysis project Ga0193753, IMG submission 144925) | Soil microbial communities from a riparian zone of the East river system, Colorado, United States - H1c2 | ecosystem: Environmental > Terrestrial > Soil > Riparian zone | place: USA: East... | reverse complement strand
CCCCACAGAGCACACCCCCAGCAGCACCGGCACGGGCAGGATCAAAATGCAAAGCACCCGCAACAGTTCTGCGGCAGGTGACTTCCACTACGCAACAATTACGTTCAAGGCAAGAACCACGGGCACGTACGGAATTTCGCCCCTAGCCAGCAGCCATCTCATCAACTATCCGCAAGGTGAGGTGTCATTTACCTTTGGCAGGGGTGATTACAGCTTCAGCAACTCACCGGCACCGGCACTTTCTCCTCCCCCGCCTCCTCCTCCACCACCTCCGCCGACTCCTCCTACTTCGGCTCCGCCCCCCACTCCTCCTTCGTCTAAGCCGCCATCACCTCCAGCGGCTGGAGCAAAAATCCCCAAGACCGAATCAGCGCCCTCGGCCTCCAATCTCAAGATATCCAACTTTACCATCACTGACATAGGGTATAGGTCAGCCGTCCTCAGCTGGGAGACCAACAAACCGGCAATCACCAAGGTCAACTTTGGCTACACCAGCAGCCACATGCCGTACGAGATTGTCGATCCGGCAAGGACAACTGGACATAGAGCGGTGGTGCAAGGCGACATTATCCTGGCTGGCAACCAGTATGCCGCGCGTATTACCAGTGATGATGGTGCTGGTCCGGTCACGCTGGACGGCGAATTTTCTACCAAAGCCATACGAATCGCGGTCAAAGTAACTGACTCCCAGGATCAACTAGTTTCAGGGGCGACAGTACGATCCGGTACATTTGAAGCCCTCACGGAGAATGGTGTGGCCGAGCTGACCGTAGGCGAAGGTAGCATACCCATTAGGGTCGAAAAGGGCGATCTGTCGGGCAGGCAGACGGCAACCATCACCGTTCCCTTGACCGAGGACGCTCCTCCGCAACAAGTCACTATTGTCCTGGCCACGCCCTCCGAATCCGCGCAAGACGCGCCGTCAGACTCCACGAGCACGGCTCCGGCAAGCAAAAAGCAGGGTGGATCATCACGGGTTCTCTGGGTTGTACTGTTGGGCGGCGCCGGCTTGGCGGGTGTGGCATTCCTGCTATGGCGCAAGCGGCGAAAAGCGGCATACGGAGGTCCTAGCGTAACCGTTGTATCCGATATGACCGGTCCAACACACACTCCCTCCTTGCCCGAGCTGGTACGCCAAGACCTAGCCGCAAAACGCAACCAATCGCCCCAGCCAAAAAGGGATGAACCAGAAGACATATTCAGTGCCCTGGATCATCCGGGCGCGCCCCCGCCGCAGCCTGCGCACACCGAACCTCATGCTCCACCACCCAAACCAAAACCACCCGAGCCCCCCAAACCTCCGCAACACCCAGCCCCCGAACACCATGCCCCAGCTCCTCCGGAGCACCCTAAAAAACCTCACGTCGACGCCGACGTAGACCCCAAAGACCACAGCCTGCACATCCACCACGATGACTAGCTAAGCCTGTGCCAGCCCGGCTTATTTGACCGCAGATAAATACTTGTTGACCTGTTTCCGGTTTGTAAACATGATGATGTTTTTGCCGCTGCTCGCCTCTATGGCTTTTAGCGTTTTGACTCTGTTGTTTTTACGAAATCTCCAAACAAACAGCAGGAATTTCAGGTTTGCTTTTTCCTGCCAATCACTTGGCATTTCCTCGCGTCTTTTGTTTCGATACTGAATGCGGCGCTTGATTACCCCGTGGAGGGATTTTCTCCTGGGAAAGTCAAAAAAGATGATTGTATCGGCTCTTTTGAGACGGAGATCTATGGTTGATCGGTAGTTGCCATCCATAATCCATGAATCCTGACTGATCAATTGTTTGGCCTTTGCGGTCCAGGCAGTCTCGTTGTGGAGATAATCGTGCTCCGTCTGATGATAATAGAAATCCAAATGAATAAGCGGCAGCCCGGTTTTAGCCGCCAACTTTCTGGCAAAGGTAGTCTTGCCCGAGCCAGGACAACCCAGCACGGCAACTCTTTTCATCGGCTCATTGTACCAAACAACCGACCCATCTCTGGCGGCGCTTTTTGGAAATAGGTATATACTGCCTTTATACTTTAACTGTAAAATCATGCCAAAAAATTCCATTAATCCGCGTAACGGAAACTTGTTTGATGCCTGGAGTATTGTTCACTTTTCTTTTGGTGTTGCTCTGGGTTTGATACTGGCGCCTGGCATAGCAGCAGCCGTATTGGTCATATGGGAACCCGTCGAGATATTTATCCTGTCGCCGCTCCTTGCGCGTTTTGGTATTGTGTTTGGATATGAATCTCTCAGGAATTCGCTGTCCGATATCGTTTTTGACATCATCGGCTTGCTGGTCGGCACATTGGTGCTGCCTCACCTCATAAGCTTGATCTGATACTGCTATGGCTGCCCGGCGATAAACTGCCGTGGATCTGCTGCCTGGCCATGTATCCTGATTTCAAAATGCAGATGCGTGCCGGTAGAGGCGCCGGTTGTTCCTTCGAAACCAAGCGTAGTATCCAAGGTCACCTCCTGGCCTGGCCGCACAGCGATGGAAGCAAGGTGGGCGTATACCGATGTCACTTCGTTGCCGTGATCGACAACTACATGATTGCCCAGGCCGTAATTTGAGCGTATCGTGTCTACCACTCGCCCGGGCCTAAAGGGCTTGATTGGTGTAACGCCTGAGCGCCTCCCATCACTGATATCCAAGCCGCTGTGAGTCGCCTGATAGGGCCAGTGAGGTACACCGAAGTTTGTGGTGACCGCACCGTGGATCGGCCATACCGGACCTGCGTTGACCTGGGGGTTTGCCTGGTTCGCATCTGCCGTGGGAGGCAGAGCAGCCAGCGCCGCGCGTAGCTCCGGTGAATTGGGGTCAATTATTGGCACTTCCACCCGGTCGGATGGCCGTATGATAGCGCGGACAGCAGACACGTTTGAGACAAAGTCCACCGTATTGCCGGGAATTCTGATAATAAATGAAGCGCCACTACCGACTACATTACCCACAAATGTAGCGCCCGCGCCAACTGCGTGAACCGTAGCCATCAGGCCGGTTTGAGCACCATGAGCAATAGTCCTGCCACTTTGGACAGCAGCTGACGCAGCCGACTGAGTACGGCTGCGAATGGTATCTCCTGCCGAGTCCGCGGCTTGCCCCAGTCCCTCTCCTGCCAAAGCCATGCCACCCGCGACCACGTTTGGGTCACCTGACATGTCCGTGGCTGAACTGCTATAAGAATCCGCCTCTTTGGCCTCGGCATTGCTGCTGCGCGAAGCGGGTAATAAAAACGATAGTAGTAAAAGACTGACAACAACCAGTGTGCCCACAAAAAGAAACCGTAACTTGTATAAAAATGTATCTGCTTGATCGATCATACGGCTTGCGCTCTCGACATAGCTACGAAAATATCAATTATACACTAAACTTGCAAATAATGCTTGCATAAGCAATAACAAGACCGCCCTCCGAAGGGTGGGTTTTTCTTACATCCTTCACCCCATAGCCGAGGTATCTTAGTGAAGATACTAGATGCGGGAGAGGAGGACGCCCATGCCCGTAAGAAAAGTGAGTGATGGTTGTCGCAACTTATTTTGTTTTCAGTCTTTCTATGACGTCCAAAAACTCACTGAACTTAGTCGGGCTGCCTTCAAAATCATATCCTATGGGAGAAGTGGGTTTAGTTGCATAATCGACATCTCTGTCTATACGTCTAAATACTTCTCTTTTCAGCATATTATCTTTGTCCGAGGGTGATAGTTTCTCAAAAAACGCCCGTTGGGTACGGTGGGTGGCAAATATTTTGGTCTTGAGCTCGGCTTGTACATTGTTCAGTCCAAGTGTAAAGTCATCGTCTCTCTGCTCTATAAACCGATTCCACACTCTGTTGCCGGGTTGGTTGTGATAGGAAGGAAAAACCCAAAAATCTGCGCCTTCACGCTTTGACCCCAAATAGCTACAAAGATTTGTGAAGTCATGGACGCTGTGCCCGCCCTCAAAGTCATGAGTAACTACGCAGTCAATGTGCAGGTCTTGGAGTATTCTCTCTGTTTCTTCCCTTGCCTTATCAAAAACGTCCTTAAACCCTTTTTCCGGATAGTCCAATGTGTAAAGATCGTTCTGCCCGACACCCAAAAGGCGTGCCGCTTTAATAACTTCCTGCTTGCGCCGCACGGCAATGTCATCGGCCAGATAATTACCGCTTGTAACGTAGATAAGGCTTACTTTTTTACTAGCGTCAACCAAAGACTTAATGAAGGCCGCGGCATACATTTCGTCATCAGGATGGCCAAAAACAAACGCATAGCTGCCGTATGCGTACATATCCTTCATGGATGGATTGCGGCTTTTCACTTATTCTTGCGTGCGTTAATAACCGAGAATTGATGGTATGTAGTATCGCCTCTCTTCTCAAATGGATACTTTGGATATACGCTTCTGATCAAGCCTAGTGCGTTTTTGATAGTAGGCGTAATCGGCACATGGTAGGTGTGTACTTGCTCGATGGCGAGGCCCGCCTCGCCCAGCACTTCAGCCGTACAGGGCGGATCACCGTGTGCCGCCATAACGCCCAAGAAATCAAACTGCCCGATGACAAGCTCGCCACCCGGACGTAACTTTTTGGTCCAATGCGAAATTATAAAATCAAGCACTTCACGTCCGGTCGGTCCCGCCACATCGTGATCGGTATTCGTACGTTTACCTTCTTGATTTTCTGTGGGTGCCATAGGAGGATGCGTTATGGCTACGTCAAACATGTCTCCGCCCAATACTGTTTCATCTAAAATGTCACCTTGGACGTAGCGGGTCTTTTCGTCGAGCCATGAGCCTAGGGACTCACCCGGGGGCACCTTGTCCAATCCGGTAACCGAACCTGCGCCCAAATGATGAAGTTGCATCCCAAGAAACATGGACTGGCCGCAACCCAAATCCAAGCCTTTCGTTGACGAATCAGCACTGAGGTGGGGGATAAGAAAAAGTCCGTGCCCAGGCCTTCTCCCTGTGTCTGGCAGTGGCCACAGAAACGCTCGTGACCACCGGGGCGGACAGTAGGCCACAAAGTTATTTACGGCAGAGTCCTTATTTCTGACCGAGTAAAAATCCGGCGCTAGATCTCCGAAGGGCGCGTAGGGCTCTATGTGAAAATCCCGGCCGGCACCCAACTCCACACCCAACGCTTCACGAATTGTTTTATACACTTTATCAGTCATAAAAATAAGGTACCATACCTTAGTTTTTAAGCATATAGGGTCGTCGTAGATACTACCGCAAACTGAGATACGACAATATTGAGAATTGGGGTCGTCGTAATTTAGACGTTTTTTGTACTCAGGAACTCATCTTCAACCTGGCGAGTCTTGATGTTTGTCGCTACCAAGTTTATTGATAAAGCTTAACGCTTGAAAAAATCTGTTGAGCAGTTTGGGCCTCAGAGCTGCCTAGCCACTGCTGAGCACTGTCAACGTCAAACTCTTTGCCGGGTGTCACTCGGAGGTACGTGCTTTGTCCACTTTTCACGCGGACTGCTGGATTAAACTCCTCAAATGATGCTGTATCGCTTTTTAGTCCATACTTCTGTAAATCTCTTTGAGACATGAGCTGGACAAAAGGAGTATATTTTGGCGACGGACAATTTTCTCTACAATTTGCATCAGGAGAAGCTATAAGCATTCCCGTGACAACACTAAGTTCGTCCTGCAATGTATCGATTTTGGATATTTTTATAAGACATTCTTTGTACGCTGCTTTATCACATTTTGTATTTGTGTCTTTGCTTGACTTAGCAAGCTCTAATATTGTTCCGGTGGGTGGATTAATTTCAATGGTGGTATCGGCCGAACCGTTAACGTGTAAAGTCTTACTCTTTGTCCAATCAGCAGGCCTAGTAAAACACAAATTGGCGTACGGGGAGCATAGCTCAACTTCGTCATGGGAAACTGACCTATCTGGTAATGCTAACATATGATTTGGCTTATCGTTTATAGCCCTAAAGACAGCTACACTAACAATAACTCCGATAACTATAGCTGCAGCTACTGGTCCATAGATAAGGTGAGGCGAAAAAGTTTTACTTTTGATCATGGGGTGAGTATACCAAAAGCTCTTCAAAATAGGAGCCTAAGCCTCTCGGCGATCAACCCCAGCTTGCGTAGGTCTTTATTGTGTGGAGGCCATCGTAGAGGCTGTCGGAACTAGATTATTGTTAACGCCTTTAAGTCTTTTTTAAATGAAGGGACGAACTTAGTTGGGTCTTCTGCGAGTTCGCTCAGAAGTTGCTGTTTTGGTACCCAGGCATGCGCTTCAACCTCTTCTTCTTGGATTTGAATTACAGCCGTGTCTTTGTCCGTGGTCGCAAGATACCATTGCACAAAATACTTGTGTTGACCGTCGTCAGTAAACTCTTTGGGGCCTTTTGTGAGCTGGAGATCGTATAAGCCAATCTCTTCTTCGATTTCGTGAACAATGTTCTCATCATAAGTCTCGCCTTCTTCAATAGTTCCAGATGCTGCGGCCATCCATTTGCCGGGATCATGATGCTTGGTCAACTTACGTTGTGTCATAAGGATATCGTCAGTTTTGGCGTCAGTCAGCCAAAGAGCCGAAACACGATAAATATCTTCGTACGCTAGTTCGGAGTACGTCTTTAGATCAATTGGATTATCTTTGTCGTCAACTACAATTACTTTCTTCATGACCATATCATAACAAAAACAGAGGCAATTACCTCTGTTATAAGTATAAACTGTATTAGAGGGCCCCGTGGGACTCGAACCCACGACACCCTGCTTAAAAGGCAGGTGCTCTTCATCCAGCGCCCGCTCCTGCTCTTCGTAATCGCTCACGAAGCCAGGTAGTCTTTGCTGGTTTTGATAGTCATAAGCTGATCGAAATAAAAAATGAGGACGAAGGTCTTGGCGAGAGCTGTCGGATATACCGATGTCGTCAGCCAAGACCCCGTCCTTTTTTTCGGCTTTATCTGCCGATTATGGGTGCTCCTCTCGGATCAGAAGGTGATCAGCAGCGGGTGTAGTGGCCCCAGGTGAGGGCCCAGATGTAGCTGCGGGCGGAATAGCCCCACCACTGGCGGGACTGCCAGCACAGGTAGCGCGCGTTCTGTGTGCCCAACCACGAGCCGCAGTACGGCGCGGCGATGGCAGCGGCGGCCCAGCCGGCGACCAGGCCTGTGCCGATGGCAGCGATCACGCTTCCGCAGGACTCGGGACCGGCGGCCATCTTGGGCGTTGCGGGCTGGCTGGTTGTCTCCATGGTTGCCGGGGTGTCGGTCGAGGCGCTGGCGGCGCTGGTGCCGAGGGGCACGAAGGTCGATGCGGCCAGAGCCAGCAGAATGGTGAAGACCACGAGTGCAGCCTTGGACTTGATGTAACGTGTGATCACTTCTTCTCCTCAGGAGTAGCACGTGCGACTGTCGCCTGTTGGCGAAAATCTCCGGATGGAGATACAGTTTAGATAGTTAAATATAGACTCTCGATAAGCAAAAGCGATTTTCCGGACTTTTTCAATGCCTTGGGCGTGGTATTATATAAACTTATGAAAAAATTTCTCATCGCAAAACAAGAACAGCCCGTCTGGTGGCTCGTCGTTAAACTCATCATATTAGTACCTGTTTTAGTACTATCGATCAATAAAATACAAGATGAGGGCGCACAATTTGAGCCTGTGCTGGTAAGCCTTGCTGCCGTGGTACTGACTGCAGAAAACGGTCTTTATCTCTACAGAAAGTCACAAACGAAAAGTTAAAACACCTCGGAGCATCGGCCGTATGATGCACACCAGCCGAATTCACCCTGCCCTAGGCATGAGTCCAGCGGCTTATGTGTATTCGTTCAGAATCAGCCACTCCAAGCTTACTGATCCCCTAACACTGAGTTAATCTGATGAGCCACAGAAAAAGCCAACCGCAGCGATTGGCTTTTTTTGTGGAGGGCCATCCGGGGCTCGAACCCGGGACACCCTGCTTAAGAGGCAGGTGCTCTAACCAGCTGAGCTAATGGCCCCTAATGAGACAAACCTACGGTTTTTCTCATCGCGCGGGGCCTTGGCAAAGCCAAGGTCTCCGGCTGCTCTTTCCCCTTTGCTCAGGAATGTAAGCGTGGGGTTTGCCTGGTAGACTTTAGCAGATCACCCCTGTTTTTGCAACTTTTTTGAATCCGGTTAGACAATCATTTGGTCGATGTAGCACCAGCGGAAGCGGTGTTTGAATTTGTAGCCGCGCATGATGGGATGGCCTGTTTCTTTGAAATGTTTGGTGGCATGTTTGTTCTTGGAGCTGTCGCAGCAGCCGACGTGGCCGCAGGTCAGACACAGACGCAGCGACACCCATTTGTCGCCGCTTACCAGGCACTCGGCGCAACCGCTGGGTGTGCGGGCACGCACGTTCTTTTTGATTTGATCCAGGTGCGTGCAGGATTTCTTCATGTTAGGCCTTCGGGGTGTGCCGTTTCCAGACTTCAAAGCGGTAGGTTATACCGTTTTCGGTGAGCGGTTTGCTTTGCGAAACACGGACAAAGTCTGCCTCGAACTCTGGAAAAAACTTGGTGCACTGGAAGTCGCCCTCCAGACGTGTCAGGTGCAGCTCGTCCGCTTTGCCAATAGTCTCGGCAAACACGCCGGCCCCGCCGATCACCCACAAATCTTCTGTGGTGTCCCGCAATAATGCTGGCAGATCGGGCACTTCCTCGAAGCCGGGGCGCAGCGGGTCGTCAGTGTCATTCAGAACCAGGTTGCGGTGGTGGGAGGGAGGCGCTGTATATTCTTTGTACGTTACCAGTCCCATCAGCACGTTGCCGTTTTGGATTTTTTGCCGAAACTCACGCACGTCAGTGGGAGTTTTGCCATGCCAGGGGATACCATGGTCGTTGGCCATGCCCCGCTTTTCATCAATGGCGGCTATGAGTCGAATCATCGAGCTTCATTATGAGCGGGCGAATGTGGTTAAGCAAGAAGAACGAGCCGGTCACCAACAGCACGGGTTCTTCGCGGCCCAACAGCTTGCGCAAGGCTTCGGCCGGGTCCGGCACCAGCTCCCAGGCTTCAAAGCCCAGCGACTCGCAGCCGTCCACGATATCCAGCGGATCGGTGGCTATGCGCCCCGTGTCTTTTGAGCTGAAACTGGTGGCGATCAGGTGCGATGTTGCCTTCACCAACTCTTGCAGGCTGTCGCGTACTTCGCTCTGCTTGGTGCGCGTGAAGGCAACGGCACAGGCCATGGGTTGTTTGGGAAAGGCGTGCTTTATGCTTTTGACCAGCGTAGAAAGTTTTTGGGGATTGTGCGCGGCGTCCAGGATGATGGTCTTTTCTTTGTAGTGCAAGATTTCCATGCGGGCGGGAATGTAGGTTGTGGTGGTTTGCGACAGTAGCGATTCGTCCAGCTCGGGAAGTCCATCGCGCTCCTGCAGGTAGTGGTGAACAGACAGTGCCAAATACCAGTTGCGGCGCTGAAACAGCGGCATGTTTTTGGGCAGCTCGGCGGCTTTGAGTGGCCAGATCTCGTGCAGCTCGGCTTGCTGTTGGTCACAGACTTCGCGCAGCACGTTCATGATTTCTTCGTCTTGGTCGTAGCTAAAGACCACGTTGGTGGGCAGGATAATACCGGCCTTTTGGGCAGAGATGGCTTCCAGGGTTTTGCCCAGCACTGCCGTGTGGTCATAGCCGATGTCTGTGATAACACACACTTTGTCGGCCCGGCTCATGACGTTTGTGCCGTCCAACAGACCGCCCAACCCCACTTCTATAACGGCATAATCCACTTTTTCGCGGGCGAACTCCCAAAAGGCAAACGACACCAGGACTTCAAAATATGATGGGCGTACCTCGCTTTTGGCGATCCTTCTAATAAAGAGTCTGAACTCGCTGCAAAACTTCTTTTCGGTCAGGGGGTGAGTGTTGATCTGCACACGTTCGTTTACTTCGTCTACGTGCGGTGAGATGCTCAGGCCCACCTTTTTGCCGCTGGCTCGCAGCAGTGCGCTCAGATAATGAGCTGTCGAGGTTTTGCCGCTGGTGCCGGCCACATGAACAGCTTTGTAGGCATTTTGCGGGTGGCCCAGATATTCCATGAGCGCCTTCATGTTGTCCAGTGTGTAGGCGTGCCTGCGCGAGCGGGTCTCGGACATCAGGCCGCTCAGATACACGTGCACATCAGCAAAGCTCTTGAACTCTTCCATCGTAGCTATTGTACCCAGAAACCGGATTTATCCTAATGAAAAAGTGGTTATCTGAAGGAAACTTGGAACCGTTTGCTGGCCACTACCGCATAGAGCACGCCAATGCCCAAGCCCATCAAGATGTTGAACAAAAACGCCAGGTTGTTGAAATCCGAGCCGCAATACGGCGCCTTGCTAGTGCGGCTCATAACAAACGGAAGGCCTTGCTCCTCCTGCTCCCCCGGCTCGCAAGAAGTCACATCACAGCCCTCGGCCAAGCAGTCTATGTGTGGTGCATCCTGCCAACCCACCAGGAGTTCTATATTCAGACCAAGCCTGGAGAGCGGAGAAAAATTCAGCAAAGCTATAAACAACAGACCGGCCAGTGCGGACACTGCCCAAAAGGCAACGTTTTTCCAGTTAAACTTTTTTGACACATCTCCAGTATACATTCCAACTGAAGTCTATGTGTTTGCTGCGTAGGTTGATATTTTTGGTAAAAATTGTATGCTATACATACTCCGGTCGAGCTCTGCTCTCGGAGCGTATTTTGACAGGTACGAATGTATACGAGGCCCGGGATACGCGGAACAAGGTGTGTAGTTATCCTAGATAACTGGACACGAGTGTTTCGCGTGTCAAAGCCTAGTGGCTTTCTGAGTGCACGCTCTATATTCATCTCACCCATACCGATCTATCCGGCAACTTCTCCCACCGCAAGCACCAAGGCTGTTAGATCTGCCTCCGTAGCTTTCAGAACCAGTACTTCCAACACAGGAGATGGCTATGTCCAAGGCCCGCAATGCCTGAAACTTCAAGAACAGGGCTCGCCGCGCACAGGTCACCCGCACCGAGGTTGTGGCTTGCCACTGAGGGATGAACACACCTGCACGGCCGGGCACAAGCAAGGCAAGAAGCACGGGTAGTCGTACCCAACAACAGCTATGCTTCGGACAGGAGAGCGCTCGCGCACCGCGGGAGCGCTCTCCATCCAAGCATTCGTACCTGTCAATAATTTATTGCTTTATCTCGAACTTTTACCAAGCTACTTGCCGGCGTGCGTTACAATCACCCGGTCGCTGACGCGGTACGCCATGACCACGAGTTGTTTGTAGTGCGCGAGGGTGAGGTCCATCACTTTTCTAGCTTGTTTTTCGTTGCAGGCCAGGCGTACAGGAATCATTTTTTCGTTGAATAGTTCGCCATCGTGGTCCAGCCACTGCCCTTTGGCGGTGCGCATTATGGTGAGTCCGCCAGTTATTTCTCTGACCCGGTCATCCCACTGCCGGTGGTGCTTGACCGGGAATTCGTGTCCGGTGTTGTCTTTTACGGGAACTAATATTTCCCACAAATCAGTAACGGACTCAGCCATACCAGGCTCAGTAGCTTACGCTGCCGCTGTCACGGATGAACAAAAAGTAAATCAAACCATACACGATGATAGCTGCAATGATATAGATTACTATCCAGTGCCCAGTGGAACGTTTACCATAGCCTTTTGTAGGTTTTTGTGGCGGTTGAGAGTTATTTGGTCCCATAGATTGCTCCTGATTACACGATATCTGCAAGCTAGTATACGCTTATGTTTTAAGCTAAACCACTCCTGTAAGCTATGCCACTGCCTGATCGCTGTCCGTTGCAGTCAATCGTGAGGCCATTTCACTCACCCCAGCCACCATCACGGGGAGATACGCTTCGTGCAAAACATCATGACCGGCTTCGTCTACCAGCTCGAGCTGAACATCTGGCAAGGTATCCATAATTTGTGCCGCTTGGTCGTGCATAAGCTGAAACTCGCGTGTTCCCACATACAATTGCACCGGGTAGCGGACGTCAGGCAGGGCGAGTGCGCCCAGCTCTGCGGCCACCTCCGGTCGGAGCGCACGCCTCGCCTTCTCTGACACCTGCGGGTACAAACTCTCAAAGTAGGGTGACACCGACGCAGCGACCACCCCCAGATGTCGTGTCGTTCTTGCGCTAGTCTGCAGGCGCTCTGCAGCCGCCAATGATACCAGGGCCCCAAAAGAAAAACCCGCCAGAATCAGCGGGTTTTCGGATGAGACGTCTTCTGCCGTGCGGAAGAGCTGCTCTATCCACTGGCGAGGCGTGTGCCGGTCCCAGTCCGGCTGCACAAAGGCCGGTGTGTGACCCTCCGCCGCCAGCGCTTCGGTGAGCACTCGATAATCACGTTCTGGGTTTACAAAAGCTTCCTGGTGGCCAGGGGTAAACAACACGTGTGCACTAGCTTTTGCGCTTCGTGGCATAAAAATTCTTGCCAGATTACTTACTCCCTAACATGGTACA
>Ga0193753_10003153_pt1 | contig 12411 bp, 7 predicted proteins | sample H1c2metaG_FD_144925 | JGI IMG/M metagenome (GOLD analysis project Ga0193753, IMG submission 144925) | Soil microbial communities from a riparian zone of the East river system, Colorado, United States - H1c2 | ecosystem: Environmental > Terrestrial > Soil > Riparian zone | place: USA: East River... | reverse complement strand
GGCAGGGGGAGAACTGGTAAAACATTACCGTGACCTGGCATTTATGGGTTTTATAGAAGTTGTAAAAAACCTGCCCGCAATAATAAAGAATTTAAAATTTTGTAAAGAAGATATACTGGCATACAGCCCCGATACACTGGTGCTGATTGATTATCCCGGGTTTAACCTCAGGATTGCCGCATGGGCAAAACAGGGGGGGGTTAAAATTGCTTATTATATTTCTCCGCAGGTATGGGCATGGAAAGAAAACAGGGTTAAAAAAATTAAAAGCGCTGTAGACAAGATGCTGGTGATACTGCCCTTTGAAAAATCATTTTATAAAAAATGGCAGTATGAAGTTGAATATGTAGGGCATCCCCTGATAGAAGTTATTGAAAAAGAAAAATTAGAGGAACCAGCACAATTATTTCCAGGTAAACCCATTGTTGCCTTATTGCCGGGCAGCCGCCAGCAGGAAATAATAAAGAAACTGCCCATCATGCTGCAGGTAAGTAAATATTTTCCCGGGTATCATTTTATTGTTGCAAAAGCGCCGGGCCTGGATCCTTTTTTTTACGATTCTTTACTGCAGCCGTACAGCAATGTTTCATCTGTAAGCGGCCAAACCTATGCATTATTAAAACAGTCGAAAGCCGCAATGGTAACAAGCGGTACGGCTACTTTAGAAACTGCCCTCTTTGGCGTACCGGAAGTTGTTTGTTATAAAAGCAGTATCATTTCTTACCAGATAGGCAAGCGCGTAATCAGGGTAAAATACATTTCACTGGTAAACCTGATTATGGATAAGCTTATCGTAAAAGAACTGATACAGGATGAACTGACACCGGGTAACCTGCAGAAGGAATTGAACGATTTGCTTAACAACCCTGTGCGGATAGCACAATTGAATAAAGATTACGCAGAACTCCGTCAAAAACTCAGTGAAGGTGGCCCTGCCTCTGCCAATGCAGCCAGGAGTATTGTGGATCTTGCAAAAAAATAAATGTATCGCGCAGCAAGTGTTTACAATAAATAAAATAAGGGTAGTTAATGATATTTATCATTCCGCTTTGCTTACCAGTAACCGCATATGTGTAAGTTAATGCAACAGGCGTATTGCAGGCTTGCGGGCTTAATGTCTTTTGAAAAAAATGGTTTTTACAATAATAAAAATTAATCCAAACAAAAAAATCAGGATAGTGATGCGGTTTATTCCATGCATATATTTCAACCATTGGCTTTTGGGAGCGTTGGGATCCCGCTTCTTTAAATACAAATATTCTGCAAACTGCTGCCAGATACCCATAACGTTATTTAGTTGTTGTCTGTAAATATAGAATACAACAACCGGGTACAAAAAATGTTCTTTTAATTGGTATGGCAGCTTTATCAAAAACCTCTATATTTGCCCTCCGCAAAAGGGACGTAGTGTTCCACGAATTTTGGGCGGCCAGGGCCCGGCGCAAGAAAGCAGGAAGGGGCGCAGGGTCTATATAAAAACAAAAATAAAGGGGGGCGTAGCTCAGTTGGCTAGAGCGTCCCGCAAAGTAGCGGGAAGGTTGCCGGTTCGATATAAAAAACAAAAAAATAAAGGGGGGCGTAGCTCAGTTGGCTAGAGCGTCCCGCAAAGTAGCGGGAAGGTTGCCGGTTCGATATAAAAAGCAAAAAATAAAAGGGGGGTTAGCTCAGTTGGCTAGAGCGCTTGCATGGCATGCAAGAGGTCGTCGGTTCGACCCCGATACTCTCCACCATCAATCCTGTGAAAACGGGATTTTTTTATGTCATTTTTTTTATAAAATTGAAGCGCGTAGCTTAGTTGGCCGGCCCACCCGCCGGAAAGCGGGAAAGCCAAATCAGCCTGAACCAGTTACTTTCCTATTAACATTCAACACAAATGAATAGCACTCATAATAAAGATATAGGAACAAAGCAAAAAGCCCTCGCTATTAATCTTGACCCTGGAATTTATGGTTCCTTCGCTGAAATTGGGGCCGGGCAGGATGTAGCCGCTAATTTTTTTAAGGCGGGTGCTTCATCGGGCACCATCGCTAAAACCATGTCGGCTTATGATATGACCTTTTCTGATGCTATTTATGGCGTACAACAGAAAAAACGTTATGTAAGCGAGCAACGATTGATGTCAATGCTTGACCATGAGTATAAGCTTTTGATAGAACGCCTGGCTGCACAGCGGGGTAATTCCACCACTTTTTTTGCATTTTCCGATACCGTATCCGCACTCAATTATAATAAAACAAACAACGGACATGGGTGGATGGGCGTCCGTTTTCAATTGGTGCCAAACGGGCCCTATAACGATGTGGTGCTGCATGTTAAATTGTTAGATAATAATAATAACCGCCAACAGCATGCAACGGGTGTTTTAGGCGTAAATCTTTTGTATGCCTGTTTTTATTATCGTGAAATCCCGCTTATATTCCTGCTTTCGCTGATGGACAACCTGGAGAAAGACCGGATTCAAATAGACATGATCCGCTTCGAAGGGCCCGATTTTATCAAAGTAGACAACCGGTTAATGAGTTTGCACCTGGTAAGCTATGGTTTTTCGGATGCTGCACTCTTTGGCCCGGATGGTAAAAACAGGCAACCTTCCGAGGTATTGTATAAAAAACACATTGTTGTGCTGCGTGGTCGTTTTCGTCCCCTGATTAATGTGCACCTGGATATGATGCATACAGGCCTTAAACAATTTATGGACGAGCCTGATGTAGACAAAACAAATGTTATAATGATTGCTGAACTTACCCTGCAATCATTAAAAGAAAGGAATGCTGCCGAAACCGCAGAAATAGATGAAAAAGATTTCCTGGACCGGGTAGATATCCTTTGTTCACTCGGACAAACGGTGCTGATCTCCAATTTTCACCAGTATTATAAATTGGTGGCTTATTTATCAACCATTACCAAATTAAAAATAGGTGTTGTTTTGGGTTATCCCAACCTGGAGTATATTTTTTCGGAAGAACATTACCAGGATCTCCCGGGCGGGATCCTGGAGGCTTTCGCTACACTGTTCAGCCGGAAAGTCAAACTCTTTATTTATCCTACCTTACGTGATAATATAATCTGGAACTGCATTAAATTTTCACCCCCACCATTGCTTATTGATTTGTTCCGTTACCTGATCGCTAATAATAAAATAGAAGATATCCTGCATTATAATGAAAGTAACCTACACGTAGAAACGGATACCGTACTGCAACTCATCAGGAATGGCGCAGAAGGATGGGAAATAAACGTGCCGGCTGAAGTTGCCGGCATGATAAAAGACCGGCACCTTTTTGGATTTTCTCATGAACCTGGTTTTACAAAACAACCTGGATAAATCAACTGTTTTTTTAAAGAAAAAACGGTAACAAATCGTTACTTCAATTTCACGAAATCAGGATAAGCAGATTCTGCATTCATAAAATATAGCATCGGAATTGTCAGTAAACCAGAATGCGAATTGCCGGCAATTAAATAATTTCATGCTACCTTAGCCGCCTAAAAAATTTCAGGCAATAAAAATAATGACACAGGCTAAACAGGAACAAAAATCAGTGGTATTATTATCCCCCCACCGCTTATCAAAGGATTACCTGTTGCTTTCTGTATTGCATATTATTAAATCGGCTACCAGCATTGAATATAAAGATGAAGAACTGGATACTGCTGCAATAAGAAATTATTTTAGCGATTATCCCAAACAGGTTAAAGATCCCATGGCGGTTTTTAACCAGGCAGGAATGAATGCAATAACAGCAGCAATTAAAAAAAAATTTGCTATACAAAAGGCCGGTCTTGGCTTTGAGCGGTATTTTAACAATGCCATGATGAACAGGTTACATGAATTGGTTAGCACGTTAAAAACATTTACTGCAAGTATAAAATGGTACCACAGGGTGCCGCTGGAAAAAGGACGTTTTAAAACCGGCCCCTGTTTTTTTAGCAGTATCAAACCCCGTTTGCGTTTTGAAGTGGTTGCTGAAAATGGAATGCTTGAATTAAAGACGACGGTTGTTATTAATGAAACAACTTTTGAATACACTGATTTTGCACGGTATGAATTTTTACTGCTGCGGAACAACGAATATTTTTTACTGAGTTACAAGGACTATCAAACACTGGAATGGCTAAAGGAAATCAATCCGCAGCAATACAGCCGGCAACCAGATCAAATGGCGGCACAGGTGATTGCCAGGCTGGAAACTGATTATACCGTAAACCGTAATAACCTGTTTGATAAAAAAGAAATACTGGTAACACCTGTAAGCAGGGTAATGCTTAGCGAGATAAGCCAGTCTTTTTTAATGCTCACCCCACAATGGATATATGATGGCATTTTAGTAGAAGGCGCATGGCAACCGGTTTTTGAGGTTGCCCGCAATGGTGAGCAATACCTGGTTCAGCGCAACAGGGAATACGAAACAACATTTGTACAGTTGCTTGAATCGTTGCATAAAAATTTCAGTAGGCAACTCAATGGCTATTATTATTTACCGTTTGCAGAAGCGCAAAAAGGTCAATGGTTTCTTAAAGTGTACCACCGCCTGCTTGAACAGAATGTAGAGGTAACAGGCATGGATATGCTGCAGCATTTCCGGTATTCAGTTCATAAGGTACATGTTGCAGTAACCATTGGAAAAAAAGATGAACAAATGCTTTTGCTGCAGGTAACTGTTTTTTTTGGTAAGGAAAAAGTGCCATTGCAGGAATTACAAAAAACACTGCGTGCAGCGCAGCGGACTATACTACTCAACGACGGGTCGCTTGGTGTACTGGATGATGAATGGCAGCAGCAATACGGTGCTATCATCCGTCATGGAAAAATAATGGGTGACACTATTATACAGGTGCCGCGCTGGCTGGCGTTTGCAGAACAAAACGCCGCCGAAGAAATGCAGGTGTTGAAACCGGTGATAAAAAAAGGATGGTGGCAAAAATGGCAGCAATGGCAGCAGGGAACTGAACCCGTGTATGCAATGCCATCATCTGTACATGCAAACTTAAGGCCTTACCAGCAAAAAGGATTTGAATGGATGGTATTACTTGCAGAAGCCGGCGTAGGTGCCTGCCTCGCAGACGATATGGGACTCGGCAAAACGCTTCAAACCATTTGTTTTCTTGCGCATCAGGCAGCACAACACAATGATGCCAGGCACCTGGTTGTTTGCCCTTCTTCATTAATTTATAACTGGCAGCAGGAGCTGCAGAAATTTGCCCCTCATTTAAACGTGCTGGTATACCATGGTTCCGGCCGCGATGCAGCTGTATTGAATGCAGGATCCTGCCACGTAATCATTACCAGCTATGGAACCATAAGGGTGGATGCGGAACAATTCACTGCGCTTTATTTTGCCACAATTGTGCTGGATGAAAGTCATAACATCAAGAATCCTGCGTCCCAGACAACACGGGCGGTAAATCAATTGCAGGCCGGTACCCGCATTGCATTAAGCGGCACGCCGGTAATGAACAATACATTTGATTTGTATGCGCAGCTTAATTTTTTATTGCCCGGGCTGTTTGGCAGCCGCGATTTTTTCAAACGTGAATATGCAGACGCTATTGACAGGGACAAGGATGAAGCCAGGATTAAATCATTGCGGCAAATAACAGATCCTTTTATTTTACGGCGTACAAAAGAACAGGTAGAACCGGAGCTTCCCGAAAAAACAGAAACGATATTGTGGTGCGAAATGAGCACCGCTCAAAAAGAACTGCATGATACAATACGGGATAATATTAAGAACAGTATTTTCCTGAATATAAAAGAACACGGACTTAACAAAAGCAAGCTGGCTGTACTGCAGGGTATCATGAAACTGCGCCAGGTTTGTAATTCGCCGTTGTTGTTGCCAAAGGAGGAGCAAACCTGTACAGATTCCGTAAAAACAAAAGTATTGCTCGATGAGTTATGCAATAATCTTACAGCACATAAAGTGCTGGTGTTTTCCCAGTTTACCGGTATGCTGAACCTGCTGGCAGAAAGCTTTTCAGCCCAGGGTATCGCATTCTATCATTTTGATGGACAAACACCGCCTGCTAAAAGAACGGAAATGGTAACCGCTTTTCAGCAGGAAGATGATAAGGTGAATGTATTTCTTATCAGCCTGAAAGCCGGTAATGCAGGCCTGAACTTAACCGCAGCCAATTATGTATTCCTGTTTGACCCCTGGTGGAATACGGCGGTACAGCAACAGGCCATTGACCGCACGCACCGGATAGGGCAAACAAAAGCTGTGTTTGCCTATAAAATGATCTGCCGTGATACAATTGAAGAAAAAATTATTGCCCTGCAGGAAAGAAAAAAGCAATTGGCAGACGAACTTATTTCGGCAGAAGAAGGGTTTGTAAAAGCGCTGACCGAAAACGATATCGAATACCTGTTTAGTTAAATCAGGGAACCTGCTCATTCCATTCTGAAGTTTCACTATTATACTGGTTCCAAAGTTGAAAAGAAAACGGACAAATGTTTGACAGCAGCCCGGAAAGTGTAAATTATATATCTTTCAGTAAGATTATCACAATTACACTGCATGTTTACAATGAATCAATTACTTCTTATTTTCCTGCTTTTGTTTTTAAGCAGCGCCATCACCGCACAAAAATTAACTGTTTCCAATCTTCGTTGTGAATACATGCAAAATCCTTTGGGTGTAACTGCATCCAGGCCAGGGTTCAGCTGGGAACTGCAATCAACACAACAAAATGTTTTGCAAACTGGCTGCAGAATTATGATAGCTGATGATTCATCCCTGTTGCAGAAAAATACAGGCAACATATGGGATTCAAAAAAAATAATATCGGATGCCTCCATCCAGGTGCAGTACAATGGCCCGCCATTACAGCCGGTAAAAAGATATTTCTGGAAAATAATGGTTTGGGATAATAAAGGCAATGCAAGCAACTGGAGTGATGCTGCCTGCTGGCAGATGGGTTTGCTGACAGCCGCTGATTGGAAGGCTGCAAAGTGGATAGGGTACGAATCATTGCCCGATTCAAATAAAATAATTCCTTTTGCGCATGGCAACGGAAAAAAAGAATGGGGCGCACGAAGGGATATATTGCCACTGGTAAGAAAGGTTTTTTCAGTTACAAAACCTGTAAAAAACGCAACTGTTTTTATCAGCGGGCTGGGGCATTTTGACATGAGTATAAATGGTGAAAAAACAGGCGATCATTTTTTAGATCCGGGATGGACGCAATACAGCAAACATGCTTTGTATATAACGTTTGATATTACCAGCCAGCTGCAACAGGGAAACAACGCCATCGGTGTTATGCTGGGCAATGGGTTTTATTATATCCCCGGTGAACGCTACCGGAAATTAACCGGGGCATTTGGTTATCCCAAAATGATCTGCCGGATTAATATAACGTATACAGATGGCGGTACCAATGATATTGTCAGTGATGCGTCCTGGAAAACGGCGCCTTCGCCAATTATTTTTTCAAGCATTTACGGTGGAGAAGATTACAATGCAAACCTGGAACAGCCTGATTGGAACAAACCGGAATTTGATGACGGCAAATGGGCGCCCGCGATTATAACAAACGGTCCCCCGGAATTAGCTGCGCAAATGGCCGAACCCCTGAAAATAATACAGCATTTTACACCCGTAAAGAAAACAGTATTAAAGCCTGGTGTATGGGTATATGATCTGGGACAAAATTTTTCCGGCATTCCTTCTGTCACCGTAAGTGGGAAAAAAGGAGACACCGTGCGTATTACACCCGCAGAATTAATCAATGAAGATGGATCCCCTGACCAGCGGGCATCCGGTGAGCCATGCTACTATACTTATATATTAAAAGGAACTGGAAAAGAAAGCTGGCACCCGCAGTTTTCATATTATGGTTTTCGTTACCTGCAGGTGCAGGCTGCGGTACCAGCCGGTGAAAGCAACCCTGATCAACTGGCGGTAATAGAAAGTATTGAAGGATTGCATACCAGGAATTCCGCAGCTGTTTCCGGCAATTTTATTTCTTCCAGCCAATTATTCAATCAAACCAATGAGCTTATTAACTGGGCCATTAAAAGCAATACGGCCAGTGTGTTTACAGATTGCCCGCACCGTGAGAAGCTGGGCTGGCTTGAAGAAACACAGCTGATGGGCAGCTCTGTACAATACAATTTTAATATTGCCAGCCTCTGCCGCAAAGTAATAAAAGATATGATGAATGCGCAAACAGCAGATGGACTGGTACCGGAGATTGCCCCGGAATATGTTCATTTTGATGAACCGTTCAGGGATTCGCCGGAATGGGGAAGCGCTGCCATTATTTTGCCCTGGTACAATTATCAGTGGTATGCTGACAGGCAAACGTTAACCGAAGCCTATAGCATGATGCAGCGCTACATTGATTACCTGCAAAAAAAATCCGTCAATCATATTGTAGAACAGGGCCTGGGAGATTGGTATGATATAGGCCCAAAAGATCCCGGCGTATCGCAACTGACACCACGGGGCCTTACAGCCACGGCTACTTATTATTATGATCTGAGCATCATGGTGCAGATTGCTAAACTACTGGGTAAAGCTGCGGATGCAAAAGCATACGGGCAACTGGCGCTGGCAGTGAAAAAATCGTTTAATGAAAAATTCTTTAATGCCGTCACCAAACAATATGGCACAGGCAGCCAGGCTGCCAATGCCATGGCACTCTTTATGGGTTTGGTGGAACCACAAAATAAAAAAGCGGTGGTGGATAACCTGGTAAAAGATATCCGCAACAGGAACAATGCACTTACGGCAGGGGATATTGGTTACCGTTATGTATTGCGGGCTTTGGAAGATGCAGGCCGTTCAGATGTAATTTTTGATATGAACAGCCGCAACGATGTTCCCGGGTATGGTTACCAGCTGGCACATGGCGCTACCGCATTAACGGAATCCTGGCAGGCATTTACTTCTGTTTCCAATAATCATTTTATGCTGGGACACATAATGGAATGGTTTTATGCCGGCCTTTGTGGTATTAAACAGGCAGAAGGGTCAACTGGCTATAATAAAATTATTATCCGTCCGCAACCTGTGGGGGATATAACATATGCAAAAGCTGAATATCATTCTCCCTACGGCTTTATTAAAACCAGTTGGGAGAAAACAAATGGGGGATTCAAACTTGATGTAACCATTCCTGTAAATACGAGAGCAGAAATATATTTACCCGGAAATAACCAGCCCATAAAAACTGGTTCGGGCAATTATACCTACACAGTAAAAACTACTGGTGATTCAGCTGCGGGGGTGCAGGATAAAAAAGATATCGTAAAAGAAGAATTCATTTATGAGCAGGCTCCTTTTCCTGCATGCCATGCAAGCACACTTGCTGAAACACCGGCTGGTTTGATTGCTGCCTGGTTCGGCGGTACCAATGAAGGCAATAATGATGTTTGTATTTGGGGCAGCCGCCTGGTTAATAACAAATGGACGGCGCCGGTAAAGCTGGCCGACGGCGTGATGAATGAGAATACCCGCTATGCCTGTTACAACCCTGTTTTATACCAGGTACCGGGTGGCGAGTTATTATTGTTTTATAAGATTGGCCCAAATGTAATTGGGTGGAGGGGCTGGATGATGCGCTCAAAAGATAATGGAAAAACATGGAGCAAACGGGAAGCATTACCCGAAGGATTTCTCGGCCCAATAAAAAATAAACCTGTTTTAATTAATGGGGTGTTAGTTTGTCCGTCCAGCACAGAAAACAATGGCTGGAAAGCGCATTTTGAATACACAAAAGATTTTGGTAAAACATGGACCAAATCCGGTGATTTAAATGATGGCATCACCGTATCTGCTATTCAACCCAGTATTTTAAAATATGCAAATGGGCGTTTACAGGTATTGTGCCGCAGCAGGAACAAAACAATCAATGAATCATGGAGCAATGATGGGGGCAAAACATGGGGTGTAATGACGGCTTCTTCATTACCCAATAATAATTCAGGTACGGATGCGCTAACATTGAAAGACGGAAGACAGTTGCTGGTGTACAATCATGTAAAGCCTGAAGAATTATCTTCCGAAGGCAGGGGCGCAAGATCCCCCTTAAACATAGCTGTATCAAAAGATGGTAAAAATTGGAAAGCGGTAATTGTGCTGGAGAATTCGCCGGGTGAATATTCTTACCCTTCCGTAATACAAACAAAAGATGGCATGGTGCATATTGTCTATACCTGGAAAAGGCAAAGAATCAAACATGTAGTGATTGACCCGTCGGAACTTGCAGGCAAACCAATAATAAATGGACAATGGCCGGCTATTATTAAAACAAAGTGATCATTCCGGGATTAATTTTTTTCTTTAGGTTTGAAGCAGGTAAAAATTTTTCAAAAAAAATCAACGCAAATGAAAATCTATAAAACAAAATCAGAAATTATTATTGAGTTCGGGGGTGCGTATTATATTTCCGGGGAAACGGATTGGGATGTATTTATTGACAGGGATGATTTATGGGCGCAGGTGCAAAAAGAAATATACAGCTTACCACCCACAGGAGATGCAGAATGGATGCAGGAAAAAGAATTGTTAGCACCTGTTGGTTCACAGGAAGTATGGGCAGCAGGAGTTACTTATTTACGCAGCAAAGTGGCCCGTATGGAAGAAAGCAAAGAAAGCGGCGGCGCTACTTTTTATGATAAAGTATATGATGCCGAAAGACCGGAATTATTTTTTAAATCAAATGGCGGCAGGGTGGTAGCCCCAAATGGTAAAGTAAGAATAAGAAAGGACAGCAGCTGGGATGTGCCTGAACCGGAACTGGTACTGGTGATTTCTTCTTCCGGTAAAATCACCGGTTATTCTATTGGCAATGATATGAGCAGCCGTAGTATAGAAGGAGAAAATCCATTGTACCTGCCACAGGCAAAAATGTATGATGGCAGTGCTGCTATAGGTCCATGTGTGCTGGTAACAGAAGAACCCATTTCGCCGGCAACAGTTATTGCAATTGAAATTGGAAGAGAAGGCAATACGGTGTTTGAAGGCAATGTAACGATCGATCAAATGAAACGTACGCATGCTGAGCTGGTCAATTTCTTATACCGGGAATATTCTTTTCCAACAGGCGCATACCTGATGACAGGCACCTGTGTGGTGCCTGATCATAATTTCACTTTGCAAAGCGGGGATACTATAAAAATAGCTATCGGTGGGATTGGTATATTGATTAATACGGTTGCATAATAAATTGGTGTAGTTGCATTGCATTTTTGCTGGCAATAATCAGCCTGGTATGTCTGATGCTGATGTGATCATGTCTGGTTTCTCCTGCGCGCCGGATAAAAAATAGTGAATGCTGCGGCGGTATCAGATAGCTGCAGGCTGGTAAGTCTTTACATGTATGCTGTCACCAATACTAATTACACCATCGCCCTTGTGCACCAGGTTCTGTCCAAATAAAATTTTATTATCTTTTTGCCGGTAGGTGGCCAGTGTTTTCAGCGGTTCCTTTGATGTTGAAATCGTATCCTGGTTAATTGTGGTCATTACGCAACGGGCACTGGGTTTTACACCTGTAAATTCAATCCCATTAATACTGAATTGATGCAAGCGGTCTTCCAGGAAGGGATCGCCGCCTGTAAAAACAATATTCGGCCTGAAACGGTTCATGGGTATGGGTATGGCAAGGCGGGTATTCAAATCATCCAGTGAAGACCTGCCAATAAGCAAGATCGGGTAACCATCAGTGAAAGAAGTGATTTCATTGTTCAGCGCATAGCGTTTATCTACCTCCCTGCTGGTTGTATCTGGCATGTATACCAGCCTGCATGGCCATCTCAGCGCCTTGCTGAACCATTCATTGATTGCGGCATCATACAATTGTCCTTCACAGGTATCATCCCATACCGTAACTGTTACCATTTCATTGACCGCCGGCAGGTGCGGTATACATAAAGGGGAAACTGTATTTTGTTTGTGATGAATATATAAGCCTTCGTTTTTTATAACGGGCTGCAATAAGGCCATTTCAGGAAATTCGCGTTGTGTAAAAAAGCGGTTGTTGGAATCTACCAGCATCAGGCGCCTGTCGTACTGCAAACCCCTGCTGGTTACAGCCGCAGTATCCACTGCAATACCGGCGAGGGATTTTATTGGATAGATATACAGTTCGCTTACAGTCAGCATTGCACTAAATTATGATATTTTGTTTTTTGCCTGCGGAAAATGGCTGACATTTCTGTATACTGCAACAAAGCTATTTACAAACGTTAACCGGATAAAAAATGAAGCTTGTTTAAATTATACTTACTATATTAGTGCTGCACTAAAATCTTGCCAATGGGTGCTTCTTCTTTAATTGTGCTGATATTTGCAGCTATTGCTTTTTCTGCCGGAGGTATGGCAGTTGCAAAAATATTTGTAAAGGGAAGCCATAACCCCCAGAAAGGACAAACCTATGAATCGGGTATCCCTTCGCAAG
>Ga0193753_10003152_pt1 | contig 12412 bp, 6 predicted proteins | sample H1c2metaG_FD_144925 | JGI IMG/M metagenome (GOLD analysis project Ga0193753, IMG submission 144925) | Soil microbial communities from a riparian zone of the East river system, Colorado, United States - H1c2 | ecosystem: Environmental > Terrestrial > Soil > Riparian zone | place: USA: East River... | reverse complement strand
CCTCCTCGACCGCGGCCTGTCCTCGGCGGAGTGGCTCGAGCTGGCCGACGAGCTGAGCGCGGCCGCGGCCCGACCGAGGACGATCACCGGGACCGGCTCGGTGAGCGAGTCGCGCGCCGACTCGCGCGACCAGCGACGCGCGGAGCAACGCGCTGGCTCGCGGCCGGGATCGTCGCCCGCCGGTCGCGCCGTCGGTCGCGCCGATGACGACGACCAGGCCACCGCGCCGCTCGCCGCGTTCTTCGCCGGCCCCGGCGCCGCCGCGCTCGCCGCGCTGGCCGCGCCGCGCGAGTCTCTCCCGCCCGGACCGGCCCTGCACGCGCGCCTGTCCGACGACCTCGCCCGCCTGCGCGCGGTGCTATGCGAGCTCGGCGCCATGCTCGACATCGGGCTGGTCGCCGACGTCGCCGGACAGCCGCTCGCGCTGTCGGGGCTGGGCCGGCGCCGCCCGGCCGCGATGTGGGGCCCGCCGCTCGCGCCGGGCGAGACCGCGCTGGTCACCGCCGGCGGCGCTCATCGCCTCACCCTGTCGCCCCTGGTCGCGCTCGCGCCGGCGGTGCCGGGCGCCGATCCGGTGGTCTTCGTGCTGGCCGGCGGGCCGCGCGGGCCGTGCCTGCGCGCGCTGCCCAGCGGCGCCGAGATCGCCGGCGGCGACGCGGCCCGCGAGGTGGCCGAGGCGCTCGACCTCACCGCCGCCGACGCCGACCGCGGCGCCACCGACGAGGACGCGCCGTATCGCGGCCTGGCCCCGTTCGGCGCCGGCGACGCGTCTCGCTTCGTCGGCCGCGCGCGCGAGGCGGAGTCGTTCATCAACCTGCTCCGCGCCCGCCGCGTGGTCGGGCTGGTCGGCGCGTCCGGCGCCGGCAAGAGCTCCTTTCTCCACGCCGGCGTGCTGGCCGCGCTTCCCGAGGGCTGGACCGGCGTCTCGCTCCGCCCCGGCGCCAGCCCGCTGCGATCGCTGGTCGCCGCGGTCGGCCTCACCGTGCCCGCGTCGGCCTCGGCCGCCGATCTCGCCGCGGCGCTGATCGCGCGAGCCCACCAGCGCGCCGGCGTCCTGGTCGTCGCGGTCGATCAGCTCGAGGAGATCTTCACGCTCGGCGCGCCGGCCGACGAGCGCGAGCGATTCGCCGAGGCGCTGGTCGCGGCGGCCGACGGCAGCGCCGGCGCGGTGCGCGTGCTGCTCTGCCTGCGCGACGACTTCCTGGCCCGCGCCGAGGCGCTCGGCCCGCTGCGCGGCCGCCTGGCCAGCGCGCTGACCGTCCTGGTCACGCCGCGCCCGGCCGAGCTGCGCCGCATCGTGCTCGAGCCGGCTCACCGGGCCGGCTACCGGTTCGAGGACGAGGCGGTGGTCGACGAGATGGTCGCCGCGATCGCCGATCGACCGGGCGGGCTGGCGCTGCTCTCCTTCGCCGCGCTGGCCTGGTGGGAGCGGCGCGACCGCGACCGCCACGAGCTGCCGACCGCGGCCTACCGCCGGCTCGGCGGGGTGGCCGGCGCGCTCGCGTCGCACGCCGAGGCGCTCTACGCCGGGATGCCGGCGCGGGCCCAGCGCGCCGCGCGCGAGGTGCTGCGCCACCTGGTCACCGCCGAGGGGACCCGCGCCGCGCTGCCGACCGCGGATCTCGTGGAGCTGGCCGGCCCGGGCGGCGACGAGGCGCTGGCCGCGCTGGTGGCCGGGCGCCTCCTGGTCGCCCGCGACGACGTCGACGGCGACGTGGTCGAGCTGACTCACGAGGCGCTCATCGACGCGTGGCCGCTCATCCGCCGCATCCGCGAGGAGGACGCCGCCGACGCCGGCCTGCGCGACGATCTGCGCGCGGCGGCGCGCGGCTGGAGCCAGCGCGGGCGGCGCGACGACGAGCTGTGGCGCGGCCGCGCGCTGGTCGAGCTGGATCGCCATCGCGCGCGCGCCGGCGTGCGCCTCACCCTGGTCGAGGAGACGTTCGCCGACGCCAGCCGCGCGCTCGGCCGGCGCACCCGCCGCCGCCGCCGCGCCCTCGTGATCGGCGCGATCGCGGCCGCCACCGCCGCCGCGATCGCGCTCGGGCTGGCCGAGCGCTCGGCCCGCCGCAGCGAGGCGCGCGCCCAGGTCCTGGCCGGCCAGGCCCGGCGCGGCGAGAGCGACGCCGAGCTGCGCCTGGCCGGGATGTGGGCGGCCGAGGGTCGGCGCGAGAGCGCGCACGGCAGCCCGCTGCGCGCCCTGGCCTACCTGGCCCCCGCCTACGGCCGCATCGATGGACCGGGCATTCGCTTCGCCCTGGCCCGCGCGATGACCTCGATCGACGATCAGCGCGCGATGCTGCGCGCCCATCACGCGCCGGTCGACCACATCGAGTGGTCGGCCGATGGCCGGCTGCTGGCCACCGGCGACGAGGAGGAGGAGGCGGCCCGGCTGTGGCGGTTCGACCGCGGCCAGGTCGAGCCGGTCGCCGATCTGGGCGAGAAGGCCGGGGTCTTCATCGGGTTCAGCGCCGACGGGAAGCGCTTCGCGATGGGCGACGAGAACGGCGTCGCGATCCGCGACCTCGCCAGCCGGGCCCAGCTGGCCCACATCGTCGACGAGCGCGGCGTCAAGGGAGAGCTGGGCGGCCACCTGACCGGCGACGGCCGCTCGCTGCTCCTCTACCGCGCCGACGGCCTCATCACCCGCTACGGCCTGGACGGCGCGGTCCTCGAGCGGGTCAAGACCGGCGTGAAGTTCGACTTCCTCGAGGCCAGCTGGACCGGCGATCGCGCGGTCTTCACCGGCGTGGGCGGCGGGCTGCACATGGTCGACCTCGCCCGCGGCGCGGTGCGCGAGCTCCTGCCGGCGTCGATGCCGCTCGGCGTGGTCGACATCGACGCGCGCGGCAGCGTCATGATCGCGGTCGGCACCGACGGCAACACCTACGTGTTCGACGGCGCCACCGGCGCGCGGCGCCACGTGCTGGCCAGCCATCCCGGCCGCCACGGCGCGGCGGTCAGCCGCGACGGGCGCTGGATCGCCACCGGCGGGGCCGAGCGGGCCGCCAAGCTGTTCGACGCGACCAGCGGGCGCCTGGTCGCCACCCTGTCCGAGCACCGCGGCCCGATCTCGGTCCTCGCGTTCGACCCGACCAGCCAGCTGCTCGCCACCGCCGCCGGCGACGGCGCGGTGCGCATCTACAACACCCGCGGCGCGATGCTGGCCGCGTACGAGGGACACGCCGCCGACGTGGTCTCGCTGGCCTGGAGCCCCGACGGCAAGTGGCTGGCGTCGGGCGGCGCCGACGGCGTGGTCGTGCTGTGGCCGGGCCGGGCGCCGCAGACGCGCGAGCTGGCCGGCGGCGCCGGCGAGCTGATGGACCTCGACGTGTGCGGCCACCTGCTCGCCATGGCGCACGAGCGCGAGCTGGCCCTCTACGACCTGGTCGCCGGCAAGCTCACCCGGCGCATCGCGATCGACGAGGCGGTCGACGGCGTGATCTGCTCGGTGCGGGCCGGCCGGATCGCGGTCGGCACCGCCAGCGGGATGCGGCTGTTCAGCCTGGACGGGACCGAGGTCGCCCACGTGAAGGGCAAGGCGGCGGTCGACCGGCTGGCGTTCTCGCGCGACGGGCGCCGCATGGCCACGCTCGGCTACGACGGCATCGTGCGGCTGTGGGACCCGGCCAGCGGCGAGGCCATCCGGGCCATCACCGGCGATCCCGGCGCGGCCGCCCACCCGAGCGCGCTCGACTTCAGCGGCGACGGCGCGGTGCTCTACATCGGCGACTCGACCGGGCAGGTGTCGACCTGGGACACCGGCGGCGCCGGCGAGCGGCGCCGCGCCCGCCTTCACCAGACCGAGATCCTCTCGCTGCGCCTCTCCCCCGACGGGACCCGGCTGGCCACCGGCGCGGCCGATCGCTCTCTGTCGATCTCGCGCGCGAGCGACCTCACCCCGGTGCGGACCATCGACGAGCACGCCTCGTACATCACGTCGATCGACTGGAGCGGCGACGGCGCGCTGCTGCTGACCGGATCGCAGGACTCGACCGCCTTCGTGTGGGAGGTGGACACCGGCGCGCTGGTCGGCGAGATCCGACCCGGCCAGGGCGCGGTCGCCTCCGCCCTGTTCGACGGCGACCGGATCATCGCGGGCAGCTGGGGCGGCCGGGTGATGAGCTTTCCGGCCGCGCTGGAGCGGCGCTCGCCGGCGGCGATCCGCCAGCTCCTCGAGTGTCGCCTGCCTTACCGGCTGGCCAAGAATGGGCGGCTCGAGCGAGCCACCCCCGGCGAAGGCTGCGCCCAGAATGGCGCGCCGATGGCCAGGCCGGCCGGACTGAACGCGCCGTCCGCGGTACAACCCAGGTAGACGAATGCTCGGACGACGCCCGGACGACGCCACGCTCGCGACCGAGGATCTCGTCTCGCCCGGCCGCGGCCAGCGCGTCCTCCTGGTGATCGGCCGGAGCGCGGTGCGCGCCCACGCCCTGCCCGAGCGCGGCGAGCTGGTCCTCGGCCGCTCGCGCGGGGCCGACGTGGTCATCGACGATCGCTCGGTCTCGCGCCGCCACGCCCGGCTGGTGCTCGACGGCCGCCGCCTGGCGATCGCCGACCTCGGCAGCGTCAACGGTACCCGGATCGATCACCGCCCGATCAGCGGTGACGTGGTCGCGCTCCAGCCGGGCGAGCCGTTTCACCTGGGCGCGGTCACCCTGGTCATCGACGGGGCGATCGACGCGACCGGGCGCTCTACCGCGATCTCGTCGGGCGATCAACCGGACGAGGGACCGCCGGCCGACGTCATGGGCGAGCTCGACGCGATGGCCGGTCGCCTCGCCGCCGGCGGCGTCAGCGTCCTCATCCAGGGCGAGACCGGGGTCGGCAAGGAGCGCATGGCCGAGCGCATCCACGCGCTGTCGCCGCGCGCGCCCGGCCCGTTCGTCCGGCTCAACTGCGCCGCCATCGCCGAGAGCCTGCTCGAGAGCGAGCTGTTCGGCCACGAGCGCGGCGCCTTCACCGGCGCCCACGCCGCCAAGCTGGGCCTCATCGAGCTGGCCCGCGGCGGCACGCTCTTCTTCGACGAGGTCGGCGAGCTCCCGCTCCGCCTGCAGGTCAAGCTCCTGCGCGCGGTCGAGGAGCGGGCGGTGCGCCGGGTCGGCGGCGTCGATCCGCGCCCGGTCGACGTCCGCTACGTGTCGGCCACCAACCGCGATCTCGAGCAGGAGGTCGAGGCGGGCCGCTTCCGCCGCGACCTCTACTTCCGCCTGGCCGGAGCCACCCTCTACATCCCGTCGCTGCGCGAGCGGCTCGACGAGATCCTCCCCCTGGCCGAGCGCTTCGTCGCCGACGCGGCAGCGGGTCTCGGCCGCCCGGCCGTCCGCCTGTCGCAGGACGCGCACGCCTGGCTGGTCCAGCACGAGTGGCCGGGCAACGTCCGCGAGCTGAGGAGCGCGTGCGAGCGGGCCGTGCTCCTGTGCGAGGACGGCGTGCTGCGCGGCGGTCACTTCCAGGGGCCGACCCGGGTGCGGCCGGCCAGCCGATCCGCGCCACCACCGGTTCCCGCGGACGACACCGGCGCCGACAACGACAACGACAGCGAAGGCGAAGGCGACGACAGGGCCAGCGCGACCGCGCCGGGGTTCGCCGACCGGGCCAGCATGCCCGAGGCCGCGCGCCGCGAGGTCGAGGTCATCGAGCGACGGCGCATCCTGGCCGCGCTCGAGCAGGCCGGCGGCAACCAGACCCGCGCGGCCGCCCTGCTCGGCATCTCGCGCCGGACCCTGGTCAACCGTCTCGGCGCCTACGACCTGCCCCGCCCGCGAAAACCGCGGCTCTGAGCCGATCGCGACGGTGGCCGCGCGATCGCCGCCGGTCGACTTCACCGGGGCGATCGTGCGGCCACGATCGATTCAGGTCCGCCTTACAGCGAGCGGACGTAGCGGAGCAGCAGATCCTGGTTGGACGGGCTGATGCCGAACACGAAGTTGTCGCGCGCGGTCCGGGCGGTGCCGTCGTGGGCCAGGATGGCGTTGCGGATCATGGTCAGGACATTGTTGCCCGAGTTGGCGAGCGTGACCCGGCCGTCGTGGAGCATCAGTCTCTGGAGGCGGGCGCCCCAGAGCGGCGCCGTCCGCATGAGACGGGTCCTGAACTGCGAGTCATTCGTGTTGCCGATGCGGTCGCCGAGCGAGCCCATGTCGTGCAGCATGAAGTCGCCGAACGGCTGGAACTGGAACCGCGACGGGACGCCGTTGAACGGGTTGAACGGGGTGATGAAGGTGCCGGTCACGTGGCAGCCCGCGCAGCCGACCGCCTGGAAGACCTGCGAGCCCGCGTTGATGACGCTGCCCGAGTCCTGGCTGAAGTTGCGCGGCGGAGGCGCCAGGTGCTCCATGAAGGTCCGGAACAGCACGAGGTCGTCCTGGATCTCGTTGAGACCGCCGGCGCAGCTTCCGACCGCGTCGTCGGTGAACGTCGGCACCCCGTTGCCAGCGGGCTGGGGCGGCGCCAGATCGCCGCCGTTGCAGCCGGCCGCGGGCGCGACGTTGTTGGGGAAGTTCTCGTTGGCGAACGCCAGGATCGACTGGCCCTGGACGCAGCTCTGGGTGGTGATGCCCATCTCGTTCAGGTACGCGTCGCCCGAGAACACCAGGAGGCTGGGCACGAGGCCCTTCCAGCCGAAGCGGCCGACCCGCTGCGAGCCGATGCGCTGGTTGGGGTCGCGGACGTCGGGCAGCACGATGGCGACGGACTGCGCGATGCCGCGGACCGAGGCCGGCTGGGTCGCCTGCACCTGCGGGAAGACCGCGTCGGGCATGGAGTCCATGAGCCCGAGGCCGAACAGCGCGGTGGTGCGCCGCCCGACGTTCTTCACCGTCGCGGTGGCCGGCTCGACCTCGAGCGGGATGGTGCAGGTGGTCGTGCCGTTGACGAAGGTGCCGTTCGTCATCAGCTGGCGCAGAGTCCCGCCGTGGTTCTCCGGCGCCACGTCGAAGCCGAAGAAGGTGCCGTTGCTCTGGAAGCGGCCGAACCGCCGCTCGATCTGGTCACCCGACCCGCCCACGACCGTCGTCGTGTGGCAGGTTCCACAGCCGCGCTCGTTGAAGATGGGACCGAGCCCCTCGTCGATCTCCTCCTCGGCGATGAACGCGTCGCGGGCCTCGGCGAAGGCCGCCGCGTTGGTGCCCGGAAGCGGATCGCCGATGGCCGTGATGCTGGCCGACGGCTCCTTCAGCTCCGCCATGGTGATCTGCGACGCGGTGCTGGGCTGGTACATCACCTGCCCGGCCGCCGCCTCGACGGCGTCATCGAACGCCACTGGATCCGCAATGAGCTCTGCCTGGGCGCTATCTATCTCGATGTCGCCGTCCATGGCGCATCCAGAAATGGCGAGTGCCAAAACGGTCACAAGTGACCCGTTCGACCAGAATGTCCCCGTTCCTCGCATGGGAGTTCCTCCGCGTGGTGGTTGCCCATCTGCGGCCTTGGCCGCAGATCTCTTGCCCCTACCCGTGTCGCCGCAGCGCGCTTGCGGAGGCCCGAGTTCTGGTCGCGGAAATTGGCAGGAACGAAATGAACGAACAACAGAGTTGTTGTTTGTAAGGGAAAACTCAATGCTGAGGGTTCAATCGGATAATATTTGTTTAGTATCGAAAATCGTTCACATCCGCGCGAATCCGCCTCGCGCGGTCCAATGTGTGGCTTTGTCTGGTCTTCTCGCTACAAAGATTCGCTGCATCGCGTCGCGGGATCTGCCACCGAAGTCAAGCTGGACGGCAACGATCCAGCGTTGTCGCATCGACCCATATTGAGTCGACTGGCAGTTAAGCGCGCATTCGGTGCGCCGACGGACGGCCGGATACATCGGCGCCACCGCTGCGCGACCATCGGCCGGAGCTTCGGCCGACCGACTCAGCGCGGCGGCGTGGTGGCCGGCGACGCCGGCGGCGCAGCCAGAGTCGCAGCAGCAGCCGCCGCCGGGCAAGGCGACGCGGCGCGCGACTGCTCGTCGATGAGGATCAGCCGCGGCGGCTCGCCTTCCGACGCGAGCGGCACCGCGCACCGGCGGATCACGATCTCTGCACGCGCGCGCTGGCACTCGCGGTCGCAGATCACCACGCGCCAGCCATACCCGAGCAGCCCGCCGGCGAGGAGCGCGATCACCACCGACAGCACCACGGGGACCCGCCCGCCCAGCGCCGTCCGCGCCTCGCGCCGAAGCTCGGGCGCCTCGCCCTTCACCGCATCGTCAGCTGGCTCCATGCCCTCGCCGTGGGAACCGGCCCGAACGCCGACCTATTCCCGACCGTCAGAGCTGCAGCTTGGTCACGTCGACCCCGGCGGGTACGGTGAAGCCGTTGGCCATGATGTGCTCGACGAACGGGTTCGGCAGGCGGACGTTGTAGGTCCGGACGTAGTGGGCCGCGTCTCCCGGCCACACGAACTCGCCGTCGGTCAGGTAGTGCGGCGGGCCGATGAGCTTCTCCCGGTCGAGCACGTCGGTGGTCGGCGCCGGCGTGGCGATGAACAGATGACCGGCCTCGAGGTAGGCCGCGATCGCGTCCTGGTGCGGCCCGGGGGCGTCGCTTCGCGAGGCCACCAGGCTCGGATCAGACGGCTCGCCGTGCGGCATCTCGCGAAAGAACCCAGCGCGGATGAGCTTGCTCATGCGACCTCCAGGGCGTGCGCCGGGTGATCGGCGCGATCAGAACCAGCGCTTCGCCCCGCGCTGGGAGAAGACGGTGCGGCCGGGTCCATCCGGCAACTCGTCGCGGTCCTCGAACGCCGGCCGCGGCTTCCATTGCGCGACCAGGGAGTCGTCGAGATGGAGCAGGGCGAACCGTTCGGCCAGGAGCGCGGTGTCGTCGCCGATCTGGACCATCCAGTACTTCTCCAGGATCTCCTCCAGGACCGGCCGGTGGATCTCCAGCAGGGCGACCTCGGCCCGCGCCCTGGCCGCGCCGTCGCGAAGCGCGATCGCCAGCGGCAGCGCGGGATCCTGCGCCAGCGGAACCTCCTGCCCGACGGGCGGCAACAGGCCGAGGAACTCCGAGTGGAGGCAGTACAGCTGCGCACAGACGTGATCGCTCAGCACATCGATCCGATGCTCGGCCACGCCGATCGGGCCGAACGTCCCGCGAGCCTGATCGTACCCGAGCGCCGCGAACAGCTCGCCGTCCGAGGCCGGTCGCACCTTCAGAGGGACGAAGAAACAGGCTCCGATGAATCGTCCGCCCACCGCCTACTCCATCCTCGCCAGACCCCTACGCGATCCCGGCCAGCTGGTCGACCAGCTTGTCGACCAGCTGCTTGCTGAACGCCAGCGCGAATCGCTCGCCGTGTGGCGCATCGGCGGGCCTCAGGTTGAAGAGGTTGATGTAGGGCGCCTGCTCGTGTCCCGACTCGAACACCCGCAGGCTGTCCTTGCCGATCGTCGTCTCGGTTCGAGGAAACCCGTAGTTCGAGATGGCAGCCCGGAGGGTATCGACGACCCAGCTCAGGCTATCGCGCTCGAACCAGAGGTGGTCGCTCAGGTCGGTGCCGTCTTCCTTCACCTTGACCTGGCGGATGCCGATGAACCCCGGCTCGGACGTGTCGATCGTGTAGGTCTCGATCTGATTCTTCACGGGATGCCTCGCACCGTCGCCTCGTGTCAGCGCGCGATCCGGTGAAGGCTAACACCGGCGGCCAGAGACGGCCTTCTCAATCCACCACGCTCGGGTCGGTGGTGGCCGGCGCGGCTGGAGCCGAGCCGGGCGGTGCGGTGCCGGGCGGGGGGAACAGGGCGTCGAAGTGGTCCTGCGTCATCACACCGAGGCTGATCCGGCGGTGGTTGTCGGGCGTCAGCTTCAGCCCTGTACCGTTCGGCTGCATCATGATCTCGCGGCCGCCCAGCCTGCCGTCCTCGCCCATGGTGGCGCCCATGCCGGTGTACAGCGGGTTGGCCCCGTAGAGCTCATCGATGAGGGCGCGCAGCTGCCTGGCGTGTTCCGCCTTGGCGGCATCCGGCGTGTCGGGGGTCCCCTTGACCGGGGTCGCCATCGCCAGATCGAAGATGGCAGCCAGCTCGTCCGGCTTCATGCCCAGCCTCTCCGCCCGGATCCCGAACTCCTCGTCGGCCAGCGCCATCGCCTTGAGCTCGGGCCACTCCATGCGGCCCATCTCGATCTTCGCCGGCGGCGCGCCGCCACCGCTTACCACCAGGACCTCGGTGTCGAGGCAGACGAGGACGATCTCCTGGCCGACGTTGGGCAGGATCCACTCTCGGGTCCAGCCGACCTTGTACATCGCCTCGGCCGGCGTCACGCCGCGGAGATCGGCCGGCTCGGCCGCGAAGCTGAACGGGCGGTTCGGGTTGGCGAAGGTGCCGCGGTCGAAGTTCTTGCCGGGGCCGACGCGCGCGATGAAGCGCGGCATCTCGCCGTTCTGGATCGCGATCAGCATCTCGCGCTCGGTTCGCGCGGTGCCGGTGGCGATGAGCGCGGCTTGCTCGTCGAGGGACATCGCCCGCTCGGCCTGGCTCTGCTCGCGCGCCGTGGTGAGCTCGGCGTCGGTCGCCGCGGTGCCGAGGAAGTCCTCGCGGGTGACCTTGCCGCCGGTGATGCCGTCCGTCTCGGGCTTGGGCGTGAGCGCTGGATCCGCCACCGGCGTGTCGACCTTGGGTCCCGTGCTCACCGTCGAGCCGTCGCCGACCACCGGGCCGTCGCCGACCTTGGGCCCCGTGCCCACCGTCGGGCCATCGCCGACCGTCGGGCCATCGCCCACGGTCGGGCCATCGCCGACCTTGGGCCCCGTGCCCACCGTCGGGCCGTCGCCGATCTCGGGCGTCCTGCCGCCGCCTCCGCCGCCGTCGGTGGTCGGGGTCGTATCGATGCCGGCCGCGACCGGACCGGTCGGCGGGCCGCCGCCGTCGCCGGAGCCGGGCACCGACGGTCCCTTGCGCTCACCGCGCACGGTCACGCCCATGGCGGTCAGCGCGTCGGCCACCTCGGGACTGACGCCGCGCGGGAAGTCGATCACGACCTCCGGGACCTCGCCGTCCACCGCGTTCTTCTTGGCCGCCTCGACCATGAGCTCGGCCTGCTCCTTGACGCCGCGCCCACCGCCGGTGCCGGCGTTGCTCCAGTCGCTGCTGGCCAGCCCGAACGGACCCTTGTTCTTGACCTCGATCCAGCGCTTGCCGCCGTTCGAGACGATGTCGATGTCGAGCTGGTGAACCCCGCCGTCCGCGTCGGTGTGGGTGACCTTGCGGCCCATGTCCACCACGTCGCTCTCGCCGAGCGCGACTCGCAGCTCTGCGTCGATCGCGCGGATGTTGTTGCGCGCGCCCTGCACCGACGCCTCGGTCGACTCGGCGTTGCCCTCCGACATCTTCTTGACCGGACCGGACATCTCGGCGTCGAGCGACCTGGCCAGTCCATCCACCACCTGGTCGGGCAGCTTCCCGCGCGCGTCGTCGATCGCCTTCTGGACCGTGGTGCCCTCGTCGCGCACGCCGGACAGCTGATCGACCGCCTCGCCGTGCGGGTCCTTGGGCGCGGCGTTGGCCCGCTGGTACGCGTTGGCCAGGGTCTCGTCGAGGGACAGCTTGCCCTTCTGCATGCCCTCGATCGCGCGCTGGAAGCCGTCGGGCTTGCCCTGGGCCTTGGCCTTGGCCCACATCGCGTCGAACTGGCGGGCGGCGTCGCCGGTCAGGCCCTCGCGGATCTTCGCCATGTCCGGCGCGAGGTCGGCCGGCGGCGGGCCCGGCTCCTTGGACGGATCGATGGTGGTGCCGTCGTCGTCCTTGCCGGCCGCGCGCGGAGCGTTCGGGTCGTCGACCCTGGCGGGCGTGGTCCCGCCGCCGCCGTCGGTGTCTGGCGGCTTCGTGCCTCCCACGTCCGGCGTGGTGCCGTCCACGTCAGGCGTCGTGCCGGCCCCGTCGTCGGCCTTGGGCTTGGTTCCCGGCACCTCGGGCCGCGCGCCCGGCTCGAAGGTGTTCCAGCCGCCGGTCTCGTTGGCCGGGTTCTTTCCGACGGTGAGCTTGCCGTCCGGGTGGACCCAGACCGTGTCGGTCGGCGCGGTCACCTTCACGCCTAGCTTGTTGGACAGGTGCTGGGCGATCGCGGTCGGCGAGTCGCCGGTGCCGCACGAGATGAGCCGGATGTCCTGACCGGCGCCGCCGCTCTTCTTGATGTAGGCGGCCAGCGCGCGGTGGTCGAGCTTGACGTAGGAGCCGTCCTTGAGGACGTAGAAGCCGTCCGAGCTGCCGTGGACGACGACGTCGATCTGGCCCGGCACTGGCTTGAGCCACTTGACCGCGTCGCCCAGCTTGTCGCCCTTGCCGGTCAGCGAGATGGCGTCGCTCTGGAAGCCGCCCGGGCCGACCGGCTTGCTCGGGTCGGAGTCGGCGGCCGAGATCGGATCCTGGGTCTTGCCGCCCTCGACGTCGCCGGTGCGATCGCCGGACGCGCCGTCGCCCTCGGTC
>Ga0193753_10003151_pt1 | contig 12416 bp, 11 predicted proteins | sample H1c2metaG_FD_144925 | JGI IMG/M metagenome (GOLD analysis project Ga0193753, IMG submission 144925) | Soil microbial communities from a riparian zone of the East river system, Colorado, United States - H1c2 | ecosystem: Environmental > Terrestrial > Soil > Riparian zone | place: USA: East... | reverse complement strand
ACAGACCGCGGTCTAGCTTGCTATACTTAGGGAATGACAGACGCGAGCATTCGGGACAGATATAAACAGCACCTAGAAGACTACCTAAGCGAATTTGTGTATGGCGGCATAGACGGCGCCGTAACCACCTTTGCCGTGGTGGCCGGCGCCACCGGTGCGCGGTTTGATACCAAGGTGATCCTGGTGCTGGGCTTTGCCAACCTTATTGCCGACGGTTTCTCCATGAGCGTGGGCGCCTACCTGTCCACCAAGTCTTCCCAGGAGCTGCTGATTAAAAACGGCAAACCGATTAACGACGAGCCATCACCGGTCATCAATGGCTTGGCTACCTATCTGGCGTTTATTCTGGTGGGACTGGTGCCGTTGCTGGCGTATACGGCAGACCTTATCTTTGATTTTGGTCTCACGCACCTCTTTGCCATCACCAGTGTCCTGACCGCGCTGGCGTTTGTGGGCATCGGCCTGCTCAAGAGTCGAGTGGCCAAAACGCCCATGGTGCGTGCCGTGCTGGAAACGCTCATTTTGGGCCTCATCGCCGCTTTGTTTGCCTATGTGCTAGGTGACCTTTTAGAGCAACTCATTACATAACAGAGGTAATTCTGGTATAATTGGGGCTGCCCATGCGGGATTCGTATAGCGGTTAATATAAAAGTTTTCCAAACTTTGGACACCGGTTCGACTCCGGTATCCCGCACCAAAACATGGCGCTTTGCCCTGGTAGCTCAGTTGGATAGAGCAGAGGACTTCTAAGCCTAAGGTCGCAGGTTCGAATCCTGCCCGGGGCGCCAAGCATTTTTATGAGTGAAAAAGGTCCATCCCCATCAAATCCAAACAGACGCACCGGCTTTTGGCGCGAGCTGGCGCTGGGCAGCCTGGCGCTGCTGGGTTTGGACGTATTGATCGACATCCACTAGCATGAAAGAAATCTATCTGGTCACCGGCAATCCTGGCAAGCTGCGCGAACTGCAGGCGATTTTTCCGTCTAGCCTCAGGCTGATTGCCAAAGAGCTGGACCTCGACGAAATCCAGAGCATGGACAGCGAAGAAATCGTGCGCGACAAGTTGGAACGGGCGTATGCCCTAGTGAAAAAGCATTGTAGAAGACGTGGCCGCCGGCCTGGCCTGCCTGAACGGTTTGCCCGGCCCATTCGTGAAGTACTTTGAAAGGCATTTAGGCAAAGGTGCGCTGTACAAACTGGCCCAGCACGCCGATGACAAATCAGTCAGCATCAGCTGCACCATGGGTTACTTTGACGGCTCACACATGGATATCGTCAGGGGTGAAGTGCATGGCACCGTGGTGCCGCCACGGGGCGAAAACGGCTTTGGTTTTGATTTTGTGTTTGTGCCGGATGGCGAAACCCGCACCTCCGCCGAAATGTCCCTGGCCGAAAAAAGCCAGATCAGCCACCGTGCCCTGGCCGCCAGAGAGCTGATCGCCCTCCTGCGTACAAGCCCCAAGTTGTAGAATCAGACGCTTTCCGGTATAATCACCCCTGTTTCCAGCCAAAAAGGCAGGAAACGATATGGCGGATGTAGCTCAGCTGGTTAGAGCGCCTGCTTGTGGCGCAGGAGGCCGTGGGTTCGACCCCCATCATTCGCCCCAAAAGCTACTTTGAAAGAAGGCCATCGAGCCTTCTTTTGCTATAGTGAAGCCACATGAAAATTATTCACCGCGATATTGTTGCCGCGCTGATTTTCTCTAAAGACAACAAATTATTGATAGGCATGAAAGATTCAGCCGGCGGCGGTGTGTATGCCGACTGCTGGCATATACCTGGCGGTGGGGTTGGCGAAGATGAGGATCAGATCGCCGCATTGCGCAGAGAAATACTAGAAGAAGTAGGCATCGACACAACGTCAGCTCAGCTCAGTTTAGTAGACGATACAGGCACGGGCGAAGCCGAAAAGACACTGAAAACAGGCGAGATAGTTTTGTGCAAAATGAAGTTCAACGTCCATCGTGTAGATATCGACAAGGACGCCTCGAACATACAAACAAGCCTCAATGATGACCTGGTAAAACTCGTCTGGGTAGACATAAAAGACCTTGGCGACTATAAACTCACCCCACCTTCGGTTACGCTTTTTACTCGTCTCGGTTACTTGCGCTAGGGTAACGTGGTTGTCAAAGTGCTTGACATATTGTCTTATATTTGTTATTATAGGATCCAACTAAGGTATTCTCTTTAGATAAACATTGCTCTCCCCTCTGGGAAGCCAAGAAATTTCTTTTATAAAACGGTCGCCCAAACTATTCCAATCTCTTTTTTATAATCTGCTGATTCTAACGAACGGCAAAAACATAACAACCTAAATCAAGGAAAAATATGAACCAACATAACAAATCGGAGCTACCGCGTAGCTCTGCCAAAACTCGCGGTGCTGCTATTCGTGCGCAAAGGCGCAATCAAGATGATGCGCACCGCGTCATCAGCCAGTATGCCGACGCCAGCCAAACATCGCCCAAGCGTGCGAATACCGTGCCAGATGCTTTTGACAAGCTGAAGATAACCTTTCTAGGCGGACTGGAAGATGTCGGCGAAAAGAACATGGCCGTGATTGAATACCAGAACGAAGCAATTGTTTTGGACTGCGGCAGCAACCTGAGTGTTGATCTGCCAGGCATCAATTACACCATAAACGACACGGCCTACCTGGAATCGATCAAGCACAAAATAAAGGCGTATATCATTACGCATGGGCATCTGGACCACATCGGCGGGCTGAGGCATGTTGTGCCGAAGTTTCCGGCACCCATCTATGGTTCGCGCTATACGATTGGCATCGTTGAAAAGTCATTTGACGATGAGACTTCAGAAAAGGGCACGGACTTTAAGCCGCAACTGGTAACTGTCAACATCGACAATCACGAACGGCTCAAAATGGGCAGCTTCTTTGTGGAGTTTATCCGTGTGACGCATGCCATCCCTGATTCGACCGCCGTGTGCATAGATACACCGGTGGGACGCATCGTCGCCACTGGAGACTTCCGGCTGGACCCCGAACCACTGGACAATCTGCCGACTGACAAAGCCCGGCTCAAAGAGCTCGGTGACCAAGGCGTGCTGTTGCTGTTGAGCGAAAGCAGTTATGTGGACGTCGAAGGCCGCACACCCACAGAACACACGCTGCAAGACAGCTTCACGGACGTGATCACAAGCGCTCGGGGGCGCATCTTTGTGGCCGTTTTTTCCAGCAATATCAACCGGACGCAGATGATCATCAACGCCGCCGTAGCTGCGGGGCGCAAAGTTGCTCTGGACGGTCGCAGTATGCTGGCTTATGCAGAGATTGCGGTCCGACAAGGTATCCTCAAGGTGCCAAAGGGCACGATTGTATCCATGCAGCAGGCTGCTAACATTCCCGCCGACCAGCTGTTGGTCATGTGCACGGGCGGGCAGGGCGAGCCGAATGCCGCACTGCAACGCATGAGCGAAGGCGAACACAAACACGTCAATCTGAACCCGGGTGACACGGTCATCATTAGCTCTTCACCTATCCCCGGCAACGAAATATCTTACGACCAAATCAGCAACCGGCTCAGCAGGAAAGGCGTGCATCTGTTCCGTCACCGCACGCACGAGCTGGATGGCTGCGGTCCGTTACACGTCTCCGGACATGCTAAGCGCGAGGAGCTTCGAGAAATGCTGCAGATGATCAGGCCGAAGTTTTTGATTCCGGTTCACGCCGGGACGATCAGGCGTACCTATCATGCGGAGCTTGGCGTTCAAGAAGGCATCCCACGCAAAAACATTTTGTTAGCCGAAAATGGCGACAGTTTTTTCTTTACACCGAGCAGCGTTGAGCCCGGCGGGCAAGTCCCGCACGGCAGTTTACTTGTCGACCAAACCGGATCCATTGTCAGTGGCATCGTGGTAAAAGATCGTTTGATGCTGGGCGAAGAAGGTATCATGGCTGTAGTTCTGACCATCGACAGAAAATCCGGCCAGCTGCTGACCAGCCCAGACATTATCAGTCGTGGTTTTATAGCTATGCGTGACAATGAAGAGCTTATGGGCGTATTCCGGGCCGAAATACGGCGCGTGGTTCAACAACGCTTCAAGCGCATAGACCTTGACCGCTTCAAAGCTGAGACCAGAGATCATATCACGCACTTCTTGTTTGATCAAACCGGACGCAGTCCGATGGTCATACCTGTTGTCAACGTTATTGGCGGCTTGGTTGCGGCAAAGACGATGCATGCTAACAAAGCTGGCAATGCCGAGCAGCAAGTAAAGCAGGACCAGCAACGCTTTCAGGAGATGCGCGCCCGTTTACTTGGCCAAGATCAACGCGACTAAGTTTAGACATACCCTATGCCTGCAATATTCTCCAGGCGCTGTATACTTTACGGAATATGGTTCAGTCGTTTCGGTCCCGGCTTCAGAGGGCACCCAAGGCCGTGCGGGTGCTGCTTGTGCAGCAGTTTTTTGAAGGCTTTGTGCCTATAACCGCCCTGCATGCCATCATGTTTGAGCGTGTGGGCGGGCTGGAGTTTCAGCAAATTGGCCTGCTCTTTTCTCTGTGGGGATTGGCGTTTCTGGTGGGAGAATTGCCCAGCGGCGTGCTGGCGGACTACTGGTCTCGGAAAAAGGTGATTATGCTGGGCGGGCTGTTGCGCGCCGCCGGTTTGACCATCTGGATGGTGTGGCCCGGGTTTATGGGGTATGCGGTGGGGTTTGTATTGTGGGGCGGTATGATTGCCTGCACGTCCGGTGCGGTCAGCGCATATCTGCACAACGAACTGCGGGTAGTGCACCAGGGCAAGCAGTACTCCAAGTATTTTGGGTGGATAGCGTCGGCTTACTGGCTGGGTATGTTGCTGGGGTTTGTGGCGGCCGCTATCTTTACGTTGGAACACACCAATCTACTCATTGGCCTGGGCGTGGCTTCATCAGTATTGTTTACTGGCGTCCTGGCACTTGTGCCAGAGCAGCCCTACAAAAAGCAAGACACCTACCTCAAGACTCTGGCGGCCGGCTTCAGAGAAATCAAGGCTTCCAAAAAACTCCGCTACGTGTGTTACGGGCTGTTTACGGTATATATGATTATCGGTGTGCTGGAGGAGCTGTTGCCCCGCGTGTACGCCGGTTTTGGGCTGACCGAGCGGGCGATTTCGTTGGTGTTGGCGGTATCTTTGCTGCTGACGGTTTTTCTTTTGACGCGGCTGGAGTCGTTTGTGCGCTTTTCGCTGGCCAAGCAGATGCTTTGTTTGGCGCTTGGCATGGTGTTCTTGCTGGGCGGATTGTATGCGGGCGGCAACGCAGGGAGTTTGCTTATCCTGATTTTTAGCCTGGTATTTCTGCTGTTTAGGCCGATCTTTCAGCATCACGTACAAGCAGAGGCAAAAGGTGAAGAGCGGGCTACCATTGGCTCCATCCCGGGGTTGGGCGGAGGATTGCTGGGCGCGGCTGCCTATGTGGTGTTGGGCAAGGGCGCAGAGTTGAGTAGTGAGAAAGTTTCCATGGCGATCTACGGGATGTTTTGGTTTCTGGTGTTGCTCCTGCTCGCTTTTATGGGTCGCGGATATGTGAGTGTGGCCGAAGAAGCGGTGGGGATGCCGGATCCTGGGCAGCCAAAGATATAGTTTGACAGTATTGATTTTCCAAACGCTCATGCTTATAGCGGGAGTGCAGGGTATAATGTAAGGGTATGAAGAAAAAAATTACACCCATTACGTTGCTTTCACTTACGCTAGGGCTAGCTTTTGACTTGTTGTTTTATGGCAAGGTGCCGGGCGTTTCGGTTTTTCTGTACAGTTTGCTGATCCTTGGGTTCACCTTTTATTTGGGTGAGCGGTTTAGCGCAAAGATTAGTACGTCCGTATACGGTCTGGCCGCAGTAATAGTATTCTTTGCCGGCATGGTGTTTGTCAGGGCAAATGCGTTTCTGGCTGTCATGAATATGTTCTTGGTGATTTTCCTGTTGCTGAGCGTGGTGCGGCTGGCCATGCAGCCCAATCTGAGCCTGAGGCAGTACAGAGTTTCGCAGTATTTTCACCAGATAGGCGGCTTGCCGATGCGCTTCATCCAGGAGTTTTTTGAAGCCATGCACAGGACAACGCGGGGGCGCAGTGGTAGGCTGCAAAAATCCTCGTATGCCCCGGTTGTGCGCGGGCTTTTGATCAGTATTCCCTTGCTGGTAGTATTTTCGTGGCTGTTGGCTTCGGCTGACTTGGTCTTCAAGAAGTTTGTTGAATCGCTGGTGGATTTTGATGTTCCGTCCGAGCTGTTGGTTCGGACCGGGCTGGCTTTGTTTGTGGCGAGCCTGTTCATTGGCGCGTTTGCCTTGATCTTTATTCGGACGGGTGCGGCCGAGGCCGATCCGGAGCCAGATGCCAAAAAATATGGCACTACGGAAGCGATGGTGGTACTTGGGTCTGTCGGCTTGCTGTTTTTGATCTTTGTCCTCATCCAGTTCGCCTATTTCTTTGGAAATTCGGATCACATTATTTCTGCCGGCTATACGTATGCGCAGTATGCCCGCAAGGGTTTCTTTGAGTTGATTGCGGTGGCCACGATTTCACTCTTGCTTATCTGGAGAATAAAACTGTACACCAAGTTTCACACCGCCCAGCAGACCGCGGCTTTCAAGTGGATGAGCGGCGGCCTGATAGCAGAGGTGCTGATAATTATGCTGTCCGCCCACATGCGGCTGAATATGTACGAGGAAGCGTACGGCTTTACTACGCTCCGGCTGCTGAGCCACTTGTTTATCGGCTGGCTGGCCGTGGCTTTCGTGCTGCTGTTGGTGTATATCGTCAGGGAAGAGCGCGAGAATCAGTTTGCGTTTCAGGCGTTTGTGAGCGTGTTGGCCTTTTTTGCGCTGGTGAACCTCATCAATCCCGATGCCTTTATCGCCCGCCAAAACATCAGCCGGTTTAACGACACGGGCAAGTTGGATCTGTACTATCTCGGTAATTTATCGGAAGATGCTACTCCTGTCATTGCCGACTTGCTGGATCATTCGGACCAGGATCTCCAAAAAAGCGCCGCCAACGTGCTGTACCATCAGGAAGGTCCGGCCAGGCAGCGAGTACTTCACTGGCAGTCCACCAATCTGGCCAGGCACCGGGCAATCCAAATCTATGATGACAAGGCGGCGCAGATCGAGGCCGGCAAAGATCATTCCGACTACGAGAAATTTGATGCCAACTAACCGCGAGCAACACGCATGAGCGCAGGGAAAGAGTGTATTTTCTGCTTTGACACCTTGGACGGTAATCAGTTTGTTGAGGGCGAGCGGGTTTTAGGCGAGTTTGAACATTGGTGGCTGGTGCAGCAGCCCGAAGCCCAGCGGCGCAAGACTATTCAGGCGGCAGGCATGCTGGTGGCCAAGCGGCACTTTGAGGTTGTCAGCCAGGCCACGCCCAAAGAGTGGGGCGAGGTGCGGGAAGTCATGCATCCATCAGGCTTGCTTCTCTGTCAGGCTGTCGGCATGGAATATACGGGCCAGACCCGGCTGGGTTTCAACGAAGGCGCGGATGTTGGCCAAAGCGTGGAGCATGCCCATATTCACGTGCTGCCGCGGGGCGATACTGACCCGCCGTGGGATCGGGCAGGTATAATGGGCGCCTTTATGGAGCTTCACTCGGCACGTATGGGCGACGATGCCCGGCCCAGCAACCAATAGCTCAGACCGGCGCCAATCACCAGAAAACCGCCGTACAGCATGAACACTTCCGGCAAGGCGATGACCCCCAGAGCCAGCCCAATAGCCACTTTGTAGCCAACTTTCCACAGCTCGCGGCTCAGGCTGATGCTGCTGAGCACCGTGGCCCGGATACGCGACGGCGCGTGCTGGTTGCCGTAATCACTGATAAACACATTCACCACTTCTACCAAGCCAAATAGCACAACAAAACTGGCCACCAACAGATACGGATTATTCAGCGCACCAAACAATATGTACGCCAGCCCGGCGGCGATTGCCAACAGTATCATGGCTAGCCGCTGGCCAAAGAACTGCTCAATTTTGTACGCATGTCGGATGATACCGTATTGTGCCAGAGCGCCCACTGACAGCGCCGAGCCCAGGAAAAACGGCAGCACATGATGCGCTTCCAGGTGCGGCTGGTACAGGTCCATCAGCAGGTACTTGCTGGAGCAGGTCAGGCCAACCACGATCAGCAGCGCTCTGAGCGTTTGTGATGTTTTGATCAGTTTGAAGCTTTCGCGGAACTCGTACAATCTGCTCTGGCCCACTTCTGCTTCCACTTTGTGTGGCTTTAGGGTTGATGCCAACAAACAGGCCACAAAGACTGAAGCCGACGAGAGCACGATCACCCACGGGTAGCTGCCCTTGCCAAAGATCTGGACAATGACGCCGGCGGCCATAGTGCCGCCCGCAAATCCCAGGATTTCGTAGGACATCAGGTAGGAGCAGTCTTTCTTGTAACTGCGTCCAGACTTCTGGCCATATTCGTACAGCAATGCTTCGCGGCTACCGCTCAGAAATGCGCCGGAAAAACTCCTGACCAGGCAGCTGGTGATGACACCGGCTGCCGTTGGCCAGATGGCCACCACTAGCAACCCGATGGCGTCCGCGGAAAAGCCCAAAGCCACGGATTTGTGGTGGCCAATCCGGTCGGCCAGTATGCCAGTGGGAATCTCCAAAAAGAGCAGGGCAATGCTGTATACCAACTGGGCAAACACCAGGGTCTGCAGGCTGACGCCGTTGCCCAGCAAAAAGAGCGCTACGATCGGCAGGTAAAAATACAGGTTGCCCAAAAAATTAGCCGCAAACAGCTTGCGAATTTCCTTATCCATTCCGGCCATTGTAACGCTTAAGGAGGGGAAACCCAAGAAGAGTTTCCCCTCCTTAGACTCCGGCTACGCCTCCGTGATCCATCCCTTCCGAGGACACTGTGTTTGGCGAATGAGTCGCCAAACACAGTGAATCGTTTCGGGCTAGTCTTTTATTTTGAGGACTACTTTGCCTTTGTGGTGGCCTTCGCGAATGTATTCCAGGGCTTCGGAGGCTTGTTCCAGGGGGAAGGTTTTGTCCACGTTTACTTTGATGGCGCCCTGGTCTACCAGTTCGGCCAGCTTGTGCAGCCGCTCTGGATTGACGCGGGTTGCCTGCGCAATGGCGGTGACGCCGTGTTTTTGCATGAGTTCTTGGTTTGGTTTTTCAGTCATGGACACGATGGTTCCGCCACGCTTCAGCACTTGGAACGAGCGGGTGTAGGTTTCGCCGCCCACGGTGTCGTACACGGCATCGTAATCTTTGAGTGCATCTTCGAACTTTTGGGTTTTATAATCTATGACTTCGTCCGCACCCAAACCTTTGACGTATTCGGTGTCCTCGGCTGACGCGGTAGTGGCCACATGAGCACCCAGGTGCTTGGCCAACTGGATGGCAAACGAACCAATACCGCCGGCGCCTCCATGAATAAGAATCTTTTGCCCGCTTTTTAGGCCCAGGTGCTCCACCAGCGCCTGGTACGCGCTGACACCGGCCAGTGGCAGCGCGGCTGCGGTGGTAAGGTCTACACTCTTTGGCGTTGGCGCCACGGCTTCGGCTTTGACCGGAGTAAATTCGGCATACGAACCCTGACCGCTCAGGGCATTTGCTTGGCCATAGACCGCATCGCCCACGGCCAAATCGGTCACGCCCTCGTCCAGCTCGGCCACTGTGCCCGCAAAATCGCCGCCCAGCGTGGCCGGCAGGGCTAGCGCAACCATCTCCTTCATATAGCCTTCCCGTACTTTCCAATCAAAGGGGTTCACAGCCGCCGCGTGCACCTCCACCAAAACCTGCCCAGCCCCAGCCGTAGGCTTGGGTGCATCATCCACTGTTTGCAAGACATCCTTGCCACCATACTTCGTAATCTGTGCTGCTTTCATAACCCCTCCTACTTACAACTATCCTATCATTGTACAACTTATGCTAACAATAAACATGTTAAGTAATGCTGTTCAAAGATTCTTCATAGACGCTTTTCATCCTTTTGGACTCGTCAGTATGAATACGCATTCATAAAAGCGTTTGTGAGAGCGAAAAAGACCAGTTGGTCTTTTGACCCCCAGACGGTGGTGCGCGGAGACTTATCGTCTCATCGGGGCACCCCCGTCACCTCTTGGTCGGCACCTAAGCGTGCTACTTGTAGACCTCGTACGAAGTCGAGATCGTCTGATCAGCCAACACTGGGTTGTCGAGCCCGATCATGGCCACATGGAGACGAATGTCTTCTCCAAACGTGTCGTGGAGCCACGCTTGGTCCAGCGACGCTTCGCCATCACTGATCAACAAAATGTCCGAGGTTTCGATCTCGTCATCTGCTGATGTGATGTCGTCCACTGCCGTCCGTAGCGCATCTTCAATGTCGGTGCCCTCGTTCCAGTCGCGCAGCCGGATGAGGGTATCGATCATGACTTGGGCTTCTTCTGGAGTACTGACTTGCTGACGCTCATGTGCCGTGTCGCCAAAGAAGCGCAGTAGGTACTCGGCCTGGCCCGCGCGGGCTTTGAGCATCAGCTTCAGCGCTACGCCAGCTGCCCACTGGATGCGGGTTCCTCGGCCGGATTGCATGTGGCCTTCCATCGACCCAGAGATATCCAACAGGATGTAGACCCTGCGGCGCTTCTGCAGTCGTTCGAAGTGACGCGTGACCTGAAGCTCATCCTCCCCGAATAGCGGGTAGAACACGTCATCCGTTAGCGCCAGATCTTCCGGCACTATGGCGTCGACATCCGCATCGCTGACCATTGGCCCGACACTGAACTCGTCTGACGGGTAGGCCGTCGGTCGGAGTTCATCGCTGGGCTCCAGCTCGATGCTGTCTGTCTGCGCGTTTGTGCGGCTGGCAAAGCTGAGCACATTGCGCATGTCGTCATCGATTGAGCGCGCAATTTGACGAATCAAGTCGTCGTCCCGTGCTGCCTCTTGGGGCGTGCTGCCGTGTTGGCGAGCAAGCTCCATGAGGAGCCGAGCGACTTCCTGATCATCACCCTGGAGGATGTCTCGTACGGCTTGGGTGTTACGCCGCTCTTCGGCATCCCGAAGCTGATCGTATTTCTCCCAGGGGTCTAGTTCTGGCTCTGGGTATGAGTAGTCCCTTTCTGGTTGTTCGACGGGGTCCGCCGGGAAGTCTTCTTGGTCAAAGCCGTCGGTCTGGCCCAGCCCGGCGCTATCCGGGCGACGGCGTATCCATCGCGATAGCAGTGCAAAGGCACCCACAGCGATGGCTGCAGTGATGATTACCGGCAACATGGTTGTCAGCTCCCGATGATCAAGGCGTCGAGCTCGCTGGCCCGGGCATCGATGTCACGGGTCAGCTCACGGACGAGCGCTTGGGTCGCGGGAAGCTGCGGCCCCATGGTGGCTGCGGTTCGGCGATGAGCCGTGAACTTGCGGCGCATGTAGACCAGTTCCGAGCTGGTGGTTGTGGCGTCGGGCTCGTTGGGCCAGTCGCTGCGAACGGCCTCAATGGCCATCAGTACGGCATCGTCGATGCTCATGGCCTGATGGTCTTGGATCGCCTGCTCGACGATGTCGCCGGTTGCGGCCTCGAAGGCTGCGAGCTGATCGGGATCGCCGCTGCAGACAACGTGCTTTAGCACGCGGAAGTCCACAGGACTCACCTTGTAGCGTTTGTTCAGGATGGCGTTCGCTTCCAGGGCAACGAGCCACAGGCAGATCGAACGATCCGAGAAGCGCCGCCAGCCCTTGTTCTTCCACGCCGCCAGCACCGCCTTGACGATCTCCAGGAATGGTCCCAGAAGCTCCAGGTCGATCTGATCGGTGGGATCGGTGATCAGCGTGGAGGCCAGCAGCAGCTTGCCGTGGTCGACGCGAGTCGTGGGCGTCTTGCCCCGCAGAAAGCTCTCGAACATCGAGAGCAAGCCGTCGTCCGCTTCCAGCCAGTGCACGTTGCACTGGAACAGAAAGCGGTCAACCACTGCGTCGAGGTTGGGAAAGCGCTTGACCAGGTCCCCTGGATTGACGTTGGTCGAGGCAATCGCGCTGCGCAGCGGGACGGGCCCGGAGTCGGCGCCACGACGGTAGAACCGCTCGTGCAACACGCCCAGTAGTGAGCGCATCAGCTGCTCTGCGTCGAAGATCTCGTCGACCTCGGCGTAGAGGGCACCGCGGATGGTGCCGGCAGGGTTGCGACGCTGGATGCCTTGATCTCGCATGAGAGGCACGTCGATCGGTCCGAACACATCGGCCTCGGTGGTGAACCTTGTCAGCTCGATGGCAAACACTTCGTTCGCGTCGACACCCAGGCACTCTATGAACTGCCGGATCAGCAGGCTCTTGCCAGTGCCGTAGGTGCCGTAGATGAGGATGTTCATCCTCATCAACACAGAAAGAACCATCTGCCGAATCAGGAACTCGCGTTCAGGAAAAAGCGAGTTGAGCTCCCGCTCGAGAGCGAGGAGTTCATCAACCGCTTCGAAGATGTCGGG
>Ga0193753_10003150_pt1 | contig 12417 bp, 10 predicted proteins | sample H1c2metaG_FD_144925 | JGI IMG/M metagenome (GOLD analysis project Ga0193753, IMG submission 144925) | Soil microbial communities from a riparian zone of the East river system, Colorado, United States - H1c2 | ecosystem: Environmental > Terrestrial > Soil > Riparian zone | place: USA: East... | reverse complement strand
GATCGAGGGATCCGCGCCAAAGCGCTCGGTCCAGAAACCGTAGCCCAAGACTACGGGCCAACCCTGCGCGGATGCTCCGCGGACATCGTCGCCAGGGGCGATTAGTCTTCCCAGGTAGGGGCGCAGGCCGAGCAGAGAAAACGCATCTCCACTCACGAGGTCTGTCTGGTACGTTCGCAGAGCTCCTTCTCTGTCGAGCATAGTGACCTCGGCGCCGCTCCACAGGGAGATGCCGCTGAAGGAATGCTGCTCGCGCCGGAACTGCTCGATCAACCGGTACGGAATGAACGAGCCGATGTTGTTGACCTGAGATGCAGCGCTCACGATGCGGATGTACGCAAGTTGCTCGGGATGGGCAACCGGAAGGCTGCGCAATAGAAGCCCATAGAGCAGCGCAAAAATCGCGGTATTGGCGCCAATGCCCAAGGCCAGCGTAAGAATGGCGGTGATACAAAAGACCGGGCTCTGGCGTATGGCCCGAATCCCGAAGAGAAAATCCCGATACCAGCCTTCGAGCATGACAATCATCTCCTGGTCGCGCATTCTTTCGATTACCGCAGGCGTGCGGCCCAGCAGCAGACGCGCGCGCCGCCGGGCTTCCATGGGCTGCATGCCTCGATCGGCGTTCTCTTCCGCCTGCATTTCGAGATGAACGCGCAACTCGTCTTCGAGATCGGCATCGCGACGGAAGCGCTTGAACTTCATGGAGTGCCTCCGGGGATCACATCCAAGAGGCGTATGGCGCTCAGGGTATGTTTCCAATGAACGGTGAGAAACGGCGCTTCGTGCGCGTCGAAATACAGATCCTGGCGCAGGAAGCACCACGGCTCAGGCCCTTCGGCGGCGGTGCCGTTGTCTTCGTATCCGAACGCCTGGATATCGCTTACGATGCCGTCGACCACGTTGAGAGTGCGCTCAAACGGAGGACGCTCGCTGAGACGGCCGTCCCGGTCGATGGTGCGGACCTGCTCGCGCAATATGGCATGCGGCTGGATGTGATAGCGCGCGATGGCGAGCGAGCCACGGAAATTCTTGAGACAGCCGCGGCCCGTTTCACCGGAGGCGGAAAGGCAGAAGGCGCGATCGGTGCGGCGCTCGCCGAACCAGAAGCCGGAGCTTGCGTAACGATCGTAAAATTCGACGCTCATCCTGACATCGCAACCGGCGGCGCGGAAGCGGTAGACGGTTTCCGGCTGGCGCGCTTTTGGCGCGCTCGCGAGGGCGGCGCTCCACAAAAACGATCTTCTTTCCATCTGCCTGCCGCTATGTGCAATCCGGTTGCCAGGCGGATCGCGTTGATTTTGCGGCCTCTCCCTTACGGCCGCGGTTCCGTTTGCGGGATTTTTCGTACCCATTCTCGCACAGATAGTAGTTACTCTACCTGTCAACTTGCTACTATGAGATGGATGGCAAAACTCGATCTGCTGCAGGGAACGCTGGACATGATGGTGATGCGGACGCTGAAGGCCGGTGCCGCCAACGGGTACGAAATCGCCAAAGCGATCGAGCGCGTGTCGGGCGATGTGCTCGAAGTCGATCATGGCTCTTTGTATCCGGCGCTGCATCGGCTCGAGAAGAACGGCGTCATCGCCGGCAAGTGGGAGATCTCTTCGACCAACCGGCGGGCGCGATTCTATCGTCTGACGCCGGCGGGACGGAAACGGTTAGTCGAAGAGCAATCGAATTGGGAACAAATGGCGGCGGCGATTACGCGCGTGATGCGGCCGGTTTGAGACGACTTTCAAACCGACTGCGAGCGCAAGGGCGGCGCTCCAGCCGCGCCGGGTGAATCGTGGAGCCGCAATATTTTTTCAGCGAGAGGGCGTACTTTCTCGAGGAATTCCTCGACGGGGAGCGCTTTCCCGGGCTCCAAATTATCAATGAAGGTTGGATAGTACGCGGCCGGAACCACCAGACTGCCGGAACCGTTTCCCTGCGAGGGAAGCGTGAACCAAAAAGCCTCGACGAGCACTCCCGGGATTCGTATGAGCCGCAGCTCCCAGTCAACGGAAGCGGCGATCTCGGGAAGGCTTGCGAGCGCCTTCTCGGCTTCGAGGATTTTGGTGACTTGCGGCCCATATCGCAGGCCGGTCACTTTCGGCGGAGTAGACACGTTCACGTCGCCCGCGACAGGCGCGCCGGAGTCGATGCCCGCGAAGTAGCGCCAGCTTATCGGCACGGCAGGCGTTTGGACGATGGCTTGTTTTGCGAGCACGTCGCGCAATCCGAAGACGTGGAGCGGCCTGGGATGCGGGTCCACGGGCGGCTGGCTCGTGACGCGGCCGAGTTCGAACAGGTGATCGAGGCCGGCTTGAAACGCCTGCCTTCTTTGCATGGATGAGCCCCATAAGAGTAATGGCATGGTCGTTCTCCTTTACACCACCAAGTACGTGTCGGTCCACACGCCGGCGTCGAGGTATGAATTCACAAACTGTTCGTAAGGAATGGTGGAATCCAGATAATATGGATCCGCGATACTGACCCAGGGTTCGCCAGTGCTGGATTGCGAATAACCGCAGATCACTACGAAGTGTCCACGGGTCTCTTCACCCTGCCAGCCAATTCTGGCGCAGACGGGCAGGCCGGCATCGATTTGTTGGCGGATTTGGAGGAAAGTCAGCGTGTGGCCGTCCAGCACCGGTTGTTTCAATCGATTGACGGCTCCGAGCGCATTTTCTAATCTCTCGGCCACGTTGAACTCGGCCGGATTGCCGCAGCATCCCGGTCCTAGTAACTTTTGAGCGAGTTCGCACTGCTTTAGTGTGGCCGCGGGAGAAAAATAGTGATTGATACTCACTCCGACCGCAGCCCAACACCAGTTGATCTGTTGTTGCGTCTCAATTGTAAATGTAGTTGTTCCCACGGTGGACCTCAGCCTTATTTTGTGGTGCCTTTGTCGTCCTCGGTGGGGTGCGGATGGCACAGGACGATGGGGCCAATCAGGATGATCGGCGCTGATCCAAATCCTCCCGCGCCGGTGTCACCGGTCTCATCGTTCGGGCCGGCGCCTGATCTGGGTTTCGTGGCGGGCGCCGCCACAATTTCTTCCTTTGCCTTCGGCAGCAGGTTTCCTTCCACGGGAGCGCCCGGCTTCACCTGCGCGGTGGAACCACTTTGCTCCACATGCTGGGTTATGGTCAGACCGTCTTTCTCAAACTTGATCTTGTATTCGATTAACATTGGTGATTTATCCTCATTTCTCCACGTGGGAGGCTAACAATTGTAGAAAGCGAGAATCTTTGCGCAAGTCCGCCACATCCGGCCAGCGGCTTAGGTCAGCAATCACGCCGCGGGGGGAGGTGGCCAAGACTGACAGCGTATCGTTCCGGCGTCCCAACGCCTCGTAGGTTATCGCCGCCATCCAACGCGTATCCGCCTCGTTTGGTGATTGCTGCAGGGCCTGGGCAATTTCGGATTCTCCTCGGCGCCGGTCTCCCCGTTGTGTACATAAGTAAGCCAAGTGGGCTCGGACACGCCCGTTGCGAGGGTTCCGGGTCATTTCGGCTTCTGCCATGTCCAATCCGTGGCGGTAGGCTCGTCTGGAATCGGCCGCGAGGCCCGCCCGGCGGCAAGCAGTTCCCAGGTTCATCCACCACAGATATCTCTCCGGTCCCAAATGCAACGCCTGCGCAATGTTGGGAACCGCCTCCCGGTCCCTTCCCTGGTACATCAGCACGACCCCTAGGTTGTGTAGCGCGACCGGGGTTTTTTGTAGACGAATGGCGAATCTGAGCTCATTCTCGGCAGAGGAAAATTGTCCTAAGTTCTGATAGGCCACTCCGAGGCTAAAGTGTGTACGCGGCTCATCGGGTGCCAGTTCAACCGCTTTCCGAAAGTACTTGACCGCTTCTTCGTAGCTTGCCCGCTCGTTATAAAAGGCACCCAGGTCCCTATAGTTCCGGTATTGTTGCGGATCGAGTTCGACAGCTTTGTGAAAGGCGGCGAGTGCCTCATCGAGTTGGTTATTGCGCTGGTAGACTTCGCCGAGGCGCCGGTAGGAATCGCCATTGCCCTTATCCAACTCCAGTGCCCTCAGGTATTCTGCTGTGGCCTGCTCGTACCAGCCTGCCTCGAACTTCAGCAAGCCCGCAACGCGGTGGACCTGCGGCAAATCAGGGTTGCGGGCTTCCGCCCGCCTCACGGACTCCGCCGCGTGGCCGAGCCAGAGCTTGTCGCGGGTGATCTGGTATTTCAAGAATTGCGCTTCCGCCAGCCCCGCATAGGTTAGCGGCGAATCAGAATCAGATGCGACGGCTCGTTGGAATAGCGCAAGGGCGGTGTCAACCCCGCTGTAGCGGCGCACGGCCGACAGTCCCGCTACGTAGTCCTTCCGGGCTGTGGCGTTCACGGTTGCCGCGCCGCTAGGCGGGAGATTCAGGGCATCGGTAACCACGCCGGCCAGAGCTACAGGTGCGTAGCGCATCTCCTCCGGCTTGTACACTGCCTTCCATTCCTTGGCGTCCACTCCCGAGCGCGCGTCCATCAAATAAGCGTGGACCGTGATCGTTTCCTGTTGCCGTTCCAATGCTCCTCGCAGGACATGGGTGGCTCCCGCCGGATTGTGAATGAATATCAGTTTTGTGCTGGCGCTGCTTTTGAGGCGGGCGAGTTGGCTGGTTGTGCCGCGAAGCAGGCTGTCGGCAATGGAAGAAATTTCGGGGCCGGACAAAAACGGCAGCATCGCGAGGCGCACCGTTTCCTCCGGGGCGGTGGCGCGCTGGTACGTGACCGCACCAGTGGCAATCGCCAAGACTGCCGCGGCAGCAGCGATCAGGAACCATCGCCGGGTACGCGGCGGCCCGAGCGCACGAGCCACTTCGGAGGCGCTTCGAAATCGGCGCGCCGGATCGGGATCGAGGCAGCGCGCGACGACGTGGTTCCATTTTCGATTCCTGACCGCCGGCTTTTGTGACGGGTGTTCATCCAACGTGAGCGTCGGGGATGGGTCCCCTAGCTCGCCAGGTTTGCGGCCCGATACTAGTTCACAGAGGATGACTCCCAAGGCGTAAATATCGGAAGCGACGGAAGCCTTTGCGCCTTTCCACAGCTCGGGAGCCATGTATTCGGGCGTTCCGGCCAAGATTCCGTCCTTCGCGTCGGGCTTACGGGCCAGTCCGAAATCGGTGATCACGGCGCGCACCGATCCATCCGGGTTGGCGGCCAGGATCACGTTGTTGCTTTTGAGATCGCCATGAATCACCTGGTTGCGATGCGCTTCCGCTAAGCCGGCACAGAGTTGTTGCGCGATGACTCGAGCCTTCTTTTTGGGCAGGGTCAGTTGCCGCAGGCGCTCGGCCAGCGTCTCGCCTTCGAGGAACTCCATGACGATGAAGTCCAGTTCGCCTTGCGGGGTTGCAGCCGTGTGAATTTCGAAAATTTTGCAGACGTTGGGGTGGCTGATCTCACGCGCGTTGCGCACTTCGGGAGGCAGTTGCTTGTCGAAACCGATTTTGGCGCACTTGATAGCGACCTTGCGCTCCAACTTTTCGTCCATTGCTTCCCAGACGATGCCCATACCGCCTTGCGCTACTTCGCGGACGATGCGAAAGCGGCTGGCCAACAATTGGCCAGGCTCGAATACAGGCTCGGCCTCGGCCAGGAGGGCAAGTGGATCGAGCAGGAAACCATCCATGCGCTTCTCCCATTGCACGTACTCCCAGGCTTGACTGAACAACTCCGAGTCACCTTCGGACGCGCGGCGGAGATAGACCTCGCGCTGGTCCTCAGGCTTGGTCAAGGCCTGCTCCACAAGGGCCATGAGCCGCTCGTCAGCTTGTGACTGGTCGTGCATCGCCACCCTCTGCCCGCTCGAACAACCACTGACGCGCATCCCGCCACATGCGCTGCACGCTGCGCAGCTTCATGCCCAGGACTTCGGCGGCCTCTTCGTCGGTGAGCCCGAGAAAGTATTTCATCTCGACGAGATTCGACCAGTCCGGCTTCGATTGGGCCAAGTCGTCCAGAAGGCGATCGATGGTGAGGGCGAAATCGAGGCGGACGCTACCAGCGGGGAGCAGGGCCTCGACGCCATGGAGACCGACAAATTCGCCGCGCGGGCGGCCGCGGGCGTGGTCGATCAGGTGTCGGCGCATAGCTCTACCAGCGATAGCGAAAAAATGCTGCCGATTGAGCCAATCGCGATCTTTGGCGGCTACCAGGCGAATGTAAATCTGGTCGACGAGTTCGGTGGCCTGCAAGGAATGCCCCTTGCGCTCGCCCTTCATGAGGTAGCGCGCCAACCGACGTAAATCGGTATTCAGACGGTTGAAAAGCTCGTTTTCTGCCTCCGCGGCGCCCGCCCGCCACTGATGCAGGAGTTGGGTGATTTCTCCAACCTGCTCCGGCATTATCCCCTCTGATGAACTAGCTGATGGTCTCGAATTCTAACACAGATTGGCGGTGTTTCCCAAGGATCTCGCTATTTGGTGTGAGGCTACACAAGCCCAAGAGGAGAGAATCATGAAACGCTTAGTTTACGCAGCCGGTTTGTTCACCGCGCTTGCATTTTCGATCAACGCGCAGACTTCAACCGCCCGCGCCGATGTTCCTTTCGACTTTCGTATCGGCCAAGCGGTACTGCCGGCGGGCAAATACGTTGTTCAGTCGTCGGGCGCTTTGTTGACGGTTCGGGGGGAGGGCGGCACACGGAAATCCGCTGTGAGGCTTACCTTGCCGACTTCGCGCGCCAGTGTATCGGCACAACCCAAACTCGAGTTCCATCGTTACGGGTCCGAGTATTTTCTGGCGGCGGTCTGGAGCCCAGCGTCGCATGAGGGACGGGCTCTACCGAAGACAAAGTTGGAGCAAGAGTTGATTAGCCACGCTCAGTTTTCGCAGACGGCGACTATTGCGCTGCGCTAACGGCAAAACGGGGACAGGCTTCGGATTCGGCAAAACGGGCCGAATGCTCGCCAGTCCCCGTTTTGCGCGCTGGCTAGAAGAAGAGTTTGCCGGCCAGCTCTACCGAGCGTGACTGGTTCTGCTGCGCCAGCGGTACACGTCCAAAGCTCGCACTTCCCGGATCGGTATTGGGCGCCGCGAAGCGAGGGTGGTTGAAGACATTGAACGCGTCGATGCGCAGTTGGAGGCGGGTATGCTCGGTCAGAGTCAAGTTCTTGCGCACGCCCACGTCAGCCGAGTTGACGCGGCTGGCGCGTACGTCGGCCCAGCGCGTGGGGAAGTAGCGGACGTAGTTCGCGAAATCCTGATAGACGCCGTTTTTGATGCTGTCCCCGGCAGCGGGCTTGTAATTGGCTCCGGGCAAGTTTTGTACGCCGGTCCACGCGGGGTAGTTGGAAATGTCCGTGGTTTTCGAGGGGAATGCCGCGAACTGGGACGTGTCGAACCACTCGTTCAGCGATTGCTTGTTGTGCGGCAGCGCGACGTCGTTACCGGTGAAGAACGAATTCGTGCCGAACACGACCGGGACGCCGGATTGGATGCCGTAGGTTCCCACGAGCTGCCAGCCGCCGATCAGCAAATCGGCGAAACGCGAGACAGAATTGCCGAATTTTCTGCCGTGCCCGAAGGGCAGATCGTAAATCGGTGCAATGCTGAAGTGCAACGGCCGGTCTTCTCCACCCAGCTTGTGCTCGATGCGGGCGCCGGCGATCTGATCGCCGAGGAAGGACGAGTCTTCGAACAGCTTCGACCAAGTAAATGACGCGAGCACGCTGAAGTGGTTGGCGAAACGATGCTCGATCTTGCCTAGTCCCGCATCGTACTGATTGCTGCCGGTGGGCCGATTTTGGGTGACGGTACCCAGTAGCGGAATTGGATTCAGTAATTGATTTAGAGCGACGGTTTTGCTGCTGCCGATGCTGCCGCCGGTCACGCCCGGCAGCTGGTAAAAGGGATTCGGCACCTGCACGTTCCAGGGGAGGGTATCCACGGGCCGGCCGGTTGCATCGAACTGCGAGGCCTGCAACTGCTGCCAAAGCTGAAACGAAGGTAGATTCTGGTTCCAGCCCCAGGCAATGTCGTACGTCTTGTTATGCGAGTAGCCGACCTCGAACAGCCATCTTCCCGCCTGGTGCTGTAAATGGACGCTGTATTCCCAAGAATTAAATCGGCCGAGGTTCGGGTCGTCCCAGTTGGGCGCGGAACCTAGGTTCGTGAGCGCGCCAAGCGAAGAGCCGGTGGGCTGCAGAACTCCGCCGCGAAACGGATTCGAGAGCGTGTCGTAGGGCGTCAGGTAGTTGTCCTGTGTCGCGATTAGAGTTGTTGTGCGGCTGAAGCCATTCTGCCCACCGGCAATGTAGCTAGCCTGCGAGAAGCGTCCCACGCCGCCGCGCAGTACGGTGTTTGGAGTGATGCGATAGGCGAAGCCGATGCGCGGCTGCCATTGACCGTAGTCGGCATTTACCGGCGTGCGCGGCGTCCCGTTCACGCCCGCGAAAAGCTGCGCGCCCGGGACCTGAAAATTGGCGGCAGGCGCGAACTGCTTCAACAGTTGCACGCCTGAATTCGAAGCGTTCGCCGGATTCGCCAGAATGGCCGCGTAGGCAGTCTGCGCCGCGCCGCTGATGGGATTGATGGCCGTGGGATCGAAGCGGTCGGTCAAGCGGTCGTAGCGCTCCTGCACAGGCCGCTCAAAATCCCAGCGCAGTCCAAGATTGACAGTGAGCTTTGAAGTCACGCGCCAATCGTCCTGAAAGTAGAAGCCCATGTAGTGCTGCGAATAGAAGCTTTGCGCGTTCATCGGCACGTTGCCGCCGTTCGGCAGCCCGAGCAGAAACGAGGCAAAACTCGAACCTTGTCCCGTGCCGCCGGCATTGTTGTTGTTCGGGCGCGTCCAGTTACTGTTGTTGAAATCGAAGTCCGGCTGCGCGCCGACGCTGCCTCCGGCCTGCTGCAGAATCCAGTACTCGGCGCCGTAACGGAAGGTGTGATTGCCGCGGACTTGTGTTAGATTGCCGAGCCAGGAATAGTAAGTGGTGTTGGTAAAACTATTTGCCTGATTAGTTCCGAAGTCGCCCGCGATGCCCGTGATGTGCGGGAAAGAAGGCACCGAGAGTTTGGACGAAAAATCCGTGGGGAAGCCCAGTTTCGTGGGATCGAAACCCGCTCCGGCATCGCGGGAGCCTTCTTCGTACCGGGTAATCCCGAAGCGCAGATCGAGCACGCGATTCTGATTGAGTATCCATACGTGATCGAGGCCGAGCGATTTATCGATGCGCGTAGTGTTGCCGCCGCTCGCGATATTTCCGGGTCCGAAATTGTCGCCGCTGGTTTCGGTGAGCGAGGCCCAATGGATTGTGGCGAAGCTGCGGTGATTGTCGTTCCAATTCTGGTCGGCGCGAACGGTGAGCAGCGGATACTCGTCGGTCCGCACCGCTGGTGGAACGTAGTTATTCACTGCATTGCCGGTTGGATCGCTCACGCTATTGGAGAGCGGCACGTAGCCGAGGATATTTTGGGAGATTGAATTGAGACGAGTTTTTGGGATGACATTGCCGGGGAAAAGCTGGCGGTCTCCCCTGGCGTTGACGGTCTGAGGATCGTAGACCTGAATCGGATAGCGCTGCAGTTGTCCATTCACGGTTTGCGTGGTGAAGGACTGACTGAAATCGCCGGTTCGCTCGAGCGCGGTGGGAACGGAGATCGGCGCAGTGCCCAGCGGATTGATATTGCGCGTGTCGTCGAACGCCACGAAGAAGAACGTTTTCTTGCGGCCATCGTAAAGCTTGGGCAGCCAGACGGGGCCGCCGAACATACCTCCGTACTCGTTAAAGTGCACCGGAGTGATCGCGCCGCCGATCAAGTTGGTCTGGAACAAGTTGGCGTTCAGGGCGCTGTTCTGGTTGAATTCGTATAGCTCGCCGGAGAAATTCTTCCTGCCGCTCTTCGACTGCTGGTTGATAGTGGAACCGGCTTGCCGCCCGATCGACGCGTCGTAGGCGTTGGTTTGCACTCGAAATTCGGCAACCGTATCGGGCGAGGGATTGAAGGCGATGTCTCCACCCGATTTGATGTTGGGGAAACCATCCAGAAGAAACATGTTCGAGTAGACGTTGTTGCGGCCGCCGTTGGCGGTGAACTGCGAGGCCGCGTTGTAGGACCAGAGATGGCCTACGTTATTGTTCTGGTCTTGCGCGATCACGCCGGGGGAAAGCGTGGCGAGGAGCGTGGAGATATGCGTCATGGACGGAATCTCTTCGATCTGTTCCTGACTGATGACCGTGCCCGAAGTGGCCGACGTAGTGTCGATGAGCGGCACCTCCGCGGTTACGGCGACCGTGTCGCGCGTGGAGCCCAGTTCCAGGCGGGTATCGATCTGCTTGATGTCGGCGGCCTGCAATTCGAGCTGGCCGCTGCGCGCCGTTTTGAATCCCTGCTCGGAGATGGTGAATGTGTACAGGCCTGGTAGAAGAAACTGCATGGTCCAATTGCCCTGCGGGTTGGTGCGGGTGTGTTGTTCTACGTTCGTTTCCTGGGAGATCACGGTGACGAGCGCGTTCGGCACCATCGCGCCTTGCGCGTCGGTCACGCGGCCGCCTAACGTGGCGCGGACCTCTTGAGCGTTTAGCGAAGAAACAGCCGCTATTACGGTGGCGGCGACTGCGAAAAACGGGGCAGTGTGTCTGAACATCGGTTTGTACCGAATATCAGAAACGCTGGTTGGCAGAATGTTTCAAAGCGATTTCTAGGCCTCCGGCAAGAAAAAATTGGGGACAGACAGCCGCGCCTGAGTTGCGACAATCGTATTTTCAGGCGCTGAGCCCACGGCGCTTCAGTCAGTCCCCAATTTTTTCAAGACACACGGCGGGAGTGTCTGCACCACTCGAAGAGGGCGATGCCGGCGGCGACCGATACGTTCAATGAAGACACTTCTCCCGCCATCGGAATCCGTATCAGCACGTCGCAGTGCTTTTGGACACCTTGATGCAGTCCTTTGCCTTCGCCGCCCAGCACAATGGCTGTCGGCAACGCGTAATCCACTTCATCGTACTGCTCCGTGCCGCGCTCGTCGAGGCCGTAGATCCAGAAGCCGCGTTCTTTGAGGCGTTCGAGAGCCTGGCTTATGTTTGTGACGCGCGCTACCGGAAGATAGGCAAGCGCACCGGCAGCGGCGCGATCGACGGTATCGGTCAACGGAGCGCTGCGGCGTTCGGCGACGACCACACCACCCGCACCGGCGGCGTGCGCGGTGCGGATGATGGCGCCCAGATTGTGCGGATCTTCCACGCCATCGAGAACCACCAGCAACTTTGCGCTTTCGACATCGCTTAGCTCTACATAGCGGCGCGCTGCGCCAAGCGCGATGACGCCTTGGTGGGCCACACCTTTGCTTGCGCGGTCGAGCGCTTCACGCGTCTCAAAGCGAATCGGTACGGATTGCGCGCGGCAGAGTTCGACGATTTCCTGCAGGCGCGGACTGGCAGCGCCTTTCACCATGAGCACCTTATCGAGCGGCTGGCCGGAGCGGAGCGCTTCACGAACCGGATGAATACCTAACGTCACACCTAAACGTTACAAGGAGAAGGCGATGACGTAATCGCCGAGCGGCTCGCGATCGGGAATGCCGTGACCTCCCGCGCAGATTACCACGTATTGTTTGCCGTCGGGTCCGCGATAGGTCATGGGCATGGCGCGCGCGCTGGTGGGCAATTCGCCGCGCCACAATTGTTTTCCAGTCTCTATGTCGAAGGCGTAGATGGAGGGATCGAGCGTGCCGGCGACGAAGACCAGGCCACCGGCGGTCGAGATCGGGCCGCCGAGAGAGATCGATCCCCATTTTTCGGGGAGTTTGCTCGAAAGGCGCCCGAGCGGAACTTCCCATTTTTTCTCGCCTGTGGAGGCAGCGATGGCGATGAGCGTTCCCCATGGCGGCGCGGTGCAGGGCACGCCTTTGGGACTTAGTAAGAAGCGGCGCATCATTCCATACGGCGTTCCGGTTTGGTGCGCGAATTCCCAATCGCCATTCATCTTGCGCGATTCGGATTCTCGGGCGTCGAACTCGGCGCGCGGGATCAGGCGCACTTCCGCCGCCAAGCGATTGCTCGCTAAAATCAGCAGCCCGTGTGCCGCGTCGTAAGAGAAGCCGCCCCAATTCATGCCGCCGACGTTTCCCGGAAGAAACAGCGAGCCTTGGAGGGAAGGCGGACTGAAGATGGGGCCGGTGCGCAGCTTGCTGATTTCGGCCCGGCACCATCCGCGATCCGCGTCGTCGATGCCCCAGGCATCGTCCAGACTGACTTGTTGGGTGGTGATGGGCTCGGGTTTGACGGGGAATGGTTGCGTGGCGGCGGCGACTTCTCCCGGCACGTCGCTTTTGGGAACCGGACGTTCTTCGACACCAAAGATCGGCTTGCCCGTTTCGCGATTCAGGATAAAAACGTTACCGGTTTTCGAGCCGATGGCGATGGCGGGGAGCTTTGCTCCATTGCGCTGGATATCGAAGAGAACCGGAGGGGT
>Ga0193753_10003149_pt1 | contig 12417 bp, 7 predicted proteins | sample H1c2metaG_FD_144925 | JGI IMG/M metagenome (GOLD analysis project Ga0193753, IMG submission 144925) | Soil microbial communities from a riparian zone of the East river system, Colorado, United States - H1c2 | ecosystem: Environmental > Terrestrial > Soil > Riparian zone | place: USA: East River... | reverse complement strand
CGAGCCCGATAGGGCGGCACCGGCCACCGTCGCGTGGATCTCGGGGATCTCGATCGTGCCCCCGATCCGGCGCCAGGCGCCATCGAATCGTATGGTCACGTCTGTCGGATCGCCGAGCTGCGGCTCGTCGTCGGCGTTGTCCGCCAGCGCTCCCAAGCGCGCGCCGTGCGCGCCCATGTCCACGTGGTAACGGAGCGCATCGGTGCTGGCCTGAAGGTCCACGCGGCCGTCCGCGATACCACCATCGAGCAGCGGGTGGGCATCGCGCCGCACGTCGAACAAACGTCCGGCGTCGAGCCCACGTGCCTCGATGCTCCACGCGCTGCCCACCGGATACGCCAGCTTGCGGATTGACAGGCCGGCCTGTGGGTCCACCAGCGTGAGCCGGAGGTCCTCGCCGAAAATGCCCGCCATGTCCCAGGCAGTGACCGGCGAGCTGACCCTGACCCCTGCTGGCCCCGCGAGAGTGGCGGCGCGAACTGCGAGTCGCAAACGGCCGGCCCACGTGGCCGCGATTGTGTCGGCATGCAGTTGCACTCCGTGACCGAAGTCGAGATCGAATCCCTCTAATCGCAGCAACGGCCAGACGCCGACGTGTACCACACCGATTCGGGCAACTGCGCCATGGCTCACGGCCGCGGACTCGATCCGCGCTCGCACCCCGTCCTCGAGCATGGGTCTCAGCAACAGCGCAACCAGGCTCACGATCACCGCCGTGGCGATCGCTCCCAGCCACCACCATCGCCTGCGGGTTCGAAACGTAAACATCGACGCAAGGATGCCACAGCCTGATCGCGCGCCGGCTGTTGCGAGGCTGCGGTCGCGGACGGCGTCGATCAGCTCCGCTTCAACCGGGCCCTTCGAGTCGACAGCGGTCCCTTAAACATCGGTGCCGCACCGCAATTCGCAATGCCCAGTGAGTTCAAACGTTAAAGTGGACTGACTGCTGCCGGATCAGCGACCGTCGCCGTTGGTCAAGGAGGTCGCCGCTTCAGCGTCTCATGTGCCCTGCAGCTTCTCTTGCAACCACACCTTAATCAGCGATTGGTAAGGTACACCGCGAGCGCTGGCAGCTGTCTTGATCGAATCAAGGAGATGCTGCGGAAGCCGCAGCGAGATCGTCCGGGTAGACGGCTTCAAGTTTGGAAGTACGGTGAGTTGAGCTTTCTTCCAATTCAAATAGCTCGTCGAATCGTGCCTTTCCCAGAAAGTTCGTTCCGCTGTCGCACTAGCAAACTTAGGTGTGGTCTTAAGTCGCTTGCTCATAAATCAGGCGCTCCTTCCAATGCACGTTTGCGGCGGGCTCTAACGGATCAGCGACCGCCGATTTTCTTGTTGCTCATGCAGGTTTTCGCATCGCATCTAGCGCCGCGCGCGCAAGAAACCCTGACCGCGTCTCACCCTGCTTACGGGCATGGGCATCCACCGCGCGGAGAATCCGCTGCGGCAACGTAATGTTGACTCTCGCGGCCTTATCTCCAAGCTCGCTGACGTCAACGTCCACAATCGCCCAGGTCCAGCCGCGATAGCTGCGCTTGCTGCGCAACAGTTCGATAGTGGAGGGCTTTGGAAAGGATTGGCCGTCATCGAGTAGACCTTCAAGATGAAGCAGGATGGCTTCCTGCGCGTTGGTCAGCGCCTCGTCCAAGGTATCGCCTGCCGAAAAGCAGCCCGGCAAATCAGGTACCACGACGCCGTACGCGTGCTTGGAATCGCCAGTCTCAATTGCAATGGGATATCGCATAAATTAAAACCTCACGTCAGACCGGCCTGCCGTCGAATTGCCCGCACCAAGCCTTTCCCGAGATCCTTCTTCGGATGCGGTACTGTCACGGTGCCCGGCTTCGTCGGATGCACGAACTGGTGGTGGCTGCCGCGAGCTCGCTGAAGTTGCCAACCATCCGCCTGCAAGAGCTTGATCAGCTCACGACTCTGCATCGTGTGTATTATACACACTGAGCGGCTGGCGATGCTTGGGCACCGTAGCGAAAACGTAGCGTTGGATGCCTTTTCGTGCGCTACGGGTGCCTGTTTTGAGTGAGGGCGCGCCTGCTAAGTGGTTGAAAAATAAGAACCTAGAAGATTATCTCTGTGCTACGAACCAGGAGGTCGGGAGTTCGACAACTTGGCCGCAGGCCAAGTTGGACGCCGGAGCGAAGCGACGGCGGTCCCGCAGGGACGAGGCGCGCAGCGCCGAAGCAATCTCTCCGGGCGCGCCATTTTTCAAAAAAATCGAGAACGGTAGATCGCACGCGATCGCTCGATCTCCTCGACGACCGATCGACTACAGGTCCGTTTGCTTGCCCCCAAGGGCGTCGATGAGCGCTGGGTCTCCTAACCGCTTGGCAATTTCGAGGGCCGTCGCACCCCGAAACGTAATCTTTGAGTAGTTGACTCCGCTTTGCCGCAACATTCGCACCGCGTCTGCATCGGCGCTGAGCACCGGTAAGAGCGCTACAGGAAATCCTGTCGCCCCAACCGGCTTCTCCGGATGAGCGCCGAGCGTCAACAGGCGCCTGGCTGCGGCCAGATCCTGATTTTGCAACGCGTAGGCAAGAGCCGTCAGCTTCTCGTTATCTTGCTGGTCAATCGGCTCGCCCGATGCGATCAATTTTTTCGCAGCCGGTGTGGTTCGATCACTGGTAGCTAACAAATACAGCGGCTTCGGACCTGCCGGCAGGAATATTCGTGCTTGATTCAGCGACTCTGCGCTGATAGGTCCCGTCGTAGCGGCCCACTTCACATATTGCGCAAGCCCTAGAATTTCCCGCGACTCGGAGTCATCGCAATTCTGATGCAAAGCTCCTGTTGCCAGATCGATCGCTGCCTGTGTATTGCCACGCACGTCGAGGAGGAATCTCGCATAGTCTGCGGTATAGCAACTTCCTGGGCCAAACTCGGCGACTCGCTGCTTGTACAGTACCTCCATCCCATCCAGATCCTTCCGAGCCTTGAGTAGGTCCAGGAGTTGTGAATAGGCAGTGGCGCGAGCGCGGTCGTAAGTATCGTGAGTCATCGGATGCGCAATTGCCTGTCGATACTTCACGATCGCCTGATCGGTCTTTCCCTCCATCAGGAGCAGTTCACCCCAGTTGCTCCAAAGCCATAGATTATTGGTATTCATCGTTGCGGCCTGGGTGAACAGCCCTTCCGCCTTAGCGAAGCGCTGCTCGTGCGCATAGACGTAGCCCAAGAGAATCTTTGCGTTGACACTATCGGGTCTGATCTGCAAGGAAGACGAGAGAAGCGTTTCAGCCTGATGCAGTCCCTCCGGCTCCCCGTGCAACTTCATGGCGACCCGGGCCAATTCGACGTAGCCGGCATCGAATTTTGGATTCTCGCCGATTAGCCTTTCGAGAATCGATCTGGCCTCGTTCAATTGCGCCTCTTCTTCCGAGTCGATGAGGGCAACCGCGCGTTTGAAATTCTCTTCCGGAGAGGCCTTGGCGACCTGTTGGTCCCGGATCCAGGTCTGGAAGTCGGGCCAATCGATCACCTTGTCGATCTGCTGGCGCGCATCAACATCCGGGCTGAACATCTGGCTACGCATCGTAACGACAACTTTTATAGTTCTCTGCTGAGCGCCGGGATAGCGAAATTCCACGCTGGCGTGGTTTGCTCCCCGTTGGGGACGCGGGAGGAATGTTCGGTACTGTTCGGCCCCACCCAGGCCGAGTGGCGAACCCGACTGTGGAATCAATTCGACGGCCAGCGCGGCATACGGCGGCTCACCTGAATAAAAGTAATCAAACTCTGCCGTCCACACACCAGCTTTCTGTTGGTCGACGTGCAGACCGGATACCGAATTAGCGCCGGCGAGCGGCGGTGCTTTGGGAGAACTGGCCGGGTTCTCTGGGTTGCTCTGGGCGGGCAATGATCCGAGGAACACACTGATCAGCGTTAGTAGGAAAGAGACGGTGATTGCGGTCACGGGCCTTCGTGCTGACATTGATCAATTCCTTTTGACTACGGTAGCTATCAAAATATTGCCGCAGGATCGCTCAGCGTGGGCTGTCGTTGATCACATTCTTATGATGTCACGCTCCTCTTGAAGGCCGTGTGGCCGCTGGGGCGGACTAAGGGGACTGCGGCAAATGGCAGCGCATTTCGCACCTTACTCGTAGATCTTATGCACTTACGGGAGATGCGTGTCAGCGTCCAGTCGCCGCTAACGCTCCTCGTTGCCCCGATTGCGTCAACGCCAGTAGGTCAAGCAGCGGAAACCAGTATGGTTCGGACTGATGGAGCTTCTTCGACTGTTCTTCCACCAGGATGCGCGCGAGTTCAACTTGACCCATTCGCATGTACGCAGCAGCGGTGACAGTCGTGAGATACGCAAGGTCAACTTCCGTAATGGGCGCCGGCGACCTGATCAGATCGCTGCCAAAATTCACAATGTCAGATGAATTGCGGCGCGCAATCGCCGCAAACAAGTCCACCCACTTTTTATGTTCGACTGCCGCGACCCGGTAACACGGACTGGACGTAATCCTAATCCAGATTGCCTCTAGCTCGGCTGCACTGAGATATGCCGCGGTACGGTCGCTGATGTTACGTGCGGCCGTCTTCCAGGCATTCTGCGCCCCGGCGTCAGTACATCCGTCGCGAGCGGTATCAATGAGCAACACGTCGGACGCGATCGAAGGGCCTAAGTCCTTGAGCGCACCGCTCAATATGCCGCGGCGAATCGCAAGAGCCTCTCGGACAGCGCCATCGCGCACCAGCATGGCATTCGCCGAGGGTTCGACTGTTGGACCCTGCGGCCTGCCATCGGCCTCGAGAAACTCCAGGAAAGGTACTGGCATGACGGTAAGTTTGAGAAGCTCACTCGCGTTTGCCCCCATAAAGCGCAGGCGGGGAGCATTGAGGTCGACGAATGGGAAAAAGTCTGAATTTGCTGGAGCCGACATGCTCTGTAGCAGTGGTCCAATCGTGAGATTGTCGCCGATCTTTCGAAGCCGAATATCGTCGATTCCTTGTATACCTACTCGATTGAGTTCCGTCCGCAGCAACGACGATTGAAATATACGATCATTCGGACTCGGAAGCTTCGTGCCGCGGGTCGCAATGATCAGAATGTCTGAATCGTTTGAATAGTAAATTGCATAAGCGCCAAAGTGTGGAGCCAACGCCTTGATCACCGATGCGACGACTCCAACGTTCGTTTCGTAGGCCTGGATCCACTGCACGAGGTAGCCATCGGGCCTTAGGTACTGCGTAACCCGGCCATAGAACTCGTCGGAGAAAAGAGTGGCAACCCCGCTGACCCACGGATTGGATGGTTCTGAAACGATCAGATCGTATGGCTCACGCGTGCTTGCAAAAAAGGTCTTTGCATCCTCATAGACTATGTGGCTGCGGGCATCCTCGAATACGTTGCCGACACGCGGACCAAAGCCCTTGCGCGCCGCTTCCACCATGAGAGGTTCGATCTCAATTGTGTCCAATCGTTCTACCAGTCCGCTGCCCAGGAGCGCGTGGGCTGTGAGACCCGAACCGAATCCGATGTTTGCGACGCGCTTAGGACTTGGGTGCAGGCTAAGAGGCAACGCTGCCAGCATCACCATGGTGGTCTCGTCGAGAGTTGCCGGCCCCTGTCCCATCTGCACACCTGCATCTGGTTTTCCATTCGTGGCTATAATCACCACTTTGTCCGGGCGATAACTCAAACTGATCGTGGCAGTCTTTCCGTCCCTGAGATAACCAACCATCGCGCCGGCTCGAAGAGTTGCGGATCCGGTGCGGTAGACCCCCGATGCCAGACGTTGAGGATCCAAATTGACGCCAAAAATGATAAGCGCAAGTACCAGGACACTCGTCGTCATCGCGATCGCCGCAGTCCGCGGCCGTTGACGACGATCGGCGAGCAGACGCGAAAGCCCCAGAGCCATGTGAATACCTGCGCCTCCGAGGATGACGCCCTTAACCCCGACGAGCGGCATGAGTATGTGGACTGTCAGCAGCACTCCGACAATCGCTCCGAGAGTATTGACAGAGTAGATCGTGCCTATGGCCCGTTCGCCGGTTCCGCGACGCATGAGTTCCTGTGTAAGGAGCGGAAGCGTCATGCCGGCGCAAAATGTCGTCGGAATCATGATCAACGCAGCGATCGATTGACTTACTAGGTTGAAGGCGACATACCCGCTTTCGGTGTGCGTAAAAGTCGCCAAACACCAGGCCATGAAATCAAAAGTCATGTTGTAGGCGGGCAAACTCAGCGCGGCCAGGACGCCCATGACAACCATCACTCCGCCCGCGTATGCCGCAGGGTCGGCGATTCGCGCGATGCGCTTACGCACATACAGTCCGCCGAATGCCAAACCGAAGATGAATGTGCTTAGCATGAGCTCGAACGAATGAGTCGAGCTGCTCAGGACCAGACTGAGCATGCGAATCCAACCAAGCTCGTACATAAACGACGCTACGCCGGACAGGAGTGCAGCGATCACGAACCATCTTGCCAACGTGTCAGGACCAGCCGACGACGCTGTTGCAGTCTGCGGAGTAGGCGGTGGTTCCGTCTTTTTTCTAACGATCGACCAGACCATCAGAGCCAAGGCGACATTCATCAATCCGGCCGTCAATATGGTGCCGGGCAGGCCAACCGCTCGAATTAGTACAAAGCCGCTGATCAGAACCCCGATCGCGGCGCCCAGGCTATTTGTGAAATACAAGGTGGCCAGAGTCTCGCCCGGTCGATCCGGCCAACGGCGGATCAGGCCGCCGCTGATCAGAGGAAAAGTCATACCCAGAAGGACCGACTGCGGGAAGATCAACACAGCAGCCAAAGACCATTTGTAGGCGTGAACCAGGAACCCTGAAGGAAGGGAGGGTATTACTGAGGCAAACGAAAAATCAGAGGCGACGACAAATGATCGATGGAAAATGATGCCCAACAGCCCGATCAGGCCCTCGACTAATACGTAGGTCCAGAGAAGGTGTCGAAGGCGGGCAGAATAATGTGCAACCGCCCAGGATCCGAGGGCCATTCCCCCCATGAAGATAGCAAGCACGAGAGTTTGGGCGTAGGCGGCATGGCCGAGGAAAAGTTTGAGGTAGTGTGACCAGATGGATTCGTAGATTAGTCCCGTAAAACCCGATATTACGAATACAGCGAGCAGAAACCGTCGTTGCCCGAAATCGGATGCCCGCATTGTTTAACCCACCATCCTGGCCCACCTGGCACGCGCACGATACAGCAATAAAGAAGTGTTCGGCGAGTTTGGTTCGAGAATGTCGACACAGTGCACGCTGCACGATTTGGCGACCGGTTGCCCAGGCTCGTCACTCTTGAGGTGCCATTAATCTGCGATTGAGCACGCAGCTATTTGGCCCTGAGCACTGCCGTTATTTTCAAGCTTGCGGGATCGATCACGGCCAGAACCGGGTGTCCTCTGCCTGTAAGAGGCATCGTATCCGACTGATCATCGGGCATTCCCGCTGCCCTCATCTTATCCTTCAGTCTTTTCTTTTCGCTTTTGGCAAAGTATCCGGTTTCGTCTACCTTCTTCAGTTGGGTGCGAAGCGTAGGTAACCCATCTTCCCAGCGCTTGAAATATCGCGGCATGGAAATAACATCATCGCCCCCGGTCACCGCAGAGACGGCAATCTTTGCGGCGGTTTCCGCGTCTTGAGGCAACGGCGCCCATATCCAGCGCGGCAGGCTGTACCAATGCGGTGCTAAACCAGGATTCTGCTCGCGTCCAAGCTTCGCCTCATTGGCATCGATATCGTAGGCCTGCACGAGTTGCAACACGCCTTCAGAGTACGCGTAGTAAAGCGGCCGGCCATCCCACAGCTGCACGGTGCCGTAGGTGAGTGCGCAGAGCTGCACCAAAACAATAATGCCGATGTCTCGCGCCAGTACACGCCGCAATTTTTTCTGGTTGGCAACAATCAGGGTCAGTGTGGGCCCGAGCACCACGTCAACGCACACCATGACAACAATTACCCGCGTCACGTCGGTTAGGTACCAGCCTGGCCAACGATACCAGCCGAAATAGAGAGACCCGAGTACCAGTGTCAAAACCGTTGCACTGGAGAGCAAGTGCAACGAAAAGATTTTCAGTCGAAAATGCATATCCAACCCCATCGAACGCCACACAATTTTAGCGTGATCCTTCGCGAATGGAAGTCTACCGGGTCGAATCGACGGGATTGGGAACTGCGTGAATTGTTGTGAACTGTGCACGCTCCAGCCGAGAGATCATCGTGGGCACATCCGCGGCAGGCACCGGCCGGCTGAACAGGTATCCCTGTGCCTGATCGCATTTCATGTGCCGCAATATCGCCAGCTGCTCCGCCGTTTCCACGCCCTCTGCAACGGTCTTCATATTGAACGCGCGCGCCAGCGATACGATGGTCGAGACCAGCGTCGCGACATTGGGCGTGTCCGCGATACTTTGAACGAAGGACTTGTCGATTTTCAGTGTGTCGACCGGCAGCTTGGCCAGCAGGCGCAAAGAGGAGTAGCCGGTGCCGAAATCATCGATCGCGACGCCGAGTCCGGCCTCGCGGAGCTGTGAGAGCTTGCGGATGGACAGTTCCAAATCGTGCATCAACATGCTTTCCGTGATCTCGATGTCGAGCCCCGCTGAGTTCGCGCCTGTGGGGGCAATGCCGGCCAAAATCCGTTCGACGAAGTCCCGGCGCCGCAATTGCAATGGGGAAACATTCACCGCCACGCGTATGTTGTGCAGCCCCGCTGCTTTCCATTTGCGAACGTCCTCGGCCGCTTGCAGGAAAACCCATTCTCCAACGTCGACGATGGCTCCCGACTGCTCGAGCAGCGGAATGAAAACCGAGGGCGGAATGATGCCGTCCTCGGAATCCTTCCAGCGCAGCAGCGCTTCGAGGCCTTGGATCTTGCCGCTCTTGATGTCGACCTTGGGTTGGTATTGAAGCAGAAACTCTTTATGTTCCAGCGCGCGGGTCAGCCTGGCCTCGAGTGCGAGGCTGCGAGATGTGGGCCGCTGGGTGACAAGTCCGTACATCATGTATTTTTCGTTGTCTTCGCGCGCGGCCTTCAAGGCCGCTTCTGCGTTTTGTACCAACGCGTCGGCTGTTTTCGCATCGTGCGGATAGAAGGCGACTCCGGAACGAATCGTGGGGCGCAATTCCTGACCATCAATATGGAAAGGTTCGCTGAACAATGGCGACGCGGCGCCCTGCAGCATGTGTCCGGTATCGGAAGCGTCGCGGCTATTGGCGATGCTGATGACAAAGGTTCCGCCGCCGAAATAACCGACGCTTTCGGAATCCGCATAGGTTTGTTTGAGCCGGGCGGCGATCTTCTCGATCAGGCTGTCGCCCACGTAACGGCCGAAGGAGTCGTTGATCGCGCCGAGCTTCTGCACGTCGAACACCAGTACGGTGCGGCTGGCATCCGGTGCGTCTTTCGCCAGTGTCTGGGCCAGGCGCTGACAGAACAGGGGCCTCTTGGCGAGGCCGGTCAAGCTGTCGAAGTGCGACAGAAAGTGAACCGCTTCGTCCTTCTCGAGATACTGAAGCGCGAAACTGATGTTGGCGGTCAGTTCCAGCAACACCCCGACCTCGGCGGCGTCAAACACGCCGGGCTCCGTGCTGAAGAGCCTGATCACGCCGATGGTCGCACCGCCGACCTTCAGAGGCAGCGCGGCGACCGCGCGGTAGCCCAGCAGGATGGAACTCTCGCGAAGCTGTGCGTTCGGCGCTTCGCGATGCAAATCATTGTGAATGGTATACATGCCGGTGCGAATCACATGGTCCATCAATTCCGATTGCGGACCGAAGGGATCCATGATGTAGCTCGTCCCGTTCTGGGGATCCGAATCCAGACCCGCACAGGCGAGTTGGCTCAAGGTCTTTGTGCCGGAATCCATCAGACTGATGGCGCTGCGTTGGTAGCCGCCTTGCTGAACCGCGATTCGGCAAACCTCATCGAGAAGTTCAGTGCGATTTTGCAAGCGCAGGATGGCCGAACTTGTGCTGCTCAGCATGCGGTAGGTGCGGGTGAGCCGGCGCAGGCGCTCTTCTTGTTCGCCGCGCACTTGCTCAGAATGCCGGCGCTCGGCCCGAAGCGCCGCTTCGCGCAGCGCCCGTTCAATGGCGGAGGACAGCCGCGAGAGATTACTCTTGAGAACGTAGTCGGTTGCGCCTCGACGCAGCGCGTCGATCGCTCTTTCCTCGCCGATGGTTCCCGATACGTAAATAAAGGGGGTATCCGGCGCATGGACGACGGCCAGATCGAGCGCGCGCAGCCCACCGAAGTTGGGCAGGGAGAAATCCGACAGGATCAGATCGGGCTTTACGCGATGCAGCGCCGCAATGAACTCCGGTTCCGTTTGGACCCGGTTGATGACGCAATTGAGACCTGACTTGGTCAAATAGCGAGCCAGCAGCTCGGCATCGGCCACGCTGTCTTCGACAACAACCAGTTGCAGTTGGGTCTTCATCGTAAGTGCATCGGCATGTACATAGGGATCATGAGGTTATCTAATCGGAAGTGCGAACTGGAAGCTGGCTCCGGCATCGGGGATGCCCTTAGCCCAAATTCGACCACCATGGCGGGCAATGATGCGGTGCACAATCGCCAGTCCGACACCCGTTCCTGCGAATTCCTCGCTCCGATGCAGACGCTGAAACACCCCAAAGAGTTTCTCGGCGTAACGCATGTCGAATCCGGCACCGTTGTCGTCCACCTGATAGATGGCCTCGCCATTGTCAATGCGGCCGCTGACCGTGATTTTCGGCTTGTCGCGCTTCGCACTGTACTTCAGCGCGTTTCCAATCAAGTTACACCACACCTGCCGAATGACGACAGGATCGGCATCGGCCGGCGGCAGCTCGGAGATTTCGATCTGCGGCTCTGGACCCGTGTACAGCGCTCTGACCTCGTTGGCGGCTGAATCGGCCATGAGGGTCATGTCGACGTGGTCGAGCTGCAGCGCGGAGCGGCCGGCACGCGAGAATTCAAGCAAGCTGACGATGAGTTCGTCCATTTTCTGACTGCTTGCCCGAATGACGCCGATGATTCTGCGTCCCTCAGCGCCCAGCTGTTCTGAGAAATCGCTCTCGAGAATCTCCGCGAAACCATCCATGGAGCGCAGTGGTGCGCGCAAATCGTGGGAGATCGAGTAGGAAAAGGATTCGAGGTCGTGATAGGCCGCGGCCAGTTCCGCCGACTGCTGCTTTTCACGTGCCTGCAGCTCGGCATTTTCCTGCCGCAGCCGCTGCACATCCAGAGCGCGTGAAATGATGGGCAGTATCACATTGAGTTTGAAGGGCTTGAGAATGTAGTCGAGCGCCCCTCCCTGCATGGCACGCACTGCCGTATCGATGGTGCCGTGACCCGTCATCACGATCGCACCAAGCCACGGATCGATCTGCTTGGCGGCGTTGATCAAGGCAATGCCGTCCATCTCGGGCATCATCAGGTCGGTCAGAAGCAGATCGAACTTGCCCGCAGACAAAATCTCCAAGGCCTGGCGGCCGGAGCCGAATCCTTCGACGACATAGCCCTCCATGCGCAGCGTGTCGCTCAGCGCCCGCAGTTGCGCGGATTCATCGTCCACGATCAGCAATCGGGCGCCGTTGGATGTCATGCCACGAGCTCCGCAAGTGCCGCGCGCAGCTCATGCAGCCGCGGCGGTTTGGCCAGCACCTTGTCCACATGCGCAGGCGCATCGTTGGTCGCAATGAGACGCTGTCCCCAGCCGGTGAGCAGCACCACCGGCGTGGTCGGTGAGACACCCTTGACGGATGTCGCCACTTTGCGTCCGTCCACATGCGGCATGCCGAGATCGGTGACGACAATGTCGAAGCACTCGCCCCGCTTGCTGGCGGCGGTGAAGGCTTCGATACCCTCGCGGCCGCCGTGTGTGGCGGTGATCAAGTGGCCATCCTCCTGCAAGGTATCCTGGAGAGACTTGATCAGCAGCGGGTCGTCGTCGACCAAGAGAATGCGCAGCCGCCGCTTCACCGCCGCCGTGACCTTGGTCTTGGGTGTTGCGATGACGGAAGAACTGGATGCCGGGAAATTCAAGCGCACGGTGGTCCCTTTGCCGACTGCGCTATCGATCTCGAGTTCCGCGCTGTGACGCTGAATCATGCCATACACCATCGCCAGCCCAAGCCCGGTGCCGCGCTCGCCCTTGGTGGTGTAGAACGGCTCCAGGCAGCGGCGCCGGGTGTCCTCGTCCATGCCGACACCGGTATCGGAAACCTCGATCAATACCCGGGTCTCGCCGTCGGCGACGGTTGCCCTACGGGTTCGCACGGAGAGCGTGCCGCCGTTCGGCATGGCGTCGACGGCGTTGAAAATCAGATTGGTGAGCGCGTCCCTGATTTCGTGTTCGGCACCCATGATCTCGGGAATTGAATCCGTCAGGTAGGTCTGCAGGTCCACCATCGCGCCGCGCGCCTGTGGAAGATCACTCC
>Ga0193753_10003148_pt1 | contig 12419 bp, 13 predicted proteins | sample H1c2metaG_FD_144925 | JGI IMG/M metagenome (GOLD analysis project Ga0193753, IMG submission 144925) | Soil microbial communities from a riparian zone of the East river system, Colorado, United States - H1c2 | ecosystem: Environmental > Terrestrial > Soil > Riparian zone | place: USA: East... | reverse complement strand
TGCGCAGTAGCCAGACCGATGCCCGAACTGCCGCCGAGTACAACAATTGTCTTACCTTCTAAAGATTGATGACTATTTTTTCCGGTTTGCATATATTTTAATTTTTCTATACTCAAAATTCGTAAAAGCATCCGTTCATACACTGAACAAATGGTAAAAACGGTTTAGAGCGATCTTGCTGTCCTCGCAATATTTGTATTCAGTATGCGTTGGCTGCAAGACGTATGAAAAAGACAGCCCTTTTTATTTTTCTCTTCTTTTTAATTGGATATTTTACTGCCTGCAGGCATGCCGGAAATTCAAAAACTCACGGCAGGGACTCAATCTCATCAAATAGTTCCAATGACAGCTTTGAACTTGCTTCGCTGGTTGTAAAAGTTTTAAAGTGGAGTGAATCAGACAGGCAAATAGATTTTAACGTAACAAAAACAAATTCTGGTGATAGCATTTATTCGGGAATTGACTGGAGCACTCACAAAAAAAGAATGGCGGATCTTTCAAAAACTGATTTTTTTACAGATGACTTTTTAAACAATTACAATAATATTGCGCTGCATATTGATAAAGAGCTCAAAACCAACCCAACCAAATATCTCGAAGGAGATATACAGCCCTGGAGTGATGATACAAACGATTGGTGCAAGTGTCAGGATTTTCCCGACAGCATTTGGGAAAAATTAAAAATTGTTGACCTTATATCGCATGGTGATTCTGCGAATTTCAAATGGAGCTGGGGCGACAATTATTATTATTCTGTCAAAACAAAAAAGGAGAATGGCTCCTGGAGAATTTCATATTTGGAAAGGTTTGATATCCAAAAATTCTCCTGGTAACGAGCCATACAGCCAACATTAAGCTCGCCGCAAAACGAACGCCGGAACCGTCATTAAACTTCCATTTTCATCAGAGGTGCACCCGTCATTACGCTTGCCGCTTCCACAGTATCGAATGTATTGGTCTGCAGATTGCTGAAGGCAGGGTTGTTTGCTACTGACGCAAACAGGCTGCTGTTCAGAAACTGCTCCAGTTCCGGAGCAGATTCAAAGAGGTACACACCACCCGCCTCTTTGTGATCTTCATTTATGAGCCATATTTTCCAGCAACAGCCGGGTATTTCGGAAAACTTAGGAGCCACTGCAGGCATTATTTTTTTAAGCTCCTCTGTTGGCATAGTGTAACTGAACTTTGTTGTAAATACTTTCATTTTGTTTTTCTGTTCCATACTTTTTTTGTTTTAAAATATTAGGACACAAAAAAACAACTTGTTTGGCGGAAAGCAGTTCTGCAAAAAGTAGTTTGATATATGCAAAAGGTATTTTGTTGCAGGGACATAGCTGGCTGTCAGCCTTGCACAGCGGCCGGAGAATAACCAAATCTTTTCTTAAACGCGGTGCTGAAATTATTGTAATGTTTGTACCCTAATTCATCTGCCACATCTGATACGTTTATCCGTCGTTCGTGCAGCATTGTCCTGGCATAATTCATTTTATGTTCATCAACATACTTCATTACGGAATTACTGAAGAGCTGCTTAAAACCGTGCTTTAATTTAAAACTGTTGATATAGAACTTACGGGTAAGCTGCCGCATCGATCCTACTTCAAGATAATGCTGATCGAGCCAGGTTTTAATGTCGTTCAGCAGATCAATATCCGCTTTGCTGAACCTGGTTGCGCCATCTCCGGGTTCATGCGCGGTTCCCGTAAATGTGGCCAGCTGGTGAATAAGGAGGTTAAGAATAATATTGTCTTTATAAGCAGCACCTAACGCACCCGTGTAGGGGCAATTCAGATAATCATGAATGCATTGGTAAATGGCTGGTTTTATTAGCTGCGGTGAATCCAATGTAACAAAAGGATCTTTTCGTTTACAAAATTTAACCAGGGGATTATTTTCATCGGTGTCCTGCAAATGCTGTAGTAAAAGGTCCGGAAATACTTTTACACAGAAAAATTCTTCCACAGTGTTCATCTTTATGCAGGAATTGAATCTGAATGCAGGAAGGTAATTGAGGGAATGCATCCGACCGGTTACACTCACTTGGGTACTGGTGGCAAATGTGGACGTGCCCCTGAGCTGAAAATACATCATGATAAACGGTGTGTTCCTCCCCGCCGTAAAATGCAGATCGTGGCTGACATTACAAAAGATACCGTTCAAAACGATATACCATTTTTCTGCAGACGTGTTCACACGAATAAGCCCATCTTTTTCATCTTTCATCGAAAGCATGGCGGTTTCCCCGTTGCTGTACATGCTGTTGACGGTATGTATTATTTGATCCAGGTTACGCATGTTGTCGTAAAATAATCGGTAGTTGCCGGTTTTTGCGCCGCCGAAATTAAACATTTTTTACAGGTAAGTCTTTCCCAAAGGGGTAGTAATCTCCGAACGGAAGAGTTCACAGGACGAAAGGCAGCCATAGAACAGGAATTGATATTTTTTAAGTTGCTTTAGCCTGCAACCTGTGTCTGCCACCATTCAGGGGAATGAGAAAGATTCATTAATCTTGTGGAATGTGTTCATCTTTATATTGAAATAACACTTATGAAGATACAAGAGATAAGCCCGATTTTATGGACAAAAAGCATACCCGAAACGATTGTATTTTATGAAGAGGTGTTGGGATTTAAAAGCCAAAGTAATTTTCCAAATTTTGTTTCATTGGCAAAAGATGATATCAAAATCATGTTTGTGGTGCCGCAGGAAGAACCTGAAGATTGTAAAGACCCTACTGTTAACGACATCTTTTTTCCAAAACCAGCTATGACAGGAAGCATTTATATGTTTATGGAAAATGTTGATGGATTGCGGGAACTGGTAAAAGATAAAGCCAAAATAAAAACGCCGGTTGCGGACAGGGAATATTTAATGAGAGATTTTTCCATACTGGATAACAATGGATATGAACTTGTATTTGGACAAGATATCAGTGAAAGGTCACATCATTAGCTATGGATATTACTTAATTCCGAATATGGGCAATAGCCTTTACGTACGCAGGTCCTCCGATAGACAACGCATTCAATAAAACAGCTTCGATATATTGTTGCTTCCAGAGAATTTTAATGGTTTCTTCCTGAGAATAGCCAATGGGACAAGCCGGACCTTTGGTATTGGCCCGGTAACTGTTCTGCGATTCGTTCGGGCAACTGATCATGCGGCACCCTGGCATTTCCAGGTGGCCGTTTGGATCCGTTTGCCTGATCCAGTTGTAAGCATATTTTAACCAGTTGTTCCGATAGGGTTCGGGCTGAAGGGAGAACCAGGAGATTTCGTCCCATCCCCAAACGAAAAAAGATGTAGTGTCTGCTATGTTCGGCGCTTTTCCACGCCCATAATTGTCAAACTCTACCAGGTAAGGCAGGTGATCACATTTCCAGCCACTGGGAGAAACTCCACCTTTGCTTTTTGTGTAAATGCCGTCCAGATAATTTATCTGTAATTTACTTTCATAAGGTTTACCCGGAATCGCCTTTATTCGTAATGGGAAAGAGTTAAAATCGAGCAGACTTTGATCGCCTTTCAACATCCCTCCATATGGAACATGTGCGTCCAATAATACCCAATGTCTGCGCGCATGTTCTTTGGCATACAGGCGAATTTTATGGATAAGGTCCGACCATGCATTTCTCCCGGGGTCGTTCACGCCGATTAATTCAACCTGCCCCAGATGGAATGCTTCGCAACCCACATTGATATAAGAACAAGCCAGAAAATAAAACCAGAGTTGGGTTTCCCGTTCACTGATATCCGGCACACTGCTTCCTTTGCGCCAGTGATCGACGAATTTTCCCTGCTGGTTCAGCATGGCTTTATAGGAGAAATTCCTGGATTCCACAGGGAGGTCATAGGCATGAAAAACCCAATCCGGTATTTTGATCTTATCAACCTCTTCCGTGATGATTTCGAACAGGCAGCCCTGGAAAATGATGTCAGGATCATGCGCATGAAGGTCCGTGATAATGGTCCGTGCACTATCCCAGAAATGTGGATCGTTTAAAAGACTTTCGCCTCCCCATCGGTAAATGGCCCTGCCGATGAACTTGGCTCCGATATTTTTCAGCATGCGAATATCGTCGGCTTGATATGGGTAAGTTCTGTTTCCCTCCGGGTTTTCCGGGATCAGCAGATACACCATCGTAACAGCTCTTTCCAGGTAGTTTTCCAATACCTCCCTTGAAATGCCGTTACCGTCAAACTGATATGACTTTTTTTGCCCGTTTACCAGCAGGGGAAATAACAACAAGCCGATAAAAACGGTGGATAAAGTTTTCATCAATAGGTTTATTTGGTATGAAGTAAATGATCAAGGTGCTTCAGGCAGGTAAATACTATACAATGACTTTATGCTGTGCACTTTCATTCGCAATCGTAAAGAAAATCCCGCACATTGCGAGCGCGATGAACATACTGGTCTTTTCCGGTTCGATATGCGTGGCGCCGGCGACTCGTGGCAGATGCAGGAAGATCACCCAGAACAAAAACATAAGCCCGAGCAGAGCGGAGGCGAGCCGGGTTTTTATTTTGGTTAGAATGCTGATGCAGGCCAGGGAAAATGCGACACCGATAAAATAGGCCCAGAATAATTTGAAGGATATCCAGGCGGGCACCAGGGTGGCGATAAAATCGGCATACATGAAATGCTGCACAGCAAATACGATCAGTGAGATCGCGAATAATATCCGGCCATTGCGGGCGAGTGCCGAAGTTCCCAATGGCGCTGCTGCGTTTTGAGAATCACCGGCGATGATGAAGGCCCCGGCTGCCAGTGCGAGGTTTTCGGCGGTTCCCGTCCATGGATTCGGATTATGAATATCAGAGAGCAGGCTGACCAGATGCGGATAAATAAAAAGAATGAAAAGCAGAATACCGATGAGCAGGGCGGCGCGGTGCCTGGTTTTCGGGATACACAGGGCAATTCCGCCGGCAACGAACAGCGTGCTGATGAAATTGAGAAAGAAAATCCGGGCAGGCAGGCTATCAGGCATGGGCAGGAAACCTTTCATAAATTCCTGTACGCCGAATTGAATGATCCCGAAAGCAATGATGGAGAATGCGAATAAATATTTGCCGGCCTTGAAAAGTTCCTGCATCAGCGATTGTTTGTATTAGAAAGAAATATATTAATCGATCAGGTTATTCTTAACCGCAAAGAAAACCAGTCCCGCGGTATTTTTTGCACCGAACCTTTCCATCAGCCGGTCCTTGATGGCTTCCACGGTGCGCGGGCTCACTTCCAGTTTTTGTGCGATCTCCTGTGCAGTAAATTCCATGCAGATATATTTCATTACTTCCCGCTCGCGTTCGCTGAGGGTAACTTCTGTATTCAGGTTGGGGATCACTTTGGTACGCGCATGTGATTTCTTCAGGAGGATGCGGTTCACAAAATTATTGAGGTAATATCCTTTGGAAGAAACTTCCATGATGGCGCGTTTGATTTCGGAAGGATCGGCGCTTTTCAACAGGTAGCCATTGGCCCCGATCTCCATCATATGGCTCACAAAGCGTTCATCCTCGTACATGGTCAGCGCAATAATATGGATCTGGGGATATAATTTGGCGATGGACTTGGTAGTCTCGATGCCATCCTTCAGCGGCATTCGCAGATCCATCAGGATCACATCCGGCATGGATACCGGCAGGCCATCGAGCAGCTCCTGACCGTTCTCCGCTTCCTGTACAAACTTGATATTGCTATAGGCCCGAAGGGAGAGGATAACTCCTTTTCGGAAAATCTTATGGTCGTCGGCAATGGCTACTTTGATCAAACCCATCAGTTGGTAAACTTCTTAGGTAAAATTACGCATTAATTGCTTTCATTGGCCGGCCTCAAATCATCTTCACGATTCATTTCTATCGTTACCTTATAATATGTTTGTGACATATCCTTCTCAAAAAATATTTTTCCCTGCAATACTTTCAACCGGCTCTGGATATTTTTCAAACCCAGGCCGACATTACTCTTACCCAGTTTTTCAAAATCTGCCTGTGTTAAACCGCGGCCATCGTGGTGGAGGCGGATAAAGAAGCGGTTCCCGCTGGTATTCTGCGTGAGGTGTATAAAACTGGCGTTGCTGTGTTTGAGGATATTATTGATCAGTTCCTGGATTACGCGGAAAATGATCAGTTCGTTTTCGGCCTTGAGCCGTTCGCGGTAATCGTGAAAACGGGAACTGGCGTTCATGCTGCCGGATCCGCTGATCTTCTGGAACAGATCGTTCACGGCAGACTCGAGACCGAAATTCTTCAGTGTCGGCGGCATCAGGCTATGAGAGATATTACGGATCAGCTGGATGGTATCGTCGATTATCTGCTTGGCATTGTAGATGCTCTGGAGCTGGGTCTGTTTGTCGAGGTTTACAAAATTCTCATTGAGGTAAAGGCGCGCCGTGGCGAGCAGGGGGCCGGCATCGTCGTGCAGGTCGGCCGCAATGCGCTGGCGTTCTTCTTCCTGCAGGCGGATGGAAGCGTTCAATAAAGTTTTTTGCTGGTCCTGCTCCATGCGCTGGAGCTGTTGCTGGTAGCGGATAACTTTTCGCTGATGGAAGCTGATGAACACGATCAGTCCGATTGTCAGCGCCAGCATTCCGATGGTGCCAAAAAACAGCACCATGGAAATATTGTTATCAGAGCTTAAGGCTTGCAATAGAATCATTAGGAAGGGTCAGGGTTTAGGTGATGATTGATTACCGGTCGTTCGGGCTGGTAAAATCAACAGAATGGCTTTCAGGGGTCGGGTTTTTATGTTGAAAACGGTATAATAGAAAGGCGGCAGAAAATAATAAGTTGGTTAAGATGTTATTATAAACTGTGATACTTCTCCAATATCTTGTCATTTCGTCTTCGGACAATTTATTAGCAATAATGAATAAGAACAGTGTGCATGCTACATATAAAAGGAGTGCAATCACTACTAGAAAAAGTGGATTGAGGATATTTAATGATTCAGTATTTCGATTCATGCTCGTGAAAATATAGACTAAGCAAAGCATAAGGATACTTGCTTGGCTGAAAAAGCTTAAAATTGAATTAAATCGAATATTTATACTTTTTAATTGGATGAAAAAAACAATAAAGAACAACGCGGAGATGATAGTAATTAGTACTCTTACTGATCGAAGTCTTATCGTTATGTAAAAAAAATAGGCCAAAAAGGAATACTCAACAATCGTATAAATATTCCATAGTAAAAAGGTGTTATGGGACCCCCATCTAGATGTTAAGAGAAAATCAGAAGCTAATGAGAATATAGAATAGAAAAAAATTACCCATAGTCCTTTTTCATTTGTTTTTAAACAAAACAAAATAAAAAAAACTATGGGCAATAAAGAAGATATGAAACTAATTATTTGAATCACTGATAGTTGGATATAACTCAAATATAGAAAGTTACAGCCAATTTTACTATAGTTAAGACCAATTCGTCTTCTTATAGATCAGCCCAAACAACAGGTAACAAACGATCTCCAATCATTCCATGAGTTACAGCGAGTTTACCATGGTCATTAACTGTAGTTAATTCCAGGATACTATTACCCTTAGAGTCAACACCGACATAAACCAGTGTCTTCACGCCAAATTCGTTGATTGCATCACGAAATGTGATACCTACGCAACCTGGTTGCGCCAAAATTGCTTCTAAAATGTTTTTCCCAATAGTGTAGGAGTGGGATTCTTCATAAGAATGCTTGTCATGATGATTTTTAATCATCTTTGCTGCTAATTCATGCGTAATTTCTTCGCCAGCGGTCTGGTAGTTGACTTGTTCCTTAACGAGTGATTCTTTGTTCATAATCAGAGTTTTAAAAGTTTTTCTCTTGAAAGACTACGTAATTAACCCCGAAAAAAAAGATTCAACAACGCTTAGAAGATGGTTAAAAAAACCTTAAATTGCCTGAGATTCAGCATGGTAGAGGGTTTAGGTAGATATACGAAGAAAATCTCCTAGCAGAAGTAGAGTAAAGTTCCTGTAACCGCATCGTATTTTTACGGTCGGTTTTTTAGATTTTATTGGGAATTTAACGATGGGGAAAAGACGTTATCCCCAAATAATGAAGGAGTTGTGGATAAATAGAAACACTTAGATAGAAGGTGAGGATTTCAAAAACGGGACTTTTGCACGGGTTTGGTTATTCTGGATTGCGGAAATTGCAATTATTCGAGGGTTTCCGCGTTATTTTGGAGATTTAAAAGAAAGAAGTTGATTGATACCGGACTTTATGGATTTTCAAGGATTTGGAACATCTTACTGGACGGTAAGTTTGGACATTGGACGGTTTGAGAAAGAAACGCTACCAATCAACTATCTTAATTCAAATGTACATTTAACACAAACATTAAAACAGAGCAGTAATGCTCAATTTCAATTATACGGTATTTACCTTATCCATCGTAAAATTGCTATACTTAAGAGTGCATCCAGGCATATTATAAAAAATTATCATAATCTGAACGCATAGAATCAATTTTACAACAACCCCTTATGACTGCGGAATTAGTAATTAAAGTGGCCATAGCTGACGATCACAAAATTTTTCGGGACGGCATCAAGATGGCTCTGAAGGATAAGGATTACTTAAAGATCATTTGGGAGGCGGAAGATGGGCGTGATCTGGTCCACAAAATGCTTTTGAAGAAACCGGATGTTTTACTCATGGATATCCGGATGCCAGAAGTTGATGGCATTAATGCAATAGGTATTCTCAGAAAAGAATACGAAGAGGTTAAAATCATTGTTCTGACGATGTATGACGATCAGGAAATGATCTCCAAGATGATGGAGATGGGTGCCAATGCCTACCTCACAAAAACGACCGATCCCGAAGAAATCTATCAGGCTATCCTTGCCTGTATGAATGATGATTTCTATTTTAATGATCTTGTAAATAAGGCAGTACTTTCAAAACTACAAACCAAGCGACAGGTTCGTCAATTTTATCCAGATCCAATTAAGTTCTCCGAAAAAGAAGTCAAAATTCTCCGCCTCCTGGCTCAGGACAAAACCACTGAGGAAATATCGAAGGAGGTTTTTTTAAGCCCTCGTACAATCGAAACGATTCGTCAGAACATGAAAACAAAGGTTGGGGCAAAAACAATTGCGGGACTGATCATGTATGGCATGCGAAATAAATTAATAGACTGACACATCAGAAATTAAGTGTTACGATTCCGCTTTTGATAGCGTAAACCGCTAACCCCACCCGACTTTTTACATTTAATTTCAGGAATAAGGCATCTCGGTAATTGTCCACCGTTCTTGGACTTACTTTCATTTTTTGTGCAATTTCTTTGTAGGTTAGCTCTGTTGCGACTTGTTTTAAAAATGCAATTTCACATTCATTCAATATAATGGTTCCCCAGTATGAGTTTTTGGTTCCCAAATCCTTCATCAATCCGAAAAGTCTACTGGTAACAGTTAATGAACAATATGTTCCAGTTGTTAATATACTTTGAAGTGCTTGCTTTAATTCTGCCGCTGTAGCACCCTTTTTAAGAAAACCCCTGACTCCTGCTTTTATCAAATGAATCAAAGATTCTGCATCATACATAGTGAGTACTAAGATTTTGATTTCGGGATGGTTTTTTAAGAGCCAGTGAATCGTCTCATGTCCATTCATTTCGGGCATGTTTAAATCAAGAAGGAGAATTTCCGGAATATTTGCATGATTTAATTTATCTATGAATTCCTTTCCATTTTCGGCAAGAAGAGTAACATCAAAATCAGCGAATGATCTTATTATACCAGCTACCGCATCTCGGGTCAAAATATGATCATCTACTAAACCGATTTTGATTGGAGCTTGTGGCATATTTTTGTGTTTATAAATAATTAGTAAGACGTTATTACTTTAATACAAGTTCCTTTTCCAACTTGGCTATCTATTTCAAATTCAGCTTCTATTATTTTAGCTCTGCGCTGCATATTGTATATGCCACTAACAAGCTTGGGTCCAGAAATCTTTTCATCTAAAATGAAACCGCTTCCATTATCGCGGATTTGAAGGACTAAGAAATTTTTTGCATATTCGAGAGATATCCAAATTTCCGATGCTTTTGAATGCCGGATAATATTATTAATTGACTCCTGAACAATTCGGAAGATAAAAATTTCTTTTGTATCTGATAGATTTTTGGGTTCTCCTGTTACTTCCAGTCGAGCATTAAATTTTCCCCCTCTTTGAATAAAATCAACCTGCATATCGATTGATTTTATTAATCCGCCCTTTCTAATAATTTCTGTGTTCATACATCGAGTTAAAAGTCGAAGATTATGGAGAGCTATTTCTAATATATCAGAAATTTCTGTTATGCCCGCTTTTGCTTCGTCTTTTTTGTCTAAATCCAATGTACTTAAGCTAAGTCTGGCTAGCGATAAATTCTGTCCTACATTATCGTGTAATTCTCTTCCTATTTCCAACGAAGTCTGTTCTTGAATTTCTGATTGAGCCCTATACAATTCAAGATCATAGTTTGATTTAATTTCTAATAAATCATTATTAAATCTCCTTTGTCTTTTTTGTACAAAAAAAAGTATAATAATGATGAATGTAACCATCACTACAATGAAAAAAGTCATAGAAAGTAGAAAAATTATCGCTTCAGATTTGGAATAGTACATATATGGGCTTTCATAAATGAAAAGAAAAGAATTGCATAAAAAATTGAATTAGATAAAATTAGTATCCTTAAAAAACTAGGCGCCATTAGTCTCAGATTATACCAACTGAAATAAGATGGGGCAGAAATGCTGAAATAAAAAAGTATCCCGCAAGTAATAATAAAATTTGGATCAGAATTTAAATTAACAGGTAAATCTGAATTTAGAATTTCATAAATATAAAAGAAGCATGGAATTACAATGAACAAACATTCTACTCCAAAGAGATCAGGAGAAAAGGCGTAAAAAGAATTTTTCTTAACAGCCCAGAAAATTATACATGTAGAATAGTAAGTCAAAAGAAAGATGATAATTATAATTCGGAATTTGTAATTTTTAATCCTCGTGAAAAGAAAATAATACAATAGTGATATTTCCAGTAGAGAAAATATATTTAATACAATTTCGCCTATATAGTTGTAAGAGTCGTTTTTAGAATGATAGTCAAAAACCTTGGCAATTAAGTTGAAAATGAATGATGCTATTATATATACTCGGATGGACAAAAGATTTTTCCGATTGCCATAAACAAAACTGGTTATTAACGCGCTCATAATAACAAATAATGAAATCCAATCTGTAATTTGATTTGCGGTCTCCATAATCTCTTTTTATTTCGTGTATACGAATGTATAAGCAGTTTTTATTAATCATAGGGTTAAAACACCCTTTTATTGCGCGAATTATACGGTTTTTTTGTTGTGAACTGTTCGGTAATTTCTTCAGAGATATCTGGAGTAGGACTTTCAAATACAATCAGATAGTAAATGATTTATGAATTTATCTATCTGTATTTCAATTAGATATTACTGTATTGGCCTTCATAAGCCGGATAGTTTTCTAAGGATAGTTTAGTGGTTTTTCAATTTAAAAAGGGATCTGATTATAATTTTCACATACGATTTGGGGACTTTGTCGGTTCCGTGGCCAGTGTTTTCTTTATTATCGTACCCATTTGTAATAGCGGTCGATGACTGTTTGAGCATAATAGATGGATTCGAACTCCAAACGATCGAAGCCTTACGTTGCAGGGTTGAGCGCAGAGCTTCTGGTAAGCATTATCCTGCGGCGAGGCCACATGAGAGAACTCCTGGCAGGCGCCTTTTTCTTTTAAGTGTTCTCTCACAAGAATTGCAATAATCTGGGTACAGTCACCTTTACCATTTCCCGCAAGGATTGTCTAGTTTGTCGCAAGCATTTTATTCCTTATCCTGAAAAACGGTTTTTCAATCAGAATCCGCATAATCAGGGCGCCCACGATACAAGAAAACATACAGAAAAGAAGCATCCAGTTGCTATCCCCTCGCAAACCAAGGCCGGTAAACCATTTTTGCGTAAGATGAATGATTCCCTTGTGAGAGAGATAAAGAGAGTAAGATAGAGTGGCCAGGTTTTTCGTGATCCCCGATTTCACACGAAATAAAACACTGCCGGGCAGGACAGCCGATAATACAAAAAATCCGAACGAGATGGCGATCAGGCTAAATCCAAAGATGGTTGCGGCGGCCGATTGCTGATCCATGCAAAGAAATAGACTTAGCACAAATAAAATGCATCCGGCGATAATCATTGGGTTTGCATACCGGTTTAATGGATCCAGCCATTTTTCTCTGAAACGATAAATGGCCGCGATGCCAACACCCACCATCAAACCATCCAGTCTCGTATAAGTTGGATAATAGATCCACTTATACCAGTTCATTCCAAATTCATCGGAGTCAATATTGGGTTTTAAAAAAACCTCCCAGCTGATCCAGCG
>Ga0193753_10003146_pt1 | contig 12421 bp, 11 predicted proteins | sample H1c2metaG_FD_144925 | JGI IMG/M metagenome (GOLD analysis project Ga0193753, IMG submission 144925) | Soil microbial communities from a riparian zone of the East river system, Colorado, United States - H1c2 | ecosystem: Environmental > Terrestrial > Soil > Riparian zone | place: USA: East... | reverse complement strand
CACTTCATCCGCATCAGCACACCGTTCGTTACACTCAAGGCAGCGTTATCGGTCGACGGCAAACTGGCACCTCCGCCTGCCCACCGCTTTCCTAACCAGCCACACTGGCTCACCGGCCCCACTGCACGCGCTGAAGTCCACCTTCTCCGCCATGCCTCAGACGCCGTTCTTACGGGCATCGGCACCATCCTCGCTGACGACCCTCTCCTGACCGACCGAAGCGATGCCGCCCAATCGCGCCGGCGTCCCTTGCTTCGTGTCATCCTCGATACCCACCTCCGCACTCCGATGACATCACAACTCATCCTCTCCGCCCAGGACGATCTGCTCATCCTCTGCGGAAACACCGCATCTAAAGAAAAGATCGCCGCCCTCGAGGCACGTGGCGCCCAGGTCCAATTCATACCCGACCACGCCGGCCGCCTCAGCCTTCCCGCCATCCTCGCCACCCTTGCCAAACGCGAAATTCTCAGCCTCCTGCTTGAATGCGGCTCGCACCTCAACGGCTCCTTCCTCCGCCAGAACCTCGTCGACAAGGCCGTCCTCATCTACGCCGAAACCGAACTGGGCGATCAGGCCATCCCCTTTGCGCAAGGCATTCCCTCACCCTATCTCTTCGAGCAGACGCTCCATCGCATCACCCGCACCACCCTGGGCACCGACGCCTTTGTCACCGGCTACCTTCATGATCCTTGGCCTCATCCGTGAGCTGAACCCTATCGCTCGCGAAAAATGTTCTAACCTATAGCCATGTTCACCGGCCTCATTGAAACCACCGGAACTCTTCTCGCCGTAACCCCCACAGCGGGAGCCACCCGCATCACCATCGCCGCCCCCTCATCCTTGCTTAGCCGCCTCAACACCGGCGACAGCGTCTCTGTCAGCGGCGTCTGCCTCACCGCTCTCAACATCGAACCCAACGCCTTCCCTCCACGCTTCTCCGCCGATCTTGCCGCTGAGACCATCGCCCGCACCACCCTCTCCCGCCTCCACCCCGAGTCAGTCGTCAACCTCGAGCTCCCTACCCCCGCCGGCTCTCCTCTCGGCGGCCACGTCGTCCAGGGTCACGTCGACGGCACCGGAACGCTTCTCGCCCTCGAGCCCATCACGCCCGAAGCTCCCGCCACCACCGACTGGCGCCTTCGCCTCACCCTTCCCGACGCGCTCACCCGTTATGTCGTCGAAAAGGGTTCCATCACCATTGAAGGCATCAGCCTCACCGTCGCCTCCATCATCGGCAACGAGGTTACCATCGCCATCATCCCTCACACCTACGCGTCCACCAGTCTGCGCTCACTCACTCCGGGCAGTCCTCTCAACATCGAGGTCGACGTCCTGAGCAAGTATGCCGAGCGTCGGAATACAAACGTCACAGAATTCACCCTCACGGAGCAATACCTCACCGCCAACGGTTACTGAACCTCAGCAACGAAAGGAACCTCATGAACAAGACTGCGAATCTACTCATGCTCATCGGAGACTACGTCGAAGATTACGAAGTCATGGTGCCGTTTCAGGCCCTGCAGATGGTAGGTCACGTCGTCCACGCCGTATGCCCAGACAAGAAAGCCGGCCAGTACGTCCGCACCGCGATCCACGACTTCGAAGGTGACCAGACGTATTCAGAAAAGCGTGGCCACAACTTCGTCCTCAACGCTACCTTCTCCGACATTCGCAATCTCGATGATTACAGCGGCCTCGTTATCCCCGGCGGGCGCGCACCCGAATACCTGCGCCTCAACCCACGTGTCCTCGAGATCATCCGCCACTTCTCCGAAGCCGACAAACCTATCGCTGCCATCTGCCATGGTCCGCAACTGCTTGCCGCTGCTCGTGTCATCGCCGGCAAGCGTGTCAGCGCCTACCCTGCCTGCGCGCCCGAGGTCGAACTGGCCGGAGCCACCTTCGTCGCCCTTGAGGTCACCGACGCCATCGCCGACGGCAACCTGATCACAGGACCCGCATGGCCCGCACATCCAACGTGGTTGGCAAAGTTTCTCGAAGTCCTGACGCAATACCTCAACAAATAAACCTACGCCCATCGATTCCTTTCCATACTCTCTTCATCTATTCGACATTCCATGTCTTTCGCGCCACTCCCTTTGAAATTTTAGGGGAACATGGCATACTTCCCTATAAATCTAAGGGGGAAGCATTTTGAAAGGCCAAGAACTGGATATCGTTCGTGGGACACTGGATCTCCTCGTTCTGAAGACTTTGAGTTGGGGTCCTCTGCATGGCTACGCAATCGTCAGCGCCATACGGCAGCAGACCGACAAGGCCCTCCTGGTCGAAGAAGGCGCTCTCTATCCAGGCCTGTACAGGATGGAATCCAAAGGATGGATCGAGGCTGAGTGGGGACTGTCGGAGAACAATCGCCGCGCAAAATACTATAGGCTCACGCCAGAAGGGCGACGCCACCTCCGATCCGAAGTAAAGACCTGGAACGCATACACCGATGCCGTCACGAAGGTGCTCCAGGCGACCCAGCCCCCTGCGCAGGAGAGCTCGTGATGGAGAAAACCCCTATGTGGCGACGTTATCTCCGTTTCTTCGGCACCGATGTCGAAGCTGATGTCGAGGACGAGTTGCGTTTCCATCTCGATGCAAAAGTGGACGAACTTATTGCACAGGGTTGGTCCACTGAAACCGCACGAGGTCAAGCTCAACAGGAGTTCGGAGATCTTGCTGCAGTACGCCGGACCTGTCACCAACTGCGACGAAAGAACGAAGAACGCAAGAACAGAGAGTACTACTTCGCCGGATGGCGTCAGGACGTCGGCTATGGCTTGCGTCAGCTAAGGCATCGCTGGCCGACAACGTTATTAGCAATCATTACGCTTGGCATGGGAGTGGGTGCTGTTGCCGCGGTATTCGGCATCGTGTACGCAGTTATTCTGCGGCCCCTACCGCTTCCAGATCCTGACCAGATAGTAACGATATGGTCGACGAAGGAAGGCCGCGACGATGTAGTCACACCACGCAACTTCGATAGCTGGCGGCGCAATACCCACTCGTTTCAACGACTAGCTGCTCTGGAGCGGACCACGGCGACACTCTCCGACGGCAGCAGTACAACGCAGGTTCTGGGCGGCGAAGTGACGTCCGACTTTTTCTCAGTGTTCGGTATTTCACCGGCACTTGGCCGTACCTTCATCAGCGACGAAGACACCCCACCACGCCAGCATTTGGTCGTTATGAGCCATCGCCTCTGGCGCGAGCGCTTCGCCGAGGATCCTGGAATAATCGGCCACCGGATACGTCTTGATCGCGAATCCTACACCGTAATCGGCATCATGCCGAAACGCTTCGACCTGCGGCCGGATGGAGAGCAGTTCTGGATCCCGCTTGCTCTCAGCGGACAAGAGATGAACTGGAGCGGCGTACTCTACGTCTTTGGACGTTTGCAGCCGTATGTAACGCTTCAGCAGGCGCAAGCCGAGATGAACGTCCAGTCACGCATTCTGCAAACTCGCTATCCCGAGATGAATCGCGGCCGGGATATCCGTGTCGGTGAGTTCGCATCGGACCTGGTGGGCGAGTACCGTCGCCAGCTCTTCATCTTGTTGGCGGCAGTCGGATCAGTCTTCCTTATTGCCTGCGCGAACGTCGCAAACCTGCTGTTGGCACGGGGAACGGGCCGCACCCGCGAACTCACAATCCGGACCGCACTGGGAGCGAGCCGCTCTCGAATCGTCCGTCAGCTCCTCACCGAAAGCCTTCTTCTAGGAATCTTCGGAGCTGCCTTTGGTCTTGTCGTCACTGCCACTGCCATCCATGTTACAAAATTGACCGCAACCGCGGTGGTTCCTCGTGTGGGCGAGGCGAACGTGGACGGTACGGTTCTGACTGTCCTTATAGGTCTTGCCGTTGTCTGCACTCTCTTGTCCGGAACACTACCGGCAATCCGGGCAGCGTATCTGGAACCGCAAAGCGCGCTGGTTCAAGCCGAGCGAAGCGTGGCCGGACTAGCCCGCGACCGCACCAGGCAAACCTATATCGCAATTGAAGTAGGCCTAGCACTGGTGCTTCTGGTTGCAGCAGGGTTACTCATACGAACAGCGATCGCTGCACAAACCGTTCGCCCAGGCTTCGTCCCGGACCGCGTAGTGACCGGACGGACAGCTCTGCCATCGACTGCATACAAAACAGCAGATCAGGTAGCAGGCACGTATGAGCGCATCCTCAATACGCTCGCCAGCCAACCCGGCGTGCACGCGGCCTCGCTCACATCGAAGGTGCCCCTGGGTACCAGCAGTATGGGCATCTCGCTCAAGCCCGATGCCGTAGCCCCACCTCTTCGATACGAATCCTCTACCGAACTCCAGTATGTAAGCTCTGGATACTTCTCCACCATGCAGGTTCCGCTCCTCAGCGGACGCGAGTTCAACGCACACGACCGCGCAGGATCGATACAGGTTGCCATCGTCAACCAAACCCTCGCTCGACGGCTCTGGCCCGGTCGTGACGCAGTAGGACAGCAGTTGCGTCTGCCGGAGCTCGATAGCGATTCTCCGTTACAGCAAGTCATCGGTGTCGTAGCGGACGTGCATGACAACGGTCTTATGGCAGCACCACCCGCAGTTCTCTACATACCGATCGCTCAGGTGCCTATCAATCCCTGGCACTGGACCGAACAATCGCTTTATCTCGTCGCGCGAACACAGACAGATTCTCTCGCTACATCCGAACTTCTGCGAACGGCCCTACAAAATGTAGATCCCGAACTTCCTCTCGGTGATGTCCTCACGATGGACCAGAGACTCGCGCGATCAGTCTCGGCTGCCCGTTTCTACACGCTGCTCCTGACGATTCTCGGCCTCTGTGGATTGCTCCTCACCGCAGCAGGAATCTACGGAGTCGTAGCTTATTTTGTCAGTCGGCAGCGTGCAGAGATCGGAATTCGCATGGCACTTGGAGCCACGCGCGGCAACGTAGTGCTGTTTGTCATACGCCAGGGAATGCTTCCAGTTCTCGCCGGAACCTGCCTTGGCATACTTGCCTCGCTCACTGTTTCCCGCGTGCTTGCCGCCCAACTCTACGGCGTCGACACCACTGACCCACTCACCTTCGCTGCGGTTACATCCACATTACTGGGAATCGCTGCACTCGCCTGTTACGTACCTGCACGCCAAGCCGCGAAAATCGATCCCGTGATCGCACTTCGCAGTGAATAATTAGATAGCTCAGCACAAAAAGAACGCCTCTCATCAAAGAGAGGCGTTCTCGTTAAAAGTTTCTGCCCGGTTTTTTTAGATCGAGCTCATGTTGTGCAGGAACTCCTGATTATTCCGAGTCTTTGCCAGCTTATCCGTCAGCAGTTCCATGGCTTCAACTGGCGACAGAGGATTCAGCACCTTGCGCAGAATCCAGGTCCGCTGCAGATCTTCCTTCGGGATCAGCAGCTCTTCCTTACGCGTACCGGAGCGCTGGATATCGATCGCCGGGAACACGCGCTTGTCGACAAGCTTACGATCCAGAATGACTTCCATGTTGCCCGTACCTTTGAACTCTTCAAAGATGACTTCATCCATGCGCGAGCCGGTATCGACAAGGGCCGTTGCAATAATCGTCAGCGAACCGCCTTCTTCGATGTTGCGGGCAGCACCGAAGAACCGCTTCGGCCTCTGCAGCGCATTCGAGTCCACACCGCCTGAGAGCACCTTACCCGAGGGAGGAACAATCGTGTTGTACGCACGAGCGAGACGCGTAATCGAGTCCAGCAGAATCACCACATCGCGTTTGTGCTCGACCAGGCGCTTCGCCTTCTCGATCACCATCTCGGCGACCTGAACGTGACGAGCTGCCGGCTCGTCGAACGTTGACGAGATAACCTCGCCCTTCACCGACCGCTGCATGTCCGTCACTTCTTCCGGACGCTCGTCGATCAGCAGAACGATCAGCACGATCTCAGGATGGTTCGACGTAATGCTATTCGCAATCGACTGCAGCAGCATCGTCTTACCGGTACGCGGCGGAGCAACGATCAATCCACGTTGTCCTTTGCCCACTGGAGTCAGCAGGTCCATCACGCGGCCGGAGATATGCTCGCGCACCGTCTCCATCTTCACACGCTCCTGCGCATACAAAGGCGTCAGGTTGTCGAATAGGATCTTGTTGCGCGTCTCTTCGGGCGACTCGAAGTTGATCGCCTCGATCTTTACCAGTGCAAAGTACTTCTCACCCTCATGCGGAGGCCGCACATTGCCGCTGATCGTATCGCCTGTCTTCAGGTCGAACTTGCGAATCTGCGAGGGAGAAACATAAATGTCATCGGGACCGGGAAGGTAGTTGTAATCGGGCGAACGCAGGAAGCCGTAGCCGTCCGGAAGAATCTCCAGCACGCCTTCAGCGAAGATGTGCCCTTCTTTTTCGCTCTGCGCCTGCAGAATCTTGAAGATCAGATCCTGCTTCCGCAGACCGCTGGTACCGGCAATATCAAGGCCACGCGCGAGCTTACCTAGCTCCGCAATATTGTGCTCTTTTAGTTCAGAAATCGTCATGTTTTACCTGGAGGTTTTGAATTTAAGGGGGGATTGTTTGGAACTGAGGCGGGATCTGCTTGACGAGGGGGTCGTGCGGAAGGCCAAATGTAAGGGAATTGTACTGCGGATGGGTTGTAATGCGGGTAAAAGTTGAGGGTGGAAGAACAGCCGCGCGTTAAGCTGCGCGGCGTTCCTGCAATTGTACCTTCTCTACGACTGCTTCGGTTCCATCCATCGGAATCGTGTCCTTGAAGCGATCCAGAACATCATTTGTCGTGTCCTGCAAACGGGTGTTGGGCTTGTGCAACTTCCGGGTGGCCTTCGACGCCAACTGACAAAGCTCATAGCGGTTCGTGACGTGTGTGAGGGCTCCAAAAATAAGATCTGAGCGCATAGTGATTCTCCTTTTCAATTTCTCGAGGCTGAAGCGTCTAGAGCGCTCACTGCCTGAATATTTGTTTTCAACTCTCGACAGAATACTCGCCTGTCTTTGACTCAATCATTAGACGCAGAAAACATGGTTTCGGACTCTGAATCTAGTGCAAATATCTCAATCCAAAATACATCCACTACAAGGCAGACAGAAACTCAAGCCCCGGCCAACACGCAGCCGCAGCTACTCGTTCAAGTCCTGCTCTCCTAAATCGTCCAACGGGGGGCAACGCCCAGGCGTGAAACAGAAGAACACGGTATATCCGGAAACCAAAAGCTTCCTGTCAACCACTCCTACTTGTCGTCGGGGGTCACTTTATTTGACCGGAGCAGCTTCGACATTAGGAAAAGTAAATGGTCTGAAGCTTCAGGTCAATACTTATTTTGGAAAGCCAGGGACCAAAGTCTTCCAAAAACGGAATTTTCAAGCACCATCGAAAGAATCCCTGTACCCACGATTACCTACCATTCTACCTCATCATGCCCAGTAACTTCGGTCTAAAGTGCGGTACTGAATCGCCTCCGCTATGTGTTTTACAGCGATATCCTGTTCCCCTCCCAGATCGGCAATCGTCCGAGCCACCTTTAATATCCGGTCATGCGCCCGCGCACTCAACCCCTGTTGCTGCATAGCCCGTTCCAATAGCCGCTCCGCATCCGAGGACAGCTCGCAGTACGTTCGTATCTGTTGCGTGCTCATCTGCGAGTTCGCAAAGATCTGCCGTGAAGGCGCCTTCGGCGACCCTTTCGTTCGCTCCCCCGCCTGCCCAAACCGAGCGCTCTGTCGCTCCCTAGCCGTTAGCACTCGCGCCCGAATCTCTTCCGACCCCTCGGCCGCCATTCCGCCCCTTAACTCCTTATATTGCACTGCTGGAACTTCAATATGAATATCGATTCGGTCCAGTAGCGGTCCCGATACCTTCGAGACATACCGTTGAATCATCGGCGGCGTACACATACACTCCCGCGACTTGTCGTTGAAGTATCCGCACGGGCACGGATTCATCGCCGCCGCCAGCATAAATCTAGCCGGGAAATTCAAACTCATCGCCGCCCGCGCAATCGTCACCGTCCCATCCTCCAACGGCTGGCGCAGTACCTCCAGTACATTCCGAGGAAACTCCGGCAACTCATCCAGAAAAAGCAGTCCGTTATGCGCCAGCGATACCTCGCCCGGTCTCGGCATCATCCCCCCGCCGATCAACCCCGCATCCGAAATCGTATGGTGCGGCGACCGAAACGGCCGATGCGTTACCAACCCCTGCTCCGTATCCAGCACACCCGCAACCGAGTGGATCTTCGTTGTTTCCAGGGCTTCTTCAAACCGCAGCGGAGCCAGAATCGACGGTAACCTCTTCGCCAGCATCGTCTTGCCCGACCCCGGCGGCCCGATCATCAAAATATTATGTCCACCCGCAGCCGCAACCTCCAGCGCCCGCTTCGCCACATGCTGTCCGCGTACGTCTTTGAAATCGAATGGAAAGTGCTGCATCTCGTTCAGCAGACTCTCTGACTCCACCTTCAAAGGCGTCGCCTTCACCGCACCTAGCGAAAACGAGTTCAACAGTTCCCGTACCTCCAGCAGCGACTTCACCGGATAAACGTTAACGCCATGCACCACCGCCGCTTCTCGCGCATTGCTCGCAGGAATGATCAGGTTCGCAATCCCCTTAGCTTTAGCCGCAACAGCAATCGGCAGCATTCCCTGAACTGCCCGCAGACTGCCATCAAGACCCAGCTCTCCCACCAGCAGAAAGTCGTCCAGCTCTTTGATGTGCAGCGCCCCATAAGCGCCCAGTATCCCGATCGCTATCGGCAGATCGAACCCTGAGCCTTCTTTCTTCAAGTCCGCGGGGGCCAGGTTGATCGTGATCCGTGTCGGTGGAATATCGAAGCCGGAGTTCTTAATCGCAGACCGTACCCGGTCACGACTCTCCCGCACCGCCGCATCCGGCAATCCCACCGTGCTGAACTGTTCTTTATCTAACCTGATTCCGGAGAAGTCGACTTCAACATCAATAATGTGGGCGTCGATCCCATACACAGCAGCACTACGAGCCGTAAAAAGCATTATGAGCCTGGAGCAACCTTGAGGCAGAGAATTTCGCCGAGTATAGCACCCCACTCGTTATATAAAGATGGCACACCACCAGAACGAAGGAGCAATCCATAAAATGCAGCCTGGGCCATCGATCAATCGCATCACTGTTGTCCGTCTCCTATCAACCCTCGCCGGGTCTCACAGCAGCAAGGCCCCGCCATCCATAAAACCCTGATCGCCGCCCTCGGCGACAAGGACGCCGCAGTCCGTGCAGCCTCCGCCAAGGCACTTGGAACCTATCACGATCAAGCTACCTTGTCCGCCCTTCTAACAGCATTCGACGACAGTAAGCCAGGCGTTCGACTCTTCGCCGCCGCAGCTTATATCCGAGCCAGGCAACCCGCATCACACCCCGTTGCCACGAACCAGACTTAAACTTGAACACACGATGAGCCCTCACACGTCGTCCTCCCATATCGATCGCTTTCGCAAGCTCGCGTTGACATTGCCAGGAGCCATCGAGAGCTCGCACATGGGCAGCCCGGACTTTCGCGTTGATGACCGCATCTTCGCAACTCTCTCCGCGCAGGCAACCGGACGTGGCGTTCTCAAACTCACGACGGAACAACAGCAAGCCTTCACCACTGAGATGCCCGCGATCTTTCAACCAGTACACGGAGGCTGGGGCCGCATGGGTATGACATTTGTCGATCTCAAAGCAGATAAGTCCATCCTTGAAGGCGCACTCGCCACGGCCTACAACAACATCAAGTCCAAACAAGCTGAGAAGACGAAGCGCGGCGCAGCCAACAAACCCGCTCGCCCACGCCTACAATAGGCAGCATGAACACCAGTCTCTTCGAACTCTTCAAGATCGGCATCGGCCCCTCCAGTTCTCACACCGTTGGTCCCATGCGCGCTGCCCTGCGCTTCGTCCATGCACTCGACTCAGCAAATCTTCTCAACCGTACCGAGCGCGTCGTGGTCGATCTCTACGGCTCACTAGCCCTCACCGGCATTGGCCACGGCACAGACCGTGCCATCCTTCTCGGCCTCCTTGGCGAAGCTCCCGACATGGTAGACCCAGCGCAGATTGAAGCTACGCTCAACTCCATCCGTACCACAGCCACGCTTAGCCTTCTCAACCGTAAAACCATTCCCTTTCTTGAGGCCCAGCATCTTCTCTTCCACCGCGACCAGATGTATCCCACCCCCGGCATCGTTTCGCACCCTAATTGCATGCGCTTCACCGCGTTTGACGACACCGGCGCCATCCTCGCTGAAGAGATCTTCTATTCCATCGGCGGCGGTTTCATCGTCTCCGATGCCGAGCGCACCGCCGAAAATACGATCAGCAATCGCACCGTCCCCTATTCCTTCCGCAGCGCCTCCGACCTCCTCGCCACCGCACACCAGCACGACCTCACCATCGCGCAGCTCCTCCTTAGCAACGAAGTAGCTCTCCTCAACGATCCATCTATTCTCATCAACCGCCCTGCGCCTGCCATCGAAGCAAGCGGCGCAGAAGAGAAAATCAAAGCCAGCATCCTTACTCTCTGGCGAACCATGCAGTCCTGCACCCAACGTGGCATCGAGATCGAAGGCATCCTACCCGGAGGCCTAAACGTTCGCCGCCGCGCTCCGCGCTTGGCTCGCCGCCTCGAGAACGAAGGCTCAAAAGACCCTCTCGCACCCATGGACTGGGTCACGGTATACGCAATGGCCGTCAACGAAGAGAACGCCGCCGGAGGCCGAGTCGTCACCGCTCCCACCAACGGCGCCGCCGGAGTCATCCCTGCCATCGCCCACTACTACATGCGATTCATCGAAGGTACCGACACCGATAAGGAAGCAGGGCTCATCCGCTACTTCCTCACCGCCGCCGCAATCGGCATCCTCTACAAAGAGAACGCCAGCATCTCCGGAGCCGAAGTCGGCTGCCAGGGCGAAGTGGGCGTGGCCTGCAGCATGGCCGCCGGAGGCCTCGTAGCTGCACTCAACGGCACCAATGCGCAAGTCGAACACGCCGCCGAGATCGCCATGGAGCACAACCTTGGCATGACCTGCGACCCCATCGGCGGCCTCGTCCAGATTCCCTGCATCGAGCGCAACGGCATGGGCGCCGTCAAAGCCATCAACGCCGCGCGTATGGCCATGCACGAGACCGGCGACCACAAGCTCTCGCTCGACCAGGTCATCGCCACCATGTACCAGACTGGCCTGGACATGCAGTCCCGTTACAAGGAAACCTCCCTCGCCGGCCTCGCCCTCAACATCATCGAGTGCTAACGAAGTCTCACTAGATTGCGCCCGCGAATCTCCCGCAGGCCACCTTGCACACCGTCTTCATCCCAACCACCCCATCGGTCTCCCATCGCGCAAAGAACTCCTTCAACGCCCGCTGCATCCCCTCGTACTTCGCATGTCCTGGCTCAGGCGTCACAGAGTACGACTGTGTCTGCCCAATAAGCTCCTCGAGCGTCAGCCTCTGTTCTCCGGCAATCTCTTTGCGAAACAATTCGCCGCCAGCAAAGAACGCATCGACTCGTGGAGCAATCTCATACCGCTCGCGATTCTCCGCATAGTCCGTTCCATGCTCTCGCAACAAAGCCTCATACGCCTGCGACTGTGGCGATTCATCCCGTACACGGCTGTTGCTGGCGAGTACCACCCAGCCGCCCGGCCGCAAAACCCTTTGAAACTCCTTCGACGTACGTTCAAGATCGAACCAATGAAACGCACGCCCCACTGCGATGAAGTCCACCGAAGTATCCTCCAGCCCCGTCCCTTCAGCAGTCCCTTTTTTGATAATCAAGCCAGGCCACGCAGAAGCCAGTTTCTCGCATGCCCCGCGCATGTCATCGTTCGGCTCGACAGCGATAACCGCATTTCCATGCTCCAGAAACAACTCTGCCAGCATTCCCGTGCCAGCACCGATATCTGCAACCATATGCTCCCGCCGCAGTCCGCACTTCTCTTTTAATATCTCCAGCACCGCTGACGGGTAGCGCATCCTGTACCGTTCATAATCCTCAACTCGTCCCGTAAATCGTTCTGTGTGTTCGCTCATCTTTCCTTGGATGCATCCAGGCGCCCTCACCGTTCCACAGCAAGAGCTACAGAATTTCCCCCACCCAAACAAAGCGCCGCCACACCCTTCTTCGCATCGCGCCGTATCATCTCGTGGATCAGCGTCACCAGCACCCTCGCTCCGCTAGCCCCGATAGGATGCCCAATCGCTACTGCTCCACCATTCACATTCACCTTCGACGCATCCAGCCGCAACTCCTTCATCACTCCCAGTGCCTGCACACTAAACGCCTCATTCAGCTCATACAAATCCACCTCATCCCGATCCCACCCAGCCTTCTCCAAAACCCGCTGCACTCCGATCACCGGAGCCAGCATCACCCACCTCGGCGCAACTCCACTCGTAGCCTGCGCCTTGATCGTCACCATCGGC
>Ga0193753_10003145_pt1 | contig 12421 bp, 3 predicted proteins | sample H1c2metaG_FD_144925 | JGI IMG/M metagenome (GOLD analysis project Ga0193753, IMG submission 144925) | Soil microbial communities from a riparian zone of the East river system, Colorado, United States - H1c2 | ecosystem: Environmental > Terrestrial > Soil > Riparian zone | place: USA: East River... | reverse complement strand
CCTGGTTTCCGCTGGTGGTCTGGCAAACGGGCAGTGGTACCCAAAGCAATATGAATGTAAATGAAGTGATAGCCTACCGTGGCCATGTAATAAACGGTGGCCAGTTATCAGACAAAGAAAAATTCCTCCATCCCAATGATGATGTAAATAAATCACAGTCGAGCAACGATACCTTTCCCACTGCTATGCATATTGCTGCGTATAAAATACTGATAGATCTAACCATACCGGGTATTGAAAAATTAAGGGATACGCTTGCTGCAAAGAGCAAGGCCTTTATGAACGTGGTAAAGATTGGCAGAACGCATTTCATGGATGCTACACCATTAACAGTTGGACAGGAATTCAGTGGTTATGTATCCCAACTCAATCACGGATTAAAAGCCATTAAAAATACGCTGGCACATCTAAGCGAGCTCGCGCTCGGTGGCACTGCTGTGGGTACGGGCATTAATACACCTGAGGGTTATTCCGAAAATGTAGCCAAACATATTGCCACCCTCACTGGCCTGCCTTTTATTACTGCTGAAAACAAATTTGAAGCCCTTGCCGCACACGATGCTATTGTGGAATCGCATGGTGCTTTAAAAATGGTGGCGGTTAGTTTAATGAAAATTGCGAATGATATACGCATGTTATCTTCTGGCCCCCGCAGCGGCATCGGTGAATTGTTTATACCCGATAACGAACCCGGCTCATCTATCATGCCCGGAAAGGTAAACCCTACCCAATGTGAAGCGCTGACCATGATTGCAGCACAGGTAATGGGCAATGATGTAACGATTGGTATTGGCGGCAGCAACGGCCATTTTGAACTGAATGTATTTAAACCAGTAATGATTTTTAATTTTTTACACAGCGCCCGTTTAATAGGAGACGGCTGCGTAAGCTTTAATGATAAATGTGCTGTGGGGCTTGCACCCATTGAAGCAAATATTAAAAAGCATGTAAACAATTCGCTGATGCTGGTTACTTCCTTAAATACAAAAATTGGTTATTACAAAGCAGCGGAGATTGCACAAAAAGCGCATAAAGAAGGTGTTACTTTAAAAGAGATGGCAGTAAAACTCGGCTATACAACACCGGAAGAGTTTGATGCCTGGGTGGATCCTGCTAATATGGTTGGTAAAATTTAACCTGTATTGCTGATAAAATTAAAAAGCTCCCGATGGGGGAGCTTTTTAATTTTATTTTTTATTTATAATTTCTGAAGTTTGATTGCCTGGTTAATATTGTTCCCGGCTATTTTCAGGTAATAACTGCCGGATGGTATTTTAGCAAGATTTATAGTAATTACATTATTACCCCTGGTCAGTACAAGCGCATGCTGCAATACAGTTTTACCGGCAATATCTGTTAATTCCCAGTTGGCCTGTTCAGTAACGGCTGCATTTATTTCAACAGTAACATCATTAACAACCGGGTTTGGATGAATAGTAATAATGCCCTTGTTATTAACCGGATATAAGGTTACGATTGATGAGTAGCTGTATTTCCCGTCTGCATCCGCAATTTTTAAACGATAATAGATCGCCGGGGAAGAAAGCTTGCTGATGGCGCTATCAGGATATGAATAAGTCCGCTGTCCTCCTTCATTACTGGCCGGTATTATAGCAACTGTATAAAAATCACGGCTATTAAGGCTGCGTTCCAGGGTAAAGGTTTTAACTGCATGTTCATCTTCAGTTATCCATTTCAGCCTGGCAATATCATTGCTGATTAAACCTTTAAAAGAGCTAAGATGAACAGGCAGTAATGAGCTTACACTTCCTATATAAAAAGTAGAAAAAGAATTGATATTGCCCTGTACCACGTAACCGCCTGTACCAAAAGCAGCCTGGTTGGTAGTAACAATAGCTGTGGCTGCGCCGGATATGGCAGATCCGCAGGTATTATTGTTTTTAAAAATAGCCAGGTTATTGGGTATAGAAACACCACTTGGCTGACCTAAAGAATTATTAGCGGTTTTCAATGCATTGAATTCCGCATTATCCAGGTACAAACGAATGCTTACCGCTGTCGAAGGCTGGGTTTGTGGGGTAATAGTGATGTTTCTGTCTAAATACAAAGAACGGGCAACATTAGAAGATTCTCTTACAGGACCAGCGTTAACAAATACGGATGTTGTTACATTACCCAGTATATTACCATTAGCATTAATTTCCGCAATTACATTGCCGCTGGTATCTGTTACAGGAACCCATAGATTTTTATTGTTCGCATCAATGGTAATGATATTTGCATCTTCACAGATACCAGGCTTACCACTTGCGATGGATACAAGAGGAGATATGGAACTGGTAGTACCGTTTGGCGCATATCCCAGAAATGTAAATTTCTGCACGCATCCGTTACATCCAACCAGTGCCGGGTTATTAACACTTGGAGCAAAAGGTGTTATACTGGAATTTCCCTCCATGGTAATATAAATATCTTTACCTCCGGGTCCGAATGCCATATCCCGGTATCTTGGTAATCCGTCAAAAACACAAACTGTATCCTGTCCACCGGTTTGCGCAATAGCGGTACCGGTACTATCCAGCCTGGTACGGATTATCCTTCCCCATTTTAAACCTGCCATCAGCAGCGAATTTTTCCAGCCGGGGATCGCGCTGTAATTATAAAGGCCCAAACCAGACCAGGCTTCCGAAGGCCAGCCGGCATTAGAAGGGTTACTGATAAAGGTTGAATTGATTTCACTTTGTGGCCTGGCATAACCTGCAAATAAAGGATCTTTATAACTGGAACCAATAGCTGCAGCTGCGGCCACTTCACTTGTAATTAAGGCAAGACTGGAGCCACTATTTGAACCCGCGCTGGAACCCGCATAATTTTCGTCTGCGGCATATCCAATCACCAGCGGGTGGCCATAGTTTTTTGATGGCTCAATAATATTTACTTCATCATCACTGTAAGGCCCATGCGAAGACCCGTAAAGAATATTTCTTACACTGTCATAGGCAAAGCCCTGGTTGTTCCTCACACCAAGAGACCAGACAGCACTTTGTTTCGCGCCATTGAAAGGGTTGTTATTGGGGATCCAGGAATCCATTGGGTCTGTATCTCCGTCCGGCTCCAGGTTGAAACGCAAAATCTTTCCTTCGTATTTATTAATATTTTGTGCATTGTTGACACGTGCACGGCTGGCCAGCTGACCTGCACCCATATCTCCTGCAGCATAAAAAAGGTAAGCTGTCCCATTTACGGGAACAATAATCATACGTTGTGAGTTGTGATCAACACTGCCGGGCAATGTATCACAAATTGTTACCGGGCTTTCCAATTGTCCATTAATAGTATTGTATGTAAAGCGGACAATACTATTGGTAAAGAAAGCGCCGCCATTGGTTAGAACAGAGGTACTGTCGTACGTGTGCACATAAGAAATATAGACATATTTTTTTGGCGTGCTGACATGCATAAAGTCAGGATGAATGGCCAATCCTGCTAATCCACCCTGGGGCCATGGATTGGCGCTGCTGGTAAAATTGCGTCTTAAAAGTGTAAGGCTGCTTGTTTCACTAAGATCAAGTATCTGCGTTTTGGTACCGATGTTTGGCTCCATGCGGTAAACCTTATAGGTTTTTGCATCTGTTATCCATAGGTATCCATCCGGGCCATAAGTAATCTCCCATGGGGTAGAAAGACCTGAGGTAGATAAATTTTTCAGAAGAAAAACTTCATTCATGCGACTGCCTACAATCTGAGTCTGTGCAAATAAACCAGGAGATATAAGAAAATAGCATAAAGTAAAAAGCAGGTAACACTTTTTCATTGAATAGTTGGATTTAGGATTATTGTAACGGTAACTATTATGTTATAGTATGATCGCGGACAAATTTTACTTAGTTAATATACTAATAATCACCTATTACTCGTTTTCACAATAAAAAACAAGGTAATGGGTTCGTCGTTAATATGAAATAGTAAAACTACGATTCAATAACCGGGTAAAAAAGCGGTTTAATCGAATAAGGGTTTTCAGGATTGTATACCATGATGTGTTGAATTACTTTGCAACGAATTTTTAAATTATTCATCTAAAATAACCATCGTGTATGCCGGCAATACTATCGTAAATGCATAACTGCATTTATAAAAGGTATTTGTTTTATTAAAGATCTCATTCTATGAAAACTTGTGTGCCCTTTACCTTTTCCGGCTATAAAATGCTGTTGATAATGCTGATGGCCTTTCTCACGGTCAAACAGTCTTATGCCCAGGTTCCTGTTAATGATCTTTGCTTAAATGCAACTTCATTAACTTCCGCAACATCATGTACTGCAGTTCCCGGCACACTAAATAATGCAACGGTATCCGCTCCCGCAGTTGCTACAACCTGTGGTATCGCAGGTGGCGATGTCTGGTATTCATTTGTTGCACAATCTGTTTATCCAACTATTACGCTGAGCAGCCTGGGTGCAAGCCTTACCGGCACCAATGCCCGGATACAATTGTTTTCAGGTGTATGCGGAACTTTAACCTCGCTCGGTTGCGTATCAGCCAGCACTTTTAATACTGCAACCACTTATCCAACAGGATTAACACCCGGCACTACCTATTTTATAAGAATTTATTCAAACACCTTAGCACCAACAAGTGCCGGCGCGGCATGGGATTTTGCTATCTGTGTTACCGATCCACCGGCAAATGATCTTTGCAGCAATGCGGTATTGCTGACTTCCGCTACAACATGTAATACAACAGCAGGTACTTTAAACAATGCAGCAATATCAATTCCTGCAGTTGCTACAACCTGTGGTACCGCGGGTGGCGATGTCTGGTTTTCATTCGTTGCACAATCTGTTTATCCAACTATTACGTTGAGCAGCCTGGGTGCAAGTCTTACCGCCAATGCCAGGATACAATTATTTTCAGGTGTATGCGGAAGTTTAACTTCGCTCGGTTGCGTATCAGCCAGCACTTTTAATACTGCCACCTCTTATCCAGCAGGATTAACACCCGGCACTACTTATTTTATAAGAATTTATTCAAACAACTTAGTACCAACAAGTGCTGGTTCAGCATGGGATTTTGCCATCTGTGTAACAGACCCGCCGGCAAATGATCTTTGTGACAATGCGGTTTCACTGACTTCTTCAGCAACATGTAATACCACAACAGGTACATTGAACTATGCAGCTATATCAATTCCTGCAGTTGCTACAACCTGTGGTACCGCAGGTGGCGATGTCTGGTATTCATTTGTTGCACAATCTGTTTATCCAACTATTACACTGAGCAGCCTGGGCGCCAGTCTTACCGGCACCAATGCCCGGATACAATTGTTTTCAGGCACATGCGCAAGTTTAACTTCGCTCGGTTGCGTATTAGCCAGCACTTTTAATACTGCCGCCTCTTATCCAACAGGGTTAACACCCGGCACTACTTATTTTATAAGAATTTATTCAAACACCTTAACACCAGCAAGTGCTGTTTCGGCATGGGATTTTGCTATCTGTGTTACAGACCCGCCGGTGAATGATCTTTGTGACAATGCGGTTTCACTGACTTCTTCCGCAACATGTAATACAACAACAGGTACATTGAATTATGCAGCAGTATCCAATCCGGCGGTTACTACCACCTGTGGTACCGCAGGTGGCGATGTCTGGTATTCATTTGTTGCACAATCTGTTTATCCAACTATTACGCTGAGCAGCCTGGGCGCCAGTCTTACCGGCACCAATGCCCGGATACAATTGTTTTCCGGCGCCTGCGCAAGTTTAACTTCGCTCGGTTGCGTATCAGCCAGTACCTTTTATACTGCAGTATCTTATCCGGCAGGATTAACACCCGGCACTACTTATTTTATAAGAATTTATTCAAACAATTTAGTACCAGCAAGTGCTGTTTCGGCCTGGGATTTTGCTATCTGTGTCACCGATCCGCCGGCGAATGATCTTTGCGCCAATGCAATAACACTAACATCAGGTGTAACCTGCATCAATACAACTGGCACCATCAACAGCGCAAATTTTACTACCGGAACAACTGCAGGTTGTGCAGGTACCGTTAAATACGATGTCTGGTATTCATTTACAGCGCAATCTGCCAATCCAACGATTACATTAAGCAATATTGAAGCTAATTTTCTGGTTCAGAACCCAAGGATACAGGTGTTTTCAGGCAGCTGCGGAGCATTGAGCAGTGTACTTTGCAGTTCTACCACGGCACTTACCGCACCGCTTGGGCTAACGGTAGGAAATACTTATCTTATCCGCATATATTCTGCTACCGCCAGCCCGATACCCAATGCATTGGGCAATTTTGATATCTGTATACAAGACCCGGTTCCGCCAGCCAATGATGAATGTGCAGGAGCGGTATTACTAACGTCTTCTACTACCTGCAGTAATATCACTACCACCGTTGTAAATGCAACACCCAGTGCAGGCGTGCCTGCAGTTTGCTCCGGTACTGCCAAATACGATGTATGGTATACTTTTGTTGCGCAAACAACCAACCCTACCATTAAGTTAACAACCATAGGTACTACTTTCAACGGACAAACCCCGCGGGTGCAAATTCTTTCCGGCACTTGCGGTTCACTGCTAAGCATTGGTTGTGGCACCACCACCTATACGCCCACCGGGTTAACGGTTGGTACAACTTATTACCTGAGAATATATTCCATTACCACCAGCGGCGTACCGGGTACACTGGGCAATTTTGATATTTGTATACAAGACCCTTTACCACCTGTAAACGATGATTGTTCAGGTGCCATTCTATTAACGTCTGCGGCAACCTGCGTAACCACTACGGGCAGCTTATTGAATGCAACACCCACAACAGGTGTTCCCAATGATTGCGGTGATCCTGCTTCGCCGGAAGTATGGTATAGTTTTGTGGCAAACAGTCTTTATCCTTCAATAACCCTTGGCGGCATAGGTGCACAGTTCTCAGCTGCAGGTCCAAGAATACAATTATTGTCCGGCACCTGCGGAAGTTTTACTTCACTGGCTTGTACCAGCGCAACTGCTGCGAACACTTATCTTTTAACAGGTGGTACAGGATTAACCATAGGCAATACCTATTACATAAGAATTTACACCAATTCGGCGGGCATGTCCGGTGCAAATTGGGGTTTCAATATTTGTATTGCAGATCCGCCACAGCCACTTGTAGACTATGGAAAAAGTTATGTAAATATAACCAAGGGTTCCGGCGGGGGAACCATTGAACCCGGAGACGAACTTGAAATACGTGCAACCGTAGCAGTTAGAAGCAACTGGGCATTCAATCCGTCATTTACCGGCAGTATTCCCACAAATACTGTCTACGTATCCAATACGCTGAGATTACTTACCAATGAAGGAAAAATATACAAACAATGGACGGACGCAGCAGATGGAGATCCTGGTACCGTTATAGGATCAACCGTAAATATCAATCTTGGTAATGGGGCTACACAAACCATTGGGGGGGCTATAAACAATACAGACAGGCCCCTTGCTGGCAGTAAGTTTATGGTCATTGTTTCTTATCATGTAATTGTAGACGCCGTTTCCTTTGGCAGCCTGGTGAGTGTAGGCGGAGGAACGATAACCTATTCCAATGCTGCCGGTACGGTTACCAATATTAATTTCCCTGCTGTAACAGCAGTAGTGTATAAGAATTATGGTATTTGTACCAATACAATAGGTGGCAATGGTATTCTTTCTGAAAATGGCGGAACATTTGGATCGGGTAATACAAAAGATCGTGCTATATCTGGCAATGTTCCTACTAATTATACCTACACGCCTTTTACGGCTACCGCACCGGGTGATTATTTTTATGGCCTTTCCAATAATACCAGTGGAAGCACCGCGGCGGCTAATTACTCCATCGATCCCAACGATCCTGTTGGGGCACACAGGGTATTTGGAGTTTGGGATATTATAGGTGATCATACCGGCGCTGCAGATCCATTAGCCGGCAACCTGCCCGCAGATGTAAACAATGGCCAGAGTGGTGGCTATATGGTAGTGATTAATGCATCATACAGAACAGATACCGCATTTCTTGATACAGTAAGAAATTTATGTCCCAATACATCATATGAATATTCTGCCTGGTTCAGAAATATGTGCCGCAAATGCGGTATTGATTCAGCGGGTGCCGGGCCTTCCTCACCTGCATATGTGCCAACAGGCCCGGGCGATACATCCGGGGTGCATCCCAACCTTACTTTTAATATAAACGGGTATGATTATTATACTACGGGCGATATGGGTTATACAGGCCAATGGGTAAAAAAAGGATTTACTTACCGTACCGGGCTATCAGAAACACAAATGATCATCAACATCCGCAACAATGCACCGGGCGGAGGTGGTAATGACTGGGCCATTGATGATATCGGCGTAGCATCCTGCTCGCCTACCCTGGACGTAAATCCAGCCTACCCCGTTTTAAAAGTTTGCTATGCAGATGGTGCATCTTTGTCGGCCCAGGTAAAAAGTTATTTTGACAATTATACTTATTATGTATGGGAAAGAAGTATAGACAGCGGGACCACATTTACAACTACTGCTTATAACAGCAATGGTACCATATTTCCTGTTTACAACGGGTCGGAATATGAATACACTGCAACAGGGCCTTCATTTATAGGAGATTCTTCAACGCATAATAATATTTTCCGTTTGAGGGTAGCCAGTTCTGCTACCAACCTGGCAGATACCAATTGTTCTTTCCTTGCTACAAGAACAATTCAAGTGTATGTGAATAATTGTAATTGGATATTAAAAACCGATTTCCTGCATGTTTCCGGTTCAATACAACATAATTTTTCTACTATTCAGTGGACTACAGTTAATGAAACCGCCAAATCAAATTATGAAATAGAAAAAAGTACAGACGGCATACACTTTACCCGGATTGCTAAAATAAAGGCAGATGGACAAAATGGAAATGGGAAATACAAATTCGATGATCCAACAGCATTAAATGAAATTGGCTATTACCGTATCAAACTTGTAGATGAAACAGGGTTTACATACAGCAAAATAATCTTGTTAAGTCCTGAAAAAATACATTTTTCAATACAAAACCTGGTTAACCCTTTTTCAACTGTGGTTTCGTGTAATGTGATAATACCGGCGGATGGGGACGTACACACCACTATTTTTGATATCTATGGCCGGGCAGTAAAAACATTCAGTCAGCAATCCGCTAAAGGTGTTAGCCCTTTAAAAATCCAATACCTTGGCGGTTTGAGCGGGGGAACTTATTTTCTAAAAATAGAATGGCAAAACGAAAGCATTATTAAAAAAATCATTAAATCAAATTAGGGTCATTATACCAGGACTGGTTTTTTAAATACATACTTATACCGGGATAATGTAATAAAAACTACCTATTGCCGTTTTTGTTAATTAAATAAGGAATTCTTATTCCGGTTACTGGTATTTACCCGGAATATTGACGGGGCAAACCGGCTTGGACCCGGTTGTGTTCCGGTATTAAAACCATTCTATGAAAAAGCATTTAACCCATGTATGGAAATCATACAGCTTTATCCTGCTGTTACAATTCATTTTTTTATACCCGGAAAATGGCAATGCACAAACCAGCGCCAAAATAAAATTCAGTAACAGTTATGTAAACGTTACTAAAAATGCGGTTGGCGGTACTGTTGAACCCGGAGACGTACTGGAAGTACGGACAACATTATATATCAATGCCACTTATAATGCTACCGGCATGATTTATTACCTGCGTTACGTGGATAATCTTCCTGCCAACACCAGTATTGTAAGCGGAAGTACATTGGACCTGATTACCAATGAAGGAGTAAGTATTAAAAACTATTCTCAACCTGCCGATGCAGATGCAGCCACTTTCCTCGCCACTCCACCGGCTGGCGAATACCAGGTAAGAATCAATATGGGCGGGCCTCCGTTTGGTATTGCTCCGGGCGCACCGGCCGATAACGGGATTACAGATATAACGGGTGCCAGCGATTTGCGCGGAAACGTTAACAAACCAAAATTTGGTGGCGGCACACTTATTTCAACTGCTTTTCGTGTACAGGTTACTGGTAGTACAGGCGATACCATTACCCTTGGAGACGGCCATTTACTTTTCAAAAAAACAAACCTTGCCGGCGATCCCGACACGGTTATCAATGCGGTACAATATAAAATTCTCATAGCAGCCAATGAAACCGTTTGCGCCAATACAGTTGGAACTAATTTCGTAGGTGAGTTTGGCGGAACGTTTGGAAACGACAATACATTAAACAGATCCACGCCACCCAGTTTTTCAATACCTGGTTATACCTATATACCCAATGTACAATTGTACCCAACCAGCGTTAGCGTAAACGATGGTTATTATGCAATTGTAAATAATTCGAGTCCAAAATCTGCCACCAATACAGGTGCCAGGCGACAACCCAGTTGCGCATTACCTGCAGGGCCCATTCCGGTTGATGACTCCTGCAATGGACGTATGTTTGGTGGCTTCTGGTTTATAAGCGGCGATCATACAGGAACCACAGATGCTATTGGCAATCCACCCCCGGGACCGGGCAGTAATAGTGGTTACATGCTAGAGGTGAATGCTGATATTGCAACAACTGAAGCCTACCGGCAAACGATAGCCGGATTATGCCCGGATACTTACTATGAATTTTCTGCATGGGTAAAAAATATTTGCCCTTTATGCGGCCTGGATTCATCGGGCACGCAAACCTATAAACCTGGTGTATTACCCAATCTTACTTTTGTAGTTGATGATGTTGACAGGTATTCTTCTGGTGAAATTGATACACTGGGCTGGCTGAAAAAAGGATTTTTATTCAAAACCAATCCCGGACAGACATCCATTACCATTTCTATACGCGACAATGCCCCGGGCGGCGGTGGTAACGACTGGGTACTGGATGATATTACCCTGGCAACCTGCAGCCCTAACCTGGCTATGATGCCATCACCAACAGATAATGTATGCTACGGTAACCAGGTTGATATCTCCTGTGATGTAAGAAGCTATTTCCCGAATTATATATATTGGGAATATGAGAAAAGTATTGATTCTGGTGTTACCTGGGTCAGTACCGGGGTAAGCGGTACAGGAAGCCCAACCCTTGTCAGCGGACAATACCAGTATAATGCTGCCTACCCCAGTTTCCTGGGCGATAGCAGTGTACATAAGAATGTATACAGAATAAGAATCGCTTCTTCCGCTGCAAACCTGGCCGACCCTGCCTGTTCATTTCTTGCTACTACCACCATTGTAATAATGGTACACAATTGCGAATGGGTACTGAAAACAGATTTTACAGGCATTACCGGGAAATTAAAAAATAATTTTGCTACGGTTCAATGGTCTGTAACAGACGAAGCACAGGGCGTTACATACGCTGTAGAAAAAAGTACAGATAAGATTAACTACAAAGCCATAGCAACTGTCAATGCACAGGAAGCAACAGGAGTGGCTAACTATACCTACAATGATCCTGAAGTAATAACAGCGCCGGCATATTACCGTATAAAAATACTCGACCATGATAAATATAAATTAAGTAAAACAATCTTGCTTAACCCGGCCGGTCTCACTTTCAGTGTAAAAGGAATTATAAACCCATTTGCAAATGCGCTTGGTCTTGATGTGATTACTCCTGCAGATGGCATGGCTTATATTATGCTTGTTGACGACTATGGTAAAATGATTATTTATCATGAACAAAGGGTCAGCAAAGGAATAAACCCTGTAACAATTCATAATACATCAGTTATCAGCAGCGGCGTTTATACATTAAGGGTACAGTTCAATAATGAAATTATCAACAAAAGAGTTATTAAAACAACCCAATAATAAGATAAGCACCCAACCAATTTGCGGGCGGTGGTCAACTTTTTCACCGGGCTAAAACACCCCAATAAACCCTTAGCTAAAAAGCCGTCTAAAATGATTCATAGAACATCATTACGCTGAAAAAAATGGCTAGTATTAAGCACCATTGTATACATAATTTCAAAATCATTTATTAATCTTTGATTATCAGCAAAATATAAAAATAAAAAAATACGGACAACAGCATTGGATTAACGTAGTAGTAGTACGATTGCTATTTATCTGCACATTACCTATTTTTGGTTTGACGGATGAACAGGTAACCGTAACCTGAAAACAGAAATCTGTATCTATGAAACTACCTCTACCCAATGTACTGCTGTACACACTGCTTATTTTTATTATCCCACTATGCATTTCATTTCCAGTACATGCACAAACAGTGGATTATGGAAAAAGCTACATTAATATAACGAAAGGAACAACTGGTGGCACCATGGAGCCCGGAGATATCCTCCAGATAAAAGCCACATTTGTTGTAAAATCCGGAACCCTCGACAGTTGCGGTTTCTTTGATAACATTCCCGCCGGCACTTCATATATAGCCGGCAGTCTTGCGGTACTTACCAAC
>Ga0193753_10003144_pt1 | contig 12427 bp, 9 predicted proteins | sample H1c2metaG_FD_144925 | JGI IMG/M metagenome (GOLD analysis project Ga0193753, IMG submission 144925) | Soil microbial communities from a riparian zone of the East river system, Colorado, United States - H1c2 | ecosystem: Environmental > Terrestrial > Soil > Riparian zone | place: USA: East River... | reverse complement strand
AATTGGATTGGGTCTATCCGGAAGAGCTTGAGTTGCATACGGCGACTTGGTGGTCGCCCGATTCCAAGCGGATCGCGTACCTTCAATTCGACGTCAGCCGCGAATTTTCGTATCCGCAGCTTGATTTGCTCGGCGAGCGCGCTGTCGCCGAGCCGCAGCGCTATCCGCAGGCGGGCACGCCTAACGCGCATGTGCGGCTGGGCGTCGTCTCACTCGATTCCGGTATTACGAAATGGATGGAAATCGGCGATACCTCGGACGTCTTGCTGGCGCGCGTCGCGTGGCTGCCCGATTCCGCCCGGGTCGCTGTCGAGCGGATGAATCGCGTGCAAAACGAATTGGATTTGTGGTTTTGCGATGCTTCGAGCGGCGCGTCGCGCGTGGTGCTGCACGAGCAATCGAAGACGTGGATCAACATCGCGGACAATCTTTTTCTATTGAAGTCGAGTCCTGAATTCTTATGGACCAGCGAAATAGCCAGCGGCTTCCGGCACATCTATCGCTATTCGGATAAAGGCGAGATGCTCGAGCAGCTAACCAGCGGGAACTGGGAGGTACGATCCGTCGCAGCGGTGGACGAAGTGCAGCGAAAAGTTTACTTCACTTCGTCGGAGCAAGGGCCGCTGGAGAATCAGTTGTATGCGGTGGGGTTCGACGGAGGCGCGCGCAACAGGCTGACGAAAGAGGAAGGAGTCCACGGCATTCGCGCCAATAACGATGGCAGTTATTTCGTCGACGCCTTCTCGAATTCCAAACGTCCGCCCGAAACGGTATTGCGCGATGCCGCGGGCGAACAGCGTGCCGTGCTGGTTCCGATGGATCGCAAGGCGCTCGAAACATATCAATTTCCGCCGGCTGAAATCGCGGAGGTCAAAGCCGAGGACGGTTCGGTGCTTTATGGGCGGCTGATCAAGCCCTCTAATTTCCGGGAGGGCATTCAGTATCCGCTCATTGTGTACGTGTATGGCGGGCCGGGTGTGCAGGAGATTCTCAACGAGTGGCAGCCGCCGGACTGGCAGCAGGCGCTCGCCGAGCGCGGGTATTTGGTATGGCAGCTAGAAAATCGCGGCTCGAAAGGCCGCGGGCATGCGTTCGAATCGCCCATCTATCGCGAGCTCGGCAAGCAGGAGGTGGCGGACCAGCGCCTGGGTGTCGAATACCTGCTCGGCAAAGGCTTTGTGGACCGCGAGCTCATTGGCATTACGGGCTGGAGTTATGGCGGATACATGACGATCCATTGCATGCTGCTTGCGCCGGATGTTTTCAAAGTTGGCGTGGCCGGCGCTCCGGTGAATGATTGGCGCAACTACGACACGATTTACACCGAGCGCTATATGGACACGCCCGCGAACAATGCCGCACGCTATGATTCCGCTTCGAACGTGCCGAACGCCGCCAAATTGCGCGGGCCGCTGCTGATCGTGCATAACTTCGAAGACGACAATGTGTTGTTTCAGAACACGATGCAGATGGCGAATGCGCTCGAGAAGGCGAACAAGCGCTTCGTAATGCAGATCTATCCGCAAAAGACGCACGGCGTATCAGGCGCGCTCCGCAAGCCGTTATACGAGGAGATGACGGCGTTTTTCGAAGAGCATTTGAAGGAGCGTTAGCGGGCGACCTGTAAGTCCCCGCTCAGAATCCCATTCAATCGCCGGCACGTTTCTTTCAGATACGGTGCGTCCCCGCCCGCGAGCTCGACTGTTGCGGTTCCTTTGAACCCGATCTCGTTCAAAGCCGCATAAATGGCGCGCCAATCGATGTCTCCCTCGCCGAGCGCTTCCCACTTGCCTACCAGCTTCCGCCAGGAAAAATCCTTGATGTGCAACTTGACGATACGCGGACCAAGCGTTCGTATCCAATCTTGCGGATATCCGTAAAGCGCCACGTTGCCCACGTCGAAGTAAGAGCGTATCCACGGACTTTCGAATTCATCGATATATTTCGCGAATTCCAGCGGGCTCAACAGGAATTTGTTCCAGACTTCTTCGATCGCGACAATGATGCGTAGCTCCTCGGCCAGCGGAATCAGCTTGCGGATATTTTCCTGCGATCTCTTATACGCGTCTCGATAGGAAGTCTCCGCGTTGACCACGGCGGGAACGATCAAAACCGTGTCTGCGCCCCATAGCTTCGCGTTGTTCAAGGAAACCCGCGCGCCATCGAGACTCTTCTCCACGACAGCGGGGTCCGATGAGGAAAAGGGGAACTTCCAATGATCCATGTTCATCACCGAATGGATCTTGATACCCGCCGCGGCCGCGGCATCTTTCATCTTCTGGGCCTCGGCCGGATCGCGCGTGGTTGGGCACTCAATACGCTCAAAGCCGGCGTCTTTCGCCATCTGAAACCGCTCAGGAATGGCGACGGTCTCGGGAAGCATGTTGTACTCGACCGATGTGAAAATAGGGAGGCGGCCCGGTATTGCCGGTACTGCGGCAAGGGCTAGGGCGGATTCAAGAAAGGCTCGACGGTTCATCTAGTACGTTGTATCGCAGTAGACTTAAGAAAAGATGGAAAAAGACAAATTCGTTCCGGCCCGGCGAGATTTCATTAGAGGAACTGCAGGCGCGCTGGTGGTGGGCTTCCCCGCGATCATTTCGACGCAAACAGTTACAAATGCGATCAAGGTCGGATTAGTAGGCTGTGGCGGGCGCGGCACGGGGGCGGCCTCACAAGCGCTGAAAGCCGACGACACCGCTGAATTGACGGCGGTCGCCGACATCGATCAATCTCAAATCGACAAATCTCTCGAAACCCTCAAAGCGTTTTCGAGCCTTGAGTCCAGAGTCAAGGTCGCGAAGACGCATCAATTCCTGGGTCTCGACGCATACCAGAAAGTGATTAATAGCGGCGTCGATATCGTCATCCTCACCACGCCGCCGGGTTTTCGGCCCAGTCACCTTGCCGCGTGCATCGACGCGAATAAGCATGTCTTCTGCGAAAAGCCCATTGCTACCGACGCCCCCGGCGTCCGCTCCGTTCTGGCTACGGCGGAAAAAGCCAAGCAAAAAAATCTGTCGCTGGTAGCCGGCTTTTGCTGGCGCTACAGCAACATGATTCAAGACACGTTTCAGCAGTTGCATGGCGGGGCGCTCGGCCGCATGGTCGCCTACTATGCGACTTACTACACCAATCCCGTGAAACCGATGCCCGCAGCCAGCATGCGCCCGGCGGGCATGAGCGATACCGAGTGGCAGATCCGCAATTGGTACAACTTCGTCTGGCTGTGCGGCGATAGTTTGGTCGAGCAGGCCGTACATAGCGTCGATAAAGTGGCTTGGGCCATGAACGACGAGGCGCCGGTGAGTTGTGTGGGAGTGGGCGGCCGGGCTATTCCAGCCGAAGGCGGCAATATTTTCGATCACTTCGAAATCAACTACCTCTATCCCAACGGGGTGCGCGCTTTTATCGCGAATCGCCAGATCGAGGGCTGCTACAACGAAAACTCCGACTACATTTTGGGCACGGACTCCGCACTCACGATCGGCCGCGGTCCGGTTCCGCGCATAGAAGGCAAGACCAACTGGACCTGGAGCGGCCAGAAATACGACATGTATCAACGCGAGCACGACCTGCTATTTGCAGCGATCCGAAGAAATCAGCCAATGAACGACGGCAAGCGCATGGCCACCAGCACAATGCTCGCGCTGATGGGCCGCATGGCCGCCTACACCGGCCAGCAAATCACCTGGGAACAGGCAATGAATTCGCAGGAAAGTATTTTTCCCGCGACGGTCGACTGGAACGGCAGCTTGCCGGTCGCGCCGCGCGCCCAACCCGGTATCACGAAATTCGCATAGAGCAAGATGCTCGGCGCAGTTGTTCTTCATTTGGCCTTGGCGGCGCACGTCGATTTTCGCGCGAGCGTTGCGCCCATTCTTGAGCGGCAGTGTACGCACTGTCATGGCGCGGGCGCGCGTATCGATCTGAGTTCGCGCCAGCGTCTGCTCGATCAAAAGATCGTGATTCCTGGAAATCCGGCTAAGAGCCCGCTCTATACGAGTCTCGAAAAAGGTTCCATGCCGCCGGGCGGAAAGCTGACCACCGCGGAGATTGCTTCTATTCGTGATTGGATCGAGCAAGGCGCGGAGTGGCCCGCCAGCGCGCCGCGGAACACCGAAGCACAGAACGTCCAGCAAATTCACGAGCGCATTCTGGCACATCGCCAGGAGAAGCCGGAGCCCTACAAAGTCACCATCCCCAACACAACCATTTCGTATGCCATGGCGCCGGTCGCGGCCGGTGATTTCCTGATGGGATCTTCGGCCAAGCCGGACGAGCAGCCACAGCACAAAGTACACGTCGACGCGTTCTGGATGCAGGCGCACGAAGTCACTTGGGACGAGTATCGCCTGTTCATGTTCGCCAATCAGGCCGGCGAGACCACGCATAAGGACGGCGCGGTGGATGCCATCAGCAGGCCAACGCGTCCGTATGTAGAGATGAGTTTCGGCATGGGCATCGATGGCTACCCGGCCATCAGTATGACGCAGCACGCCGCCAATAAGTATGCCGAATGGCTCAGCGCTAAAACGGGCGAGTTCTACCGGCTGCCGACCGAAGCTGAATGGGAATATGCCTGTCGCGCGGGTGCGAGCGAGAATCCTTCGCCGATCGACGACTATGCCTGGTATTCGAAAAATAGCGACGGCAAGTACGCGAAGGTAGCCGCGAAGAAACCGAATGCTTGGGGCCTTTACGACATGTTGGGCAACGTCATGGAGTGGACGCTCGACGCCTATGCTCCTTACAAGGATGGCGCACAAACGAATCCATGGGTTGCGGCGACTCAACCTTATCCGCAGGTGGCGCGCGGCGGATCGTGGAACGATCCGGCGGATGCCGTTAGCTGCGCCGTGCGCGTCGCATCCGACGCATCTTGGAAGCAGCAAGATCCGCAGCTTCCGAAAAGCATTTGGTATTTGACCGACGCGCAATGGCTCGGATTCCGGCTGGTGCGGCCGGCCAAAATCGCTTCGGCGGAAGAGATGTACAAGTACTGGAACAACGGCGTCGAGCATGATGAGCGCTAGCCTCGCGCTGGCGCTGGTTTTGTCGTTCCATCTCTATGAAGCGGTCGAGCCGCACATGGGGACGCTCGTAAGCATCAAACTCTATGCGGCGGACGAGACGCAGGCGCGGATCGCATTTCGCGCTGCATTCGACCGCATCGCGCAGATCGACGCCGCACTCTCCGACTATCTTCCGGACAGCGAACTGAATCGGATTGGCCGGGAGGCGGTAGGCCGCCCCGTACGAGTGAGCGACGACCTATTCGAAGTAGCCGCCGCGGCGCAGCGGTTTGCGCGCGAAAGCGATGGCGCGTTTGATATTACTTCCGGCGCGCTTACTCACCTGTGGCGCGAGGCGCGCAAGCGGCAACGCGTGCCGGACGCCGATACCATTGAAGCGGCTCGTGCGCGCTGCGGCTATCGTAAATTGCACGTCGATGCTTTGCACCGAACACTTGAGGTCGATTCGCCGGATATGCAACTTGACGTCGGCGGTATCGCCAAGGGCTATGCGGCGGACCAGGCGTTAGCGGCGATTTCGAAACTCGGGATACACAGCGCCCTGGTTGCAGCCAGTGGAGATCTGGCATTTAGCGATGCGCCGCCGGGCGAGCGCGGCTGGAAAATCGGAGTGGACGCTCTCGACGAGCCGCTGTTGCTTACGAATGCGGCGGTCTCCACTTCGGGCGGCTCCGAACAACATCTCGATGCGGGCGGCAAGCGGTATTCGCACATCGTCGACCCGAAGACCGGCATGGGATTGACATCGGATGCGAGCGTGACGATCGTCGCGAGACGTGGCATAGACGCGGACGCGGCGGCGACCGCGGTTGCGGTCCTCGGGCGCGCCCGAGGACTGGCGTTCCTCGGCCGCAGGCCCGATCTAGCCGCTCTCATCGCGACGAAGGATAATAGCGGACACTATGAGTGTGTTGCATCGCCGGGGTTTCCTCGAGACGGCGTTCGCCGCGGCTGCGGGAGCGCAAGCTACTAACGCCCGGCCGCGCCTCGGAGTAATTGCGGGCGTTGCCGGCAAGCACACGCCGGACGAAGCCATCGCGAAAGTTCATGCGTTCGGACTGCCAACCTGTCAAGTCAGCGTGGGAATGGCGCCGGCGAGCCTTGCCACTCCGCTGAAAGAGGCGCTTGCTAAATACGGCGTGGAAGCGACGGCGGTAATGACGCAAGGCTCCGGCCGCATGGTTTGGGATTTCTATGACGGCCCGAAGACCATCGGCATCGTGCCGCCCGAAACACGCGCGGCCCGCATCGACGCTTTAAAGCGCGCCTCGGATTTAGGCAAGGCCTGCGGCATTCGAGCGGTACATACGCATTGCGGTTTCATTCCCGAAAACCCCAACGATCCGCTCTACTCGCAAACCGTCGCGGCGATTCGAGATGTCGCGGTGCATTGCAAGGCGAACGGCCAGACTTTCCTCATGGAGACCGGCCAGGAATCGCCGATTACGTTACTTCGCGCGATTGAGGACGCGGGTCTCGATAACATCGGCGTAAATCTCGATACGGCCAACCTCATCCTCTATGGAAAAGGAGAGCCCGTGGGAGCGCTGGACGTCGTCGGCAAATACGTACGCGGCTTGCATGCGAAGGACGGTCTCTATCCTACCGATCCGAAAAAGCTGGGCAAAGAAGTGCCGATCGGCCAAGGCAGAGTAAACTTCCCGGAAGTGATGCGCAAACTACATGAGCTTTCCTATACCGGCCCGATCACCATTGAACGTGAAACGTCAGGAACACAGCAGGAAGCCGATATTCGCGCTTCTATCGCTTTTCTAGAACGTTGGATCGCGTCTTCCTATGCCTAACTCAATCAGTATTCGCCTCAGCATCATGATGTTCCTGAACTTCGTGGTTTGGGGCTGCTGGTACGTCACGATCGGCACGTACTTGACGATGACGCTGAAATTCTCCGGCACGCAAGCCGGGGCGGTTTTTGGCACCACCGCGCTTGCGTCGATGATTTCCCCGTTCTTCGTCGGCTTGATTGCGGACCGCTTTTTTTCGACTGAACGCGTGATTCTTGTCTTGCATCTGATCGGAGCCGTTTTTCTCTTTGCCGTTACGCGGGTCACGAGCTTTGGCGCGGTCTACGGGCTGATGCTTGCCTACTGTCTCTGCTACTTTCCGACCATTTCGCTGACGACTTCGCTTGCTCTCAGGCATCTCCCCGATGCACGCCGTTTCCCGCTGGTGCGGGTGTTCGGAACGATCGGTTGGATCGTGATCGGATTGACGATTGGGCGGCTGAAGATGGACGCCTCGCCCACGCCATTCCTGTTCGCTTCGGCGGTTTCGCTTGTGATGAGCGCATTTTGTTTGCTGCTGCCGCACACGCCGCCCGAAAGTAAGGGCCGGCCAGTGACCGCGCGAGAGATTCTCGGGCTGGACGCGCTGGTGCTGCTGAAAGAGCGGTCTTTTCTGGTCTTTATCGTCGCCTCGATTTTGGCCTGCATTCCTCTGACGTTCTATTTCTCGTTCACCAACACCTTTCTGAACGAAGCGGGGGTGGCGAATGCGGCGGGGAAAATGACGCTGGGCCAGTTATCCGAAGTTGGCGTGATGATTTTGATGCCGTGGATATTCCGCCGCGCCGGGGTGAAGGCAATTCTCTTGCTGGGGCTCGCGACGTGGTCGATTCGCTACGCGGCGCTCGCCTATGGGAACGCGGGCGATCGCGTGTGGATGTTTTACCTGGCGATCCTGGTCCATGGCGTCTGCTACGACTTCTTCTTTATGACGGGCCAACTCTATACCGACCAGGAAGCGCCGTCGCACCTGCGCAGCACGGCGCAAGGCTTCTACATGTTCGTGACATACGGCGTGGGTATGTTTGCCGGATCTATGTTGTCGGGAGGCGCGGTCGACTATTTCACGACTAGCACGCAGCCCGTGCTGGTCCGCAACTGGACCGGTTTCTGGATGAGCTCGAGCGTGGCGGCATTTGCGCTGTTTCTGGTGTTCGCGTTGTTCTTTCGCGGCGGCGGTATGATCCGGAACCGGGAGCCAGATCTGCAATCGGAGAAGATGTTAGTAGACCGTGAATAGACGAAATTTCCTTCAACTCTCAGCGACGGCGCCGTTGCTTTCGCATTCGGGAACCCTCCCCGAATACCGCGTCGTGACGCGCTTCCAACCGTCGGGCAAGATGGGCTTTCCGGGGCCGTATCCGGGCCGGGCAGTCCGGGTACGCAGCGAGCGCGCCGTGGACGCCGCCTCGAATAGCATCAATGCGAGCGCGGTGAAGAGTATGCTCTCGCGCGGCATGCGTGAGCTGACCGGAGCGACAGGGGACCACGATGCCTGGTCCCATTTCATTTCTCCCAGCGACACGGTGGGGATCAAAGTCAATTGCTCGGGCGCTCCTGAGATCAATTCGAATCCGGAGCTCGTTTCCGCCATCATCGACAATCTCATCGCGGTGGGCGTGCCGGCGGACCGAATCTACATCTACGATCGTTTCGAAAATCAGCTGAAGATCGTGAACTTTGGGCCTAAGGTGGCGGCGGGAGTGAAAATCTCCGGCGCGGAAAGCGCGCGTGGCTCGATTCTCGGCTACGATCCCCGCACCTATGTAGAAGTGAACTTTTTTGGCGAAGAAGATACCCGATCGAACCTCATCCGGCTGGTTTCGGACACCTTCACGAAAGTGATCAACGTTCCTACTATGAAAGAGCATCGCGCGGCCGGCGTGACGGGCTGCCTGAAGAACATTGCGTACGGAGATTTCTCGAACGTGGCGCGGTCGCATCAGAAAGAAAAGACCAATACCTACTCGTTCATCGGAACGCTCGCGGCCGTCGAGCCACTGCGATCGAGAACGGTTCTGAATATCATGGACGGACTGCGGAGTTTGTGGCAGGGCGGCCCATTCTTGCAGAGCCCGAAGTTCCTTTTTTTTCCCAAGCAGATTGTGCTGGGAACCGATCCGGTGACGCTCGATCACGTGCTCCTCGACATGATTGAAGACAAACGTAAGAAAGAAGGCGCGCCTTCGCTTTTTGAGCGCGGTGCGAACCATTTGAAGCGCGGTCCGGAATTAGACCCGCAGTACAACAGCTTCATTCGGGAGCCTGGTCACATTGAATATGCGTCCACGCTTGGATTGGGCGTTTTCGATAAAGCCCGCATCAAAGAAACGGTGATTGAGCTGTGAGCGTACTGCTTGCGGCCGCTTTCCTTCTTCAGCAGATCACTGTAGCGCCGGCGAATGCGGATACGGCGCAACTTTCAAAAGCCGCCACACCGCGGGTGACTTTTCACGCAAACGAGGCGTCGGCTACGCGCGCGCCTTGGGTGGATTCGAACGGCTGGCGATACCTGCGGCAGCCGGACGGACATTTCTACTGTGAGGCTCCCGGCGCGACGGCCGCAGCGCTAGCCGCAGGCGAAGCCTTCGCCTATGGCGTTCATGTCGCGATCCACACCGACGATGCCGGTCTTGCGCCGCTTAATAAGATGTTGGCGTTCCTAAGCGATGCGAAAGGCGGCGATTTTTCTCCTCTGGTCAATATCGGATTCGTCGACGACGGATCGGCGGAGGCGGGCGAGTTCATGAACCTGCTGGTGCGGCGCAATCTTCTGTTTCGGGTTGTGAAGCAGGCGGATCCGAAGCTTGATCTGACCGTGACGCCGGGTTCGGCGGAGTATCCGAAAGCCGAAGCGGTGAATCCGAGCCTGCTCGCGGAGAAGGTGCGCGGCAATTTGACCGATGCGAAGCGATTGCTCCGGATCTACGGCAGCGAGGTTGTCGTGGGCCGTTTGGTTGGCAATGGCGACGCGGCCCGGCTCTATTTGATCAACTATGGCGCGGCGAGATCGCCGGCTCGCGGTCTGCGGGTTCGCATTCTGGGCACGTTTAGTAAGCAGCAGGCTGTGCAGTTCGACTCGGCCGAAACGCAGCTCACCGACGTGAGCACGGACTCCGGAGCCACCGAGTTCACGTTGCCGGAGCTGAAGACTTTCGCTATGATCAACCTTGCCAAATGAAATCATGCATCGTTTTCCTCGGCCTTGCGACATCGTTACTTTTCGCGCAACAACAACAGCCTCAATATGATCTGCTGATTCAGGGCGGCCATGTCGTCGACGCCAAGGATCGGGTCAGCGCGGTTCGGGATGTGGCGATTCGGGATGGCAAGATCGCGGCGGTTGCCGAGCATATCGATCCGGCGACGGCGCTCAAGACGGTCAGCGCGAAGGGACTTTATGTGACGCCGGGGCTGATCGATATCCACGTACACGTATACGCGAGCACCGGCGAGCCGCATTCGTATGCTGGCGATAACAGCGTTTTCCCTGACGGCTTCACGTTCCGAGTCGGAGTGACGACTGTCGCGGATGCGGGTTGCGCCGGCTACAAGAACTTCGAGGATTTCAAAGAGCACGTGATCGATCGCTCGAAGACGCGCGTGCTGGCCTTCTTGAATATCGTGGGCGCGGGCATGCGCGGCGCGAAGTATGAAGACAACCTCGCCGACATGGAAGCGCAGCCGGCCGCGGAGATGGCGAAGAAATATCCCGGCTTGATCATCGGCATCAAGACCGCACATTACTCCGGACCGGAGTGGACGCCGGTAGAGCACGCGGTGGAAGCGGGCACGGCGGCGAACATTCCGGTAATGGTGGACTTCGGCGCCAATAAACCCGAACGGCCGATCACCACCTTGCTGGAACAAAAACTGCGTCCGGGCGACATCTATACGCACTGCTATTCAGGGCTACGCAATGAACTCGATGTATCGGGTCACGTGAATCAAGGGATGATCGAGGGCCGCAAGCGCGGCGTCATTTTCGACGTGGGACATGGCGGCGGAAGCTTTGCGTGGCGGATTGCCGTCCCGATGACCAAGCAAGGATTCTGGCCGGATTCGATCTCGACCGACCTGCACATCAGCGCGATGAACTCCGGCATGAAGGACATGCTAAACGTGATGGACAAATTTCTCGCGCTCGGCATGACGGTTGATGATGTGATCGCGCGCTCCACCTGGAATCCGGCGCGCGAAATTCATCACGACGAGCTGGGTAATCTTTCCGTCGGCTCGCCGGCGGATGTCGCGATCCTGCGGGTGGAGCGCGGACGCTACGGATTTACCGATATGTACGGCGCGACTATGAATGGCGCGCAGAAATTCATTTGCGAGATGACCGTGCGAAACGGCAAGGTCGTCTACGATTTGAATGGCATCAGCCGGACGCCTTGGGACAAGCTTCCTTCCGACTATAAGATGACCGGCGATCCCAAATGGGACGGACTCAATCCGGCCCGAAGACCGCGATAATGATGCCGCTGCGCGGTCCAATGAGCTTCGCCATATTCGCCTAGGTTCACGGTGCCGGACATCTTGTCGCCATCGACGGTTCCGGTAAATTGATACGACAGCCGCTGCCCCTGAATCCTCTGTGAGCTGCGGAAGTGTACTTGATTCGCGGCAACGGTGCCATTGAGATCGCCAGAAATAAATTCTCCCTGGTGGGTGCCCACCAGATCCTGGCCGTGCTGCTCAAAAAGCAATATATGCGTAGCGGAACCGCGCAGGAATGTGATTTCGGCTTGCCATTGGCCGGCGACAGATGCGGGCTCGCCTTGCGGAACGATGGGATTTTCGAACTTCGGCGGATTGGAAAGCACGGCGTAGAGACGCTCGGCCACAACTTTTTCATCGCCCGGAATCATCATGTAGGGCGTCACGGAAGCAGAGCTTTTCATGCTGCCGGGGCGAGCACCTGAGCCGCCAGCCAGCACGATGCGGGGCTCGCCATCTAACAAGAGCTTGGCGACTTCCGTGCCGGTGATGCCGACCGTAACTGCATCCCATTCGATGCGGAGAGTGGGCGTTTTGTTCGAGAGACCTTCCGGATCTTCGACGCGCGTGGTGACGCCGTTCACTTTCTTTACGCTAGTTGAGATCTGGTCGAGCCAGCCTTGCCATCTCTTCCATTCAGCGTCGTGATCGCGCTCCTTCCACATCTCGACGGCCGCGAGCATGCCCATGATTTCTTCTTTGCCAACTTTGAGCGAACGACCAAAGGCGTGATGCGGAGCGCTGTTGACCCAGGCCGCTTGCAGCAGATTCTTGTCGCCTAACAGCAGACCGGCGGCCTGCGGACCACGAATGCATTTACCGCCGCTATAGGCGACGGCCGTCGCGCCGCGCGCCAGATGCACGTTGGGAATGGTGAGAATCTCGGCGGCGGCGTCGACGACCACCGGCACATTGTGGCGCTTGGCGACTTCGGCAATGACCTTCGTGCCGAGCGGACCTTCGTCGCCCGGGCCGGCGAGGATATAGACCATCGCGGTGCGCTCGTTGAAGGCTTGTTCGAGTTCTGCCGGATCTTTTACTTCGATGATCTTCACGCCCACCATGCGGACAGCGTGGTCATAGACA
>Ga0193753_10003143_pt1 | contig 12431 bp, 8 predicted proteins | sample H1c2metaG_FD_144925 | JGI IMG/M metagenome (GOLD analysis project Ga0193753, IMG submission 144925) | Soil microbial communities from a riparian zone of the East river system, Colorado, United States - H1c2 | ecosystem: Environmental > Terrestrial > Soil > Riparian zone | place: USA: East River... | reverse complement strand
CGCATTGTTCGACCGAGGCTCGACCTTCACGTTATAGGGCGGGTCGGTGTTGACTAGGTGGATCGGCGCGCCTCCGAGAAGGCGGTCGAGGTCAGCGGCGGAGCTGCTGTCGCCGCAGAGCAGACGGTGGTTTCCGAGGACCCAGAGGTCGCCGGGCCGGGTCGTGGCCTCGTCGGGCGGCTCCGGGATCGCGTCGAGGTCGGTCTCGCCGGTCCCACCGGCCTCGGCCTGGAGCTGATCGATCAGCGCATCGATGTCGTTGCTGCTGTACCCGACGCCATCGAGGGCGTCCTCGGCGCGGAGGTTCTGCAGGATGGCGGAGAGCGCCGTGTCGTCCCAGGTGGCGAACTCGTGGGTGCGATTGTCGGCAATCTGAAACGCCGTCGCCTCGAGGTCGCTGCCCGCGAAGCGCACGACAGGAACGTCGGTCATGCCGAGCGTCTTGGCAGCCTTCAGGCGCGTGTTGCCGGCGATGACCTCGCCCGACGGCTTCGCGACGATGGGCTGCTGCCAGCCGAAGCGCCGCAGCGACGCCGCGACGTGCGGCACGGCCTCGTCGTTGTGGCGAGGGTTGGAAGGGCTGCAGAACAGGACGTCGAGGGAAACCCACTCGACCCCGAGACGGGCGCTGTCCATGGACCAACTCCGGACGCCCCCGGGAGCGCTGCTCCCGAGGACCGTTGGCGCGCCGGGCTTGGAGTTGGTGGCGACCGACGGGGTCGCCCTTGGAGGGAGGCGCGCTGCTGGCGCAGGTTAGGCCATCGTTAGGTGCCGTTCAAGTGGTCGAGAGCAAGCCCTTTTCAGTTGAATCGTTATAGTCGTACGTCAGTACTCTACGGATATGACGATAGAACCGTAGTATGGATGTCATCCATGGCCGCTGCTGAGCGAGGTATCCACCCTGAGACCAGAGCGCACCTCGAGGCGCTCCACCGGACACTCCGTGGACCTTTCAATGTCGCGGCCGCGGGCCGCGCCCTGCATCTCGATCGGACGCGCACCTGGAGGCTGCTCGGGGAGCTGTACCGCGCGGGTTGGTTGTCGCGCGTGCGGCGCGGCCTCTACGTCACCGTCCCGCTGGGCGCGACCCGGCCAGCCGACTGGCGTGAGGATCCCTGGCTGGTCGCGGCCTCGGTCTTCGCGCCTTGCTACGTCGGCGGGTTTTCCGCGGCCCAGCACTGGGGGCTGACCGAACAACTCTTCCGCACGGTCGTGGTCCTGACGGATCGCCCCGTGCGCAGCCGCGAGGTCACGCTGCAGGGCACGACGTTTCTCCTGAAGCACCGCCGCGAGGCAGGCACGTGGGGCGTGCGCAAGGACTGGCGCAGTGGCATTGCCGTCCAGGTCGCCGATCCCTCGCTCACGATCATCGATGCGCTCGACGACCCGGCGATCGGCGGCGGCGTGCGTCACATCGCCGAGTGCCTGCAGCGGTACTGGGAGGAGCACCGCGCGCCGGAGGTGCTCCTCGACTACGCCGCTCGAGTCGGCAACGGCTCGGTATACAAGCGCCTCGGGTATCTCGCGGAAGTGCTGCAGCTTGCCGACAGCGACGCGCTCATCGCCGCCTGCCGCGAACGCTTGAGCAAGGGCATCTCGCGTCTGGATCCGACCGGTCCGGCCGAAGGGACCTCCGTCACCCGTTTCCAGCTCCTCGTCAACGTGCACGTGGTGCCGTCGTGATCACGCGCAGCGACCTCGACGCGCGCGTTCGCGAGTGGCAGCTTGCCGATCACGTCGTCGAGAAGGACTACGTGCTCGGGTGGCTGCTCTGGGGCCTCGGGCAGCACCCGCGCCTTTCGGTGATGTGGGCGTTCAAGGGCGGGACGTGCCTGAAGAAGTGCTTCGTCGAGACGTTCCGGTTCTCCGAGGATCTCGACTTCACGGTGCTGCCCGGCGGGCCCTTCCGGCCGGAGGAAGTCGCCGCGCTCCTGCTCGAGGTGCTCGATCGCGTCGGCCAGGAGTCGGGCATCGACTTCGCGGGCCGGCCGCCGGCGCTGCGCCTGCGCCCGGACGGGAACACGTCGGAAGGCCGGATCTTCTACCGCGGGCCGCGCGGCGCACCGAGCGACGCGTCGGTGAAGTTGGACCTCAGCGCGAGCGAGCGTGTCGTGCGTCCGACCGTGCTGCGCGCGATCGGGCACGAGTATCCCGACCGCTGGGCGACGGGCGCCACGGTGCGCTGCTACGGATTCGAGGAAGTCTTCGCCGAGAAGCTGCGTGCGCTTGGCGAGCGCTGCCGGCCGCGCGACCTCTACGACGTGATCCATCTGTACCGGCGGCCCGACCTGCACGCCCACTCGGAACTGCTGCGGACGGTCCTCGCCGACAAGTGCGTCAGCAAGGGCGTGGCCGTGCCGACGCTCGCGAGCGTCACAACGGAGGAGCATCGCGCCGAACTGCAGACCGAGTGGATGAACATGCTCGGCCATCAGCTGCAGGCGTTGCCGCCGTTCGAGTCGTTCTGGGACGAACTGCCGGCGCTCTTCGAGTGGTTGCAGGGGACGGCGCTGCCGTCACTCGTGCCGGCGATGTCCCGAGCCAGCAACGAGGACTCGACATGGAAGCCCCCTGCGCTCGTCTCGAGTTGGGGCGGCGGGTCGCCGCTCGAGGTCGTGCGCTTCGCTGCGGCCAACCACCTCTGCCTTGACTTGAACTACGCTGGCGAGGTGCGGCGCATCGAAGCCTACGCGTTGCGGCGCACACTCGACGGCAACCTCATCCTGCGGGCAGTGCGCTGCCAGGACGGCGAGTCGCGGGCCTACCGCGTGGACCGCATCGCGGGCGTCAGCGTCACCACCGAGGTGTTCCGGCCGAGGTACGCGATCGAGTTTTCAGAGACCGGAGTGCTGCAGGCGCTCCCGACGACGCGGGCGATCGTCACGGGGCGGGGGCGCGGCCGGGTGCGATACCACGGACCGGCTTGGGTCGTGGAGTGCCCGCTGTGCAGCCGGCGCTTCACCCGCAGCAAGCCCGACTGGTCCCTGCGAAAGCACAAGACGAAGGACGGGTATCTCTGCGCAGGCCGGCGCGGCTGGCTCGTCGGCACGCGGTCCTTCTAGGCGCGGGACAGACAGCAACCGCTTCGCTGAGCCGGAAGCGCCTGCAAATGTCACCGAGACCGCCCGAAAGCGGCTCGCGGGGGCACGACGGCAACAAAGTGAGACACCGTCGGGGACATTTCACACCCGACCCGCCTACGGCGTGGGCCGTCCGGCACGCGCGCCTGCCTGGCAGGTCGGGAGCGCTGAACGGTGGGCGCGCCGCCGCCAACGGAGCGCTCAGGCGGGCAAGAACGCGCCCATCGGGAGCGGTAGCTATCTCGACGACGGCCCGCCTGGGATGGGTCGCATCGAGGGTTGCCGGCAGAGAGCGATGCCCGCGGCCAAATGTCCCCGCTCGGAAAGGCGGACGAGGAGGCCGGGGAGGGCGCGATGAGTCCAAGCGTCTTCTAAATAATGGGTTACGTCGAATCGAGCGAAGGCGTTTCCCGTCCAAAGGCCCGAAATCGGGGACAGAATGGGGTCGCGTCGGGGACATTCGAGATCCGCTAAGCCGGTCATGCCACAGGAAATGGGAATACCGGGGAACGCGGGAAGAGCTGGATGCGGGAAAGGCGCACGTCCGGGTCCGTGAGGGTAAAGCCAAATGGCTGATCTACTCGGCGTGCCGATCCCGGTAAACTGCCGGTACTCGGCGCCGGCTTGGAAAGCGCTACTCCTGATGACAAGGACGCACACACCGGATACGATCCGCGCGTCTAGGGGGATGCGCGATGCTGCCCCCCGAACGTCGATCAACGGAACCGAGGCAGTATTCTGCTCCACGCAAAGAAGTGCGAAGGTATTCGTGATCAGCAATAGTTGGAATACGCTGTCCTAATTGCTCTCGTTATTGGAAATTACTATGCGATTCACTCATTCCATTCATGCATGCGCATTTATAGCGTGCTTTGCATTTCTTGCACCTAAAATACAGCCTCAGGCCGTACCGATTACTTGCGGAACCACGGTAGGCGTGAACGCCATCTATCCACTGTCATTCCGCCTCAACAACAGTGGCGACTGCAATATAAACTTTCGCGCATATTCGCAAGCGAATCAACAAGGATCGTTGATCCTGGATGTGGTAGTGCCTGCGGGTCTCTCGGTAGAGGTGAACGCTCCGCAAGTTGTTCCGGCATCCTTTTCCTTGGCCGCGTTTGGATCCGGTGCTCAAGGTGTATTGTCCGTGTCCCCATTGGTTCAAAATAGTGATCCTGTTGCGCAGCATTGGGCAAGACTAGGTGATGACATTGTTAATGCGAATATCGGCAATGTCGGAATCGGCACTCAGAGCGCAGGGGCTAAACTGGCCGTGGCAGGAGTTATCGCGTCTACATTAGGCGGATTTGGCTTTCCTGATGGAACTACGCAAACGACTGCAGCGTCGGGATCTGTTGGAGTTCCCAAGGGTGCAATCGTGATGTGGTCAGGCACTCTCGCAAACATCCCGACCGGCTGGGCTCTGTGCAATGGATCGAATGGTACGCCGAATTTGCTAGATCGTTTCGTTCTCGGCGTATCAGGTGGCGAAAATCCAGGAGCGACAGGCGGTGCGAATTCCCATACGCATTCAACACCCGCACATCAACATCAAATTCCTGCTCAGACGGCGGACCTTCCGCAACACACACATACACTTCCATCCCAAACTGTAAACCTTCCAGACCACACACACACCACTACAATAAAAAGCGTAACGACACAAAATGCGTCCGGCACAACGGGCGTTACTAGTGGAAGTCTTCAGGTAGCGTCTTCATCGCATACCCATAATATATCTATCCCGGCACTGACGACTGGAAACCCTAATGGCTTTGTGCAAATCACAATGCCGGCCTCTGTATCGGGACTTAGTTCTTTTCTTACAAATATTAATATTCCAGCACAGGTGACCGCCCCCGATGGCGGAGCCGGCGCAACCAGTTCATCAAGTAATGTCCCAGAATATTACAAGCTGGCATTTATTCAAAAGCTATGACCTTCTGGTGTCTACGGAAACTCCCTCGCCTTCTTACTTTCTGAGCGTGGAGTGGATCACCCTGGTTCTTCAATATTCGCGCGCGGCTCGAATCGGACGTAGGGACAGGCAGACGATCTGTCGTGCACCAAAAGTCGCCGACGCGCCTGAATCAGGCGGCCGGCCGGTAGCGATGGTGTAGCCCTCCAAGCACCGGGTTGGCGAGCAGTTCCGCCGCAGGTGCAGCCGCAGGGGCGCGTGGTAGCGGAGCGTTGCGCTCCAAAGAAAGGTGCGGGCGCTCGGAATTGTAGTAGGCGACGTACTCAGCGAGCAGTCGTTGGAGGTGCCGCTCGTTCCAAACCAGCATGTGGTCGGTACATTCGCGGCGGAAGGAGCCGATGACGCGCTCGCAGTAGCCGTTCATCCACGGCTGGCGGGGGGCGGTCCGCTTGTCCTCAATGCGGAGTTCCGCGAGCGTGCCCAGGAAGCTGGGCATCATGAAGGTCTTCTCCCGGTCGTGGACGAGGAACGCCGGCGGGCTGTCGGCGAGCGCGACCCGGATCTCACGGGAAACCCACGCCACGGAAGAGTGACGCGTCACCGCGACGTGGCGGATGAGCCGGCGATCGTGGCTGAGGATCACGAAGACGAAGAGCCGCTGGAAGGCGATCGTCGGCACGACGAAGAAGTCGCACGCGGCGATCCCCTTTATGTTGTTCCTCAGGAAGGTCATCCACTTCTGGGCGGACTTGCTGGTGCCGCGCTTGCCGTGCATGTAGCGGCCCACGGTACTGCTGCCGACGGTGTGCCCGAGCAGCGCCAGCTCGGCGGCGATGCGTTTCTCGCCCCACGTGGGGTTCTCGCGCTGGAGGCGCCAGATGAGGCACATGAGCTTCCGGCTGATCAGCGGGCGTCCCATCTTGTGCCGGCACTTCCGGCGCCAGTAGGCCCGGAAGCCCTTGCGCTGCCAGTCCAGGACGGTCTCTGGGGAGAGCAGGTGCAGGCAACCCCGCCAGCCGGCCACCAGGCGGGCGTAGACCACCCAGAAGAGGCGGTCGGAGTTGCTGAGCTGGGGGCGCTTCACCTGCCGACGGAGCACGCCGAGCTGCTGGCGCAGGGCCAGGTTCTCGAGCAGGAGCTGGCGGCGGGTGCGGAGCTCGTCCCGGAGCAGGGCCAGGAGACACGACAGCAGCGACATCGGGGGCCATCCGAGAGGTCGGGGAGAGGAGGGGCGACACCCGGACGGAGGCTCCCAAGGACGCCGTCGCCGGAGCGTTCGACTCCTGCCTGGTTACCGGATAAGGTCACCGGGACGAAACAGAGAGCAGTTCGACTCCTGACCGGTGGACCGATGCCTGAACAAAGGACAACTCAGAGAGTTTCGTCCCCCGGGGGACTTTTGGTGTACCAAGATAATAACTGCGGTCCGGCTGGAACTGGGTCGGGCACTGGTTCACACGTGAACGGTAAACCGCTTCCGAAGAACGATTTCAGTCCGGAGCAGAAGGAGGACGGTAAGGACGATGGGCCGCCCGACGGCGGCACGACCGGCGGCGGAGCTGGTACTGGCGAGAGTCCGCCAACTTATAGTCCCCCAAATTTGGCAGGGGGAAGAAACAACGAGAATCCACCGGCTTCGAATCCGGGCGCTCCTCCGGCGCCCGGGCGCCCCGGTGGACGGAACGATACGAGCGTCGATCCGATTTATGGATGTCCCGCGCCTTCAGAGGGCGCGGATCCGCCTCCCCAGCCACCGCCAGTCGCTCCAAAGACAGGCGCACCTAACCCAGTGACTGGAAGAGGACGCCAATGAGGCGTGGCACATGCGAGGTTTTGAGCGTGATATATTCACTGAATGAGATCAGGTGAGTAATATGGCTCAACTTCTCTCTCGAGGGCTTGTCGCATTTGTGATGCGCCAAAACTTCGCGGATGGCTCGAATCAGGCCGCCGGCTGGTGGAGATGGTGGAGGCCCCCGAGCACTGGGATCGCGAGCAGGCGCTCAGCCGCTGTAGGTGAAGGCGCTCGCGGCTGGGGCGCGTTCCGCTCAAGCGAGAGGCGCGGTCGCTCCGCGTTGTAGTACGCGGCGTACTCAGTGACCAGGCGCTGCAGGTGCCGCTCGTTCCACACGAGCATGTGGTCGGTGCATTCCCGCCGCAGCGTGCCAATGACCCGCTCGAACGGGATGTTCTGCCAGAACCGCCGCGAGGCGGTGCGCCAGTCCTCGATGGCCAGCTCTGCGAGGCGTGCCTTGAAGGCAACTGCCATCAAGCACAGCTGCCGGTCGTGGATGGGTGCGTCGGCCTGCCTTCCCGGGTGGGATAAGCGCAGGCTCTAGGCTTGAACGCCATGTGGTCGCCGTCACGGCACGCAGCCCGTTGACGAGTACCCCCGTATCTTCGGAACATCGTGTTGCCGGCGCAGTCAAGGCTCGGCTCCTTGGGGGTGGCTACGATGCGGAGTTCGATGCCAGGTCCGTTCAGATATGCCGCCTTTCTTTCGTATCGAAAAGGAGGCGAGGACGAGAAGTGGGCGAAGCTACTTCAGGAATCGCTTGAGTCGTATGTCCTGCCCAGCTCGGTGAGTCGTGAGCTAGGAATCCCGCGCAGACTCGGAAGGCTGTTTCGCGACGACGCGGAACTGCGACCGACAGAGGATCTGAATGCGGCGATTATTGAGGCGATCGCCTCGTCTCGCTTCATGATCGTGCTGTGCTCCCCTCGGGCTCGAGAGAGCCAATGGATCGACGCCGAAATCCGCGCGTTTCACGAGCGCAGAGGATCCTCGGGTCTGCTACTCGTTCTACTTGATGGCGAACCTCACTCCGCGTTTCCACTGGCGGTTTTCGGGCCAGGCGACAGAAAGACTGCTCCGGAGCCCCTCGCTGTCGACGTGCGTCGCTCAACCGGGGAGTCCACAGGTAGTCTCCTCCGTCTTGCGACGGTTCGCCTTGGTGCGGCGATTATTGGTTGCGACTTCGACACGCTGTGGCAAAGAGACTCTCGCCGGCGCGCGCGTCGCCTGCTTATTGGATGGGGTCTAGTGACCGCAGCGTTCGCCGGAACAATGCTCGGCCTCTTCAAGATGTCGCAGCTCAGCGAGGCTGCGGCGAACACCGAGGCGACGTTGTGGATCGACAAAGCCGGCCGAATACTACAATCCGGAGACGCTGATTCGCGCGCTCAGGCAGCTCTCCTACTCCATCGCGCGCTTGATCGGCTCGACGCAATAGCCTTGCCTGCATCGCTGGAGACAACGGGACTCAAGTACCAAGCGCTCGGAAACCTAATTCCTATCGAGTCTGACGAACGCGTGATAACAGATTGGGAGTACTTCGCGGCACTCTCGAAAAGGCTTCCCGTCGCAGAAGGGGATTCTCAAGATCGTCGCCTTCGACTAAGCGTGCACCTACGCCGCGGCAACATTCTGCGCAGTCAAGGTAGGCCTGGCGATGCGCTCTTGGCCTTTGAGGCCGCGATGGCGCTCTGTAGTCCGGACGACCCGGAGGAAGACTCGACGCTTGAGGCGATCGCCAACCTACGGGAGGCTGTGCAAGGCGCGTCGCCCGCGAAGGAGGTCTGGGAGAGGCTGCTTACCATTCGGGGAGCGAAATCGGATCTTGCAGCACCGGGATCGCCCTCGTTCGATCGCTGGGCAGATGCCGCAGACGAGCTGGGGTGCGTCCTTCTTGCCAAGAATGACGATGAGGCTGTCGATCATTACCGAGCCGCCGTCTCGCGGGCGGCGGCCTTGCTTTCGTCGCGTGAGCTGGATGCCTCGTCCCTAGTTCGCTTGTCTTGCCTTGCGGCGGGGTTCCTGCGTGCGTCATTCTCCGCTTCGCTCCGTGAATCACATTTGGTTACCATGCAAAATCTGCTCAGCGGCTTGAAAGAGCTGGGAAGCCTATGTTCTGGCGTCGATGAGATACGTACGCTTCCGGAGATTCCGGAAACTGTCGATTCTGCAACGCTCGAGGCAGCTTCTCGGCTGGTCTGCCATGCGGTAGAGATTTGTCGGGCAACCTTTGCCATAAAAATCGACAAACCCGGCACCGTTCTCCACGCATTTACGTTGGTGTTGCGACTCGTGGGACGAGTACCGGAGGCTCCAGCGTGCCATGAAGGCGTCGAAGCGACTCTTGAGTTCCTCGAGACGAATGTGGATTCCGATTTCGAGGAGAGCTATTATGCGCAGAAGGAGACGCTTCCCGAGGCGATTCTCGACACCATTCGTCGCTGTGCCTCAGGCCGGCAGGCGGCCGACGCGATGGGACGCCTTGCCACGTTTTGGATCCGAAACGGGTTCTGCCGATCTGACGTGGCGGCTGTAGAGCGCGGTGTTCGATTGGCGGCGGCGGACGTAAATGTCGTGCTGAGCGCGCCAGGTCAGATCGCGATTGTAGAAGGCTGCCTAGAGATTGCTTATGCGAAACTCGCCGAAGAGGACCGTAGCGCCGCAGGCGACTTCTGCTCCGGGGCGGAACGGGCCCTAGCCTCTCTTCCGACTGACGTCGTAGGGTCAGTGGAAGCAGCGAGGGCTCGCATTATGTGCAAGTGCCTACGTGTGCAGCTACTCGACGATTCCAGCAAGGAATCGATCTCGTCTTGGCTGAGCACCAGTGATGTGCCTTCCATATCGGAAGTGAGCAACGGGAAAATCGATGAATCGCTTCGGTTTGCCGATCGTATCGAGGCTGCTGCATGGCGTCTCCATGAACTGGATTCAGATGACCTCGCATATGCCGTCGGTACACTAGGTCCGAGCGTTCGGAAGGGTCTTTCGCGAGAAGACCCGGTAGACTCACAGCTCGAGGCGACCGGACAGGCGATTGTCGACATCGCGACCTTTGCGCCCCCTGAGGTGCGAATCAGCCTGCTGCGTGACGGGCTTTCATACTGCCGCGAGGCGGTCAAGGATCAGCCTACGGCGGCGAGTAACGCCCTTGTGGAAGCGCTAACAAAGCTCGCGATTGCACTCCTTGCCGACAGTCCCGGAAAATCCGAGGACCGCACATTGCAGATTGGCGAAGCGAAGGCCCTTGCTGAGGAGGCCGTTCAAACGTGGTGTACTTTAATTGAAACGAAAGGAGCGTTCAAGGGACTCTCATTTGTCGAAGCATGGAGTGACAACGAGAGGCTATGGAAGCCGCTCGGACCTGCCGTTTCGCGCCCACTGGTTGAGAGGATGTTAAGAGAGCTGGATTCTCACTGCGAACCAAGTAAGGCAAACGGAGATAAGCCAAACGCCAGACGTTCGATGAGCGATCGTAACATTAATGAATTCAAGATGCTCCGTCGCGAGACCTTACGGAAGCTGGCAGTTATCTGCGCAGCCGATGCAGAAGTGTCTTGTAAGTACTTAACTAAGTTGTTGTACCATGAAAAGCAGGAACTCGGCGATGAGCCAGCGAGCATAGTCGAACTGTTCGAGACGACAGTCGATTTGATTCTTGCCATGAAGCGAGGCGCCGGTGCCGGGTGGAAAACACTCCTTAACGTTCTTGTGCAGGAAGTTCGGCAGAGGGCACAAAGTATGGCTGGTTACTCGCAGGAGAATGATCGCGTAGCGCGACTTATGGGGAACATCGTCGACCTCGTCGCTGAGAGCGGTGGTCCGTCCCAGGCAGTGGCACTTGTAAAGGATCTCAAGTTCGCGCGGATCAGGCTGCAACGAGCATACGGTACGTCGAAGTTCATTAACATCGAGGAGGTAGAATCGCTATTAACTGACGGTAAGCTGTTCGAGGCATTGGATTATGTCGAAACGCACCGTTTCGATGGCGTGAGCGAGGAACAGATCGATCGCACTGAGAAGGAGGTCGTGTGCTACGTACTTTCGAGCGACTTGAAGGATGTTCCGCCACTCGCACTCATCTGTACCGGTCAAGCGCTCGTCGCGGAGGGACAACAACTCAGAGCGGCGGAGTACTTCCTGCGCGCGATGCCCTCTTGGCCTGATAGCAAGGATTTGTACGATGCTGCGGAGGCCTTCGGCGTCGCGATTGCCGTTGATCCACTGCGACAGCAGGAGTGGCACAAGGCCTGCCTAGCTGCCATCGCCAGGTGGCTTGTCCACCAGCGCGAAACGCTATCCTGGCTTGAGGCAGAATCAGCGACCGGCACCTACCCGCTGGAAGAGCTCGACAGTGCTCAGCAGATTTTAAGGAACCAAATAGAGTACGTGCGATCAACGGATCCGGCGCTCGCGGCAATTCGTGGTTCGGAAGAATTCGAGGGGTTGTTCCAATGATTGGTGGAGCACGAAGACTCGCTGGTGTGTCTGGATCGGGCCGCCGGGCAACAAGCGACCGTGCAGGCCTCCGAGCGCCGGATTCGCGAGTGGGCGCTCAGCCGGCGTGGGTGACAGTGGCCGCGGCCGACGGTTGCCAATTTTACCGATCACCACTTGGCCCATTACCGAGGATGGACGATCATGGTCGTTCGCGATACGATTGACAACGACTGGGGATCGATCGTCGTCAAAGGATCGCATCGAACGCTCGGTGGCTTCGTACGGGCAAATAGCCTAGGCGACGTCCGGTCGATGATGATTGAGGGATTTCGAGGTACTCGAGAAGAAGCATTCACGGAAGCAAAGTCGGTGATCGATCGGCTACTTGAGTAAGGTCCGCCTCGCAGGCACGCCTGTCTGCGGAGTCACGCAGGAATTGGACCATCCAAGAATGCTTCGTCTGCGGCGTCCCGCGAGTCTCAGTTGTGCTGCACCAAAACCCGGCGGCGGGCTCGAATCAGGCCGCCGGTCGGTAGCGATGGTGGAGGCCCCCGAGCACTGGGATTGCAAGCAGGCGCTCAACCGGCGTAGGTGAGGGCGTCCGCGGCTGAGGCGCGTTTCGCTCAAGCGAGAGGTGCGGCCGTACCGCGTTGTAGTACGCGGCATACTCAGTGACCAGGCGCTGGAGGTGCCGCTCGTTCCACACGAGCATGTGGTCCGTGCACTCGCGGCGGAAAGACCCGATCACCAGTTCGCAGTACCCGTTCTGCCAAGGCTGCCGGGGTGCGGTGTGCTTGTCCTCGATGCCCAGATCGGCCAACGTGCCCAGAAACCCGGGCATCATGAAGGTCTTCTCTCGATCGTGCACGAGGAACGCCGGCGGGTTGTCGGCAAACGCGACGCGGATCTCTTGGCTGACCCACGCCACGGAAGGGTGCCGGGTCACGGCGACGTGCCGGACCAGCCGCCGATCGTGGCTGAGGAGCACGAAGACGAAGAGCCGCTGGAATGAGACCGTGGGCACGACGAAGAAGTCGCACGCGTCGATGCCCTTCATGTTGTTGGCCAGGAACGTCTTCCAGCGTTGGGCGCCGGTGTTCTGGCCACGCCGGCCGTGCATGTAGCGGCCAACGGTGGTGGTGCCCACGGCATGGCCCAGGAGCGCGAGCTCAGCCGCGATGCGGGTGGCGCCCCAAGT
>Ga0193753_10003142_pt1 | contig 12433 bp, 15 predicted proteins | sample H1c2metaG_FD_144925 | JGI IMG/M metagenome (GOLD analysis project Ga0193753, IMG submission 144925) | Soil microbial communities from a riparian zone of the East river system, Colorado, United States - H1c2 | ecosystem: Environmental > Terrestrial > Soil > Riparian zone | place: USA: East... | reverse complement strand
GCCCAAGCCCTCGAGCTCGAGTGTCCCGCCGGCGCCGCCAGGACCGCCGTTCTTGTTCGTCGACATCTATGCGCAGGATCTCGGCGCGAAGCCGCCGTGGGCGATGGCGATGGACGACTGCTACGGCGCGATCATCAAGTGCACCGAGAGCACTGGTGGCTATCAGTACACGCCGTGGTTCATCGACAACTGGAAGCGCTTGATCGTCCTCGCCGGCGAGCGTTACGGCAGGACCTGGTTTCGCGGCGCGTATCACTTTCTGACGTTCGCCAAGTCTGGCGCGGCGCAGGCCGACTACTATCTCGACACGATCAACAAGGCCGGCGGCTGGGAGCACGGCGATCTGCACGCGATCGTCGACGTCGAGCTCGGCGGCGAGCGCAACCCGAACCAGCACGCGAGTGCGCAGCAGATCATCGATTGCACGTCAGCATTTGCGACGCGCGTGAAGTCGGTCAGCGGCAGCAAGGTGATCTTGTACGGCCGCGGCGCGATGCGCGACAAGGAGATCAACTCGAAGATGAACTGTGATCTGGTTTGGAACCCTTCTTACACCGAGCGCATGGTCACCAACGGTCTCGTCACCGTCGACGGCAAGCCTGGCCCATGGAAACTCGACGAGATCGTGATGTGGCAATTCAGTGGCGACGGTGTCGGCGATAGTTCGGTTCATCACCTTCCACTGAGCCCAGATGATTTCGGTAAGGTCGATATGAGCGTCTACGTCGAGGGCGCAAATAAGCCATCGTTGGCGTCGATGCGCTCTCGTTTACTTCGATGAAGCTAGCGCGCTTTCTTATCTACGGGCTCCAAGATCCGATCACCTTAGAGCTGCGTTACATCGGTAAATCGTCGCGTGGCATGCATCGGCCACAAGTGCATCTCAAGCTCGTCGAGCGCCCACGCACGCACAAGCAACGTTGGATCAACCGACTGATCCGCGACGGGCAAATGCCACTACCGTTCGTGCTCGAGGAGTTGACGACGCAGGCCGCGTTAGACGAGGCAGAACGCTTCTGGATTGCCTACTGGCGATCGATCGGGGCTCGCCTAACGAATGCCACTGACGGTGGCGATGGCTGGGCGCTCGGCGATCGTAATCCTATGCATAACCCAGTCGCCAAAGCTCGATTTAGTGCTGCCAACAAGGGGCGAAAGTTCAAGCCGGCGCACAAAGAGAATCATCTTCGAGCTGTACGGCGACCTGAGGTCAGGGCGGCACACGCTGAAGGCACTCGTCGACGCTGGGAAGATCCGGAATATCGTCGACGAATGAGCGAGGTCTCGAAACGCGAGAACGCGAGACGCTGGGCCGATCCAGAATACTGCACGCGAGTGAAGGCGCGGATTGCCGAGGCTAATCGACGACGCGCCCGATGATCATCGAATGCTTGTGTCAACGCGCTTTCACGCGATTGCGCCAGGTGTTTGATCAGAAAGCGAAAAATCGAGCGCTGCATTTGCAGGTACTCCACGTGATCAAGTAGCGTCATTGCAACTCGGTCAGGAGAATCCTCATGGCACTGACAGCAGCGCTCGTTTTCGCAGGGCCCAATCGGCTGCGCTACCTGCTCTCTCAAGATGGCGCGGCCGGGACGGACGTGAGCATTCCGTCGGCCGGTGGCGCGACACCCGATCTCGTCACCGACTCCGTCGGCGGTCAGATCAAGGCGCTGGCGAAGGCTGACGTCAACGGCTACGGGCCGTTCGCGGCGCCGCTGTCGGCCGATGAATCGGCAGCCTTGTGGCTCTCCGACAACGTCGGGACCTTCGTCATCACGCAGCACGACATCAACGCGATGCCGACTGCGATCTGCCGGCTCACGCCGCGCACCGGCGCGTCGAGCTGGCAAGTCAAGGCGCTCGCCAATGGCGTGATCAACGCCGATGGCACGACGGGCGCCCCGGGCTCGGCCTACCTCGACATCGAAATCCCCGGCGCGGAGGGAGTCTAGCCATGGCGGTCACAGCAAATCTCGTCTACGCGGGCAGGAATCGCCTGCGCTATCAGATCTCCCAGGACGGCGCTGCCGGCACGACGCTGAACATCACGGCGAGCGGTGCGGCGACGCCAGATCTCGTGACCGATTCCGTCGGCGGACAGCTCAAGAAAATCGCCCGTGCGAACCTCGACGGCTACGGCTCGTTCGCGGCGGGCGCGAGCACGGACGCCGCGCACAATCGCGCGCTCTTCATGAGCGACACGAGCGGCGCAAACCCCGACATCGCGGGCAGTTCGCAGCTACCGCTCGCGGTGGTCGCGATCACGCCGAACGCCAACACGCTCGGTGGCGACGATCTCGCGCGGCTCGATGGCTCGACGGCCGCGGCGGGCATCTTGATCACCACAGGCGCCAACGCGCGCGAGAGCTACCTCGACATCTTCATTCCTGGCGCGGAAGGAGCCTAGCCATGGCGATCACAGCAACTCTCGTGCGGCAGGGCCGGAACAACCTGCGCTATCTGATCAACGCGACGGCGGGCGGCGGCGAGTCGGTCGCGATCACGGCGGCCGGGCTCGCGACGCCCGATCTCGTCACCGATTCACTCGGTGGTGCGCTCAAGGCGATCGCCAACACGCAAGCGCAGGGCTACGGCAAGATCGCGCCGGGCGGCCTGTCGACGCAGGCGATCTCGCGTGCGCTGTGGCTGTCCGACAACGCCGCGAGCGTGATCGGCCCCAAGGTCGCAACCGCGATCGCGCGCGTCTCGCCGCGTGGTGGCACCGCGGGCACGAATCAGTGGCTCGTCGACGCGCTGCTCGTCTTCAACGGCGGGCTCGGCATCAACGTCGCGCAGATCGAAGTCGCCGCGCGTGCGGTAGGCACGTGCTACCTCGACATCGGCGTGCCCGGCTCGCTCGGTCTCTAGTCGATCTCAGACGATCTCATAGCTCAGGCGGTTTCATGGCTGCTATTGATGACACGCGGGTCACCAAGTTCGGTGCCGTCGGAGACGGCGTCACCGATGACTCCTTGGCGATCAGGAATGCGATGGCCGCGGCGGGCCCTGGTGGGACGGTCTACTTTCCGGCAGGGGAGTACATCAGCAACCGCTCGGGCTCATCGGCGTGGGCATTCGACGTCCCGTTTAACAACATGACGTTTGTCGGCGCGCCAGGCCAGACCGTCCTCAAGATGAAGGCCGGGCAGCCGGCCGCATCAGTCTCGATGTTCCGGATCAACGAGAAGAACAACACGACGTTTCGTGATCTGGTGATCAACGGCAACTGGGGCGCGCAGGTTGGGATCACAACGACCAAGGACGGCATCAACCACGGCACGAACGCGGATCCGGACAGCCACGGATTCTTTGTTCGCGGTGTCGACCGGTTTACCGTCGATAACTGCATCGTCACTCAGACATACGGTGACGGCATGTGGTTCGGTTCTGGCGGCACGAACTTCACGAAGCCGTCGAAGAACATTCGCATCACACGTTGCGACTTCGATATCTGCGCACGTTCAGGCATCGCGCTCGGCATGAAGGTCGACGGCATGTACGTCGGCCAGAGTCGATTCACCAACATCATGGCAACGCCGTTCGACACCGAGCCCGTTGGTGGCGGCCGAGCTCACTACTGCAGGGACATCACGCTCGATGACTGCGAGTTTCGTGGTGGATTCTGGAACCCGGAAGATCCGAACCGCAGTGTCAACTGCGCGATCGCGATCGTCGGCGCGAGCAGCTTCTTTCATCCGAACACCAACGTTCAGAAGTATCGAGTCACCAACTGCAAGATCCGCGGCCAGATCTTGATCGCGGCGGCTGAAGATGTCGTCCTCGAGAACAACGAGATCATCCTCGACTTCCCGGGCTATTCGTACTCGCCGATCTTGTGCTGGTTCTACGCGAACGACGTCCAGATCATCGGCAATCACATCTACGATCGGACGGAGCCAGCTAGCGGCGATCGCCATGAAGCTGCGATCGCATTCCAGTATTCTGGCTCGGGCAACGCCAATTGGGCGCCGCTCAACGCGACGATCAAGGGCAATCACGTGCACGTCAAGAACGGCCGTGCTGGCATCCGTGTGGTTGGGACCGGTGGTGGCGCATTCGGCTCGACGGGCACGTTGAACCAAGCCGGCGACGCCGGCACGGCGATCGCGGTCGACAACACGTATCCGCCGGACTCGAGCGGCATCGCCGGCGAGGGCTTTTTCTCGACAAGCGGCGACGCGACGTCGATCACCAAGGCGACAGCAGCATGGGTCCCCGGATCTCGTGTTGGTTGGGCGCTACGCAGCAACGTCACGGCGAACATCGCGATCATCACGGCCAACACGGACAAGACCGCGACGTTTGCCGGTGGCTGGAAGAATCTCGATGGTGAGGCCGTCGCGAATCCCGACTACACCAACAAGAGCTTTTCGTTCCTGCCGACGCTCACCGATGACTCGAAAGCCTGGACGCCTAATGAATGGCCGGCGCGTGTTGTCGTCATGGGCGGCAAGAGTGCGTCGATCTTGACCAACACGGCGACCAAGCTCATTTTCGACAAGAATTGCGGCTGGACCACACTCGGCGGCGATCAGGCCCCGACGCCGGCAGCGGGCGCCTATCGTATCTTGCCGCGCAGTGGTGTGATCGACGTGGTCGACAACACGATCGATTGCACCGACGACGGCAACGGCGCCGGTGGAGTCGGGATCATGCTGCAGGCCTTTCGCGCAGGCACACGCGTGCGCTGCAAGGACAACAAGATCAGGAACGCGAACGGCCACGGGATCACCATCGAGTCAGCACCTAACCGACCATTCGAGTATCTCGAGGTCGGCGGCAACAAGGCCTGGGACGATCAAGCGATCCCAACATGCCTGTCGACCGTGCATTTCGAGGATGACACCGAGATCAAGAAGCTCGTGCTCGGCGACAACCAAGCCGAAGATGGCGTCGCCGATGCTGTGACGGGACTACCCGGCTTCGTCGGCGACGACGCCGGAGCCGCGATGCCCGTATGGGCTGCGCAGCTCGGGCTCCTGGGCGGCACCTACGACCCGGCGTGTCTGGCCTCAGCGGTGGTTACCTGTACGGCAGGTGTTGTGCAGATGTTCAAGGTGCGTGCGTACGGCTCACCGATCACGAGTGTGCTGTTCCAGATCGCGGCACCGATCGTCGGTGGGACATCAGTGCTCGTCGGGCTGTACAATGCTGACGGCACACGGACGGCCGAGATGATCAGCGCGACCGTCGATGTGATCGCATCGATCGCGACGGGCGGCATCAAGACGATCGCGCTGACCAATCCAGTTCCCGTAACGGCTGGCGACGACGTCTACATCGCGATCCTGGTGACGGGTGCGCCTGGGACACCACCGACGCTGCGCGCCAACACCGGCAACCCGGCGATCAACGGCAATCGCACGACCGCGCAGGGCGTGCGCACTGGTGTGCACGGCTCAGGGCTGATTGCGTTGCCGGCTAGCGTCGTACTAACAACCGTAGCTGCACAGTCCTCGATGGGCTGGTGCGGGGTGCAGTGATGCCGCCGGCAACGATTCTGAAAAACGTCCTGGCATTCACCGGTCTTGGTGTCGGCGTCCCGAGCGCGCAGCCACACCTGTTGAAAGTCAACAGCGTCACTGTTGCGCCAAAGATCGTTCTGCCAACCGATGGCGGCTATACGATCACGGCAGACGCCGCCAACGTCACGGTCACGCGCACGACCGGCGACGCGACGGTCAACGTCTACGTCGAATACTGGCATTCGATCGAAGATGTCACGCCCCCCGGGGGCCTCGGAAGTCTGGTCCCATTCATCGTCAATCCCGGCGGTGGTGGCTCGAGTGGCGTCGCGATCGAAAACGAAGGCGCCCCAGTCGCTGGCGGCCCGTTCACGACGCTCGATTTCGTCGGCGCTGGCGTGACAGCGACCGATGGTGGCGGTGGCACCGGGACGATCACGATCTCGAGTGGCGGTGGCGGTCTCACCGATGTTCAGGATGAAGGCACGCCGATCGGCGGCGGTCCGTTCACCGAGCTAAATTTCATCGGCGCTGGCGTGCTCGCGATCGATCAAGGTGGCGGAGTCGCCGGTATCTTGATAGCTGGCGCGCCTGTCAGCGAGGTTCGTTACGCGCTGCCCGAGCAGTGGTCACAGCAGAACGTTCCTGCAAGCCAGACCAATGTCGTGCTGTCCGCGCAAGTCTCGCCGTTCTTCAACGAGGTCTCCGCTGTCGCGCAGGGTTCGCTCGTCGGTATCGTGGTGCGCTCGTCGCAACCGATCGTTGGCGGAGCGCTGTCTGTCTCCGCGACGATCAACGGCGTGCCGACTGGACTATCGACTGGACTCGGTGGCGGCGCCGATGACAGTGCTGCGCAGACCACGGCTGGTACGTACACGTACTTCGCGCTCGATCGCCTAGGCGTCGTGATCACGACCAACGCCGGGTTCTTGCCGCTGACGGCCGATATCTCGGTCTGGCTGCAAGTCGCTGACGGCGGCGGAAGCTGAGCACGCGATCTGGATCGAGCTCGAAGGGCTTGATCATCTGCTAGCTCGGTACGGCGACTTCGGGCGTGCATGACGCTCGATGCGTTGGAAGCCGATCGGCGGCGGTCCGTTCACCGAGCCGCGTATCGAGCTTGAAGCGCTCGATCAACCATGCCTATCCGGTTATCGCCCAACGTCACGTACTGCGCGGACTGGTGTTCGGTGACTCACCGCGCCAGGATGCAAGCGAGTGTTGCCTGGGATCCAGCAGCCGTGTGGACAAGGCGTTTCAAGCTTCAACATAACGCGAAGCGCGTTACCGACCTTGAAAGCATCGGCGATGTAAGCGACCGCTTGGAACCGGTGACCATTGTAGTCATCGACGAACACCGCGAACCGTTTGCCGTCCTGCCAGCGCTTTTGCATTTTTTACCTCTCGTTTCAACCAACATCTTGGGCGTCAACCGGATAAGCATACGATCAACTATTGCTTGCGCGTTTCACGGCGTGATCGCATCCGTCACAGACTTTGGCGTTATCAGGCAGCTGCAAGATACCTGACGACGCTGCGAGCTCGAGCCCACAGTAGGTTCGTACGCCGACGCTCAAGCCTTTGCGCCCACTCCAGAGAACGACGCATGGTTTGCCATTGCCGGTATCGATCGTCGCGATCATGGGCGAGACCCTACCGCAAGGGGCTGACAGGCACGCGACCATTGTTGCCGCGACCGGGGCCCGATAGATCAAACCGCGCGCGCGCTTCCTCGTACGATTCAGGAAGATCATCAGCGGCGTTCGAGATCAGCTTGTGCGCGAGTTGGATCGCGAGCCCGCGCGCTTGCATGTAGCCCTCGTCGACGCTTGGCGTCTGACCGGTGATCGCCTGCAGGACGAGCGCGCGGCAAAACTCGCTGACCGTAATCCCTTGCGACTCGGCGAGCGCTGCTACTTGCGTTTCGATCTCGGCCGGGATTCGGAATCCGATGTAGCCTTTAGCCATTTTGTCAAGATCCTTTTGGCTGAATTCGGATGAATCTGAATCGCGCACGCGATCCTAGGGTATCCCATGGCTTACGTCAAAAATCCGAGTAGTTTCGGAATCTTGCGCGAATTATCCGATAAAATCAGCTACTTAGACGATAGATCGCTCGGATCTTGACTTGGATGCGACGCAAGCTTTATACACGGATCCTGTAACTCGGTTTTCACAGTATCCGAGTCACTCCCGGATAGCATCCAAGTAATATCGCATACTTAGGTCGTTTAACAAACCGGCATGGCGATTGGATAAATAGAAACCGAGTCCGTTCGATGCCGACCGAAAAAACCCCGACCCCAGGACACACCCCCATGTCTGACTCTGCCGCTACCGCCTCAGCTGACGACACTGCCGATCGCTTCGCACTCTTGGAGCTCGATACCCCCGTCCCCGCGCTCCCACCGTGGGCCGTGGTCGCCCTCGCGGCAATCGCCGCGTGCATGACGCTCGATGCGTTGGAAGCCATCGTGGCCCCGCTGCGTGTGCATGCTGAGTCCCCGGCCAAAGCCCAGGTGCGCGCTGCCGTTGCCGCACGCCAGGCGTGGCTCCGCGAGCACATGCGCGCCATGGCCCAGCGCCAGGCGATCCCCGTGATCACGCCGCCAAGCGCGCCGGCGCCCATGCAGGCGCCTGCTACTGAGGTCATGCCGACGCCAGCCCCGACCACGGCGCCCCTGCGCGGCTCGTATGCTCAGATCAAGCACGGGCCCCGTGCTGGTGAGTGGGGCGCGCGCATCGAGAACAGCGCTGCACCTGCCATCGGCGAGCGCGTGCTCGTGTCGCGACGCAACGGCGCGACGTCGCCGAAGTTTGTCACGGCGATCGTGTGGACGGGCCCTGGCGTGACGATCGTCGGGATCAGCGACGTAGCGCCGCAGAGCGTGCCCGTGGCTGCGCCTGTCGCGACGCCGACGCCGACGCTCGTTCCCGCGCCTGGCATGACCACGGCCCACGCCGATCTCGAGAGCGCGCTCGGCGCGGCTGCTATCGAAGCAAGCTCGAACGCTGGTGTGACCGCGCTCGGTGACCGTAACAGCGTCGTCGGATTCAACAGCGCCCAAGGCTACGCCGATGCTGCGGCACGCACCGTGACGCAAGCGACGCGCGACGAATACATCGCCGCGGCACGCCGTGGCGGTGTCGAGATCGACGCGTCCACGCTGCCGGCGTTGCCGTCGCAGAGTCTGCCCGTGGGCGTCGGCATCACGCATACGCCGACCGGCCCGTCTATCTTCGATCAGCCGCGCGAGACGCGCACCCAACGCGCTCGCGCCATCGAAGCGCGCGCCGAAGTCAACGCGCTCTTGCGTGACGGCGAGTTGATCGGCGGGCTCGTTGCCGCGTCCGACGGTGGCATGCTCCAAGTGTCGTGGGTCGGTGGCGGCCGGACGACGTGCGGCGCCGTGCGCGACGCGCTTACGCCGCTTGGTCTCGCCGACGTCGCGCCGAGCCCGCCGAGCGCCGAGCGTTGCGCCGGTCGCGCCGTCGAATCGCTACGCGCTCGTGACCTCGACACGGCGCGCTTGCCGACGAGGGATCTCCCTGACGGCGTCAAGGCGCGTTGGATGGTCGGAACGAAGCTGACCGGCGCAACGGTCGCGGCCGGTGATGCGTACGGCACGGCGCGCCTGATCGTTGATTTGCGCGACGACGGATCGCTGGCATTCGACGGCGATAGCTCGTTCGCCGATGCTGTGCGTGGGCACTACGCCGCGGCAACGCGAAACGAGACGCTGCACTCTGACGTCATGACCGCGTGGCTCGGCGGGCTGCTCAAGAGCCGGTTCTATGGCATCAAGCGCGGCGCAACTTGGTACGTGCCCGGTTCTCAGGCGCCCGCCGTCGAGGCACTGTCCAACGCACTCCAGCCGCTTTGGGGTGACCACGAGACGATGGCTTGCACGTCCGAGCGCGACATCAAGCGCGTGTGTGACCGTGGCCTGTCGGCCGAAGTCGCAGCCGTGACCAAAGATCTCGACAAGGCAATCGCCGAGGCCCAGGACCGCGAGCGCGACAAGGCGATCACCGCCGGGGAAGATCCCGAGCTCGCGGTGCGCCGTGCGCAGCTGACGAACGACAAAGCCGTCAAGCTGACCAAGGATCTGGCCAAGGTCTCGGCGCGCATCACGGGATTCACGGCGATGCTCGGTGGCGACGCCACGGCGACTCTCCAGCCGCAGATCGCGGCAATCCAGACCAAGATCGCCGAGTACACCACGGCCGGCTCAGCGCGTGCGGCGATGTTGGAGCTCTACGACGCACCACGGACCTAGGTCACGCCCACTCAGCGCCGAGCGCGCTGGGCTGTCATGGCGTCGCGAGACACTCGCGACACGACGACAGCTAGCTACCTACGACACACCCCAAGCAAGAAAGCACACCCCATGCTGACCGCAGACAACATCTCCGATCGCCAGATCATCGGCATCATGCGCGAAGCGCGCATCGTTCAAGACTTCGCGCTCGAAAACACGTGCAACGTCGCACTGCGCGTCACCGAGTCACTCAATGGTCGTGATCCCGACGAGGAAGAGATCCAGATCGCTCGCGACGTGTGCGCCGGTGTCTTGAATGCCGCGATCAAGCTGGCGCAGGACAAAGATCCGAGCACGCCGCTGTGCCCGTACTGCGGCCGTCCTCGCACGCGCATGGAGAGCCATGTCGACACCACGTGTGGCCGTAGTGAATGCCAGGAAGCCAACTATCGCGGCGGCGTTGCGATCATGCTTGCTCTGGAGAGCAAGTAGCCGTGGCGCAAGAGCCAACCTACGTCAGTGGCCAGTGGTCCGTCGTGGCCATGAAGATCCTGGAGGCTGAGATCGGGCGCATCGTCGAGCGGATCGAGCTGATCGAAGATCGCCGGCTCGACAACGACGATCGCGGCGCGCTCGATGCCTACCGCGCAATCCAGGTCGCGCTGATCAACCTGCGTCGTCCGATCGACTCGTCGATCCCGACCTACGCCGAGCGCCCGTCGCGCAAACCCAGCGTGTGCGGCACGTGCAACGGTGACGCGCTCGGCGATCCAAACACGCGGCGTGCGATCTGTGGCTGCAAGCGCGAGACGGCCGGCGATCTTCGCGTCCATGCGGTCAAGGAGCGCGCGCGAGCTGCCGAGCTGAGGCGCCAGGCTTGCAATGGTCAGCTCGAATGCCTGGCGCTCGCTGAGGCGTGCGAAGCACGCGCCATCGAGCTCGAAACGATCGCAGCAACTCTCTAGCCCCACGAAAGACACACCCCAATGTCGACCACGAAACGCAAACTCAAAGCCAAGATCAAGACCGAACATCCGGCGCTCGCGTTCATGCGCGCCGAACATGAGAGCTATCCGCGCAAGAAAGGCGTCGGCAGCTGCTTCCACTCTGACTTCGAGCACGATCAGCGACTCCTGAATGGCGACGCTGAAAAACCCGGCTATGCCGCGCGCGATAACTTCGGCTGGATCCTGAGCCCGCACGCGACGTACCTCAAGCGCGGTTGCTGCGCTGATCAGGCACTCAGCGATTTGATTCGCGAGCGTGTGGCCGTGATCAATTCGTGGCCCGTCATGGTCGCGGACTGCTACGCGGTCGAGACCGACGTCCGGTTTTTCTTCTGGGATGGCACGGCGCTCTGGCGTGCACGCGATGCGCAACACCTGCAAGCGCTTATGCTCGATGCCTGTCGCAAGCTGGCGATCGCCGAGCTTCAACGCAGGCGCACGCCGATCGCCGAAGAATTCGCCTACGCCGGTCGCCGGCGAAAACATCTGGCGTACGCGCCTGACCGGCGAGCTGGCCGAGCTCGATTCGCAGATCACTCAGATCGAGCGCGAGCTGCAGGAGTCGGCGTCGTGACCGCCGCCGTCCTCGTCTACGAAGGCGATCGGTCGTACTGCGTCGGCGTCTGTTACTGCTGCCGCGAAGCGCTGATCTTCAATCCCAGGTTCGTTCCGTGCTTGCCGTCGAGCGTCACCGACTCCGGTAAGAGCGAACCAGTCTGCCGCACCTGCATCGAGCGCGCGAATCCGCGGCGCGTCGAGGCTGGCCACGAGCCGGTCAACATCCACCCCGAGGCCTACGAGCCTACGAAAGAGGGCTATCTTCCATGATAGCCGTCGTCAAACGCGTTGGCTTCAAGCCCGAGATCGTCGACGTCGAAGATTCGCTCGTGAAGCTGCAAGCGATCGTCGGCGGGTATCTCGAGAGCGTGCTCGAATTCAAGGCGCCAGGGACCGGCTTCTCGATCGTCTGCTACGCGAACGAGGACGGCAAGATGCGCGAGCTGCCGTTCAACTTCCATCGCATGCGCGATCGCGAGCCGATCTGCGGCGATGTCGTCTTCGTCGGCATCATCGATGGCGAGCAGGTGCCGCTCGCGCTCGAGACTGCTGATCAGCTCGTCAGGTTGATCACCACGCACAGCCCGCAGACAGATTGCGAGCTGTCGTCGTGAAGATCACCGCCGACACGATCACCGACGAGCAGATCGAGACGCTCATTCACGACGTTATCGAGGACGGCAGCGGGTTCGTCGTGAATGACGAGTACGTGCCGACGAGCCTCGTCATCCAGTATCGCGACGAGGCGCTCGAGGAGAGCGAGGCGATGAAGGCGGCGCAGCGTCGCGCTCGTATCAAGGCGCGCGCGTTCTTCGCCGAGATCCTCAACACTAGGAGCGTCAAGTGAAGCTCACCGCCGACACGATCACCGACGAGCAGATCCGCGAGCTGCTGACGCTCGTCACCGCGCTCGCAATGGACGAGACCGACGACTCGAGCGCGATGCGTGCCGCCAAGCGGTACCGCGCCCGCGCCCGCTGCGCCGAGATCCTCAACGCCCGTGCGAAAGCAGGCGCGCCGTGAGCGTGCTCGAAGACGCGCAGCGCTACCTCGACAATGTCGCGGCCGACTGGATCGATCCCGAGGTCAACATGCTCGACATGATCCGCGAGCTCGTCGACGAAGCCACAACCACACT